>Ga0256407_10008588_pt1 | contig 14918 bp, 14 predicted proteins | sample RumenRJG_04DNA_FD_193489 | JGI IMG/M metagenome (GOLD analysis project Ga0256407, IMG submission 193489) | Bovine rumen microbial communities from Lethbridge, Alberta, Canada - RJG_04 | ecosystem: Host-associated > Mammals > Digestive system > Stomach > Rumen | place: Canada: Alberta... | reverse complement strand
CCTGAAGCTGTGTGACAAGCGCTTTGATCACTTCGGCCTGTCTGGCTATGATGTCGCAGAGAGATTCAAATATCTGTACGTCTGTCATGTTCTGGCTTTCCTCTCCCTGTCAGTGCTTACTCTTCCAGTTCCCGCAGCAGTGCGATCACTTCAGATCTCCACTTCTTCGGAACTTCCTCCCCGGCCAGGTCTATTGCCTCCTGAACCGTGATCTCTCCATCATCGATGCGCTGTTTATACCGTCTGAAATAGATCTTCGCCATTTTGATCACTCCTCCGTTATCATTTCTGCCAGCTCGATCAGAGCGTCCCCGACATCCGTCAGGGCTTCATCCTGGGCTGAATACAGATCTCCAAGCTCAAGGACTGCGTCCTCAAGCTCCACTCTACGTTCCTTCTCCGTCGCCAGCTCCGTCGTGAGCCGGTTGATCTCCCCCTCCTTCTCCAGGGGGAACAGTCTCTTGATGATCTTCAGCATGTTCTTCCTCCTCCCACAGACTCTTGTAATATTCGTCCATCTTCTGCAGCAGCTGGTAGCTGTTGCCTTTCGATGCATGGTCTCTCCACGACGCATAGGACATGTCCACGGACGATTTCGGCAGCAGTCCCTTTTTACTTCTGGCCACAAGTCGCCGGAGGTTTTTCCGCTTGGCCTTCACATTTTGAGGACTGACAAACAGGAGAACCTTCCCCGTTTCTGTCAGCCGGAACTCGAAGCCGAGGAAGATGATACCATCCCGGATCGGGAACACGCGCGTCTTTTTCTCGTTGATCTCGAATCCGTATCCCTCGAGCTTCCGAATGATTTTCTCCCGGCATTCCGTAAGGAACTCTTTGTCCTCATGGATCAGGAGAAAATCGTCCATGTAGCGGATGTACAGATGGATGTGCAGCTGCTCCTTGATGAAATGGTCAAGGCCATCCAGGGCGCTGATGCCGGCAATCTGAATCATCTGGCTTCCCGGATTATATCCCTTGTCTCCCGGATACTGATGATGAAGCACATCCAGCACCCTTTGAAACGATGATGGATCCAGCTTCTTTCGGAACATTCCCTCAATATAGCCGTGGTCCATGTTCGGATAGTATCCGTGAATGTCAAACTGAGCGACATATCCGGCTGTGCCGTGATGCCGATAGAACTTCCTCAAAAACTCCTTCAGCCGATCTCTTGCGCGGTCTGTCCCCTTGCCTTTCTGGCATGCCCAGTTGTCGAAGATGAACGATTTCGTCATAACCGGATAGAGGACGTTATCATTCAGGCTTCTCTGGTACACGCGATCGCGAAAAGGGATGCTTGAGATCTCTCTGCGCTTCGGGAAAGTAATTGTGAAGTTCTTCGGCTGGCGTGGTTTGTACGTGCCCGTCTTCAGCTCGCGTTCGAGCTTCAGCACTTCCTCCGGGGCATTCAGTACAAAATGAGCGACGGAGTCCTTCCAGAGAACGCCGAGTCGGCATTTCTCCATGGACTCGTAAAGAGCTTCGTATCCGATGATCTCTTCGTCGTTCATGATCGGTTGTCCTTCCGTGTTTACAGCCGGGCAGGCGCATGGGCGTCTCCGGCATCACGCAGGTATTGTTTAGGGATTGAAACCCATGGCATTCGGCTCCTTGCTGCTGCAATTTTTCACCCGGTACCCTCACTATGTGAAGGCCGTTTCGGGACCGTGAGCAGCAATCCGGGGCGCACCGGTACGCGTTGTTCGCGTTGTTGTTGTTGAGGCCGCCCGACGTGTTCACATTCCAGGCGTTGTTCGAGTTGCCGCGATTCGCCGACCGCAGGCGACAGTTCTGCGCACATTCAGCCTACAGCCAAATACTAACGGTACTTTCTGTACCGATCAGCATCATATTCCATCCAAGCCTGAGTCCGGTTCCGGATCTCGATCAGATGCTCCGTCCAGTACTTCACGCGCTTTCCTTTCAGGTGGAAGATACCTTTCGCAATGGCAATGTCCGCCAGAAGGCTCCTGCACAGCATCACCGCTTCGGCCTGCAGTTTCCTGCGGTCTTGGTACAGTTCCGTGCTCGTGACCTTAATCTGGTTGGCGCTCCATATACACCGGTTGATGTCTTTCGCCTGGCGTACCAGATCTGCCGTGACCTCTTGGTTGTACGCAGGATCAAACACCTTCGGGTTCTTCGTGATCTGGATCACGTACTTTGCGTGCTGTCTCGACAGTACCGGCAGCGTGAGCTTCCCATCTGATCTTTTGTCCTTCTGTACACTCATGGATGTTCCCTTTTCCGGACCGCGCTCCGTGGGAGCGCGGAATGACTAATTACGAAATTACGCAAGCCGGGGCGCACCGGTACGCGTTGTACGCGTAGTTGCCGTCGAGGCCGCCCGACGTGTACACATACCAGGCGGTGTTCGAGTTGCCGCGATACGCCGACCGCAGGCGACAGGTACGCGCACTGGTTTTGGCGTTTAGTGCAAAGATCTTGCGTCCGTTGTTTGCCCCATTATCAGGGACGTTAAAGCCGGTGACCTGCTTCCAATACGGAAAGTATGGGCCTTCAATATCTGCAATTTGCGGAACGCCGTACACTTCTTCGACAGACGGGAGGAAAAAGGTGTCAACGGTGGTGTCCGTTACACCGCCGTCTGTGACGGTATTACAGGAGGTCTTGACCTTAATCGGCGTGACGACAGACCGGAAGTCTGAGTCCAGTCCAGCCATGAATCCCTTGTATGTATTCAGCTCGTTTGGGGCAACATCTCCAAGATGCTGCGCAGTCCACCACTCGCCGAATTCATCACCGCTGTTGAGCCACTGGCGATATGCACTGTGACTCCAACGGTTATATCCGAATTTGAGCACGTTCACATCATTGATCCCGCATTTGACTATGCTGTCGTATCCGGACGTTGGGATCGTGTCTCCCGTGCTGAGATTCAGCGCTGTATAGGTTGTCCCTGTCTTTCCCCAGTAGTACCAGCCGTCTTGCGCCGTGGTTTCCGTGGCGGTATCAACGGTGGTTTCCTCCGGATGGTCGAACTGGATGCTTTCGGGTGTCGCATATTTCATTGACAGCCACAAACCGTCATGCAGTGTTCCGTCTTCCCACTCGCATTTGCGGTCATTGTCAACGACTACCCATGGGCACTGATACGCAACACCGTTAAATGTGTAATTGCAGATCAATTCATCGCCGACAGCATAAAGGGCCTTCGCTTTGCCAGCGCGGACGTTTGCCTGAATCGCGAGCCATGTCGTTGGCGTGTACTGATTGATGAATTTCAGCAGAATTGCGTTTTTTCGTCCAATCTGTTCCACAATTTCTTGCATTGTGGAGTCTTTGATCATAGACATTTATGCGCCCTCCTTTTCCATGAGCCAAAGATCGTAGATTTCGCCGAGGCGGTCAGCCTCAAGTGAGATCGCGTTCCTGATATCGGCAGCCGTTTCGTCGGACGGCAGTGCGTCAAATGTCAATCCGATAACTTCAAGCAAGTCTTCCGTAATGCCTGCTTCTCTGAGTAAAGCATCCCGTAGTGCTTGCCCTGTCACATCCTGCGCAGCATCTCTGATGTCTTCTGATAGCTCCGAATAATCCTGAGGGATGGACTGTAAGACTTCCTCGGCACGGTTCTTAGCAGCAACCGCGCCATCCTTTGCGGTTTCTGCATCCGTGGCAGAGCGCGCGGCTGCATCGGCCTGTTCCTTTGCTGCCGCTTTCTGTCTCGCGCCTTCCTCCTGAACGGCGGTCACCTGGGTGCTTCCGGCATCGTTCACGGCGCTCACCGCTGTGTTTCTGGCAGCGGCGACAGCGCCGACCGCATCCGTTCCGGCGTTGTTCACCCTGGTGGTCTGCGTGTTGCCAGCGGAATTGACCGCGTCGACTGCTTCGGTTTTCTTCTGCTCGATGGCAGCTGACGCACCGTCCACGATGTTCTGTGCCTGATTCTTCGCCTCGACGGCACCGGCTTTCGCCGTTTCTGCATCAGTGGCAAATCTTCCCGCGGCGTTCTTCGCCGCAATAGCGGCTAAGGCAGCTTCTTCCGACCGCTGTGCCGATGCACCGGCTCCTCCGGCATATCTGCCTGCCTGGTCAGCGAAGTACGCGGCATTGTTTTGGTATGTCTCGTCTTCCTCCGTGACCGTTTCGCCTTTTCTGGTACCTTTGGCCCACGCCTCGGAGTCCTCCGCGCTGGCCTCCGCGTCCTCCGCGCTCTGTTCGGCCTCAGCAACACCGGCATTCAGGGCGGCGATCAGCTGATCGATGACGCTCTGCTCTTCCGGTGTCGGCGTCTCCCCGGAGTCTGGAGGACGCAAGCGAACCGGAATGTCGATCTCGTACCGGGTCTGAACATCCCCTCCGGTACCGCTCAGGACGAGATACGCCTTGATCGGCTTCCCGGTCAGAAGATACTCGTCCGGGATCTCCACGCCGGCTGCAGTCCCGATCATCGGTTTGGTGGAGGAATCTCCTTCGTTGCAGAAGTCCACCCTGAAGTATTCCGGAAGCTCGTCAATCCCGTCGATGACAAGCACCTGCTTGATGTCATAGCGGTAGTTGATCTCCTCCGTTGAGGCTCTGCGCCTTGTGCGGAATGTGACAGGGATTTTGTTGTATTCCATAAGCTGATCCCCCTAAGGAAAATTTCCCATGCGGCATCAGCCTGCGCATCATACCACATGGCGCATTATTTTTTGAATAGCTCTTACTCTATGCCGTAAGAAAATTCCGGGATGTCGGAATCACGCCTCTGTTACGGCAGGATATAGGTGCCGCAGAATGTGATCACCGTGTTCGCCGGGACGGTTCGTGCCGCTCCTGTCCCTTCGAACCCGAGCAGCTGGATGGCGCCTGGATTTCCGCTCGATAGGATGCGGCCAAATGGCCGCATCGAGCCGTTATGAGCGCTGGTCAATGCAGTGGTGCAACCAGGGCGCTTCCCGGACACAAGAGTTCCGATATTGGCAACTGCCGTTGTCAGGTTTCCGTATGCGTCAACGGAATAGGAAGAAGAGCTGTAAAACTGCAAAAAGATCTGCGCGACCTTGCCCCACTGCAAGAAGCTCTGGTCAACGACTGTAATACCGCTCGAAACCGTCATAATCTGTGCGAGTGTCCCGATTGAGCTTGTAGCTGTCTGTCCTGTTCCGCCATTGCCGACCGGAAGTGTCCCGGTCACTCCAGGACGGGGGCTTGCGGCCAGAATATTCGCGGCTGATGTTGACCCGAGATTCACCAGCATGGACGGGCTCGCATCCAATCCGGTCCCGCCATTGCCGACAGGGAGCTTCCCGGTTACGCCCGGGCGAGGACTCGCGGCAAAGATATTCGCAGCTGATGCTGACGCGAGATTCACAAGCATGGATGGACTTGCGTCCAGCCCTGTCCCGCCATTTCCAACCGGAAGCTTCCCGGTTACGCCTGGGCGAGGGCTTGCGGTCATGACGTTTGCCGCCGTCGCAGATGCGAGATTCACCAGCATAGACGGGCTCGCGGTCAGGCCAGTTCCTCCCTGGCCGACCGTAATCGGAAGCGCCCCGCTCGTGCCAAGCCCGAGCGCGGCTCTCCAAGCCGCAATTTGCGTGAATGTGACGCTTCGGTTTCCGTTTGCGTCGATATACAGTGAGACATTATTTTCGACCAGATTCCCATCAACAGTTCTTTGTGCGCCGAGTTGCATGCCAACCCGTCCGTCATTCAGGAAAACACTCTGAAGTTTTCCAAAGATGGTGTTGAGCTTGTCGCGAAAATATACCCTTCGGTCTGATACTGATGTTGACGGTACCGTTCCGATAGTGTTTGATGTGCTTCGGAGATTGATGTCGGCTCCTTTCATGATCAGCGCTCCGGTCATCGTGTCTCCGCTTTTGCTGACCTTTTCATCACTGCCCTGTGAGCTTCTTCCAATCCGGCCGAGTACCACATAGGTCCCGGACATGCGCATCACGACAACCCTGTCGCCAACGCTTGGATCTGAGTAAGCGCTGGTCAGGTATTTGTACTTTTTCTGCGTGGCCTCGCTTTCGCCATCCAGGATCATGGTCAGTCCGTCGTTTGTGACGGAGTCCACCGTAGCCAGCAGCAGATCCTGCCTTTTGTTCTCGCTTTCCCGATCGAGCAGCATCTTAAAAGGATTATCCAAGCGGTATCACCGTCCTTTCCATCGTGTGGGTCATCATCCCGCCGATTTCCAGATCCATCTCCCATCCGGTTTCAATGCATACCGTCATCAGATCCCCGTATCGCAGAGCAATCACATCGTTGACGCCGAAGTCCGGCAGCAGGCAGGTCTGTACCGTAATAATCTCACCGGCCAGCATGCTCTCCGTGACCTGACGGTTTGCGAAAGTCTGGAGGGCTTCCTGGGAAGCGATGTTGTCCACTTGGATGACCTTCGTGATTCTGCGCCCGCGTCGGGCAATGGAGAGCGGCGACTGCGGATTGGTGTTCTCGGCTACTGCCAGCATCTGCTCGTCCTTGTCCGCATTGCTGCAGAGGCAAACAAACACGTTCGGTGCTGACAGGATGTCCGTCTCGGTCCGGATCCCTGGCAGCATCAGGCTTTCGATTTTGGACTCATCAAGTACATGTTCGATGTTTTTTGCGTCTGGAGTGGCGAGCGGTTCAACGACGGCGTTTCCGAGACCGTCAAACCATACCTGGTTATAATTGATTTCAGCCAGGAGTGCGTTTGCAATCTCCAGATAACTCGTCCCGGACGGCCACTCCCGATCCTCAGCCAAGACCTCGTCAGTGTCTGTTGCGCTGACGCCGGCAATGCCGGAAGCTGTTAATACGGACACCACTGCGGAGACGTAATTTGTCCCTGCCGCAATGAAATACATGCCTTCTGTTCGGTGATCCTGTACGATCCAGCACCGGTCGTTTGCGGCGATGGTAATGCTTTTTGTTACGCCGTCGTCAGCTTCATCCACTTTATTCGGACAATAGATTCCGAGACTATACCTGGTTCCGTCGATAATGATCTCCGGGCGGATTTCGTCTGTCAGCCAGTTCGCATCTTTCTCCGGCAGCAGAAATGTTCCGGAAAGAGTGGTCTTGATCGTGTCCCCGCTTCGCATGGAGATATGCGGAGCGCTTTCGATCGGAAAGAGCGTCCCGAAATCAGCCCCGTTTCGCATGATGTGAAACAGAAACTCAACTGTCCGTATCATCGATAAAGTCCTCCATGTGAATCTGCTGGACACTGAATGCATAGAGAATGTGGAAGGTTGTGACCTGCTTGGTGAACTGATTGAAGATTCCGGCCACGATCTGGCCTCCCCTGCTCTTGACAACGACATATTTGCCTCGGAGCTGTTCAAACCGTACCGCGTCCTCACGGTTGGAGAACGCGCAGGAATAGCTCGCGACCAGATCCTGGTAAGGTGACTTTTCCAGTATCGGATAGTCCGCCGCGGTGATGTGATGTGTCGCTGTTGTCTGTGACCACTCGAACTGCTGCGCATTGTCGCTCTGCTCACTCAGGCCGATACTGATCCAGTTTCCCCCGCTGATGGTTGCGATGACGACACTGTCTGTTTCCATGTCGCCTTCTACGATGTTGGACCTGGTATAGTTTCCGTCGCTGAGCCAGACCTCTGCATAGTATGCGTGCTCGCCGATGGCAAGCCGGTCTGTGAACTCTCTTGACATCGTCTGTCCTATCCGCTTTCCGTCCCGGTACCATTCGACCGGACGGAGTTCGGTGCCGGCCGGGACGTCGGTCATCGTCACCGTGAGCGCTGCGTCGACGCCGAAGATGCCTTCAAGCGTCAGCGTCCCGCTCGGGCTGTTCTGGATCAGCACGGAGGTCTCCGCATAGTTGCTCCAGAGTCCATAGCTTCCCTGAATCCGGATCAGAATGTTGTGAACGCCATCTTCCAGCGGTTCCGGGACTTGCCAGCTGTAAACAGTTGGTCCGTACTCGGCTGCGACGATCACGCCGTCGATGGTAATCTCATAGGCCTCCTGACCTTCTGACTGCCAGCTGATGGTTGACAGCGGCACATTGCTGGCGGATACCCCGATAGGGGGATCCGGTGCGCGCAGCACCACGAAGGATGCCGTGTCAATCGGCCCTGCAACATTGTCCCGGTTGTACGCCTGCACGCGCCATTCCACTGGACCAGCCGCAAAAGTGTACGCGGCCACAGTATGGGAATAGACATTCTGCGTCGTGTTCAGCAGCGTGTGCCAGGAAGATTCTGTCGGGAGCTTCCATTGCAGAATGGTCTTGCTCGGTGCGGAGCCGTCACTGTTTCGCACGGCCCACTGGAAGGTGATCTCTTTTGTTCCGTCCTCCACTCTGCCGACCGGGGCTTTACAGATGGCGTACGCCGTACCCGCGGCTGTGGAGAAGCTGTAGACCTGGGATTCCGAGCTGCATCCGCCGGTGTCGGTGCCGGAGACATACCACTCGATCGTGCTTGCTACCGGGAAGGTGTTCGCAGCGATGGTGACGCTGCCGGTACTGCCGGAGGCGGCCACGTTGGTCCAGCTGCTCGCTCCGCTGACTCTCCAGTGGAAAACGGCAGAGGCCTGGTCGTAAAACGCAGTCGGCGTCTTGAAATACCAGGAGAAGGTGATCGCGTTTCTCGGGTCCGTGTAGCCGGAGGTCGGGCTGTTCTGCGGCGTGATCTGCGACGTGACGGTCCGGAAGGACGTCACCGAGGTTTCGGAGCTGCATCCTCCTGCGTCCGTGCCGCTGAGATACCAGTAAATCGTCGAGGCGTTGCCGGGGAAGGTGTTCTTCGGCACGGTAAGCGACGTGCTGCTCCCGCTTGCCTGGATGCTCTGCCACGGGTCCGAGGTGGACGCGCGCCAGTGCAGGGTTGCGGAGGCTTGCTCGTATTCAACCTGCCCGCTCTTAAATGCCCATGAGAAAGAGAGTGGCTGCCCGGACTCTACGTTGCTCCCGCTCGGGTATGTCACCGCCGTAATCTTCGGTGAAAGGGTCGTGAAGGACGCTGTGTTCGTGTTATGCGTCGTGTCGCTCTTTCCGGTGGAACTCAGGTACCACTGGATGGAGGCCCCGGTCGGGAAAGTGTTCGCCGGTACGGTATAGGACTTGGTGTTTCCGGAGATGCTGATCTCGTTCCAGTTGCCGCTTGTTCCCACTCGCCAGTAGAGCTTCGCCGATGCCTGGGTATATTCACCGCTCGCGGTATAGAGCGACCAGCTGAACATGGTGCTGTTTCGCGGGTCATAGTTGGATCCGGACGGGTTCCCTGTCATTCTTAGAGAGACCGCCGCCGTCTTGAATGTGGTCGGGCTTGTGGTTTTCACAGTCCCGGTGACGTCCGTGGAGCTCAGATACCACTGGATGGTGGAGTTAGCCGGGAAGGTGTATCCCGGGACGGTCAGAGTCTTTGTGTTTCCTGATACACTGATCTCGTTGTAGGTACTGGCCGAACTGACTCGCCAGTAGAGCTTTGCAGACGCCTGGGTATAGTCTCCGGAGCTGTTTTTGAGGGTCCAGGTGAATACCGTGTTTCCCCTGGAGTCGTAATCGTTGCCGGACGGCGCGCCTGTCACGGTCAGCGTGGTCGACAAGGTGGTAAACGATCTTATCTCGCATGAGATCACGTTCGAGTCCTTGTCGGTGGATGTCAGGTACCACTGGATCGTCTCTCCGGCCGGGAATGTATAGCCTGGCACGGTCAGCGTCTTTGTATTTCCGGACACGCTGATCTGGTTCCAGGTCTCAGCGCCGGACACCCGCCAGTAGAACTTTGCGGAAGACTGCGTGTACTCCGTGCTGCCGATTTTCAGCGTCCAGCTCCACGTCTTTGCCGTGCGACTATCAGTATTGCTTGGAGCTGTGACCGTCAGCGTCGGTGTCGCGGTGGTAAAGGTTGCGGTGGGCGTGTTGACCGTGGATCCGCCCGTCTCTGTGACCGCAACGTAGTATTCGATCGTCTTCCCGGCCGGGAAGGTGTTGGCCGGAATGGACAGTGACGTGGTACTGCCGGACACGTTGATGCTGTTCCAGCTGCTTGCCCCGGACACCCGCCAGTAGAACTTCGCGGAGGATTGTGTCCACGTATCATCATAGCAGTAGTATCCGTTTGTGCCGTACAGCTTCCAGGATAAGGAGTTTGCAACGGTCGGGTTTGTATTGTCGGAAAGTCTGCTATTCAGGGCGGCCGTGCAGGTTTCGATTTCGCTGTTCGAATAAGTGATCCTTACATAAGGAGTTCCGCCACCAGCAAGAACAACTTTTCCCATCCACGGTGAATCACCGTATGTATAATCGCTGCCAGACAGGGTAAATGCAGTTGCCTGAAGAATCTTTTTTGCTTGCGAGGCATCGAGATCAAGCCAAACATCATTCCACGTTCCCTTTGAAACGCCAAGATCGCTCGCGCTTGCAGTGGTCGTGCCAAGAGAAACGCCTGCTGGCAGTGTGTTATAGGTTACGCTCCCAGCATCGAAGTCATTGCATATTCTTGCGGTAACAGTGCCAACTTCAGCTCTTACATAAACACGAATCTGTGCACTGATCAGCCTGTTACGCTTCAAGCTTGCCGGCCACGCGCCAATACCGAATATCAGCGCATTCGGTGCCATGTTCCAACCGGAAGTTTCCGGACCAATCTGATATTGAGTGCTACTGTTTGTGTTGTAATGCGTAGAAGGATAGGTCTTCTTAACGTATGCACTTTTGGTAACAGAAACGTCTCTTGTTACGTTTGCCATCAGCTCACCTCGTTCTGATCAGTTCCGGCGCACTCATCATGATTTTGACCACGTCGTTGAATTCCTTCACGTTCTTTGCATCTATGTTGACAGTCGCGTAGATGACGTTTCCGCCCATTCGCTGGCTCTCCTGAGCATTATGGATTTTGGTACCGGCCGGAAGCTCTGCCAGCTCCGGGCCGTTTTCTCCTACCCAGGTCAGGCCGCCTCGCCAGTTATCGGTACCGGCAGCGTTTCTTCCGTAATTGCCTTCCCACATGCCTGTGCTGGAGTTGTAGTAATTTCCGGCATAGACTGTTCCTGCACCCTGCCATTTCTGGAGATTGGAATAGTTTCCGGAAGAGGCGCCGTATCCAAGTGCGTTGCCGATCCTTGTGAGGCCTTCTTTTGCTCCGACGATGGTCAGGGTCTGAAGCAGACCGATAGCCACGTTCGCTGCGTCGTTAATCCATGCGATCACACCGGCAATACCGTGCAGCACCTCATAGACAGGACTCAGTCGCCCTGGTGCTGTATCTGCAGTATCCAGCAGTTCGGCAAGCGGGTTGAGCATGGCCGTCAGGAAGGAGAAAATTTCGCCGACGCCTTCGATGATCTTGGAATCGACCAGGGCGTTTCCGGCCGCTCCGACGAGTTTGGCGAAGTTCTCCAGAGCTTCCTTCGATGCCGGGGCAAACTGAGCGGCGATCTGCTGTTTCAGGCCTTCCCATTGATTGTTGTTCAGCTGGATCTGGTCATCCAGTTCGCCGAGAACCTTGATCTGATCCTCCGTCAGAACATAGTTTTCTTTCGCAGCAGCCATATATGTCCGGAGGGTTTCGGTACCGGAGACGATCAGCGGATTCAGTTGCTGGTATGATTTTCCGAACAGATCACTGGCAACCGCGTTCCGCTCGGTTTCATTGCTCATCTCATGGAGCGCGTCGATCACCTGCATGATCACCTGCTCTGCCGGGAGCAGGCTGCCGTCTGCGGTATCTGTGATCTGTACGCCGAGCATCTGGAAGGTCTCCGCCAGGGCTTCATTCCCGTCCCTGGCGTCGGCCATCTTGTCGGTGAGGCGCTGCATGGCTCCGGTGAAGGTATCCAGATCCACGTCCACCAGGTTTTGAGCATATTCATAAGCCTGCAGAAACTCGGTGGAGAGTCCGGTCATGGCGCTCTTGGTGATGAGTTCATCCGCTTTGGCCGCATACTCCACCGTCATCTCGTGCAGTGCTTTGATTCCTTCATAGACTGCCGTGACGCCGGCAGCGGCAGCACCCAGGGCGGTAACCGTCCCGGTAGAGAAGCTGCCCATGCTGTTCAGCGCGGTCTTGGCAGCGTCCGGAAGCTGGACGCCGAACTTGCTGGTCATGCCGCTCAGGGCGTCGCCGATCCCGGTCAGGCCTTTTTCCTCCATGCCAAGCTTGGCAAGGTGATCCTGCAAGGCTTTGGAGTTCCTGTCGATGGCCGCGGAGGTGTTGTTGTAGGCCGTCGCGGCCTGATTGACCTGGATTTTCAGGGCATTGATTTCTTCTTCGTTGGCCGTCTCGGAATTCATGGCGGCATCGAGCGCCGCGCACAGCGTCTTGTACTTTTCCTCCTGCTGTTCCAAAACGGCCGTCAGAGCCTCCTGTTTTGCCCTGTAAACTTCTGTGGCATCGGCACCGGCCGCAAACTCCGAATCGAGTTCCTGCAGTTCCGAAGCCAGAACGGCGAGCTGCTGGTCATAGGCCTTTGTACTGAAGGCCTGCTGCTCCATCGCCTTGTTGTTTTCCTGGATGGCACGTTCGAGGCTGATGACGGAGGTCTCCGCGTTGGCAAGCTGTGCGGCGTAGCTCTGCGTTTTGGTGCTGGCCTCACCGTATTCCTGCGCTGCCCACTTGACGGCTTCCTGCAGCTGTGAGACCTTCTCTCTCTGCTGATCCAGCATGGTCTGCAGGTTCGCGCCCTTCTGGGTGAGGAAATCGAGGCTGTCAGAGTTTCCATGGAATTCCGCGGAGAGTCGCTTCATCTCCGCGCCCATGGTCTTGTTGGCAGCGTTCAGCTCCGAGATGGCCTGCTTATATTTGGCTTCGCCGGAGAGTGCGACCTCTACATTCACTTTTCTGGAGCCACCTGCCATGGTGCATCATCCTCCCCTGAAATAGTTCACAAGGCTTTTCTCATTCCCCGCAGGGACATCAAGATCGACGTACTGCGTCTTCTTCTCTCCCGTACCGAAGCTTTTCCCGCCACTCTGTCTGCCGGTCTGGAAATAGGAGTTGAACAGGGCATGAAGCCTGTGCGGGTTCATGGTCTTCCAGAAGATCCGCTCATCCAGTCTGAGAGTGAAAAGCCATATGGAAAGATACCGGGCGAAATCAATCGACGAGGATTGATCCGCCCGGTCTGTCAGTTTCCCGAATGATCTTCGGGTTCTTCCTCTTCTGTTTTCGGAGTATTTGCCGGGGGCTCCGGCGCCATGGCCCGGAAGAACATGCCGGTAACATCCAGCATCTTCATCATGGCGGCGCTGAACGTCTTCTTGACCTTCCTCGCTGTCCAGTCCTGCTCCCAGCCCTGATCCTCCGCGTAGTCGTTGAGCATCGCGGCCATGGTAATCGCATTGCCGTCAAACATGCTCTTCTTCAGAAGGTCGTTGATCTGGCCGCCGCATTCCACCTGAATACGGTCCAGGACGGACAAGTTGACACGGAGGACATAGGTCCGCCCGTTCAGTTCAATGGATTTCTCTTCGAGTCTCAGTGAAGTCATCGTGTTCTGTCCTTTCATTCAGGCGGTCTCAGCCACCCTGGTTTTCCTGGTTTTCCTGGGTTTCCTGGGTTTCCTGGGTTTCTTCGCCGGGCTCAGCCTCTGTCGGCGCCAGCACGGCGTCACACCACGCTCTGGCCAGAGCTTCGGTGTCCACCGTCACAGCTTCCTTAATCTGTCCTTCTTCGCTGTTATCCGCCAGGAACTCGCCGTTCGTCACGGGCGTGTTGAACTGGATGTTCTCGCCTGCGGTCTTCAGCGACTCGCTCGGCTCACCGAACATGCACTTGCCGATAAAGATGCAGTCGTACTTTTCCACACCTTCGTACAGCGCCGGAGTGTAGAAAGACGTGCCGACATAGTTGCCGACTGTGCTTCTCTTCGTGACAAGAGATGTGACCTCGGTGGCCTCGCCTCCCGCAGGAGTAACGGAGCGGGTTTTCTCGGTCAGACCGAACATGAGCTTCTGTGCGGCCTTCAGAATGTATTTCACGCCCAGGCTGATTGTGCCTCCAGTGCACTTGCGGACATACTCAGCAAGGGTAGACTCTGCATAGAGCCGTCCTTCGGCGAACCGGAGCTCGATGTTGGCCGTCATGGCGTCGCCGACCTTCTGCTTTTCAAGAAAGGAGATGACGCCGTTCGTGTTGACGTATTTTGCGCACTGGATATAGCGCAGGTCATACTTGGCCATTGGGTTTTCCTCCCTATTTTTTGAAATTTTCTTCGATCCAGTCCCCTAAGATTTTGACGCCGGGATCCGAGATCAGTTCTTCATTCTGAGATAGCGCGGTACGCATAAAAGGTCTGGCGTCCTGACCTCGCTTCCCGTACTCGTTGACGAAAGCGATTTCTGCGTTCCGCGTGGTGGTTTTGCCTCTCCGGCGCGTGCCGTCGAAGGTGATCTTCTCATAACCGCCGTCATCGGTCCGCTTCGCTTTCTTTGTGGTGATGTGATCCAGAATGTGGACATCGCTGTTCTCATCCCGGACACCCATATACTCGCCGGTGCTTTTGATCTCCGCAGCGGCGACCTTTGCCATGCCGTCAAGGGCCTGCTCGGTCACCGGCCACGGAATATCGCTGATTCTGGTGAACGCATCGTTCAGTTCGGAGGATCCGGTGAAGGTCAGGTTTGCCATGCCTTCACCCGAATCTTTCCCCGATGCAGGCTGCATCCAGAATCACCCGGTAGTATCCGGAATCGCTGTCGAAGTACTCAGCCTCCACCGCGACACGGTACCTGGCATTCAGCAGCGCCCACTTCACATCGTGCAGCAGCGCGGTGTAGTCGCCCTTTGACCAGATGCTGACCCAGAACTCGGTTCCGGTTTCGGCCTCGGTGCTCTCGGCGTAGATCGTGCCGGTCTGTCCAAGCAGGTGGTAGGTAATGTACTGTTCCGCATCGCCCTTGTAGTCAGGACGCTTCACCGGCACGTTGACAGAGGCTTCCAGAAGAGTTTTCAGTGACATGGTTTTCCCTCCTGTCTCCGTCTATCTGGCCCGGATCCGTTTTT
>Ga0256407_10008587_pt1 | contig 14918 bp, 16 predicted proteins | sample RumenRJG_04DNA_FD_193489 | JGI IMG/M metagenome (GOLD analysis project Ga0256407, IMG submission 193489) | Bovine rumen microbial communities from Lethbridge, Alberta, Canada - RJG_04 | ecosystem: Host-associated > Mammals > Digestive system > Stomach > Rumen | place: Canada: Alberta... | reverse complement strand
GAGGTTTCCATTGCCGGCGCTGACGGTTATTCTATTGGCGGTAAGAACTATTTCAGTTCCGATCTGCGAACATATACCGAGCATGGTCAAAACTTTAATGTCGCGGTTGCCAAGGTGATTCGCAATATGGGGTTGAATTTGCGTTTCATCACACCGTCGGCGTATGACACGAATGAGGAATAGCGGTATGAATTATATCAATATAGCTATCGCTATCAGCGACAGTTTTATGATGCCGGCGCAGGTGATGCTGCACTCATTATGCCGTCAGAGCTCTCGACCGATTCAATTGTTTTTGCTCTATAACGCGCTCAGCACAGAGAACCGCGCAAAAATGAAAAGGACAATTGTAGATTTCGGAGGACAATATCAAGAGATTTTGATTGACAAATCATATTTTGAAAACGCTTCGCTTGACAACAATCCGCTGTATTCCATTGAAATATATTACCGCGTTTTGTTGCCCTACATCACAGAAATGGATAAAATGCTATGGCTGGACGCGGATATTATCGTCAACGGTGATATTTCGGAGTTGTATGATAAGGATATTACCTATTATTATCTCGCGGCAATCACCGATGCCGTCGAAGAGAACGGTGGTCGCGAAGAAATCAAGAATGCCATGCAGATGGCGGACAGAACGTATTTTAATTCGGGTGTTTTGCTTTTGAACAATCAAAAGATCCGCGAGGAAATTCCGCAAGAGCGGTTCTTCCAAACTATTGAATATTACAATGATATTCTGAAATGTCCAGACCAGGATATTTTGAATAAAGTGTTAGGTGAGAAATGTTTGATTCTCCCGATACGCTATAATTATCAACATCACATGACGCCCGATTGCAAGGCTGAAAACGGTTTGATTTTGCACTATATTTGGAAAAAACCGTGGAACGCCGATTATCCGGGCTATCTGGATGAACCGTTCTGGGATGAGGCGGTTTTATGTGGATTCAGCAAGGAATATAAGAAATATAAACGGCAGAGGAAATTGGATTTTTATAAAAATGAGTTAATTCCTGCCGCATTGTCAAAAATCAAAAGAAAAAAATGAGTCAATTTTCAGAATTAAGCTATCTGGTGATAGACGTGGATGGCACGCTGACCGATGCTGGTATCTACTATGATGAGCATGGTAACGAGTTAAAAAAGTTTTGCACTAAGGATGCGGCAGGCTTCTTCGCCGCAAAGGCAATAGGAATAAAAACCGTAGTCCTGACCGGCAGAGAATGTGCCGCTACTGCGCGAAGAATGAGCGATTTAAAAGTCGATCACATCTTTCAGAACGTCAAAGATAAGCAAAGCTTTTTGCTTTCGTTCATGGAGGATAATCAACTATCAAAGGAGCAGCTCGGCTATATCGGCGATGATTTGAATGATTTGTTGCCGATGCAGTTGGCAGGATTTATGGCCTGTCCGGCAGACAGCTGCGAAGAAATTAAAAGAATTGCTGACTACGTCAGCACCGTCAACGGCGGTCACGGCGCAGTCAGAGAAATCATCGAGCACGCCCTGAGAGCGTCAGGCGATTGGGACAGCTTGGTAGAGAAGATTTATGGTGGGGTTTGATGTTAGAACAGCTTAAACAAGAGGTTTGTGAAGCCAATTTAGAATTGCATAAACGCGGCATTGTGATTTATACATGGGGCAATGTCAGCGGAATTGACCGCGCGTCGGGCAATATGGTGATCAAGCCTTCCGGCGTTGCCTATGAACAAATGACAGCTGAGGATATGGTGGTTGTCAATGTGCAGACCGGTGAGGTGGTTGAGGGAAAATGGAAGCCCTCCTCCGATACCGCCACGCATTTGGAGCTTTACAGAGCCTTTCCAAAAATCGGCGGCATTACGCATACCCACTCTGTCAATGCCGTCGCTTTTGCGCAGGCAGGACTTCCCGTTCCTGCACTCGGCACGACGCACGCCGATTATTTCTACGGCAATATCCCGTGTACACGAGAGCTGACTGAGCAAGAGGTTAAAGAGGCGTACGAAGCCAATACCGGCAAAGTTATCGTCGAAACCCTGAATCAAATGGACACCGATATTATGGCGATTCCTGCAATTTTGGTCAAAAACCACGGTCCCTTTACTTGGGGAAAAAACGCTGCGGAGTCGGTTTATCATGCTGTTGTGCTGGAAACCATTGCTGAAATGGCGATAAAAACAATGCAGTTGAATCCCAAAAGTGAATTGAAACAATATGTGCTCGATAAGCACTATTTCAGAAAGCATGGGGTATGGGCTTATTATGGGCAGGGATAATCGTTATCCCAAGAGAATATTTGCGGAGAGAAAATGTGAGTATTTTAATCTCAGTTGTAATTCCCGTTCATAACGGAGAGAAGTACATAAAAAAAATAGCTAATAGAATATTAAACCAATCCTTAAAGGAAGTAGAATTGATTCTAATTGAGAATTTCTCTACTGATGATTCGCTGAAAGCTTGTCAAAGTATTGCGGAGAAAGACAATCGAGTTACTGTAACGCAGTGCTTTGATAAAGGTACGTCATTTGCGCGAAAAAAAGGCATAGAACTGGCGAGTGGAAAGTATACTTTCTTTTGTGATCAGGACGATGATTTGATTGATAATAATGCGCTTGAGGAGATGTACCGAATTATCGAAGCGTCGGGTGCCCAGCTTTGTCAGTTTTCCATTTATTCAAAGAGATTAAAACCAATTAAAAAAATGTGTGTCGATAGACAAAAGATTTTTTCGATTGACGAAGTTAGACGCGAGCAGTTCGCTTCAATTCTCAGCGGAAGAGGATATCTCAGCCCGACAGTTTGGAGTAAATTATATTACACGCCTGCTTTGAAGAGCATTTTGAAATATCTGGATTTATCTCTGTTTTATGGGGAAGATCAGTATCTAAATATGTCTTTTTTGAGAAGTGAGCTAATAGAAAAAGTATGTATTGATCCTCGTGCGTTCTATGTATGGTATCAAGGTGTTGGTTTTTCCGCAAAGCAGTCTTCCAGATTGGCGCTGTTAAAGGATTATAGCCAAACAAAACTTCGTTTTGAAGAAATCATGGAGAAGTTTCACGCGGACAGAGATGCTTTCTTTGATAACTATATGGAAACCATGTATTTCACGATGTTGTTAATGATAGATGAAACAAAATGTGTGGATACGGAACAGTCCTATGATTTTATTAGATGTGTGAATGGTTTGGAATTTGTCAGGATGACGAAACATAAACTACGCGATATGCCGGATAAAATGTATGAGGAATTAGAATTTTTAATCAGTGATTACAAACCGGAAGAGTTTTGTGAGAGATTTCGATATAGGACAAAGACATCACCTTTTGATAAGTATAAAAGATATTGGAATTATTTTAAGCGGCTTATAACTAAACAATAGGATAATACATGAGTAACTTATTATTAACAGGGACAATTGACCCATCAAAATTCAATAATACAATGACGACGTTGACAGATGTACATATCAGATTGTATCAGTATGAAACTGCAATCGAGTGGTGGATTTGTAAGTCAAATTTTCAGAATATCATATTTATAGAGAATAGCGGTTTTCCTTTTGATGTACAGAAATACACGCGATTAGCCGAGCAGAATAATAAGAGATTTGAATACATACTTGGTATTCCATATGTTGAAGAGACGATTGCTCACGGTAAATCGTACGGAGAGATAAAGCTGATATCTGAGGCTATCGAAAAGAGCATGCTCTTAAAATCAGAAAAGAGCTTTTATAAATGTACCGGTCGATTGATAATTAAGAATGTCAATAGAATCCTTAGAACCAAGTATAAGAGCGATACTGTGTTTACCGGAGTGCCGGCTGATAAATGGGCATTTACATGGTTTTTTTCGGTGAATAGAGACTTTTATCAAAAATACCTGAGCGATGCGTATGAATATGTCGATGATCAAAATGGCATTTATATGGAGAATGTCTATTATAAACGATTGTTAGAGCATCGTGACATAATTGATACGTTTTCTGTATACCCAAATGTGGACGGTGTGTCGGCGGGCACAAATAGTCAGTATCATAGTGGAAAACTGAGATTAATATATAAAAACATTCAAATGAAGAAAGGCTTCTTTGGTATTTAGTTTTTTATAATAACAATTTATAGTAATTATATTTTCGTATTTTTGTTTTAATATGAAATGAGATAATGCGCAAGATAGGGTTTCCTGAGATGTGCTAATACTGTTTTAAATATTTAGGGTTCTTAGATTTTATAAAAATGCAGGTGTATGAATGAAAATAGGTGTTTTGCTGGCTACATTTAATGGTGAAAAGTATTTGAAAGAGCAATTGGATAGTATTTTTCATCAAACTAAACAGGTTGATGAAATCGTTATTTCTGATGATGGCTCTTCTGATAATACAATATGTATTATAAATGAATACATAAAAATGAGTAATAGTATACCAATCAATTTAGTTTTTAATCGTGAAAAACACGGTGTGATTTATAATATTGAGAATGCATTTAGACACTCATCTGCTGATTTTTTATTTTTTTGTGATCAAGATGATGTTTGGAAGGCGAGTAAGGTTGAATCTTTTTACAAGGCTTTAGAAGAATTTCCTGATTATAAGTTGTATTTTTCCAACGCAACACTTACTGATGAAAAATTAGAGCCATTGGGACAAGGAGTATGGGATGTTTACCTTTCATATCGTAAGTTTACATCAGAGTATTGTGTTTTATGCGGTGAAGAATTTGTAAAAAAATTGAGCTTTGATGGAAACATAGTAACAGGTATGTCAGCTGCGGTTAGAAGAGAAGTCTTAAATGAAATATTTCCGTTAGATCCGGATGTGCTTCATGATGAAATTGCAGCGTTTTATTGTTCTGTTAACGGTGGATTGGTGGCAATTAATGAGGAGACAGCTTTTTACAGACAGCATACGCAAAATATAGTAGGATTATCAGGATCAGCATTTGTATCTAATGACAAAAGGAGAAATAGCATACTGGGATTAATAAAATATTCCGATCAAAACATGGCAATTGTGAATTCTATGTATTATAAATCAAAGGCATTTTTGTCCTTTGACAAGTTACAAAAGTATCCTTTCTTGAAAAGTCGATATCAATTCTATAAGAATAAACGCGATATCTCGCAATGCAATAAAATCGCTGCTTTATTCAGGATGATAGGTTTGTTGTTTAATGGAGAATACAAACGGAACGAAATTTCATATTTAAAATGTTTCATATTGGATTTAGCAATGGTTTTATTTGTTGGAACCAAAAAAAGGAAAAAATACTTTTCAGAGTATTAATTAGTGTTGCTTAAAAACCAGTATTTGCTTAGGGTACCTCTAAAAATATAGCTACACATAGCACACATTTTCACAACATATTTTTGGCAAAGTTCCTTGTTATACGGCAGTATAACTTTGTCGTTTTGACAATAATCTGCCATAAATTATCAGTACTTTTGCACTACCATATATTTTTAGAGGTGCCCTTTATCTCATATAATTCAGGCTGTTGATTTAAAACAAGTGTTTATCTTATGGCTTGAGCAGAAGTTGACAGAATTATTTAGTATTTTTCATAAAAGGTGGTACTGTGAGAAAGCAAAGAGTTGATAGAATTTTTATAGTTTTTGTTCTTTTTTTAGTGACAACAACATTTGTTACCATTTGTTCAAAATGTTCACCAATTTATCCGTTAAATAATTGGGATGACGCTAAATGCTTTTTCACAGTAGGAAAATCTATTGCGAATGGTTCGGTGCTGTATCGTGACATTTTTGAACAGAAAGGTCCGTTGCTATATTTTGTATATGTAATTGCATATTGGATTTCTGCTAATACTTTTTTAGGCGCATATTTTATCGAGATAGCATTTGGGTTTATTTTTTTGTTTTTTGCATGGAAAACAATGCGATTGTATATTGGAGATAAGGCTTTATGTATCATCCCAGTATTAGCTTTGTTAGTATATGGTATCCGTGCCTTTCAGATGGGCGGTTCATCAGAAGAGTTATGCCTGCCATGGGTAATGTATAGTGCATATACAGGAATTTCCGCTATAAAAAATCAAACTATTATTCGTAAGAGAAGTTGGTTCTTTATCGGGTTAGCGATGGGCTTTATTTTTTGGGTGAAGTTTTCATTGATTGGCTTTTTTATAGGAATGGCAGTATTTTTTGCGATTTACTATATAAAACTACATCGTGCTAAAGAGATTATTATTGCCGTATTATTTATAATCATTGGTGTGATTTCTATCTCACTTCCAGTAGTGATTTATTGTTTGATTACTAATTCTTTTTCAGATTTATTGGATGTTTATTTTTATACTAATTTGTTTGCATATACAAAAGCAGACCATTCCAATCCAATATTGTCTAAAATGATTAGTCTATTTATGGGTGCGCTAAGCATGATGAAGAATAACACATTGTGTTTACCGTTAATGATTTGCACATTGGTTTATTTTTTTAAAACAAGCAAACAAATAGCATGGATGCTGCTAATTGAATTTTTCTGTTCGTTTGTCTTGATTTATATAGGCGGTAGAAGGTTTGCATATTATTCATTGATACTATGTGCTTTTATTCCTTTTGGTCTAATTGTAGTGTACAAGATATTAAAAAAACAAACTTTCTTGAGAATACCGGCAAAATTACCAACTGTATTTTTAGTGATTGTTATTTGTGTGATTTGTGGGAGCATTAGTTTCTTTGTTTCCCCTAATACATATATGATAAAGTATAAAAGAACAGATTTAGCTCAATACCGGTTCGCGGATATTATTAGCAAATCCCAGAATCCAACTTTATTGAATTACGGATTTATGGATGGAGGTTTTTATACTGCAAGCGGAGTTAAGCCCAATTGTCGATTTTTCTGTTCATTAAATGTTGATAACGATATAATTCAAAAAGAACAGAATAAATATATAAAGCAAAAAAAGATTCAATATATAGTTACTATCCAAAAAGATTTGTCGTTTGATGGATACACTTTTATAAGTGAGGCTGTAACAGAAAACAGATATGGAGATTTTGTTCATTACTACCTTTATGAACAAAATGCAGAATAAATACAGGAAAGCGTAATGAGGAGAAAAAATGCTCTTTTCAAGCACAACATTTATATACTTATTCCTGCCACTCGTACTCTTATTTAATTTTGTTATATTCAGGTGGAGCAGGTTACTTCAAAATATTAATTTGCTCTTTGCCAGTCTCTTCTTCTATGCATGGGGAGAACCAAAGTTTGTTTTGGTGATGGTTGCCTCGATCGTTGTCAACTGGTTCTTTGGACTGATGGTCAGCAAGAAGCGTGACAACAAAAAGCTTTGCAAATTATTTATCGTATTGGACGTCATATTCAATTTAGGGGTATTATTCGTATTCAAATATCTTATCTTTACGGGGAATATCATTGATTTGTTGTTTGGCGTTCATCTGCCGATTCCCAATATCGCTCTGCCGATTGGTATCAGTTTCTTTACCTTCCAGGCAATGTCCTATGTCATTGATGTGTACAGACAAAAGGGAGAGGTGCAGACCAATATTCTCTATGTTGGATTGTATATTTCCTTCTTCCCACAGTTGATTGCAGGCCCGATTGTACGCTATGAGACAATCGCTGATGAAATTAAGAACCGCAAGGAAAACCTAAATGATTTCTTCGATGGTTTTGCGCGTTTTGTTGTCGGACTTTCAAAAAAGGTATTGCTCGCCAATACTTTCGCCATTTTAGCGGACAATGCTTTTGACGCATCGAAAAACGGCGACAATATCTCCGTGCTGTTCAGCTGGTTGGGTGCTATTGCGTACACGCTGCAAATCTTTTTTGATTTCTGCGGATACAGCGATATGGCAATTGGTCTTGGAAGAATGTTCGGTTTCCATTTTCTTGAGAATTTCGATTATCCGTACATTTCTACCTCCATTACCGAGTTTTGGCGACGCTGGCATATGTCGCTCGGCACATGGTTCCGCGATTATCTCTATATACCGCTTGGCGGAAGTCGTTGCAGCAAGGGACGAAATATTTTTAATCTTTTTGTCGTTTGGTTCCTGACGGGTTTATGGCACGGTGCTAATTTCACTTTTATTGTCTGGGGCTTGATGTATTTTGTCTTACTTGTTATTGAAAAGTTAACGGGGATACATAAAAAGAACGGCAAGGTACTGAACGTGTTCAAATGGCTGTACACAATCCTTTTTGTTGTGCTTGGCTGGGTTATATTCCGAGCGGAATCTATTGGCGATGCGTTTGTGTATCTCGGAGCGATGTTTGGGCTGAACGGCAATGTGTTTGCTGATGGTATGTTTACCGGCTGGTTTGAGCAGAATGTCATTATGCTTAGTATCGGCGTGGTGCTATGTACACCGTTGTTCCGTTTGGTGAGTCAAAAGACAAAGAACAGTAACGTAATGGGATTTGTAAAGGCAGGCGGGTTGATTTGTTTGATGGTGCTGTCGATTGCGAGCTTAGTCAGCAGTAGTTACAATCCGTTTATTTATTTTAATTTCTAATCGCACAATTAGTTTAGGTGATTAATATGAACAAACGGTTAGATTATATTGACACAGCAAAAGGAATAGGCATTATTTTAGTAGTAATCCATCACCACTTGCTTGGTGCAGAGTTTATTAACAATTGGATTTCCTCATTTCATATGCCTTTGTTTTTTATGATTACTGGATATTTATATGCTTTTCGTGATAACTATACAAAGCCGGTCGGCAAATTTATTGTACAGAAGCTTAAAGGATTAATGTATCCTTTTGCCACCCTTAGTTTCATTGTAATTATCTGGAATGCTTTTTTCTATAATGTTATTTTTCCCTCTGTTACTCCTGAAAATAGCACGTTGGAAATCTTTTGGTTAACGATTACAACATATGGATATCATGCACTGTGGTTTGTTCCGTGCTTGTTTTATAGCTCTGTAATATTTTATGTCTTGCGTAAATTTAGTTTTCATCATTGGATTTGGGCAATCATCGTCCTCTTTGCAGTGGTTTTTACTTTTGTCCCGGGGGCTGACATATTTACATATTATCCTGTAAGATTTTTTGTCAGAATTCTGATAGGATTGATGTTTATTTATTTTGGTTATCTCTTTTTCAGATTATTATCTAAAATACAAAAGAGCTGGCAACTCATTATAATAATTGTCAGCGGTTTGGTATCGGTATTATCTTTTATCGGTTATTATTTGTATCCGGGACTGCTGCCGTTTATCAATATCGGTGTTTGTCATATTGAGAAGCCAATCATTTATGTATTTCTTGCATTATCAAGCTCTGCGTTTATAATCTTATTGAGTCAATATATTGGGAATAAGGCGTTAGGGTTCTTTGGCAAAAACTCCATTATCATTATGGCTTTTCATATGGACTTAACGATAGAAGTGGCATGGTTGATAGAAGGCCGTATTCCGTGGAATGTGAATGAGACGATTCAATCAGCCGCAGTTGTGGCGATTGAACTAGTGATGTTGGTTATTCTGATTCTGTTGATAAACCGCTTTGTTCCGTTTCTATATCAATATCGGAAAATTCCGTTTTTAAAAAATGGTGAATAAACTATGAAAAGAACGATCAATAAAAATACAATTGTTTTTATCATGTTTGGAATAATGATTCTCGCAGGACTATATGGCGAATGCATTCAAGGACTTTTCTCAAATACTATAGAGGCATTTAATGAGATAAAGCGAGGCTCTGTTAAAACTGCAATTAATGTCGTAAAAAAATCAGACAATATTTCAACCGATAAGTTATTATACCATGATACGTTAATTGATATTAATTCGATAAAAAACAACCTTACCAATACACGATTTGTTCAGAAGTCCGGCAATACTGTCAAATGTGAATCTGATATGTTGGCGATGATTAATCAAGAACGTTTTGATCAAAATAATTTGCAATCTGTTGCGAATCGCATATCAGAATTGCAAAAGAAGTCCGAGTCTGTCGGTGCGGATTTTATTTATCTTGCAGTCCCCGAAAAAGGATATTATCAAACTTTTCCTTCCAATATCCGAGATTACAGCAAGGTAAATTTCGACGATTATCTTGATTGTTTGAAAGAAAACCATGTTCCTGTCCTCAGTTATGTAGATGAATTCACAAAGCGTAGTATGGACAAGGAGGATATCTATTACTATACGGACACGCATTGGAAAACGCATGTAGGGCTTTTAGCAGCGCAGCTTGCTTGTGGTTCTATCAATCAAAGGTATGGCATCGCCTTTGATCAACGTAAGTTGGATATTAATAACTATAATCAAAAGCTGTATCCCGACTGGTTTTTGGGAGCGCTTGGCAAAAAGGTTGGCACCTACTTCACGTGGAAGGGCGCGGATGATTTTAATCTGATTACTCCAAAATTCAAAACATCCTTGATAGAAGAAAAACCATACGAAGATTCTGTCCGTAAAGGTGGTTTTGAAGATACCATCCTTTATGGAGAGCAAATTTATGAAAAAGATTACTATCATCATGATCCATATTCGGGATATTGCGGCGGTAATCACCGTCTGCAAATCTTCAAAAATCAGTTGGATAACAATGGCAAAACAGCATTGTTTATCCGAGATTCTTTCTCACACGTAGTTACTCCGTACTTTGCTTTGCAGTTCAAAGAACTGCATGTAGTTGATACTCGCGGAAAAGAAATTGAACTTTATGATGAGAAAGTTGATTGGTATAAATATATAGAAGAATTGAAGCCGGATGTTGTTATTGTGCTTTATAAGGGTGTTCCGTATGAGACCATGATTGATTTTGAGGGAGCAATACAATGATTGCTTTTTTGAAATGCGAGGAGATGCTATCAATGAAAAAGAATTTTTTTAAAATTGTTCTATATTCTGTTGGCATTAATGCAGTACTGGTACTAGTATATCTATTATTCTATACTTTTAAAGTGGAAATGCCGGATAATTTGGCTTATGCACAGTTTATTGCTGAAGGTGACTACACCTTTGACTATATGGATTTTTTTATATCTGCCGGTATTGGATTATTGCAAAAATTGATTTATCCAATTAATGCTTTTGTTATAGCTCACTTTGCTTTTTCTTTTTTTTCTTTTTGTGTAATTTTAATAGTTTTTATTGATAAATTAAATTATAGTATAGGGACGATTGTGTCGTTAGTGATTATATCATTTTTTGCCATTAGTCATTATGGTAACCTATCGTTTACGAGAGATGCCGCATTGTTCTGTATAGCAGGTTTTTTGTTGATTCAGCATTTTTATAATAAGAGTCATTATTTAGCAGCTTCTATTATTGGTGTGTTATTAGTTTTTGTGGGTTCGCAATATCGTTTTTTGGTTTTTATTGTTTGTGCATTTATGTTTGCTATTTTTGTTATTATGGATTCTTTGGCAATGATGAATACCGGAAGTATTAAAACCAAGATGATTAAAGGAACAAAGATTTTGTTCGAACGAAAGCGTTTCATTGCACTTATAGTATTAATGGGTATTTGTGTTGCGATGCATTTTGCATCTATCGCTGTTAATACGTCAACGCCTGAATTAGCTTATTATCGTGAGTATACTTACGCTCGTCAGGCGGTATATGATTATCCGATACCGGATTATATAGAGTGTAGTAAAGAGTATGACCGTATCGGTTTTGACCAAAATGATATTGATATGAATAGATCATGGTACTTGGATGATGGTGGAGCCTTTACGTTGGATAATTTAAAAGAGCTAAAGGTAATCCGGGATAATTATTCTGCGAAGAATAAGAATTTTGCCTCACTATTGTCTTTGATGATTACAGAGGAATTATCTAACGCCAAAACATTAGGAGATAAAGGAGTAGCGTTATTGGGGTATATCCCCATAGTTTTGATTTACTTAATTCTGATGAAAAAAAGGTATTATTACATTCCGGCAATTATTAGTTTAACTATTTTTGGCTTTTATTTATATTTATGGAATACTGATCGAAATCCACCATTTAGGGCAGTATATATGCTTTGGCTTTTCTCTTATGTTTTTTTACTTTATTCTTTTAGAGGGGATAGAATTAAAGAAGTATGGAAAAAAAGAAGAACAAATTTTAAAATGTGGATACTTGTGGTAAGCGTGGCGATGCTATCTATGGTAGGTTTCTATTTATCAACAGTGGCAAATTTCGGCACATCTGTATATGGTAAGAATGATTATTCTGTTTTTGGAATTCAGAGAGATAATGGGGACGAAAAAAGAATATTTGATTTTAATAATACTTATTATAAGTACACGAATACGATGCGACATATGAAAGAATTCGGAACAAATAATATGTATATGAATTTATTAAATGAAAATGTGTATTTCATATGTGATGCCGAATATGATGATTCTGAAATGATGCGTAGATATCTTACAAAATACTATGGGGCTGGTAGTGAAATTGATTGTCAAAAAAAAGAGGAGATAAATGGAAATAGCTTTCTTAACGATTATTTGAAACAGCATAACAGTGAAAGATTTGAATTATCCAGAAAAGCTTCTTTAACCTCTGATGCACATTTAATAATATATAAGTATAATGTGCATGGCATATAATATTTTATTCATCGTCTATTTTGATATTAAAATAGACGAATGGGTAATCTTTATGATTAACAATTAATCGCTTTTAATTGGTGGGATTAATTTAATCTTCAATTCCTACATATTTATCTTCGCATTCTTTCCAATAGTCTTTCTCGGATATTTTGGATTGAATCATTTTCAAAAATACACAGCGGCGAAATTTTTTCTGAAAATCGCTTCACTCTATTTCTACGGTTACTTCAACTGGTGGTACCTGTTGATTATTGTGACATCGGTGGTGCTGAATTATTGTTTCAGTTGTATCATGCTGCGTGATAGAACAGCTAAGATTGTACGAAAAACAATATTTAAACTGGCGTTAATACTAAATATCGGCAGTTTGTTCTATTTTAAGTATTATGATTTTTCCATTGGAAACATCAATTTGTTGTTTCAATCGGATTTCCCGCTGTTACACTTTCTTTTGCCTCTCGGTATCAGTTTCTTTACTTTCCGGCAGTTATCTTACGTGATTGACAGCGATAAACGAGATAAAAAATCGACGAATACAATTTTTGACTACACTTTATTTGTCACGTATTTCCACAGTTGATTGCGGGACCGATTGTCATCCATGATGAGATGGTGTCAAAGTATGCCGACCTCAGCAAGAAGAGATTTAACACGGATAACTTTGCGGTAGGTTTATACGCGTTTACCTTTGGCTTAGGCAAAGATAGAAAACTAAGATCCTTTTTCACATGTGGTAACTCCGTATTTCGCGTTGCAGTTTAAGGAGTTGCATTTAGCAGATACCCGTGGCGAAGATATTGAGCTTTATTATGATAAGATAAATTGGTATGAGTATATGGAAAAATTAAAGCCGGATATTGTTATTATGTTGTATAAAGGTGTGCCTAACAATACAATGTTGGGTTTTGAAGGACGAATACAATAGCGTTATGTATGATATGGTTTTAGGCGGTGGTATAAATTCAGTGCTATAAGAGATTGAACTATATTGATGTGTGCAGAGCAATTGGTATTGTTCTTGCTGTTTTAGGACATACCTATCACATTCCGCATAATGTGTATCTATTTATTTTTTCTTTCCATATGCCATTTTTCTTTATACTCTCCGGTTTTGTATATAATGCGGATAAGAATCAGAAAATGGGTTTTAAGCTATTTGCTACGAGAAAGTTAAGTCAATATGTAATTCCATATTTTATTTTTGGAATTATGAATCTAGTTTTTGAAATCATTTGGAGATTGGTGGTTACAAAAGAAGTAATTGATTTCTCATTTTTATTTTTAATCCCGACTTGCACATAGCACCCAAAACAAAGCATTATTAATGGCTTTTTTGAGCAGTGTTATACGGATTTGGAATTTTCAAAATCGAAATAATAGATTCACGCCCTGCATAAAACGCATATTTCCTACATTTTTTGCTCTTAAATGCAAGAATCAGGTGCTGTGTGCAAGTCGGGATTCTTTATTTTTTCGAATTAAAGGGTTGATACTGTGTACTGATGATATGTCAGCTACCGGTGCGCCAATTTGGTTTTTGCTTTGCCTTTTAATTTCCAGCATTATTTTTTTTCATATTCCAAGATTAAGATTGAAATATCAATGTATTATAGTACTTTCTCTAATAGCAATTCATTATATATTGATAAGATTCTTTGGGGATTATGTGACATTTATTCTTGGTTTCCCAACTTTTTTTATATCGGTCTTTTTTATGTGGATAGGTTGTAACTATTCAGTACCCCATTGAATTATGCAGATTTTAGCCCCAAATCAAACAATAATTCATCACAATCCAAAGGATTATTGCAAGGCTTAATTTGCCAAAAGGACGAACCCTATGGATTTTCGTTGATTTTGATGGGGGTTCTGAATAGTTACGATAGGTTTTATATTTAGAGTGATATTGGAAAGGAAACCTTTGTTATTTCAAGGGAAAAAAGGTATTATTTTTTCTATAGTATTAATACTGATTTCTGGATTGATTGTTTTTATTACACAAAATAGAGTCAATTTACGTTCTAATACTTATAAAAATTATGCGGTGTTTTTATTTGCTGCGGTTTCAATATCATTAGGTGTAATTGTTTTAATTAGTAATGCTAAATTTTTAAACACCTCATTTACGTGTTGGTTGGGGAAAAATACTATTTATATAATTGGGTGTAATTAGGCTCTGCTGAAAAAGCTCTCCGACAGCAAAAACCACAATATATCAAATATCCTCTATCATTCGTTCACAAGATATGGTATAATACTCATATAGCGGATGCCCCCAAAACCGGGGCGTTCTATAAAAAAACAGCAAATCTGAGGGGTGTTGAGGTATGTACATCAACGAAAACAGTTCACAAATGACATTGGA
>Ga0256407_10008583_pt1 | contig 14922 bp, 12 predicted proteins | sample RumenRJG_04DNA_FD_193489 | JGI IMG/M metagenome (GOLD analysis project Ga0256407, IMG submission 193489) | Bovine rumen microbial communities from Lethbridge, Alberta, Canada - RJG_04 | ecosystem: Host-associated > Mammals > Digestive system > Stomach > Rumen | place: Canada: Alberta... | reverse complement strand
GTATCCGTGGTCGCTAAAGTCCCCCGCGACGAGCATCGCGTCGAATTTGGGATATTTCTGCTTCGCGGAATAGTCGTACATGAAGCTCATAGAACGTCGGAATCGATCGACTTCTTGGGCTTGAGGAGAGACCTTAAAATGAACGTCGCTAAGCGCGGAAAAACGGAGGACGACGTCGTTTCCCAGTTCGTCCGCTCGCGCTTCAACGTCTTTAAAGAGCGCCGTGGGAAGGCATAACATCGACGCGCCCGCGAGCGATCTGGCGATGAAACTACGGCGCGTTAAAGAAGCGTTGCAATTCTTCGAAGGCATAGATTTTTCTCCTAGTAGAACGTTTGCCAACGCCGTAGAACGACGTCAGGTTAAAGAATCGCCGCGTCTCGAGAGGGAGACTGCGGCGATGAAATAGCCGCGTTTATGTCGGAATTATTGGACGTCCGGCTTGCCGTCGTCTGCCGCTTCGTCGGCGTCCGCGTTCTTTTTCTTTGCGCTTTTGTTCTTTGCGACGTCGCTCTTTCCGCTATTGCGCGAAGAAATCTTCAAATCGGAAAGCAGAATTCTCGAGACGCGCGAAGAATTAAGACCCCAAGGAGCTCTTCCGTTGCAATATCCAACGAGAAGAACGTCGGGCGAGGCGTAGAAGAGCGCCGGATAGCAGAAGGAACGCGAGCCGGTTTCGTCCGATTTATCCAAGGTCTTTTTTGAGATAATTTCTTTTCCGTCTGAGGAAAGAAGCGCGATTGTCAAGGGATCGCGCGAATTAGGGGACTCGTTCCACACGGCGATAAGTCGGTCGCCGTTCGGTTCGCGTTTAATCGACGCGGGGGACGCGGGGGATACGAGAGGCGAAGGAACCGAGTCGGTCCACGTCGCGCCGCGATCGTTCGAATACGCATAATACTGGCGACCGCTGGCGTTGCGAATCGTCATGAGCAGTCTTCCGTCGACAAGTTCGACGACGCCCGGCTCCTGATACATAATATTGTCCGAGTTCGGAACTTCGTCGCCCTGAACCCAATGCCTTCCTCCGTCGTCTGAAATCAGACAGAAAAGGGTCGCTTTGCTTTCATAACTGTAAAGGTCGCCTCCACGATACGCATGCCGCGCTACGGGGATGATAATGCGTCCGTCGGAGAGAAGAACGACGCGCGAGTTGTTGACCACGTTGTAAGAAGGCGTGTGGATCGTTTCAACCCGTTTCGTCCACGTTTGTCCCTCGTCGTAAGAGTAACGAAGGTAAGGTCTGCAGTCGCCCGCGTTTTCTTTAACAAGATAGAAGAGCGCGATCGACTGATCCCGCAATCTGAGAAGGGAGACGGACATGACGTTCATCTGTCCTTCGTTTTCAAGGACAAGTTCGTCTTCCTCCGACCAAGTTAGTCCGCCGTTATGCGAAACGCGGCTCATAAGGCGCGCGGACGCATGGTCGTCGCCTCGTTCGCCATAGTAATGCGTATAGACGTAGAGAATATCGCCCGAGTTAAGACGGATAAAATCTCCCTCGCTGTTGCGAGGGTTGCCTTCGCGAGAAGGAAGTTCTAGCACGACGCTCTTCGCGATCATGGGCGCCGCCTTGGGCGCGTTTTCCTCGGGGTCTTTATCGTCCCCGCGGAGCGCAAGATTCGCCGCAAGCGCGAGATAGCCTAAAAAGAAAAGCAGTATGCAGAAGGACGCCGTCTCGTTATGTCTCGTCATTAAAGCACCAAATTCCCAAGCGGCGTCGCACGCGACGCGCTCTTTTCACGACGTGAAGGAAAACGTCTCACGCCCGTTTTCCCTCTACGAACAGAACGCGTTTACCAGCGAATCGATCTGGCTGGTTTTTGCGAAGGAACGGACGTTTCGACGGTCGAATCGTCAAAATTCTGCGCTACGTATTCGCCGTTAAAACGATCCTCTAGGAAGGGAGAGTCAGAGTAACCGGCGTCAGGGTCGGCGTTTGGCGCGTTCCACGACATGCCAGAATCGGCAAAGCGCGGTTCTTCGCGGTTAGACGCCGGCGCCGAGGGCGTCTGCGTAGCTATGAACTGATTTTCGGTATATTCGCTTTGACTATTATAACCAAAATTCTGAGGAGTTGTCTCTTGGTTTGTGTTATTTACCGCAATATTCTGATAAGAATTTTTGGCGTAATCTATAGAATCGGCGCTATTGTTAAAATTGTTTTCCGGGGACGAAGGAACTCCAGCCGCGAGGAAATTATCGCGAGGTCTTTCTGCCGTATTGATTTGCGGCGTTTCTTCAACGGGACTCGCATACGGCGTCGCCGTAGCGCTTTGATTGAACTCGTATCCTTGGAATCCCGAGAATCGATTCTGCGCGGGAACATCCGGCGTCGCTACGGCCGCGTTTGTCGCAATCTCGGGCGCCCCGACGCCAAAACCGGCGGGATAGGAGGGCGATAAGATGTCGTCGCGTTCCGGTTCCGCGATATTGGGAACGGACGCGTCAGACGTTAAAGATCCCCACGCGCCGTTCATGAGAGGGGTTTCTTGCGAAAAGTCTGAGAACGCGAGGTCGTCGGGAGTAGAGTAAAGCGTCCCGGTTTTCGCGCTCGAAGAATCAGAGTCGTCGAAGCTATAAGAATCGAACATCGAACCGGCTTCGCTCGTAAGAGAGCCGAGATCAGGCCAATCGTCGAAGTCTTTCTTCTCGTCGGCTAGAGAAGACGACGCCGGCGTCTCTTCTTTGTCGCGCAAGGTTCCCAGAAAATCTTTCCATGGGTAGATCGTCGTCGACGCCGCGCCGAGGAGGAATGCAACCGTCAGGAGCGTCGCGTTCTTGACGAACCTTCCTAAACGTCGTTTTTTCGGCTTTTTCGCCGGCATGTGCCCTCCCAAATCCGGCAATTTGCCGACGACGCGCGGCAACGCTTTTTCCGCAGCCGCTTCGTTTTCAAACCATTTAGCCATATCGGGGAGCGCGTCGATTCTGTTCGACGACTCTCTAGAGCCGAAATCGTTTATACGACGCGTATCACCTCTATTTTCGAACGACGACATTGCGGCTCCCTCCTTAAAAGTTGACTCTACTTCAAAGAACGCCGTAGAACGATTTCAACTAGACGTTTCCCTTTACTTTAATTCGACTGATTTTTGTGAGACTTGAGACGATTTTAGGGATAATAACGGATTTTAAGGATTTTGCAGATTTATCAGATAGTTAAGGGCGCCGATAATCGACCCATTCAAAAGAAAAGCCCCTCCGTCGTTTCAAGAAACCAGGAGGGGCGTTAGCCGTGCGGACACGAATAAGGATCGTCAGGCTAGAAATTCACGAATCGAGGCGACGACATATTCCTGTTCTTCCGGGCGCAACTCGGGGAATATGGGAAGCGCTAGGACCTCGTTCGCCGCTTTTAACGTTTCCGGAAGGTCTTCCGGCTTGTAGCCGAGATAAGCGAAACATTCCTGCTGGTGGAGTCCAAGCGGATAATAGACGTCGCTGCCAATGTTTTTTTCTTGGAGAAACGCTCTGAGCGCGTCGCGCTTCCCGCCGACGATGCGAACGCTGTACTGGTTCCAAACATGGCGTCTAGCGCCGACCTTTTGAGGAACGACGACGGCGCCCTGAAGTCCGGCTTCCGCAAAGAGCTTTTCATAACGCTCCGCGTTTGCGCCGCGCATTTCCGTCCACTTGTCGAGATACGGCAGTTTAACGTTGAGAATCGCGGCTTGGTACGAGTCGAGACGGCTGTTGACGCCGATTTCTTTGTGATAGTAGCGCGGCGCCATACCGTGCCCACGAAGAAGTTTGACCCTATCGGCGATTTCGTCGCTATTGCAGACGACCATGCCGCCGTCGCCCGCGCCCCCAAGATTTTTTGTCGGATAGAAGCTCAAACACGAAGCGTCGCCCCAATTTCCAACCTGGATCCCGTCGTATTCGGCGCCGATCGCCTGCGCGGAGTCTTCTATGAGATACAGTTTGCGACCGTATTTTGATTCGTAATCTTGCGCGATTTTCCGGAACGCCGGCATATCCGCCGCTTGTCCAAAGAGATGGACGACGATAATCGCTTTCGTTTTTTCAGTAAGTTTAGCTTCGACTGATTTCGGATCGAGACAGAATGTGACGGGGTCGATATCTGCGAAAACGAGGTCGGCGCCGACGCGGGGAACGCAACTTCCCGTCGCAAAGAACGTGAAAGAAGGGGCGATAATTTCGTCGCCTTTTCCCGCTCTAATCGCCATAAGCGCGAGAAGGAGCGCGTCGCTTCCTGAAGCGCAACCGACGGCGTGCTTCGTATGCGAATACGCGGCGACGTTCTCTTCCAGCTTTTTTACCTCTGGTCCAAGGATGAACTGACCGCTTTCGTTGACGCGTTGAAGGGCGGCGTTCATTTCCGCGCCGATCATGTTGAACTGGCGTTTTAAATCCAGCATCGGAACCGAGGCAATAGGCGACGTCATACTTTTTATCCTTCCTAGTCTCAAAGCTGAAATCGATTTACGCGCCGTCCGTTTGGACGGGCTGAGAATCGAGCTTGCAAAAACCGGAGAAATTGTAAAATTTACCTGTTTATCCGTCAAGCGCGATTATCTCTCTTTCCTATCCTTTTTTCCTTCTTTTTCAGAGACAAGACGCGTAAAGGCGCCGTTTTTCCAATATAATATTGGTCTAACGCGCGTCGCTCGACGCAATGCCTAAAGGCGTTGCAGACGATAGCGCAAACGATTTAAGAGAACGTGTTAACGGAACCTAGGTTCACGCTATTATGACGAAAGAAACGAAACATTTTACTCTTTTAGGGGCGTGCGCGGTCTTGTTGACGGCGAGTCTTGGTTTTGGCTCAGCGACGACGGACGCGCGCGCTGTCGAGGGAACAATGGTTGACAAACAGGCTGTGGAAAACGATCCGAACGCAAAATTAATCGACGTTCCATACTTCAATCAGCTTGACGTCGTCTATGGCTGCGAAGCGGTCAGCGCGACGATGGTCTTGCAGTTCTACGGACTCGACGTTTCATGGAAAGAATTCACCGACGACTACCTCATTAAGAAACCGTGGCGCGTCGACGAGAACGGAACGCGATTTGGACCGGATCCTTTCGCCGCGTACCCGGGCGATCCTTATAAGGACGACGGTCCAAACTGCGGATACGGCTGTTACGCTCCCTGCCTTGCGAAGTCGATGAACAAGGTTCTGCCGAGCGACAAATACGTCGCCGTCGATACGAGCGCGCTTAAACTGGTCGATCTTGTCGCCAATTACGTCGATCAAGGTCAGCCAGCGCTGATTTGGGCGACGATGGACATGGCGCCGGCGCGATTGACGACGAAGTGGAAAATCGATTATGTCGACGAGAATTCACATTTTCGTATCGGCGACGTCTTTACTTGGAACGGCAACGAACATTGTCTCGTTCTTGTCGGGTACGACGCGGATCGCTATTTCTTCAACGATCCTTATAAGAATCACGGACTTATCGGTTACGATCGTAAAACGGTCGAACAGCGGTTCCTCGAACAAGGATCGCAGTCGGTCGTCGTTCGTAAGGTAGAGTAACGCGCCTGGACGTCGAGAGTTTCATCGGCGCGTCTTATGACGGTTTTGCGCAAAAGACGCGCCGGCGTTCCGTTAATTGCTCGACGGTTCGACGCCGATCCAGCCGTGTTCGTCGCCGTAACGTTGAATCGCGTCGCCCGCCGGTCGGTCGGCGCGGAAACTGTGTTCTGTAAAGAAAACCTGACCCGAGACTTCAGGGGACGCCGCCATGTATTCTAGTTGACGGTCGAGTTCCTTCAGATCGCGCCATGCCGCCGATTTCGAGTTTGGATCGAGACGATATGCGGCGACTCCGACGTAAAGCTTGACGTCTGTGCCCGCGACGACGTCGGACCACCAGTCCGTTAACGTCGCGAAGTCGGCGATTTTAAAACCGATTTCCCAGTAGATTTGAGGTATAACCGCGTCGATCTGTTCCTCTTTGACCCATTTACGAACGTCGGCGTAAAGATTGAAATAACACTGGTTGCCGCGCGTCTCGCTTCCGAGGGGGTGGCTTTCTTTGTTTGCCCAAATTCCTGCGGGGCTTACGCTCCAAACGACGTCTTTGCGGACTTTGTGCAGTTCGCGATTGACGTCGGCGATAAAGAGGTTGACGTTGTCGCGGCGCCAGTCTTCGATGGAATCGAATCCGCGGTTGTTCTCCTCGAACGTCTTGACGTCTTCTTCAATCTTGCGCTCCGGATAGAAATAGTCGTCGATATGAACTCCGTCGACGTCGTAATTCTGCACGATTTCGACGATTCCTTTGACGACGTGTTCTCGCGCCGCCGAGACGCCGGGATTCAAATAGAATCGGTCGCCGTGCTTAAAGGTCCAATCCGGGTTAAGTCGCGCGGGGTTGTCGGGCGCGAGATTCTCGAGTTCTTTCTTGCCGACCGTAACGCGGTAGGGGTTGATCCACGCGTGAAGTTGTAGACCGCGTTGATGCGCCGCCGCGACCCAGTATCCGAGAACGTCGAGATTCTGGTCGGGCGCCTGGCCCTGTTTGCCCGAGATAAATTCGGACCATGGATAGAGTTTTGACGGGTAAAACGCGTCGCCCATAGGTCGAACCTGCAAGAAGATCGCCGTGAAGCGGAGTTTGACGGCGCGATCAAGAATCGCGTCGGCTTCCCGCGTAAGTTCCTCCGCGCTCAAGCCTCGCTTAGACGGATAGTCGATGTTGGAAACGGTCGAGACCCACAGACCGCGGAATTGACGGCTTTGACGTTCAAAATCTTCTTGAGTTGGCGTTTTAAGCGACGGCGTAGACTCGTCTTGCGCTTCCGCGAATCTTGGCGCGAAGAGAGCCGCGCATAGAACGAGAACGAAGGCGGTCAAGGAATATGATGGTTTGCGTTTCATAATAAAGTCTTTTTACTTCTGGAGTCATAAAGATCAGAGCGCATAGACGCGCCTAAAAATCAGCGCGAAAAACGAAGCGTCGTCTTACTCAAACGCGCTAATTCTCAAGTATCGAGGATACACGATCTTTGACGAGGAATCAACTCCCGCGCATTTTTTTACGCATAAAACAAATCCCTCGGAGCGGAGGAAACGATGAGAAATTCGCTTGTTTATCTTCCCGTTGAAGAACTGGAAAAACGCTGTCGATTTGAGACGCTTCGTCGCTCGGGGCCGGGAGGGCAGAATCGAAATAAAGTCGAGACAGGCGTTCGGTTCTATCTCGACGAACTTGGACTCGTCGGCGAGGCGACGGAACGCCGTTATCAGGGCGAAAATCGCAAAATCGCGCTTCATCGCCTCCGAATGGAACTTGCGTTGACCGTGCGAGAAATACCGGCGTTGGGCGGCGACGCGCCCCTTTCAGACTTCAAATGGTTTGACAGGCTTGTCGGCGGCAAAATACGCGTTTCTTCTGAGAGCTTCGACTACCCGATTCTCGTCGCGGAATTTTTTGACGTCTATTCCGCGACGGGGGGACGGCTCTCTGAAGCGGCGACCCTTTTGAATACGACGTCGAGTCAGATCGTTCGTTTTCTAAGACAGGCTCCAAGCGCGCTCGAGGCGCTCAACGCACAGAGGGCGCGCGAAGGTTTGCCCCGCCTCAAAGCGTGACGCGTGAAAAGGAAAACGCAGAAGGAGAGAAAGCGTCGCGCGCCGTCATACGTCGTTTAAAAATTGCGCGCAGGTCTGCACGATGATATCGGGCGCGCTTGCGCCTGAGGTGAGCAGAACGGCGGAGTCAGGGGTGAGTTCGCCCCAAGGAATATCTTCAATTCCGTCGATGAGAACGGCGGGGACTCCGACCGATTTTGCGACCTCGGCGAGTTCGCGAGAGTTTGAACTGTTCGGACTGCCGACGACCAGAACGACGTCGTGCCCGGGCGCGAGCCGCCGAACGGCGTCTTGGCGCATTTGCGTTTCGTCGCAAACGCCCTGACGCTCCGGTTCCTTGATTCCAGGAAACTTTTCACGGAGCGCGTCGACGATTCTGTTCGCTTCAGTGACAGAGAGGGTCGTCTGCATAAGGTAGGCAAGCTTCTGACGCGGAGGAAACGCCAGTTTCTCAACGTCTTCGACGCTAGAGACAAGCGTCGCAACTTCCGGGGCCTCGCCAAGAGCGCCGACGACCTCGTCATGTCCGACTTTGCCGATAAACACGACGCGATATCCTGAATCGGCGAGTTTTCGCATCTGACGGTGGACGTAATGCACCCGCGGGCAAGTCGCGTCGATTGTTCTCAATTTTCGTCGTGTCGCTTCCTCCCGGATATTAGGGGCGACGCCATGCGCAGAAAAGAGCAGAATCGCGCCGTCTGGAACGTCGTCAAGAGAATCGACAAAAACGACCCCGCGCCGCTTGAAATCACGAACAACCCAAGAGTTATGGACTATTTCATGATAGACGTAAACCGGTCCGTCGGCTTCTTTGACGACTTCGTTGAGGATGTTAATCGCACGGTTCACGCCCGCGCAAAAACCTCTTGGCTCGGCTAACGTTAATCTCATGAGTCGCAACTCCTTTTTAATAAGGACGCTATGCGTTCCCTTGAGGCGTCGGATCAGACGCTAAAGTTCTAAGAATCGATTCGGCAAGCGCTTCGAGTTTGACTTCTTCTTGACCGCCAGAACGAAGGTCTTTAAGCATGACGACGCCTTGACGAATCTCGTCGGAACCGACGACGATCGCAAGCCGAATACCCTTCTTATCGGCGTACTTAAGCTGCGCGCCGAGTTTCTTAGGCTCCGGATAGAGTTCGACTCCGATTCCCTGTCGTCGCAACCCCGCCGCGATTTCGAAGTACTTCGAAGAAAGCGACGCGTCAAAGAAGGGAATGAAGACGTCGACGGTCGAAGCCGTTTTTTCGATCATGCCGAGCTCTTCAAGACCCGCAAAAAGTCGGTCAAGTCCGAGCGACGCGCCGACTCCCGGCAACGTCTGCTTCGTGTACAGTTCGGCAAGATTGTCGTAACGTCCGCCGCTACAAACGCTGCCGAGCTTGGGGTATTCCGTTAAGAACGACTCAAAAATCGTCCCGGTGTAATAATCCAGCCCGCGCGCGATCGAGACGTCGATCACAAAGCGGTCTGCCGGCGCTCCTGCCGCGCGCGCCGCGTCGAGAATCGTACGAAGATCGGCGACTCCTTGAGTTCCAAGGTCGTTTTCCTGAAGATTCTTCTCAAGACCTTCAAGTATCTCGTCGTTAGTTCCCTGGGCGGAAGCAATTTCTAGAATTGCGCGCGCCTGTTCTTCCGACGCGCCCGCCGTCTGATTCATTTCCGCGACGACCGCGTCTTTTCCGATCTTCGCGAGTTTGTCGAGCGCGCGAAGGATGGGCGTGGATTTGTCGACGAGACCGAGTTTGTCGAGCGCGCCCGTGAGAATCTTGCGGCTGTTGAGGTGAATCTGAAACTTCGTAAAAGTCGCGTTAGAACGAGGATCGACGCGTTCGAGGATATCGTTAATAACAAGCGCCGTTTCGACGTCGGAGTTGACGCTCGTCGTTCCGATCGTGTCGAAATCGCACTGCATAAATTCGCGATAACGACCGGCTTGAGTGTTTTCGCCGCGCCAAACTTTCGCCAAGTGATAGCGTTTAAAGGGCGTTCCGATTTCAGCGAGGTGCTGCGCGGAGAATCGTGCGAAGGGCACGGTCAAATCAAAACGCATCCCAACTTCGCGTCCGCCGGAATCTGTGAAACGATAAAGCTGCTTGTCCGTCTCGTCGCCGCCTTTACCCATGAGAATTTCAAGGTATTCCAGAACAGGCGTGTCGATAGGGCAGAAACCATAGCTCCGATAGACGTCGACAATTCTCGCGATGATTTTTTCACGCGGAATCATCGCTTCAGGGAGAAAATCGCGGAATCCTTTTAACGTACGGGGTTCAATTAGCTTTTTTTTCAGTTCTTTTTCAGAGGACACGATATAGACTCGACGAATAGTTCACAGGTTGGTTCAAATGTTTGCTTTGGGGAACGAGGAACGGACGCGACGTCGTCATGCGACGTTTATTTTTCGGCTTCCGCTTTTTCTCTCTTAAGCTGATCGTAAAACGCTACGTATTTGTCGCGCGTTTCTTCCGATTTTCGCGCGGCGATCGCGGAACGCGGATGAACGTTGTTCTGACCGGTCATGACGAATTCGGGATAAGGGCCCCATTCAATCTGTTGACGAAGGGGCAGAATCTGACGCTCCAGACATTCATAGAGAGGACGAAGATCGTAACGGTCGTCGTCGAAAACGCCGAGTAGGAGTTCCATCGGACAATTTCCCGCGCCGCGTCCTAGACCGTTTAGGGTCGCGTCGAGTCGAGTCGCGCCATACCGCGCCGCGACAAGCGTGTTCGCAAACGCCAACTGAAGGTTGTTGTGCATGTGAACGCCGACTTCTTTTCCTGCCGGAATCGCGACGTCGCAGTATTTCTTGGTTAGATATTCCATCTGCGAAAGAGTGACGAATCCGAACGAGTCGACGACGACGATAACGGCCGCGGGCGTCTTGACGAGACGTTCGAGAACCGCATCAAGAACCTTTTCTTCGACGGTCGTGACCGCCATGAGATTCGCGCTGACCTCGTAGCCTTTTTCCCACGCGTCTTCGATCATCGCGATCGCTTCGTCCGTCTGATAGTGATAAAACGCGACGCGAATGACGTCGAGAGGACTTTGCGATTTGGGAAGCACGTCCTTTTTCCAGTCCGATTTAGTCGCGTCGATCATGCAGCTAAGCTTCATTTGCGTCGGGTTGTCGCCGACAATTCTGCGGAGATCGTCTTCTTGGCAAAATTTCCACGGACCGTTTTCGTCGACGGAAAATATTTCGCGAGAGTTTTTATATCCAAGCTCCATACAGTCGACGCCCGCCGCGACGTTGGCCAGATAAAGAGCGCGGACGAACTCGTCGGAGAACTTGTGATTGTTGATGAGTCCACCGTCTCGAACTGTGCAGTCGAGCGTTTTAAGCTTTGGATCGTGAAGTCTTCGGATTGAGTTCATTTTTTCCTCTTGACGATCGACGAACGCAGGCTAGAGCCTCTTCAAAGGACGTTCTGTGCGAAACGTGGGAACGGTTATAAGTCCGTAGGCGCAAATAGGCGCGACTTCTTTTTCTTATGCGGAGGAAACAGCGACTGCGGCGCTTTTGTGTTTTCTTCCGAAAACGAGCGTCGTCGATCAGGAGAAATCTGCCGCGAACCACACGTCTAACTCCTCCTTCATTCTAAGCGTTCGAACTGCTTTTTACAAGTCTTGTCCTCTTTTTTTGACGAGTTTTTGTTCAGGGCGTTCCGACTCTGCCGTTTGTCCGTCGCGAGGTTATCCTGACCTTGTCTTAATTGTCGAGAGAGATGAATGCGGAAACAATACGCGTTAAAAAAGAAAAGCGCCCGAAATAGGCGCTTTTCTCTCAATAATTCATTTTCTTTTAAGACCGTCGTCTGAATGAAATCAGACGTCTTCGAACTCGCTCGCGAGCGCGGTGACCGTCTGCTTGGCGTCGCCGTAGATCATGACCGTGTTGTCGTTCGTGAAGAGCGGGTTCTCGATACCGGAGAAACCGGTTCCTTTACCGCGCTTAAGAACGAAAACGGTGCGCGCCTCGAAGGCGTTGATGATCGGCATGCCGTAGAGGGGCGAGCTCTTGTCCTCGATCGCCGACGGATTGACGACGTCGTTCGCGCCGATGACGATCGCGACGTCGGTGTTCGACATCTGCGGGTTCATTTCGTCGGCCGTCTTGAGCTGTTCGTAAGGAACGTTCGCTTCCGCAAGCAAGACGTTCATGTGACCCGGCATACGCCCGGCGACCGGATGGATCGCAAAGCTGACTTCCGCGCCGTTCGCCTCGAGCTTGTCGCTGAGTTCCTTAACCGCATGCTGCGCCTGCGCGACCGCCATGCCGTAACCGGGGATGAAGACGACGGAGCGCGCCGCTTCAAGGATAAGATAGGCGTCTTCGACCGACATAGCCTTCGGCTCCTTGACCGGACCGTCGCTCTTCTTAGCGGAAGAGCCGCCGAAGCTACTGAAGAGAAGCGCGTAAAGCGTTCTATTCATCGCTTTGCACATGATGAGCGTCAGGATCAGACCCGAAGCGCCGACGAGACAGCCGGAAACGACGAGGACGGAGTTCTGGAGCGCGAGACCGGCAAACGCTGCCGCAAGACCAGAGAACGCGTTCAGGAGCGAGATGATAACCGGCATGTCGCCGCCGCCGATCGCAATAACCATCGTCAGACCGAGGACGAGGTAAGTCGCCGTCGCAATGACGACGCCGATCGCGCCAAGGCTTTCGTTACCCTTTGCGACGGCAAACGCATAGATCGCGACGCCGACCAAACCGGCGATCGCCAGAATCGCGTTGACGAAGTTCTTCGCCGGGATCGAAACGTTCTTCTTGAACATCTTCCCGGAAAGCTTGCCCCATGCGACGACGGAGCCCGTAAACGCAATCGCGCCGATTATGATCGTCAGCCCGAGCGTGACCGCCGTGAAGACGTTGATCGATTTGTCGGTCAGGTACTGCGTAAGCGCGACGAGGAGCGAACTCAGACCTCCGAAGCCGTTGAATAACGCGACGAGTTCCGGCATGCCGGTCATCGCGACCTTCTTCGACCAAATCGCGCCGATGACGGAGCCGATAATAATCGCGGCGATCGCCCAAACGTAAGCGTTTTGGGCGGGAGCCTCTTTGATCGTGTCGGTAACTTCTTTCTCAAAGAGAACGGTAACGACGGCGATGAGCATGCCGACGGACGAATAAAAGTTGCCTTTTCGCGCCGTGTCCGCTTTGCCGAGGAGTTTAATGCCGCGGATAAAGAAGACCGCCGCAACCATATATAACACCGTCGTCATAACGACGCTGAAATTATCCCAAGTCACTTCTTATCGCCCCCCTTTTTCTTAAACATGCCGAGCATGCGGTCGGTAACCATGTAGCCCCCGACGACGTTGATCGTCGCCAGAACGATCGCGGCAAACCCGAGAATGTTGCTGAGCATTCCGGGAGTGTGCAACGCGGCGGCGGTCGCGGCGATCGCGCCTACGATCGTAATGCCGGAAATCGCGTTCGTACCGGACATAAGCGGCGTATGAAGTTGCGACGGAACCTTTGAGATCAGTTCCACGCCGAGAAACGCGGCGATGACGAAAACGAAAACAAGGAGTAAGATTTCTCCGGTCGCCATGTCAGTCCTCCTTAAAACGTTCGTGAATGATCTTGCCGCCCTGCGTGAGCAGACAGCCGCGCATGATCTCGTCTTCCAAGTTGACCTTGAATTCCTTCGCTTCCTTGTCATAGAAATGCGACAGGAACGCGGTGAAGTTGCCGGAGAGCATCTTCGACGCGTCGAACGGAACTTGGCGTTCAAGGAAATCGCCCGACATGATAATCACGCCGTTGTCCGTCACGACCTCTTCGAACAGTTTCGAACCCTCTACGTTGCCGCCCGTCGAGACCGCCATGTCGACGATAATCGAACCCGGCTGCATACGGTCGACGACGTCTTTACCGATAAGACGCGGCGCCTTGCGACCGAAAACTTTCGCCGTCGTAATGACGATGTTTGAACGTTCACAAACTTTCGCCTGCGCTTCACGCTGTTTCTGAATCTGTTCAGGCGTGAGTTCTTTAGCGTACCCTTGCGCAGTTTGACCCATTTCGCCAAGGTCAATCTTAACGAAGGTCGCGCCGAGCGACTTGACTTGTTCTTCCACGACAGGACGCGTGTCGAACGCGTCGACGCGCGCGCCGAGACGTTTCGCCGTCGCGATCGCCTGCAAACCAGCGACCCCGACGCCGATGATGAAGACGCGCGCCGGATTAATCGTGCCGGAAGGCGTGACCATCATCGGCAGAATCTTAGGCAACCGCGCCGCGGCGTTTACGACTGCGACGTAGCCGGCGAGCGACGTCTGAGAAGACTGCACGTCCATTTTTTGCGCGAGCGTCGTTCGCGGAATCATTTCAAGAGAAACCGCTTGCACGCCGCTTTGCGCAAAGTCGCGCAGCAGTTCTTTCTCGTTGAACGGATCCAGATAAGACAAGTGCAACGTGTCGGGCTTCAGACCAGCGGCGCTTTGGGGCTTGAGAATGCGCAGAACGATTTCAGAGTCGTAACCGTCCTGTTCGTTCTGGATAATCTGAGCGCCAGCCTTCTCATAGGCGTCGTCTGCGAATCCGGTCTTTACGCCGGCGCCGGAGACGACTTTCAGAGAGAAGCCCATGCCAACGAGCTTTTTGACGTCGTCGGGAATCAGCGCCACGCGTGTTTCGCGAGGATCAGTTTCCCGGCAGACGAGAATGGATCTCATAGCTTTAACTCCTTATCTTTTATTGAATATACTAAAGATTTCAATACGTTGAATATTCTAGGATTCTCCCGCAATCAAGGGGAGTTTGTTTCTAAGAGAAGAACCCTCAGAGGACGCCCGCTTGATTTAGAACGAACTAACGCGGCGCGGTTTTATTCGGCACGAACCTGTCGAGACAAAGGTTTTTCCTGCGCAAATAGAAACTTCTTACAAGGTTTTAAGCGGCGCGTCATCATCAAACTTCAAATCAAGGGGACAAGGCAGGAAACCTATCAAAACGTACTATATACTATAACTAATTTATTGAACAAAGGAATACGCCGCTGTTGATTTTATGAGAAATTTAATCATTTGATTTCAAAAATCTAATTTAACGCTTTAGATTGGAACACGTAGCGTCTTGCATTTTTCATGCCTCAGACGTTTTGAAACCCGCGAGACGTCTTTTGTCAACGTCGGGGGCGTTTACACGACGCTTGGATTTGGCAGAATATAATCGTCGCTTGTCGTATTCTGTGAGTTTGCGTCGAATATGAGCGTTTTTTACGAGTCAGTGCGAGGTTGTTTTGAAAACGTCTTTTAAGATTGGCGAATTGGTCGTTTCTCCGCCGGTTCTTTCCGCGCCGATGGCGGGCTATACCAATTACGCGCAC
>Ga0256407_10008580_pt1 | contig 14924 bp, 24 predicted proteins | sample RumenRJG_04DNA_FD_193489 | JGI IMG/M metagenome (GOLD analysis project Ga0256407, IMG submission 193489) | Bovine rumen microbial communities from Lethbridge, Alberta, Canada - RJG_04 | ecosystem: Host-associated > Mammals > Digestive system > Stomach > Rumen | place: Canada: Alberta... | reverse complement strand
TATATCCTACAGTTTTACTACTATCAGAAGACCCTATAGAAGAATATACACTTCCTCCAGCATTTTTAAAACTTTTTAATCCAGTTAACTCCATGACATTCTATATTTAGTTACTACATATTGCAATGAGAAGTCAGTAGAGTTACTGTTAGAAGATATTTCACATTGCATTGTTTTACCTCGCATTCTATCACCATAAGAACTACCAGCATTCCTTGGGATATCTAAGCGGAAATCGTATTCTCTATTTGTTATTTGATTACCATGAGCAGTACTATGTTGTTTAAGAGGAGTATAGAAATCAAATATTATGTTGTTTAAATTATCTCCTCCATAAAATCTGCCTCCAAATGTAGATATATCAAATACCTTAGGATATTGAGCATTACTGTTTACAACATATTGTATAGACGGGTTGGCTGCGTTACCAAACCATGTAGCATTTTGCGGCTATTCTATAGACATTCTGTATATATCATTGTTGTTATTATAATACAACCTGTCATCAACTACAGCTCTATATGTAGGATCGAACGAATATACAGAAGTAAAACATTGAGTTTGTTCATTATATACTATAGAACCGTCATTTACAACACTTGCTATCATCTCGTTGAACTTATTATCGTAACTCAAACTTGGATGTTGAACAGACTCATTGTTATTTATATATGATCTAACGTTCTTAATCTTAGTTAACGGGCTAAGTTCTGTTCCACCAGCGTATGACAATATCTCCTTATTATTACCATCCCAGAAGTATTGAGTATTGTTAGATTGCACTTCTGCTTCATATTGATTTTGCAGCATGCCGTACACAGTAGATACATAATCGTATCTAGATAATACATCTCCTGTACCGAGTATAATTTGATTGTCAGACAAGTCGTTTAATACAGTACGCTCATTTATACTCAATATTCCCGTAGCATTATTTTGCCAGTATAACATAGTGTCTTTGAACAATCTCATATTTGTTATACTACCAAACCTACTATCTACATCTAGGAAATCTAATGGCCTAAAGTTTAACCAATTGTCTATATGTTCTCCATTAGTCTTAGGCTGAGAATGATGTACTCTAGTATCACAGTTTGAAGTATCTATTTCAGTATACTTTGTAGCACTATATGTCATTGCATTCGGAGAAGCATTGTATGCAGTGTTGTACAAATATGCATCTTTACTCTGCGTAAATCCATTTGTTATAGCAGCTGCCTTATCCTATACATAATATTTAGATCCGCTTTCTAGTTTATTATATGTATCTCCCCACGTGGCAGTAAGATCTATATCAGATTCTACAGGTATCATATATATGCCGGCCTATCTTACTCCAGCAGGCATATTTGGTTCATACCAAGCGTGGGAGGCATGATAGACGAATAAACTAGGATAACAATCTCCATCGAACACTTTAATAGTTTGTCCACTGGTAGCCATGTTTCCGTGAGATATATATGTACTAGTTTTTATAGTGCCGTAACCTCCGTATGGAATTCTACCAGTTCTTCTTAATCTTATTAATGGGAATGATAATGTTGATGTATTTACATTATCTCTGTAATATCTCCACGAAGAAACCTTCATTGGTTTATCTAGATGAATTACTATACATTTTCCAGTACTTCCTGTTGGGTATAACACAGGATATCTTTTTGTTATTCCTGGAATAGTCGCAATTTCTGGTAGAGTTCCTCCTATAGCAGAAACCGAAGTTATCATTGCTGTATATGTATCGTTGTCATATATAGTATCTTCATTTTTCATATGCCCAACAGGATCAGAAACGCCTAACAACAAAGGTGATCCCCAACATGAATATGTAGTACCAGACCCAACTGGAATTATATCATTGGCCCAGTTAGTTTTATTTTCATCAGATCCTACGAAATTATCAAAGGATGGTACGGTAGGATATCCGATATCTTTTATACTAAACGTTACTTGGTTTAAGCCATCTTTGTTTATAAATCCTGCCAAACCAACATATGCAGATATAGTATTTCTATCTCCGTTCATTACGGTTTCACTTATCAACCGATCTTGTTCAGAAATATTATTATGTAGTACACCTCGATAAGCATTTAATACAGCGCTACCCAATATATAACACCATACATCTTGTACATTAGATATAGATGTAGAGTCTATATTATTTCTTACAAATTTAGGTATAAAATTGGCATCTATAAATACTGCGCCGTTAGTTAGATCCGCATTTTTTGTACCTATTCCTAAAGCTTTGTACGGAGGTTGTACATTAGAATTACTCGGTTTATTATCCTATACCCAACTATTTACACCGAGGGCATCATTATTTATAGTGATACTTTGTGCTACATGATTGTGCATATTATACTTCACATCAATTTGTATATTGTTTTTATCAGATTTTATTATATTTCTAATATCATCTGACTGATATACATACTCAGGTGAAGCAAACATTAGGTAATTATTATCACTTATAGCTCTATTAGATTGTATCCAAGTATCATCTTCTTCTGCCTAGCTACTATCTGCGTACATTAACGTAGTGGTCATATATCCTGTAGGACATATATACTAGGTTTTATCGTAATTTTCATCTTCAGGATCTCTTTTGTGATAAATACGATAAGGAAATCCACCGAGACCTTCAGTGATTGTTATTCTATCTGCAAAACTTCTATCTACTCGTACTATCTCTATGGCACTAATCCCTTCTGGCAGTTCATTTATAGTAAAATCTATTCCGATTTGATATGTAACATAAAAGAATGTAGAAGAAATACCCCTGTGATTACTATTCGTAAGCTAGAACTTCGGATATAACACAGTTCCGCTTGTAAACTAATAACTATTTAATAAGTTTGTATTTGTAAATAAACTGACGTTGGTACTATCCAACATAGGACTCATTATATCAGCTATCCATTTTACAGACGATTTGTTTCCCTTTTCATCATAAAATATAGCTCCATATCTATATACTTCTCCCTATCTTAATGATTGTACAGAACTATTAAGTTCTTCCAGTCTATCAGCAGAAGTAAATTTATATCTGCGTCCCTCTCTATCTACAGCTATTGGATTTACATTATATTTCCACGATATATATCTACCAGATCCACCCAACTTGTTTGGTGTTTCTGCCTATCCTGTAGCATTACATATAAGCCAGTTATCGGGATTAAACTACATTATACTATCAGAATTCAACTATTTATTGTAGTTTAATAACTCGCCGTTATTGTAATCTCCAGTAGATACGCATCTTACGTCAGAATCATCTATTTTACTGTCAATATCGCTTTGTATATATTTTATATTTCCAGCAAATAAATAGTTGTTTTTTGATTCTATTACCGTTGGTATAAACTGCATTTTTACAGTTGCCAAGAATTCTGCAGCGTCTATAGATTGTACGTTTTTTCCGTCATCTAAGTAATCATACTCCGATAATATTTCATCATCGTATATAAGATTTACCAATGGCAACTAACCTACTTGTATGTAAGATACTCTATATATCTACATCATATTAGCAACCTCTAATGGAGCTTTAGGTAATGTTAACATCACAGATTTTGACGTAATATTGTCTGTTTCTGTGTAACCTTCATTTGATGTTTTATATATAGTAACCACATTACTCATTGGAGATATTTGAGTAGCAGCACCTCCAAGTCTATAATATCTATACGCGTACTAAACCTTTACTCCAGGAACTTGTCCTGCTGATTGAGATAAAGATGCTGTTATAGGCTATATAAATTCCTCTACACTCATAGCAATACTATCAATACCACTAAGAGCGGCAGGTGCTGTTCCAGTAAAATCTACATAAGGAGACAGGTTTATATACATGAGTTGATTTAACCCATCTGCTATATACAGTTTTATCAACTTATCATTCTCATATCTAGTTACAAGACTTAAATATTCTCCAAACAATTCTCCAGGTTTTGACTCATACGCGCAAACCCAGTTACTATTCTAGCTTGTTTTATGTACGTATACATTACTTTTATTGTTCTTATAACCAGCTACGACTATTATATCTCTAATAGACGTCATAGCTTTTATTGTTCCTCCTGGAAAAGGACTCCATCCTGTAGATTCAGTACCGTCAACTAATCTCAATTCACCACTATTACTATCTGTATTAGTGACAAGTCTTACATTTTTAGCATATCTATACTGACTATTATCCATCAACATATCGGACACATCAGTATTCATGCCCTTAGTAAAAGTATTTATTTGTTGATTGTTATTAATATCCATGATAATAGTCGTTATATGTTATTTCTTCTTTATTTAAATCTCTAAAGAATCTAGTATCTGCTTCATATTCAGGAATCAGTCTGTTCCAATCTCTCTTTATATTCTTCATATCGTCAGCTGTAGGCATCATAGCCTCTGCATAAGCTTGGTTACGATAGAAGTTCCATTGTTGCTGAATATAGAAATATGTGTCTCTAGAGAACTTTGCTGCATATTTAGAACCTGCTCCACTCAATGTACCAGACATAAACTTAGGGAATGCAAGCTTCATTACAACATACCAATAAATTGCCTCCTAGTAAGAAGTAAGATCTGGTATCAGCGGATAACCTCGCTCATCTGTAGCTATTGCTTTATATACTATTTTTACAAAGCCTTTATCCTTATTTGTTACAATCCAGCCAGGCTTAATAAAGTATTCAGGAGTCTTATTAAATTGTCCATTATCCATCATTCTGTTTATATACTTCATAGTATTTATTGTATACATCTATGACTATGAAGTTATACCTCTAGCCGGAATTGGGTTTTCAAGTACTACATTCTACTCTACAGCTTTATTCTCAAAATCATGCTCTGGAATGAATTGTGGAGCCGGCGTTGGTCTATGAGGTTTCTTATTATATTTGAGCATTGATGTACTCTTCGTCATAGGAATCCACGGACCGTTTTCCTTAGTAGAATACGCTAATCCATCTAATACGACAAGGTCTGCTGGAATGGGTACTTGATTATCCTAAATTGAAAATATAGGGGTACCATCTACCCCAGATTCTTTACTGATATACTACATCGGCGCACCAATCTTGTCTACGGCTTCAAATATCCATTCTCTGATGTCTGAGGTCCTATGCCTTACTTCAGTAGAATCTAAATCAGCCATAATTTTAGCAATGACTGATTCACACTTTATATAATTGTATATCATTTATATCCAAATAGTCTTGTTTGTTAAATATAAGTTGCGCTAGTCTACGCTTGTTCTATCTTACGAAACATAGTTGGTATTTATATCTGTCTGGGAATGTGCGAGGTATTTTAGACCAGTATAATCTATACTTATACCCATTCGAATGTTCATTCAAATGATATATTCGTTTGTCATATTCTCGACTAGCTTTGTAATCTATAGATAGGGACTTATCGTTAAGCGCTTTTGGTAAGTATTTACCTACCTGTATAAAGCCTAGCCCAAAAGGCATTTTAAAGCCGTCTGAGCCGTTTAATACCGCGTCTAGTATAATTCTGCACATTTCTTCCAATATGCGCTTATACAGCCCGTAATCTATCTCTATTGGCATTGTACGATACAGGTCCCTAAATGTTATAGATTTTTTATTCTTCATCGTCTTGTGGACCGTGTGGCTTTACACTAGCGAGTGTAGCATTATTACTATCATCGCTAGGTCTGTTAAGCATAAATGCCAATTCGTTCTTCATTATCAATTCTTTGATTGGTGGTACCATCCACCCAGGGATCATAACGTCATCCTCATCAGGTGCATCTGGATCGTCTCCATCTTCTATTTCAAATGGAATCTCTTTCAAATACAATACATATACGTATTCTAGCTACCCTTGATCTACTAATCCCTATACATAAATATGGCCGTCATTCTTATAATGAGCGGTCATCTCTCCGAACGTATACTTTCTCCAGTAAGCATAATGTCTACGCACATGATTCATATACTATATATTCTCACCGAGCATATCGTGCACAGCTAGAATACTGCCTTCATTGTTATCAAGTACGTTTTCAAGCGGTTCTTCAGTACGCTTTGTATACGTAGGAACCCCATCGTCTTGAGGTTCTATTTCCACAAGCTTCAGGGGTCCTACTTCTACACGAGAGATAAACTCATTATCTTCTGCAGTCTCATCATCCAATGCGCCTTGTTTTCTAGCAAGTTTACGCTTATCTAATTCGTCTTTCCAGATCTTTGCGCCATACTATTTAATCCAAGCGTGAATATGAGCTCTAGAGAAATCTTCACTCTCGCTAATATTATTATTTCTTACCATGAGAAGAATATCATCTGTGAGTGTCTTGAGTGAAATCTTCGCCATGTTTTTCTAATCGTTCTTTCTCTAAAATGAAGTACGCTATTTGTTCGTGGGTTAGATTGTTAACCCACTCTTCTGCGTACTTTCTGTACTTATTGTGGTTGTTAAACATAAACCTACGAATCAAATATTCTCTCATTTCGTTGTTACTTCAATTACTTTAACGTCATCGGTTTGTATGATGTCGTTAGTATTCTTTATTTCGTACCTAGTAGTCTTAACTTTCTTAAAATCTAAGGTAAACAGCCTCTTAAAGAAGTTCTTCTTATTCTTGTAGTGCTTTTCAGTATACACATACAAGTACTAAGTATTCTGAATCTTTAATTTTATACTAACAGTATCTTTGCTTATAGCATAGTATACTGAAGTAAGATCATTGAACTATATACTATCATTGTATATAGTATCTTTCAACATAGTAGTAATATCCTACTTTATCTCTTTACTACCAATAACGTCTATAGTCTAGGTTTGCGTTGCAGCAGTTTTTACATGTTTTGCTTTTATCTTCAATTTATCCCTAACACTATCCAATTGGTGTACAAGATTGTCATTGTATTGTTGTAACTCATTTACATTAAGCTATAAAACATTATTGGCCTACTAGGATCCCTATAAGGAACCCTAATAGGCCTCAATGTTGTTCTAAGCCATTTCTAGGCTTTCTGACAGCTTTTTATTCTTGTGGTATAAAGTTATCCCCCAACCCAATAAAAGTGCCACAGAGAGGCCTAAAATGGCCCGTATAAGCTTATTTCCATGAGTCACTAGTAAACCTAGTATCCCCATTTCTTACCATCTATCTTAATTCGCTATATTTTCCGTTCCAATACATAGTAACTCCGAAGATGCTGGCCGCATAGATCAGCGTCTGAGCTACATAACCAAGCACTCCATTTGTAATATCTCCTGAATCAAAATACTGTATGAATGTAAGAACTATGCCGCTAGCAAGAGAAGCTACGGCAGTAGTATATTGAACAATATCTTTCCAGTTTTTCATAATCAATCTTCATCGTACCATCCAGCGATATCATCGAGGTTTATAGATACTGGGGTGTTATCAGTTCTATTAAGTATTATATTAGCTCCTGAAGTGGTTCCTTCTGTTACATAAATATCATCAAATATGGGTTCTATTTCACTTCCAGGATCTGTACCCTCATCTCCCACAGGAGGTTCTACATTAACCGACAGTATTACACCAGTATCAATTCCTTCTTCACTAGTAGAAACTAGCTCGAATACATCTGGAACATCTGCTTGTATTGTTTTAATATTTTCCACATTATAGCCAGGATAATATATTTCTGCTACTATTACTAACTTATATACACCTGTAGCAAGCTAATGGTTGGCTGGAAAATAAACATAAATTACATTTTGCTGTTGCGTAGCCTTACATGCAGCTTTGTATTGAATACGTCTAGCTATTGCAGCAAGCTCCTTGTTACGTTTTGTATACGGTTCTACACCAAACCCACTGTATACGTGGCTAGCGTTTATTGGAAACGCATTATAAGTAGGCATCCCACATCCACACAAACACCACGGAGTGGTATTATAACAATGTGAAAATGGTTCTATTGGAAATCTCCCAATAAACTTAGGACGCTCATTTAACTTAGCCTCATATTCAGCTACTTTAGTTGTATTTACAAGATACGCAGTAACTTTTCTTACAGCAAGCGTATCGTCCCCTTCGAGGACTTGTTTACGAAGATCTACAGCAAGACGAATATCATTTCCTATTCTTATTTTCTTCATAATGCTGTATTTATGAAAAAAGCTAGAGACGGGCAGTAGCCCTACCCTAGCTTAATTCAGTTTATATTAAGGGTTAGCTGGCTCGGTGAGTGAGTTCTCAGTTACGATACCACTAACACGGTTAGAAAGTGCCTCGATAGCTGCAGCGTTTGCAGAGATACCTGAAGTCTGTGTAGAATCTGCGCTAGAGATCATGCCGTTTACAAATGCATCGAGAACAGCCTGAAGAGCTGCAGTCTTTACAGAGTAAACCTCAAGAACCTGCTTTGTCTTACGCTGAATGTCATCAGCAGCACGATACATGTTCTCGAACTCGAGAGTAATAGCATTGTAGTGCTTATCGAGCTCAGTCTCCATGTCAGGCTTGATGATAGGCCATGTGCCCTCACCACGGTTCAGGATACCCAGGTAACCCATAGCCCATGCCTCACGATCGCGAACGAGCTTAGCAGAAGCAGGATATGTCTTACCAGGAGTCTTGGTGATAGTAGCGCCTGCAGGGAAGTGCTTATTCTTTGACTCCCAACCATCAGCCTGAGGATCAGTCCAATACATATTAGCATTGAAACGAACCTTATTAGCTACGTTCAGAGTATCTACTGCATCGTCATCATCATAAGGAAGAGCAACGAGAGTAAGTACACCAGAAGCAGCAGAAGCAGATACACGAGCACGCTTCCACTCCTTGTTGATCATGTTAGCGATACCAGTTGCCATTGTAGTAGCTGTCTCGCCGTCACTTGTGGTATACTCATAGCTCTCAGTCCACTTACGATAGCGATGAGGCATATCCTTATAGGTAAGCTTAACGATCACGCGCTTGCCAGCAGATGACAGAATCTTACCGCTGCCAATTTCTGAACAAGATGACAGATCAATTACTACGGTATCCTCAGTATCAGCAGCATATGACAGAGAGTTGAAGCTCTTGATATCAGCAGCCTTGATCTGATTTGACCACTTTACGATTGGCTGGTATACAGTAGAACCATTAGGCATACGAAGAGCCAGGTTCTTCTTTGTTACAATACCAACCTTAATGGTATTGATGTTTGCAGCGTTAGCAGCTGTAACCTCATACAGCTTGTTTGAAGCTACGTTTGCATCACAGTTCATGATAATGAACTTACCTGCGTCACTTGACGGAGTGTTGAGTGCACTAGCGTTGGCAGGAGCTGCAGAAAGCAAATTGCTATCACTGTTCAGGTTGCTAACGAGTACGGTTGTTACGTAATTTAACATAATTTAATTTTAATTTTTTTCTACTCCCCCTATATTTCTATGTCTAGACCTAACTAGCTGGGGTTTCCACGTTAAAAATTCTTATTCTTGTGTTAATACTTCAGCGGTTATAGTTTTGTAGCGAGGATCAGATTGATTCTCTATATACATCTAAGCTGCTATTTTAACTATTTCCTACCAAGTATAATCTTCAAAGTCCGTGTAATCTTTATACGGATCTTTATTTGTTATTTCATCGGGAATCTTAAGGAATCCCAACGTATATGAATCTATTTTATACTTCTTATCAGTAAGAAGTCTAAATCCTCTTCTGGTCCTGATACGAAGTGGACGCGCCTTATGAAAACGATAATGAAAGTCTGTGAGCTTATTATTCACACGATACATAAAACTATCTGCAGTACATTCAAATACACAAGCGTCAGTTTGATTCTCTCCGTTTGTATCTGAGATAATAATATCCTCATTTAATGCGAACATCATATTTTTAGGATATAAATACTCATATGAGTCGTATAAAGGATGGCTTGTATCTTCTCCTATAAAAATAAGAATGTTATCTTTAGGATCGTCTGTAGAGTGAGTATATACATCTCCATAGTGGACATCTGATTCATCCTACCATTGATCAGAATACGTTTCGTTTCTTTGTGTGTATATATTCTCATCTAAGTCTAAGAACTCTTGATCCTAGTCCGTATACACTCGCTCTTCTTCCAAAGACCTTTGTCTAGTTTTTATAGTACATTCTGTGAACAAGTGTACAAGATCTCTAGTACGCTTCTCGTTCTATTCGTATGAAGTTCTTTTGGGCGCGTTGCCATTAAACCTATCTTTTACAAACTTGACTACGCCTTGGTTAATCCAATACAACGAATCGTCTGTAAGTGGTTTGGCCATCGTGTCGTCTAACTTGTTTATTTCAAGTTCAAACGATGCTAATATATCAACCCCTCTCATACTTAATCTTCGTCTTCGTTTTTATTGCGCTTATTGTTTTCTTGTTGCTACTTTAGAAGCTGTTTCTTTCTAGCTTCAGCGCCAGCTACATATTGCACATACAAATCTACAGCTCCAGTTACCAAATCATCAAATGCGTCCAACGGGAGTTCGCATGGAATAGAATCCATGATGTTGAAATGTTTAGGCTGCTTATAGTATAAAACCTTTATTCCACTTACTTTAGTATACCTATCATAGATGACACTTAAAGTAGGATTACCAGATTTATAAGTATTTAATACTGCTGCAGGATATCTCAATATTCTCAAACTGTCATGTGGAGTTTCTATAAGTTTCCACACATCGTTTTGAGAAGAAAGCATGTTTGGAATTACTCTGATTGCACTATGTGAAGAAGATGATTTAGACCTAAAACTAAATGTTTCTGTTACTTTAGATACACTTCTGAGATATAAATAAAAATCATCTGGAAGTGTATAAGTAATAGATCTAGCTGTATCTACTATACTAATTCCGTTTGGATCTATGACACCAGCAGTATTGTCCTATGCTTGACTTACTGGAATCTCAACTGCTTTTAACATGCTTTGGAGTATACTTTCCACATGAGCAGAAGCTTTAGATCCGGCAGGAATATTATCAAGATTTCTATATATCTCATGTATATACTTATCTTGATATTGATTTAAGAATGAGAATATAGTATCTGTATCAAGTTTATCGACAAACTCTGTCTCCGGTATCATGATTTGAACTCTTCTCTCGAATTCAACACCTAATTGTCTAGTCTGTTCTATTGTCATGCTTCAAGCCCTCTCATATTAAGTTTTGAATTAAGCCTTTGAGACTCTACGTTTTCTAATGCAAATGAGACAGCCAGGGAAATGAGTTCCTCTGCTACAGTATCATTACATTCAAATTTGTATAATTCTTTTACAGCAGCTGCATTAGAATCTGGGCAATCAAAATAACTAACATCTATTGCGTTATTATTTACAAATACGTTTGAATCTAAGTCTTTTACAAATGTATTTGGTTTACGTATATAAACAAGATGAGCTGTTTTGTTTTGCTATACCAACGGAGCGTTCAATAAGTCATACACTACTTTAGCAGTTCCGTTTTCTAAGTATACAACTGGTATCTTTATCCAAGGCATGTTGTATGGAGTAATATAAAACTTCTCCGCCATTTGATGTGAAACAAGTCTTGTTGGAATTAATCTAGTTGTCTTATTGTCAAACGGGTTTCTATTGTGCGCCGTATCATTTGCTGGTTCAGAATTATTAGCCCCGTTTATACCAGTTACTTGTTGAACTAAATATAACTGAACAAAATATAAAAAGTCTGAAGGCAAATTAAGCGTTGCGATATTTGCAACATTTACAGCTGCTTCGTTGTCATCAGAAATAAACTTAGGATGACTGTGAACCAACAACGGCTGTAAGTCAGAAACAGATTTGGTATCTGATTCTATAGTAGATCTCCTAACATTATTCCCAGTAACTTTCTGCGCAATCAATGCGTTATATGCTTTATCTAAGACGGTAGCAACTTCATATTCGGTCAACGATGGATATGACGAAGTAACATTAGCCTTGTCATATTCTATCATGAATTTAGTATATATGTCTTTATGCGTCATATCTCATGTTTTGATCGTTAGATCACTTATTTTTTGTCTCGTTTATGATTGTAAGCTTCAAGTCTTGATTCTTCTTACTATCCAAATATGCAATTGCATCAGCAAGACTGTCAGCAAACATATCTGTACCATAGAAGTAATGCGTCTTATCTTTTCTAATAACACCTTTAGCAATAGCTTGCTCAAGCAAGAACTCAGTATCTTTGGACTTATTGTTGATCCACTTATCAAAGAACTTCTTAGGATTCTTATCAATCATATTAAACAAAGTAGATTCAACAAGTTCATTAGACATACGATCTGCAGACATACCAAACAAACGCAGACACTGGCGCATTTGGTCAAGTGAAAGGCTATCAAATTCTTTAATAGCATCTCTGCGAAGTTTATTCTGTTTATTCTGCTCAATTGCTTCTGCCTCACGGTTTATCAGTAAGTAATCCTTACCTGCATCAAGCTTATCAAGTGAAGTAGCCACTCTCTTATGACCACTAAGGAACTTAATCATCATTGCCTGACGAGGAATAGAATCGTCGAGGAGCATAGTGCGAGCACCAACCTTTATACAGAATGTTGTCCAAAAGTCAGATGACTTTGCAAGGTGACCCTCTTCATAACCTAAAGCTTTTTCAAAATATCTCTCATCTTCTGGGGTGAGACCCGTATAAATCGACCCGGAGCGTGTAAAATAAGGAGCAATGTAATCAAAGCAGTTCCTATACTTTATAAAATTACCCCAGGGATTCTTCTTCTTAATTTTTAATTCAACTACCATAATTTACATTAGTTGTTGAGTATCGAACAGGGGGTCTTTCGACCCCCGTCGAATACTTATATTTTAATATTACGCACCAATGGTGAACATACCGTCATTAGAGATCTCTGTATCCTCTGCATCGCAGTACAGAATACCGCAAGACAGCGGGTTACGAACCATAATACCAACCTCGCCGAGGAAGTGTACCTGGTAACCATCACGGCTGTTAGAACGCAGCGTGTTGATGCTGTTAGCGTAACCGTTAGGAGCTACAGAACCGCCAGTGTACCACTGAACGAACTCACGACCCTTACGACATACCTTAACGATGTTAGCCTGACCGTCGAAGTTGCTGATGTTTACGAACAGGAATGTGTAAGACATCAGTGGCTTACCAGTCAGCGGGTGCAGCTGACGGAAGAGCTCCATGTTGTCGAACATAGGACAGCGCTTCAGAGACAGCGTGATGCCGTTAGTCATGTTGTAAGTAGTGAACTGACCACCCAGAGTCAGGTTCTGACCAGAACCACTAACAAAGATGTTGTCAGTCAGGTGGAAGCTAGCTACCTTCTCCTTCAGGATACGGTCGAACTCACGAATACCCATCTCACCAGTCAGAGCAACGAAACGACGCTCGTTGGTACCCAGGATGTTGTAGCAGAGATCGAACAGGTAATTCTCAAACAACTCAGCTGTAAGAGTTGTGTAGTAACGAATGTTAGCTGGAGAAATCTGCTCGAACAGACCACTCATCGTAGGAACGGGACGACCATTTGTACCCTTGTTGATGTATGTACCATCAGCCAGACGGTTGCTCTTAGCGAACAGGAGAGCTGTCTCCTCACGCTTCTTCCACTCACGGAGAGCCTTCCAGTACTGATAATCAGACCACAGATAAGACTTCTTACCGGTCTCGGGATCGGTCAAAGCGATCGTCAGAACGGTGCTGTAAGCATCACCAGTAATATCGTAAGTCAAACGAAGATTCTGGAGGTGGTTACGCATCTTAAATGGAGTCTGATAGTTGATGATATCAGCCTCGTCGCTGTACTCCTCGTAAGCAGAACCGATACGGCTTACCTGACGACCAGGAAGCAGGAACTCACCAGGAATGTATGAAGCCTGTGAACCATCTACTACATAGCACTCGTATACCCACTCGTTACCATCCTGATAAGGAAGACCGGTTGTACGAACCTGGAAGTGGAAATCGTCGAAGCTAAGAATAGCACCAGGACCAAACCAACGCTCCTCAAGAGCGAGGTAGATAGTGCTGTTGTTCAGACCAGGAGTGATTGTGTTATAGTTGCTAGTGGTGATCTCCTGACCATTCCACTTAGCCCAGCGAATATTAACAGCGTGATCGCCATCAACTTGTACTGCCCACTCGAACTCGCGGTTCTCGATGATCATAGTCTTACCCAGACCGCCAGTGATCAGGTCGATAGTAGTTGAAATACCATCATCCTTTGTACCGAAAATCAGTGAAAGCAAACCTGATACCTTGTGAGGCTCGGTCAGCAGTGCATTAGAAATCATGTTCTCATCTACCAAGTCGCTAAAACGCTTACCGCGATACAACTGGAGATTATTAAGTAAAGTATTATTCATATATGTTTAAATCTTTATTAAACGTCAGAACAACCCATTGAGCAGGTCTGTTGCTGACTTTTGTTTTTCGTCGGCATTAAACGTGCTATGATTCTTAGCACTGTGCCTCAGCATATTCCTAAGTTTATCAGCAGCGGATGACTCTCCAGTCTTCTTGGCAGTTGAAATAAGACTATCAGCCTTCATTGTAAAGTATGCCGATTCGATCAGGTTCTTTGACAGATTTTTGTTAAAGTCTTTTGTATATTGAGACTGTCCGTTCTGATCTACCTTGAAGATATAATCAAACAAAGCTTTACGATCTTCTTTAGGAACAGCTATGCCGCGTATATTAGTAAGACTATTGATGTCTTTAGTTACGGTATCAAAGAAGGCTTTTGATTGCTCTTCTTGCTATTTAGCAGCTTCCTCTTGTTGACGTGCAGCTTCTTCTACTTCTTGCTGTCTAATCTACTTCAATCTGTCAAGTGCATCCTCCGCTTCATCATACAGTACATCGCTATCCTCATATCTAGTTATCTTTTTATTTATTTGTTCATCTGAGTAGCCTGCACGCTGCATGAATTCGCGTAATACTGCTTTTTGATTTGTTTCGTCTTC
>Ga0256407_10008579_pt1 | contig 14925 bp, 10 predicted proteins | sample RumenRJG_04DNA_FD_193489 | JGI IMG/M metagenome (GOLD analysis project Ga0256407, IMG submission 193489) | Bovine rumen microbial communities from Lethbridge, Alberta, Canada - RJG_04 | ecosystem: Host-associated > Mammals > Digestive system > Stomach > Rumen | place: Canada: Alberta... | reverse complement strand
AAAAGGGAATTTACTACACCAGAAAGCTTTATTTCCAATCTGCTTACAAAAGAGCATATTTCAATCATTAAAGTTGGAAAGAATCTAACAGAACCTATATTAAACAGTTATAAAATTTATGATATCTGTGATTTGGCAGATGATAATGACTTTTTAATATTTTTAGATGATTTTTTATATCCTAATCAGCATATCAGGCGTTAGGTAACCAAACCGTCACCAAATGCTTAAATACAATAAAAAAGCCTTTTTAATTTACAGGTGATTAATATGACTGTAAATTTAGAAGGCAGTAAAACTGAAAAAAATCTTTTAAAGGCTCTTCAGGGAGAGGCACTTGCCCGTGTAAAATATGAGTTTTACTCAAGCAAGGCAAAAAAAGACGGATACGTTCAATTATCTGAAATTTTCAAAGAAGCTTCAGATAATGAAAAAGAACATGCAAAGGTATGGTTCAAGCTATTGCATGGTGGTGAAGTTAATGATACTTTATCCAACCTTGATGAGGCTATTGAAACTGAAGAGTATGAATGGTCTGATATGTATATGAATTTTGCTCATGACGCTAAAAAGGAAGGCTTCAGTGATATTGCTCATCTTTTTGAGTTAACTGCAGCAATCGAAAGGTCACATGAGCGAATCTACAAATCCTTTGTTAAAAATATTAAAAATGATTGTGTGTTTGAAAAACCTGATGAGATTGTCTGGAAATGTGGAAACTGCGGTAATTTGCACTATTCCAAAACCGCACCGGAAACATGTCCGATGTGTGATCATCCGCAATCATACTACAGAAAATTAGATGAAAGTTACAAGTAATCTAATTTTTCTTTTTTTCATAAATTATATATCATACTATTGACTAAAAGTATATTCAAAAAGTTGATAATATGATAGAGAATAATATCTGTTTATTGACTGATTCCTATAAGATAACCCATCACTACTTCTATCCAAAAGGTACAAAAAAGATATATTCTTACCTTGAAAGTAGAGTTGGAGCTGAGTTTAATAAAACTATATTCTATGGGCTTCAGTACATAATCAAAAAGTATTTGAAAGGTAAAGTTGTAAGTCAGGAAAAGATTGACGAAGCTGATAATCTTATGCAGACTCATCTTGGAGAAGGTATTTTTAACCGCGAAGGCTGGCAGTACATATTGGACGAATTTGATGGAATGCTTCCTATTGAAATCAAGGCTGTTCCTGAGGGAACTCCTGTTGATGTGGGCAATGTATTGATGACAGTTGAAAATACTGACGATAAATGTTACTGGCTAGTGAATTATCTTGAGTCATTGCTGTTGCAGGTATGGTATCCATCCACCATTGCTACATTATCTGCTGAGGTAAGAAAATTGGCCAATTTCTATTTGGATGTTACGGGTTCAGATAAAAGCAATCTGGATTTCATGTTACATGATTTCGGTTATCGTGGAGCAACATCAACAGAATCATCAATGCTTTGTGGATCCGCTCATTTGCTGAGTTTTTCAGGTACTGACACAATTCCTGCATTAACGATACCTGAAAATTATTATAATGACTCAGAAGTTTATGGATTTTCAGTTCAGGCAACAGAACATAGCATCATGACCTCCTTGGGTCAGGATGGTGAAATTCAGCAGACATTGAATGTCATTGAAAATGCAAAGAACGGTATTCTTTCCATGGTTATTGACAGCTATGACTACAGAAATTTCCTGAGACAGGCATCAACTGAAGGAAGTGAACTGAATGATGCTATCTTGAAATTTTTATCCGTCGACGGCAATAAGGTTGTCTTCAGGCCGGATAGCGGTGAGCCTGTATCTACAACCATTGACTGTTTGAACATATTGGAAAGTGGTTTTGGAAGCTATGATACTGAAAATGGATACAAGGTGTTTGATGCTAACATTGGCCTTTTGTGGGGAGATGGCCTTAACTATCACAAGATTAGGGATATTCTATTTGCAATGAAATCCAATGGATGGGCTGCTGAAAACATTATATTTGGTATGGGTGGAGGGCTTCACAGTTCAGTTAATCGTGATACTCAGCGCAATGCATTCAAATGTTCTGCACAATTGAGGGATGGCCAATGGTTCGACATCTTTAAAAATCCGTTGGACTCCAGTAAAAAATCTAAAACAGGCAGATTTAAACTTATTGAAGATGATGGTTCTTTTAAAACAACTTCCATTGATGATGGTGGTGAAGACATTCTTCGCGCTGTCTTTAAGAATGGGGAACTTCTTATTGATGAAAAGTATTGTGATGTTAAATTGAGGGCACAAAACTATTCTAAATATTCAATTTAATTTTTCATTCACTTTTTTTTAAATTTTTTATCATTTCTTTCATATTTTTTTTATTTTTATATTTATTCCTTCTATTTTCTATTTATAACTCTGTTATTATGGATATTGTTCAGATTTAAGATTGTTTAAATGTTATTTTTAGGTTAAATCAAGTTTTTAACACATTTTTAGATTAAAATTTAATACTACTACTTTTTATACTATGAATAATAAAAGTATAATTAATTATTTGAAAAAATGGAGGCTTTAAATTGTTTAATAAATTCAATTTTTCGCTGATAATTATTGCAATATTCTTATTATTTATTGTTTTAATTCCTTCTTCCATAGCTTTTGAGTTGGAAGAGGGTGATAATATTACCTCTCGAGTAATTGAAGAAGAAGAGATTGTCTTAAGCAGTTCCAATTCAAAGGATATTTACTTTGATATTTCTGCTCCGAATGGTGGGGATGGTTCTAAAGACAATCCGTATAATCAATTTAAACAACAGTATATTAGAAATGATGCAATTATTCATTTGGCAAAGGGAGACTACTTTTTAGATACAACTATTTCAGCCCAATACAATAATTTAACTGTTTATGGTGCTGGAATGGACAAGACATTCATAACAAGTCATCATGCATTAACAATAAAACATTTTTATTTGTCTGATTTGACATTGTCCGGAGTTAACATTATAAACCATGGAACAATTGACATTAGAAATGTTTGCATAGAAGATGCGAAGGCAAATGTACATGATCAGTATAATAACTCTTTTGGGGGAGCTATATATAACCCGGGGGAGCATTATGATCCGTATTTATACTTAACGAACTGTATTTTTAAAAACAACTCTGCCATGTACGGCGGAGCACTTTACATGACTTATGGCCATTTAAAAATTATCAACACCACCTTTGAATCAAACACTGCTTATAATTATGGGGGCGCAATTGCCGCAGGTGCAAACTCAAAAATTGAAATTTATGATTCTGATTTTATTAACGACAAATCCATTAAGGATTCTGGCGGTGCAATTTATTTCAGATATGCTGATGTAAAAATATCCAATTCTAATTTTATCAATTGTTATGGTCAATTTGGTGGTGCAATTTGTGATTTAGGTGCAAACACTACAATTTCAAATTCAAAATTCACAGGCAATAGGGCTTCATATAGGGGCGGAGCCATTTACTCATTATATGGTAAATTCTTTGTAAATGACTGTGATTTTAGAAATAATCATGGAAAAAATGGTGGAGCAATATTTTTGGATAACGCTACTTCACACTATATTACCACTTCACTTTTCATTTCCAACACTGCTGATGTCTGTGGTGGAGGAATATATTCTATTTTAAATATAATTCCATCCAATGCAGGCAACTACTATGCAAATAACAAAGCGCAGGAAAGTAACGATTTGTATGTAACACAGAATATTAATTTATGGCTTGGGGATGGAAACTATACGATGATTGTAAGTGACCATATCGGTGAGGAAATATCATACGTTCCTTCATATTATAATCTGGTTAATTATGGTTTAGTCACTCCAGTTAAAGACCAGGAAACAAGTGGGGACTGCTGGGCATTTTCAGCAATTGCGGCATTGGAATCATGTCTTTTAAAGACTACTGGTGTTACTTATGATTTATCTGAAGAAAACATGAAAAATTTAATCAGCCTTTATTCTGATTATGGATGGAATATGGAAACGAATAAGGGCGGTTTCGATACAATGGCACTTGGATATCTGACAAGTTGGTTAGGGCCTGTGTTTGAATCTGAAGATGAATTCGATGATCATTCCACATTATCTCCTGTTCTTCATTCAAAATTCCATATTCAGGATGTCCTTTCATTATCCAGAAAGTCCTATACAGATAATGCCAATATAAAAAAGGCTATCATGAAATATGGTGCTGTTGCAAGCGGATTATATAATGATGATGCATATTTGAATAAGAATAAGGCCTCATATTATTATAATGGAAATCAGATTACCAATCATGCAGTTACAATTGTCGGATGGGATGATATGTACTCAAGATATAATTTCAATAATGTTCCTCAAGGAAATGGGGCTTGGATTTGTAAAAATAGCTGGGGACCTAACTGGGGAAACAACGGATATTTCTATGTTTCATATTATGATACAAAACTTGCAGAAGTAGGCAAATTGCACTCCGCTTATACATTCATATTAAACAATACCATTGATTTGGATAAAAATTATCAATATGATGTTATTGGACTCACTGACTTTTTAGCAACTGGAAAAAATACTGTTTGGTATAAAAATGTTTTTAAAGCCACTGATAATGAACTGCTGGCAGCATTTTCATCATATATCAATGATGAAAGTGATTATCAGGTACAGGTTTATGTAAACAATGAACTCAAGTTCTCCCAGAATGGTGTTTCACCTGAAGGATATTATACCTATAAATTGGATAAGTTCATTCCATTATATGCCGGAGATATTTTTGAAATTATCATTAAATTAACAACAAAGGATATTGTGAGCATTCCTATTTCAGAAAGCAAATATACAAATAAGTATATCTATGATAAGGGAATGTCATATATCAGCTATGATGGAAATACTTGGACAGATTTATATGAATTGAAATTAGGATCAGCACATTCTCAAGTAGCATGTATAAAGGCATTTACAACTCTAGAAACATTAAACACTTTTATTTCCATGCCAGATTATTCAATAGAATCTGGAAAAATTGTTACCCTTGAAGCAAATATTCTGGATGCCCATAACCATAGGGTTACATTGGGCAGTGTAACGTTCAATATTGATGGAAATGAGTATGTTGTTGATGTAAATGATGGAAAAGCCACATTCAATTACAGATTTTCAAATGAAGGTACATATAACGTTAAGGCTACATACAACGGTCTACACTATAATCCTTCATCTGTCTCATCTACAGTAACTGTTGAAGAGATCTATTCATCAACAAAGATTTCACTAGCATTCAATTCAGTCAGGGCAGGCGAAAACGTCAGGGTAACTGCAACTGTTCTTGATTCAAACAATAATAAATTGAACACTGGTACTGTCACATTCACGACTAACGGCAGAAGCCAAATTGCCAATGTAAATAATGGTGTTGCTGTATTTACAACTTCCTATGATAAAGCCGGAAGCTATGAAATTGCGGCTTCATTCAAGGCATCCCATTATGGGTCTTCAAGTACCAAATCAACAATCACTATAACTCAAGGTGTTTTAGCATCTAAAATAACTGCTACGAGTTCAGTAACTAATAATAATGTAAGAATCATTGCTGTTGTTAGGGACAGCAACAATAATCCTGTTTCATCAGGCAAAGTCACTTTCAATATAAACGGAGAAAAATCAACTGTTGATGTAACTGGAGGTCAAGCTGTTTTAAATACTGTTCTTCAGCGCAGCTCTACAGTTTATTTATCTTTTGACAGTAGTGACTATATTTCTTCAACAACTTCAATAAGGGTGGAAGTTTCTGATATGCCTTCCTCAAAAATAACATTGACTAATATGGAAGTGAATGTTGGAAATTATGTAAATATTGTAGCAACAGTCACAGATTCCAGCAATAATCCGATTAATGGAGGGACTGTCAGCTTCACAGTTGATGGAAAAACCACGAATATTGGTGTTTCAAATGGAAAAGCAACTTTAACAACATCATTTTCAAAATCAGGATTATTTGGAGTAACTGCAGTTTATACAGGCAATTCTTATTCTTCATCATCTGCAAAATCAACTATAACAGTTAAGGATAGAATAAGTTCATCCAAAATAACTGTTAGTGATGTTACAGCCAGCGCTGGTAAAAGCGTAAGCATTGTTGCTCGCGTTGTTGATTCCAATAATAATTTGGTAAACAGTGGAACTGTTAATTTTATTGTAAACTCAAAGTCAACAACTGTTGGTGTGAGTAATGGTGTTGCAACATTCATCACTTCATTTGATAAATCAGGAACTTATAATTTGCTTTCAACATTTTCAGGAAATAATTATCTGTCCAGTTCAACCAATTCAAAAATAATTGTTGAAAAAAACACAATTTCAGCCACATTATCTATTGGAGATGCGACATATGGATCAAGTAATGTTGCAGTAATAACATCAGATGTTGCATTTAATGGATTATTGAATGTTGGAGGAAATGTTTATTCTGTGTATGTTAACAATGGAGTTACAAGATTCACTATTCCTTCAAAATTGTCCGTAGGAAGTTATAAAGGAATTTTAACATACTCTGGTGATGATAAGTATAATCCAATAAGTATTAATGATGAATTTATAGTTACTGGCGATGATTTTTCATTAGTTGCAAAGGATATTGTTATGTATTATAAGGATGGAACCAGATTGGGTGCTTATTTGTATGACAGTAATGGTCGTCCTTTAGCAAATAATACTGTTACATTTTCCCTCCAGGGTATTGACTATTCAAAGACCACAAATCAGAATGGTTATTCATCAATTGCAATTAATTTGAACTCTGGAAAATATGTTGCAGTAGTCAAACATGCTTCTTCAAGCAAGTCTGTCACTATTGAAGTAAAATCCACAGTCATAGCCGATGATGTAACTAAATATTATCGCAATGATACACAATTTTATGCAACAATTTTGGATAAGAACGGCAATTCTGTGAAAAATACTGTTGTTAAAATGAATATTAATGGAGTAATCTATGAAAGAACCACTAATAATCAGGGCATAGTAAAATTAAACCTGAATCTTGTGCCAAATACTTATATTTTGACTGTAACAAATCCATCTACATCTGAAATGGCAACCAGTATTGTTAAAATACTTCCAAGACTTGTAGAAAACCATGATTTGGTAAAATATTATCGCAACGCTTCAAGATATAGTGTTAAAGTTTTATCCAAATCAGGTAATGCGGAGGTTGGAAAAACAGTTACATTCAATATTAATGGAGTATTTTACCAACGCGTAACCAATTCGGAGGGTGTTGCAAGTCTTAATATTAATTTGGGACCAGATACTTATATTATAACTGCAGAATATGATGGATCAAGAGTATCTAATAAAATCACGGTATTGAATATTTTAAAAGCCAATGATCTTATTAAAAGATATGGGACTTCATCTCAGTTTACAGTAACACTTTTGGACGGCAACGGTAGATTATATGCAAATCAGGTAATCAAATTTAATATTAACGGTGTATTTTATGAAAGAATTACCAATGCTAATGGTGTTGCCAGCTTAAACATTAATCTGCAAGCGGGAAAATACATTATTACTTCATCATACAATGGATTGAACTTAGCAAATACTGTTACAATATATTAGGTTAAAAATAACCTAATTTTTTGTTTTTTTTTAAAAAAGAGTTTAATAGCTATTTGTTGTTAGCTATTAATTTACGGGCTGCTTTTAAGTCAGTATTATAAATGTGGCCGGATGTAGAATGGTAATGGATTCCTCCGAAGTTTAATTTTTCACCTATTATCTCTTCATTAAGTTCCTCTTTCATTTTTAAGCCCATATATGCTATGAAAAACATATTGGAGTAGAATGCACCATAGATATCATTGCTTCTGAATATGCAGTGAATAGTTAATTCATTGTCACGCACAATGCACTGTAAAAATTGAAGACAAGGTATATCTTCTGCTTCAGCATCGTCTATTGGATTAATTGTCACTGCAACTGCACGATTTGATCCTGTTGCAGTTAATATTCTTTTTTTCATGCTTTCAAATTGGTTTACATCAAAATGTGCAAAAATACGGTTTGGGTATGTATATACGAATCCCTGAGTGTTGTTAATAATATCTGGGTCTTCAACTGATTTAACGTATTCGTACAGGGCATCGCTTTTAATTGGACATCCTTCTAGGTCATATTTTCCGGATTTTATGTCTGACAACATCATTTTGGTTGTGTAATTTTGATATTTGGCTCTGAATTTCAAGTCCATTGGGTCATCTATAATATAGAAATTACCTAAACTTTCAACTAAATGGTGATTACTATCCTTATAAGTTTCTTTTCCTTCTTTTAATATTTTATTAACGAAATCTAAATAACATTGATTAATACTTAACATTGCAAACAATCCTTTTAAATTATATTTTAATTTGTTTTTGAAATTATAAATATCTGATGTTTTTAATTAAAAAATAAATGCATGTAATAGATGATTAAATCTAATACAATTCTATTTTTTTATAAGGTCATACATCATTCCAAATAATTCAATGGCTTTATCTGTTGAATTTTGTTCTGTAATGTTTTCGGGAATTTCATATACAAATGTAGGATATCCGGCATCAGCTATAGGTTTTGAAACAAGAGTTGCGGAAGTTGCCTTATAAGGTTTTGAAGTGTCTGTCGGGAAATAATTAAAGTCACTTGAATTTGCTATTTTTTGTGAAATGTCAACGGAAGCATTATCCATTGCTGGTGTGGCTAAATAAAATCCTTCACCATAGCCTTCCACATGTGAATGACTTATGATTACTGCTTTTCCTTTTGTATTGCTTATGTCCGGAACAACATAATCATGAACTAGGCTTTCACCATTGTCACGGCTTGCCTTGTAAACATCAGGATCTTTAGTAACGTTAACGTGATAAACAGTAAATTTGACATCATGATTTTGTGCAAATTCCTTTGCAGCCTTGATTTCCGGTTCGATTGAAAGAGGTTCTCTTGGATGAATTCCTGCAATCAAAACAAGTTCAGTATTAGAGTTATTATTTCCATAAACAAATTTATCCACGGTACCTAAGTCATTTTCCCAATGGTTTGTTGAATTGGAATGTGATGTATAATCATATGCAAATAAAACACCGATAATAGCTAATAAAACTATTATTAGTATTATTTTTGTCTTATTATTCAAAATTTATCACCAATTATTTTTCTATTAAAACATTATTATATGTTTTTTTCTTTTGAAATGGCAAATAACTTATATTATTGTTTATATATCATATTATAATTCAATTCTTATCTGTTTAATTTATGATAAAATAAATTTTTTGTGGTGATTTGATGATTGAAGATAAATTGGATAAATTAATCGAACTTAATGAGAGAATTGTTAATCAAAATGATGAAATTATTAATTTGCTTAAGGGTGATGACAATGGTGAGAAAAATGTTGTTGAATCTTCACTTGCTGAAGAGCCGGAAGACGACGATGAAGATGTCCCCGCAGTCAATAATGTATCTAAATTTTTCTCAACCAGTGAACTAAGTTCCGGTGAACTATTATTTGTAGCTAATAGTCAGGACAGTCAGATTGATATTTATAAAATAAGCGTGAAGGCATCTGATGAGTTGAAAGTTGTTCCTCAAGAGATGGAAGAGGAAACAAGAAATATTTTAGATGATGGAAATTATGAAATAACTATTGAGAATTTAACTGGTAATAGTTTGACTAGTCAATTTAAAATGCCTTTGCTTATAGCAGTTGAAAGCTTTAATGAAAACATGTCAATTCCATCAAATGTAGCTATACTTGATGATGAAAGTTATGTGAATATTCCTGATATACTGAGGGTTGCTATTGAAAATGGTGCTGAAAAAATTTACCTGTCCATGAAAAATGCAATGTCTGTCCTTCAGGCACCACCAATGATAATGGATTATTTGCAGTTCTATAAAAATAAGGATGATTTATTAAAACATTTATAAAAATAGGTTTAAGTGAGTTTTAAACTCACTTAAGCATTTTCAGTCATTATAGGGACAACTTGTTTTTTACGTGAGACTACACCTTCTAAAAGTGCAGTATTGTCATCTAATTTTACTCCATATGCTTTTTCTACTAAATCTGCATTTTTACCTAATACAATGACTTGGGAGTTGCTGTTGACGATATCGGTAATTAAGAGCATGAACAAGTCAAGATTCTCTTTTTCAATGATTTTTTCAATTCCTGCTTCCAGTTCGTCTTTCATTTCCAAGACGTCAGGAATGCTTGCAGTATTGACCTGATTAACGATGGATTTTACATCCTTAAAGTCTATTTGCTTAGCGTCAAGAGCTAAAATTTCATCAATGGTAAAACTTGAAAGGTCAGTTCCTGCTTTTAACATTTCCAAACCATACTCTTCGTAATCAACACCAGCAATTTCTGCTAACTTCTTAACAGCTTTCTTATCATCTTCTGTAGTTGTTGGAGATTTTAAAAGTAAAGTGTCGGATATGATTGCAGATAACATTAAATGAGCTATTTTAGGTTCGATTTCAACATTATTCTCATTGAATAATTTGAATAAGATGGTTTCAGTGCAGCCCACTGCTTCTGCTCTATAAAATAATGGGTAGGAAGTTTCAAGTGCGATTTTGTGGTGGTCTACAACTTTTTTAATATTCATGTTTTCCAGATTGTCAATGGATTCGGAAGGGCTGTTGTGATCTACTAAAATTACATCGCTTCCTTCTTCAAGTGATTCGATTAATTCAGGAGCTTCAATATCCAAATAATTTAGGACGAATTCAGTTTCTTTATTGATATTGCCTAATCTGCATGCAACTGCATTGTCATTTCCAAGGTTTTTTTCCAATTCACACATTACCAAACTTGATGTGATTGTGTCTGTATCTGGACTTTTATGTCCGAAAATATAAGTTTTATCCATATTATCACTTTAGAAATTTGTATTTATTTATTATATATGTAAGTATAAACTAATAAATAATGTCATTTTTAGATTCATATTTCAGATATTTGAATGATGCATTTGTAGAACATAAATATTTATTAATATTCACGATTCTATTTGGTGTATTCTGCTGGATTGGAGGATACTTCCTGGCGGATTGGATATACACTCCTGCAGAATTGGTTGATTATGAATATTTATCACAGGAAACATTTTACTCATTTGAAGACATGATGTATATTATTATTAATAACTGCTATATCAACGTTAAAAGTTATTTCTGGTCTATATTTTTATGTGCAGGCCCAATTTATGATATGACATTCAATATTGGAATGTCCGGCATCACTTCTAGAGCGACTGAACTTGCATGTGGAGATCCTTTTCTTTTTTTAAAATTGACATGTCTTCATGGATTTTTTGAGGATGCATCAACTATCCTAAACAGTTTTGCAGGATTCTTGCTATTTTTATTTATAATAAAATTCATTAAGGATTTTTTTAAGCCTTCAAAGCATTTGGCGAATGGTTCAATTACAAATTCACTGGAAATTAATAAAAAAATTTTGTATCAATCATTGGCCGTATTCGTTCTGGCCTTAGCGGTAATGATATTTGCAGGTATTTTGGAAGAATACATTAGCGTTCCATTCGGAAACCTAATCGCATATTTATTTTAAAAAAAGTTGTGAAGTTAGATTTTTTCTAACTTACACATTTATTTATCCATGAAATGAAATTTGAAGTAGCGTCACCACTTCTTTCAGCTTGAGTATGGCCTTGTCCCCAGACAACATTCAATTCAACACTGTCTGTTTTTCCACTTTGATTTAAAGCAAGAGCCAAATTGCTTTCAACAGTTGTTGCAGTATCGCCCTGTTCGATTCCTGAATTTATTCTCCAGTGTTTTGCAGGATTTGATGTTGAACTGTTATAATAATCGCAGAGATAATACATCGGATTGTACATGTTTACACGATCTTCAACGGTATAGTTAAATTGGTCTGTCACTTTGATGTCGTGTGCATATTCACTTGCATATGATGAATTATATCCGTTTAATTTGGAATATTTGTCATTGTTTGAGCTAAGCAATTCAGCTATGGTGCTGTCAAAGTGAAGTGTGTTGCTTTTATTATTTCCAAACACTGAATTTTCAGCCTGGCTTCTGTTTAAATCGTCAAATGCAGGCACGCCTTTGGTAGGTGTTTTGCAATGCTTAACAAAGCTTTCAATACTTTTTACCTTAACCGTATTTTTGTTTGCATCATATTCAATCCACTCCCCATCACTGTTTAGGGAATTGATATAATCCTGAGCTGTTTGGTAGGTTTCATTGCTGTTGGTTGAAGTTCCATTATTTTGAATATTTCCTGCTGGTAATTCTCCATTAGGAACATCTCCTGCTGGTGCTTCGCCTGTTGGCATTTCACCTGTCGGAGCATTTCCTAAAGGTGAACCTCCCATAGATTTCATATCATTTGACGGTGTATATGGAAATGTCGTATCTGCAAGGAAATTATTCAATGATTCTTCAATAACGCTTATCTGGTAGTCATAATAGCTTCCTGAGGTATAAATTCCATCATTGCTTTTATCTAAAGTCAATGTTTTTCCTGAAGGGTCTTTCAGACCTAACTTGTTGATGTATTCTCCATATTTCATAGCCAAATCTTTGGACAGTTCATAAGTCCATGTATCATTTGACCGGGTATATTGACCCATATACCATTCATATCCCTCATCTGCCGTATCCAGGTTGGTAATTGGACACCAGCACATTGAACCGTAAACTGAACTTGATATCACATATCCATTTTGGTCTGTCATTGCTGCTCCGATAGCTTCAAGGTATGATTCGTATAATTCATTATCTCCACTGCTTCCGACTATTGCGGACTGTGCACCGCCTCCACTATGTCCGAATGTGAATATTTTTTCAGTGTCTCCTGGAATTATATCCTTGTTGAATTTAAGATACATTATTGATGCCTTTAAATCAGTTACTCCCCATGGAGCTCCGCCTGTAAAGTTGTCTCCATTGTCACGTCCTCTGCATCCCGGATAGACATATATGATTCCTGAATCAGTATAATTTTTTACCTCTTGGGGATTATATGATGTAGGAGCAGTCCGTGCTGAGTATCCTGGTGTGTTGATAGGTATTACGATCGGTGCATCTTTGGCACTATAATTTGAGACTTTGTTCTTTTCATTTATTGTACAGTTATATGTTCCGTTCGTGTTTTTCTCACCATCAAAGTATTTTCCCGGAACATAAATTGATAAGGTTTCATACTCCGGTGCTTTTGCTCTATTGCAGTAACTTAAGTTAAGCTGGTAATATATGTCGTTTGCGCTGTCATAGCTCCAATTGTTCATGTTGACTGTTATGTTTGCAATTTGTTTATCATCCAGTGCAAGAGTATTCTTTCTTTCACTTGTATGTGTAGTATATACTGAAACTGCAGCTGCTATGATAACGATTGCAACTATCATTAAAATAATATACTTTTTATCCATATTATCTCCTTAATATAAACTATGTAATATATAATTAATATGTCTTGGTATTCAACTAATATTATTTTAGTGATATAAAAATAAAATTTTGTTCATTATTTTATTTTTAATTTATCAAATGTACAGTGAATTTTTTCTATTAGTTAATTATTTTTATATTAAAAACTAATATTAACTTATGGTAAAAGTAAGTATATTAGGTGCAACTGGTGTAATAGGGAAAAATGTTGCATTCACTTTAGCAAGGGCTGATACTGTAGATGAAATAGTATTGTTTTCAAGGCCTCAAAGTGTAGATAAGGCTAAGGGTCAAACATTTGACATGTATGATGCATTGGCTGCAGAAGACATTGACTGTAGATTAACTCCATCATGTAACTATGAGGATATTAATGATTCTGATATTGTACTGATTACTGCAGGAACTCCAAGACAGGAAGGAATGACTAGAATGGATTTGGCTATTCCAAATGCAGAAATCGTAAGAAATTATGCTGAAAAAATTGCAATTCATGCTCCGGATTCCATTATATTGATAGCAACCAATCCTGTTGACGTGATGACAACAATAGCTCTTGAAGCATCAGGATTTAAAAAAACTAAAGTGATTGGAATTGGAAATCACTTGGATTCATTAAGATTAAAAGCATATTTTGCAAATCAAATAAATATCAACAGTTCGGAAGTCCATACAAGGGTAGTTGGTGAACATGGCGATCATATGGTTCCATTGCTGAGTTCAACTACCATTGGTGGTATTCCATTGAAATATTTCGTTCAGTCTGTTGATATGGATGTTCCAAGGCTCATAAAAAGACTTAGAAAAGCAGGAAATACCATTATTTCTAAAAAGGGAGCAACTGAATATGGTCCTTCATATGCTATTTCAAACCTGATTTCAACTATAATAACTGACAGCCATAAGATTTTGACAGTCACTACATATTTGAACGGTGAGATTGCAGGTGTCACTGGAGTATCATTGGGTGTACCTGTTGTTTTGTCCAAAAAAGGTATTGCAATGATTGTACCTATTCATATGAATGATTATGAGCAGAAAAAATTCAAAGATGCTGCAGAGATTGTTCGTGAAGCTACAGAAGAAGTTAAAAACAGTTTCAACTATCACTGAATTTCAAAATATTAACTTCTTTTTCTTTTTTCATTTAAAAAATACATTTTTTTCGATAAGTTTATATAGACAATATCTTGTATTATTACATAATGATAGTAGGATTATTATCATAAGTAGGAATTGTTAAGTTTGTTTTAACAGTTTTTTTAAGGCAGTTGAATTTTTCATAGAATTTGAGGTTGATAATATGAAAGAATTATATGAAAAAATGATTAATGAATCAATGGCTGCTCAAAGAGCAGATGTTGGAGTAATATCTGAAAACAGATACAATGACTTTAAAGTCACTGATGCAAAGGCTTATGCTGATG
>Ga0256407_10008576_pt1 | contig 14927 bp, 13 predicted proteins | sample RumenRJG_04DNA_FD_193489 | JGI IMG/M metagenome (GOLD analysis project Ga0256407, IMG submission 193489) | Bovine rumen microbial communities from Lethbridge, Alberta, Canada - RJG_04 | ecosystem: Host-associated > Mammals > Digestive system > Stomach > Rumen | place: Canada: Alberta... | reverse complement strand
TCGCTTCTTGTACTACTTCTGTCTATGTAAATCTTTCAAAGAACTCTTTCTTTTTGTGCGTTCACAGGAGCGTTTCCTGTTAAGCGGGTGCAAAGGTACGACTATTTTCGGAACTACCAAAACTTTTCCCCTCTTTTTTTCGTTTTTAGCCCGATATTTTTTCACCTCTTGATACAGGTCAAAAGGAGAATGAGGTTATACATTATTATATTATAAAGAAAGGATGTTAATTTCTGATAAACATTTTGTATTTCCAACATTTTACCGTACCTTTGCACCTTATTAAATATAAGAGATAAAAAGACATGGCAACGATATTACATATAGAGACCAGTACGGACGTTTGTTCGGTAGCCGTTTCAGAGGACGGACAGGTGATCTTCGACCAAGAAGATCACAGCGGCCCTAATCATGCGGAGCGACTGGGAACGATGGTTGACGAAGCCCTTTCGTTTACCGACAACCATGCCATCCCTTTCGATGCCGTCGCCGTGAGTTGCGGACCCGGTTCTTATACAGGACTGCGCATCGGTGTATCGATGGCCAAGGGGGTATGCTACGGACGGAACCTGAAACTGATTGCCGTACCGACTCTGGAGTTGTTGTGCGTACCCATCCTGCTTCGGGAGATTCCTGAAGAGAATGCATTGCTCTGTCCGATGCTCGATGCCAGAAGGATGGAAGTGTATGCCGGCATCTACGACCGTGGGCTGAAACCCATCAGGCCCATCCAGGCAGACATTGTGGATGGAGAGACCTACAAAGCATATCTGGATGAGCATCCCGTCTATTTCTTCGGTAACGGTGCTCTGAAATGTCAGGAAGCCATCAGTCATCCGAACGCCCACTTCATTGAGAGCATTCACCCCATTGCCAAATGGATGCAGCCTTTGGCAGAGAAGCGGTTCTTGAACGAACAGTTTGAGAATGTGGCTTACTTTGTGCCGTTCTACCTGAAGGACTTTGTAGCGAAACTTCCGAAGAAGTTGCTTTAAAGGTAAAAAAGTAAAAAAGAAAATATGGATATAAAAGGATTAGATTACAACACACAGCGTGACAAACTGATTATGCCTGAGTATGGACGGGAGATTCAGAAAATGGTGGAGTATGCCTGTGAACTTCCCACCAAGGAAGAACGTCTGCAGTGCGCCCAGGCTATCATCCGACAGATGGAGACCAAGAACCCCCAGTTGAAGGAGAACGCCGATTTTGAGCAGACTCTCTGGGATCATCTGTATTTGATGAGTCACAGGGAACTAGAGATCGACTGGCCCTACGACGTGTCAGAGGCAGACAAGATTCTCAGCAAGCCCGACCCCATCAAACCGCCGAAGGAGCAGATCAGACTACGCCATTACGGAAAGTTGATCTGTCAACTCTTCGAGAAACTCAAGACGATGCCTGCCAGTGAGGAGCGCGACGCCCTAACCTACTACACCGCCAACCAAATGAAGCGTGACCTAATGACTTGGGGACACGGTTCTATGGACGATGAGAAGGTGGCCGACGATCTGGCACACTTTACCGACGGCGTCATCCAACTGGACCTGAATGACTTCAAGTTCAGTAAGATTACAGCGGTAGACGATAGTAAGAAGAATAAAAAGAAAAAATAACCAAGAATGGCTTCATTCATCATCGAGGGCGGACATCTGCTTAAAGGCACCATCACCCCGCAGGGCGCGAAGAACGAGGCTCTGCAAGTGATCTGTGCGACTCTGCTGACCCATGAGGCAGTAACCATCCAGAACATCCCCGACATCCGGGACGTGAATAACCTCATTCAGTTGCTGTGCGACATCGGCGTGAAAGTTTCGCGAGGCGATGCCGGCACCTACACTTTCCAGGCAGACAGTCTGAACCTCGCCTATTTGGAGAGCGACGAGTTTGTGATGAAGTGCGCCGAACTACGTGGTAGTGTGATGATGATAGGTCCGTTGCTCGCCCGTATGGGTAGGGCGGTAATTGCCAAGCCCGGAGGCGACAAGATCGGACGTCGCCGACTCGACACCCACTTCCTCGGTTTCGAGAAACTCGGTGCTAAGTTCAACCGTATCGAGGGGCGTGAAGTCTATGAGATCGCCGCTCAGAAACTGAAAGGCAACTATATGTTGCTCGACGAGGCCTCAGTGACGGGTACTGCCAATATCGTGATGGCTGCCGTTTTTGCCAAAGGCACCACCACTATCTATAACGCCGCCTGTGAGCCCTACCTCCAGCAACTGTGTCAGATGCTGAACCAGATGGGTGCCAAGATCAGCGGTATCGGTTCGAACCTCCTGACGATTGAGGGCGTGAAGGCCCTGCACGGCACGACCCATCGTATCCTACCGGATATGATCGAGGTGGGTTCGTTTATCGGTATGGCCGCCATGTGTGGCGACGGCATCCGTATCAAGGAGGTCTCGCTGAAGGATCTCGGTATCATTCCTGACGCCTTCAGAAAATTAGGTGTTAAGATCAAGGTGGAAGGTGACGACCTCGTAATCCCCCGTCAGAAGCATTACGAAATACAGTCGTTTATCGACGGTACGATCATGACGCTGGCAGATGCCCCCTGGCCTGGACTGACGCCTGACCTATTGTCAGTGCTCATCGTGGTAGCCACACAGGCCAGAGGTAGTGTACTGTTCCACCAGAAGATGTTTGAGAGTCGTCTGTTCTTCGTTGATAAACTCATCGACATGGGTGCGCAGATTATCCTGTGTGATCCCCACAGGGCTGTTGTCGTGGGACACGACCGGAAAATCACCCTGCGCGGCGGTAGGATGACGAGTCCGGATATCCGTGCCGGTATCGCCCTGCTGATTGCCGCCATGAGTGCTACAGGCACGAGTCGTATCGACAACATCGAACAGATAGATAGAGGTTATGAGCATATCGAGGACCGCCTGAACGCCCTCGGTGCAAAAATCACAAGAGGATGATCAGACGGGAAGAGGTCTATAAGATCGGCAAACTGGGCAAGACGCACGGCGTGAGGGGGGAGATTTCCTTCCTGCTCGACGACGATGTATTTGACCGTACGGATGCCGACTATCTCATTCTCGACATCGACGGCATCCTGGTGCCTTTCTTCATTGAGGAGTACCGTTTCAAGACCGACAGCAACGCCCTGATGAAGTTTGACGGCATCGACACCCAGGAGCGCGCCAGGGAATTGACGGGATGCAACGTGTATTTCCCCCGTACGCTGGCTGATGAAGATGAGACCAACGTCTCCTGGGCAGAACTCGTGGGGTACAGCCTTATCGACAGCAACAGCGGAAAGGCCATTGGAGAGATTGCCGCCATCGACGACTCCACCATCAACATCCTGTTTGAATTGACTGACGGGAAACTGATTCCCGCCTCAGAAGAACTGATACAACAGATCGATACGAAACGACATCAAATAGAAATCAATCTGCCGCAAGGCATCTTAGAATTATGAAGAAAAAGCAAATAGCCATACTCGGTTCTACCGGGTCCATCGGAACACAAGCCCTCGAAGTGATAGAGGAGCATGCAGACTTATATGAAGTCTATTGTCTGACAGCCAATAATAAGGTTCAACTGCTGGCAGAGCAGGCCCACAAGTTCAAGCCCGCCGCCATCGTGATTGCCAACGAACAGCGTTACGACGAGTTGAAGTCGCTGATGAGCGACCTGCCCGACATCAAGGTATATGCCGGTGCCAAGGCACTCGACGAGATCGTGGAGGCAGGGCCCATCGACATGGTGCTCACAGCCATGGTCGGTTTCTCAGGTCTGAACCCCACCATCCATGCCATCAAGGCAGGTAAGACGATCTGTCTCGCCAACAAGGAGACGCTGGTGGTTGCCGGTGAACTGATCCTGCAACTCGCCCAGCAGTACCACACCCCCATTCTGCCTGTCGATAGTGAGCACTCTGCCATCTTCCAGAGTCTCGTCGGCGAGGATCAGAACCCCATTGAGAAGATCTTGCTGACGGCTTCAGGCGGTCCGTTCCGTCTGAAGACAATGGAGGAGATTGCCCATGTGACCAAGGCCGACGCCCTGCGCCACCCGACATGGGACATGGGGGCGAAGATCACCATCGACTCTGCTTCGATGATGAACAAGGGCTTCGAAGTGATTGAGGCCAAATGGCTCTTCGGAGTAGAAGCCAACAAGATTCAGGTGCTGGTTCACCCGCAGTCGATTGTGCATAGTGCCGTACAGTTCCAGGACGGTAGTGTAAAGGCGCAATTGGGTGTGCCCGACATGCGTCTGCCCATCCAGTATGCCTTCTCGTTCCCCCAGCGCCTGCATCTGAGTGGCGAGCGTCTCGACTTGTTCAAGGCCCAGCATTTGGAGTTCTTCGAACCCGACTTGAATAAGTTCCGTTGCCTGGCCCTCGCCTTTGAGGCAATCAATAAGGGCGGCAATATGCCCTGTATCGTGAATGCGGCCAATGAGATCGTGAACCGTGGTTTCTTAGAGGACAAGTGCGGCTTCCTGCAGATGGGCGACATCATCGCAGAGACCATGCAGCGTGCCACCTTCGATAAGGAGCCTTCTTACGACACCTATATCGCCACCGATGCCGAGGCCCGTCGCATCGCCACAGAACTGATGAACAAATAAATAGAATAAGGTAAAAAGATTATGGATATATTTTTGATACGTCTGTTGCAGTTCATGCTTGCAATCGGACTATTGGTGCTGCTCCATGAGGGCGGACACTTTTTCTTTTCGAAACTCTTCGGTGTACGTGTCGATAAGTTCTATCTGTTCTTCGACCCCAGCATCGGAAAATGGGACGGAAGTCTCTTCAAATGGAAGCCCAAGAAAAGCGATACCCAGTATGGTGTCGGTTGGTTGCCCCTTGGCGGCTACTGTAAGATTGCCGGTATGATCGACGAGAGTTTCGACACAGAACAGATGAAACAACCCGAACAACCATGGGAGTTCCGTGCGAAACCAGCCTGGCAGCGTCTGCTGATCATGATCGGCGGTGTGCTAGTGAACTTCCTGCTGGCGCTGTTTATTTATTCAATGATCCTCTTCTACTGGGGCGACACCTATATCCCCGTGAAGGACATGACCATGGGTATGAAGTTCAATACCGAAGCCAAACAATACGGTTTCAAGGATGGTGATATCCTCGTCGGAACAGACCAGGGCACCTTCAAGGACTTCTCAGCCGACCTCTTCAGGGATCTTTCAGAAGCCAAGCGTGTGGATATCATCCGCGACGGGAAGGCGATGAGTCTGCAGTTGCCAGGTGACATCAACCTGCTCGGTATGCTAAAAGCAGAACCTCCTTTTGTGAGTCCTTACATCCCTGCCGAGATCGACAGTGTGATGGACGCCTCTCCCGCTGCTAAGATCGGGTTGAAGAAAGGTGACAAGATCCTTGCACTTAATGGCAAACCCATCGATTCCTATAATGAGTTCACCAACCAGATCGGTATCCTGAGCGACATGATGACAGGTGCCAAGACGACGGCAGACAGTATGAAATTGCGTACCGTCACGATGGTGATTGCCCATGAGAGTAAGACGGACACCCTGACCACTATGCTGACATCCGACCTGAAGGTTGGTTTCTTCGTGAAGAGTATTGCAGGCATCTATCAGCCCGTCACGAAGGAATACAGTTTCTTTGAGAGTTTCCCCGCCGGTATCAAATACGGTTGGAATGTGCTAGCCGGTTATGTGGGTGACATGAAATATGTGTTCACCGCCGACGGTGCCAAGTCATTAGGCGGTTTCGGCGCCATCGGCAGTCTGTTCCCCCCAATGTGGGACTGGTACATGTTCTGGAAGATGACAGCCTTCCTCTCTATCATCCTTGCCTTCATGAACATCCTGCCTATCCCCGCCCTCGACGGTGGTCATGTGCTGTTTCTGTTCTACGAGATGATCACCCGTCGCAAACCATCAGAGACCTTTATGATCCGTGCCGAGTACGTTGGCTTCGGTATCCTGATCCTGCTGATGGTCGTGGCGAATTTGAACGATATCCTCCGCTGGTTGGGATACATGTAAGCGGAGAGAGGAATGTGGAGATATGGTAGAGGTGATGATGACACTCTTCGCCCTGGTGGTTGTCGGCTACATCGCTGGCAAATTAGGGTATCTTGGCGGTGATTTCGACAGGCAACTGTCACGCCTCGTCATCAACATCACGTGTCCAGCCCTCATCCTTTCCTCAGCCATGAATGGTACGCTGCCCGACAGGCGCTACATACTGCCTCTGTTAGGCATCAGCGTCATCACCTATCTTATACTGACTGGCGCCGCTCTCTTCCTGCCTCGTTATATGACCACGAGGCAGGAAGATGAGGGTGCCGTTGGTTTTGCCATGATGTTCGGTAATGTTGGTTTTATGGGTTATCCCGTCGTCGCCTCAATCTTCGGTCATCAGGCCGTCTTCTATGCCGCCGTACTTAATGTGGTCAACACCTTCGCTGTATTTACCATCGGTACGATCCTCATTACCGGCAAGAACGAGGTGGAAGGTCGTCATTTCCAAAAAAAAGTTCTCTATAGCACCCCGATGTTAGCCGCCTATCTCACGATGCTTATCGTCGCCTTGGAGATCGACAATATCCCAACCGTGATTAGTCAGCCTTTAACGATGTTAGGTAACATTACCGTACCAGCCGCTCTTCTCATCATCGGTTCCTCGATGTCACAACTCTCACTCCGAATGATGCTGGGCAACCGCACCGTCTACCTCACCACCATCATGCGCTTGTTAGTCGTTCCCCTGTCAATGTACTATCTATGCAGCGCCATTGGCTTCTCTGAGACGGTCGTTAATATCAATACCGTTGTTATTGCTATGCCGGTGGCCACCTACGGCACCATCCTCTGTCTGCGTCATGAGAAAGACGCCACGTTGATGACAGAGGTGACCTTCATCACCACGCTTTTCTCGATGCTGACCATCCCCTTGTCGGTGATGTTCTTCTTATAAGCAAACCATAAACCGCCCCGATGATCACATACGTCATCCACACCTGTAATCCTGTCGGATGCAGTCCTTCGATGCTAGCCCCAGGGAGCATCGTGATCCATAAAAGCAACTGATTCAGGGCATCTACTATATATATTAATAGGTACGCGAGGGAGGGTATCAGCAAAACCAACAGTGAGAGATACAGGATCAGGGTAGCAGCAGGTACCACGACGAGGTTTGTCAACAGAAAATAACAGGAGAAACGTCCGAAGTAATAGGCGATCAACGGGGCGACTCCAATCTGAGCCGCACAGGAAACCGCCAACGTCGTCCACAGCCATCTGAAAAGGCGATGACCAAACAGAAACTGCTGAGACCACACACTTTCAAACAACGGGTAGAACAACAGAATCGGCAGCACTGCCATGAACGACAATTGAAAGCCGACATCGAACAGTGACTTAGGATTGAACAACAGCATCACGATGGCAGCAAAGGCCAACGTATTCACCGACATTTTATCCCGATGTCCGAGTGACAGCAGCGCATAGACAGTGATCATCACAGCCGAACGCACCACACTGGCAGACATACCGACCAAGAACACAAACAGCCAGATACAGACGATAATCACTACCTGAGAAATCACCTGCCACCGTCGGCGACTGAGCAGCAACGACAACAGCGTATAAATAATGCCCAGATGCAGGCCGCTCAGTGCCAGTATATGCGAAGCCCCTGATACCGCGTATGTATCCCTCAGTTCCTTTGTCAGTTGCGACTTATCCCCAAGTGTCATCGCTGCCACCACGGCATAGACGCTGCCATCCAGCCCACTCTCAGAAAGTCGGTCCAATAGTTTTGCCCGTTGCGCTAAGAAATAGGTCTTTGAACGATCCAAACGAGACACAGATGATGGTTCCTGTAGCGCCCGTTGCATTAACAATGCGCCTAGCACCACGAAACACAAGCCAATGACTGCCGACTGCAAGTGTTCATAGCGCCAGAGGCAGAACGCCAACAGGACAACCACCAATAACAGAGGGAATAGCGCAAACGGTATGACGAAATACCATGCAAGAACAATACCTGCCATCAGACTGACGGCAATCTTCACCAATGGAGCCTTTTCTGAAACTCTGTTTCTCATACGATTCTTGATTAACTGGTTGCAAAGTTACAACTTTCTGTCTAAAAAACATAACATTCTCAAAGAAATTTGGTTTTATGGACACTTATTAGTATCTTTGCACTCGAAATGGAAGTGATAAGTATGCCCGTTTGGGCTTGGATTTTATTCTATGTATTAGTGCTGGTGATGCTGGTGATCGACCTGAAGTCGTTCGGTAAGAAAGGCCAGCATGAGGTTAGTGTCTCCGAAGCATTGAAGATGACCGCCGTCTGGATCGGCGTCTCTCTGATTTTCTGCGGTGGCATCTGGCTTTATGAAGGTGATGAAAAGGCGATGGAGTTCCTGGCAGGTTACCTGATCGAGAAATCTCTGTCGATGGACAACCTCTTCGTATTCCTGATGCTCTTTTCCTTCTTCGGCATCCAGCGTAAATACCAGCACGAAGTGCTCTTCTGGGGTATCTTCGGTGCCTTGGTGCTACGCAGCATCTTCATCTTTGCCGGAACTGCCATCATCAACCAGTTTGAGTGGATACTCGGTGTGTTCGGTGTCTTCCTCATCTATACAGGTATCAAGATGTTCGGCCATCAGGACGATGAGAACGTGGATCCCTCGAAGAACATCTTTGTGAAACTTTTCAAGAAGTTCTTCCCTGTGACCGACCAGATGCACGACGACAAGTTCTTCATCATAGAAAACGGCAAGCGCTTGGCTACACCACTATTCATCGCCCTCTTGGTGATTGAGACCACCGACGTGGCCTTTGCCGTGGACAGCATCCCTGCCGTCTTCTCCGTCAGCCGCGACCCGTTCATTGTCCTGACGAGTAACGTGTTTGCCATCCTCGGGTTGAGAGCCCTTTATTTCGCCTTGGCTGCCGTCGCCAAATACTTCACCTATCTGAAATACGGCCTGGGCATCATCCTCAGTTTCGTAGGTATCAAGATGCTGTTGGAGGTGATCTGGGAAATCGAGGTGCCCACTCCGCTCTCCTTAGTCTTTATCTTCGGCATACTGGTTCTCTCAATGGGACTATCTTATATCATTTCAAAACATCAGAGTCATGGAGATTAACAATTACACAAACGACGCCTTAGAACTGCTGAAAGAACTGATAGCCATTCCTTCTGTCAGCCGTGAAGAGGGGAAGGCTGCCGACAAACTGGCCGAGTATCTGAATCGCTGGGGTCTGCCCTTCGGACGTGAAGGCAACAACCTCTGGGTGGGTTGTCAGGACTGGGACAACAACCGTCCCACAGTGATGCTGAATGCACATATCGACACTGTGAAGCCCGTATCCTCCTGGACTCGTGATCCCTTTACCCCTATTCAGGAAGGCGATCTGCTCTATGGTCTTGGCTCCAATGACTGTGGTGGTGGACTGGTTGCGCTGCTCCAGACCTATCGAATCATGCTCTATCGTCAGCGCAATTATAACATCCTCTGGGTAGCATCTGCTGAAGAGGAGGTATCGGGTGCTGATGGTTTCAGTCGGGTATTACCGCTTTTGCCGAAGGTGGATGTCGCCATCGTCGGCGAGCCGACAGGCATGCAGCCCGCCATTGCCGAGAAAGGTCTGATGGTGATCGACGGCTATGCCTATGGTAAGTCAGGACACGCCGCCAGAAACGAGGGTGTGAATGCCATCTATGAGGCCCTCGACGATCTGGTGTGGTTGCGCGATTATAAGTTCCGTAAAGAGAGTCCGTTGTTAGGACCTACAAAGATGACGGTAACGGTCGTGGAGAGCGGCACTCAGCATAATGTGGTGCCCGACACCCTGCATTTCGTCCTCGACATCCGTACCAACGAGTTCTATCAGAATGAATTCCTCTATGAGTTCCTGAAGAAAAAGATGAAGAAGTGCGAACTCAAGCCTCGTTCGTTCCGTCTTCACTCCAGCAGCATTCCGCAGGACCATCCCATCATCCGCAGATGTCTGGAGCGAGGCATGCAGCCTTTCGGTTCGCCCACCCTGAGCGACCAGGCCCTCATGCCCTTCCCGTCGTTCAAGTTGGGTCCTGGCGAATCTAGCCGTTCCCATTCTGCCGATGAATTCATTAAGATCTCGGAGATTCAGCAGGCCATTAAGACCTACGTCTATCTATTAGAAGGGCTGGCTATCTAGACAGCCAGCCCTCCGGGTTCAGTTTTTCATTACCACGTCGCAGTTGGAACTGCATCAAGCCCTCGGAGCCTAAGCGTCCGATGGTCTGACGTGTGCTCACTTTCTGTCCACGACTGACACTCACCGAGGCGAGGTCACAATAGACCGACAGGTAGTTACCATGACGGATAATCACCACCGTGGTACCTGCATAGCCGAAGACCGCACTCACTTCACCGTCGAAGATACAACGCACGGGCGAACCTGGCTGTGCCTTGATGTCGATACCCTTCTTATCGAGTGTGACATGACCTTTCACGTCGTCCACATGATTCATACCGAAACGGTGCACGATCTGGTAACTGCCTGAGATAGGCATGGGCAGACGACCGCGGTTGCTCTCGAAGTTACCACTCAGACGCTGATCCTCAGAAGAGACATAGGCCTTCTCCACCGACTTCTTGGCCGCAGCCACCTCTTTCTCACGGGCAGCAGCCTCTGCTTTTGCCTTCCGCTCTGCAGCCAGACGGGCTTTCTCTGCCTCACGGGCAGCACGCTCAGCAGCCGCTTTCTCCTCTGCACTCTTCTTGGCAGCCGCTCTGGCCTCAGCCTTCGCCTTCTCCTCACGGGCTTTTGCCTCCGCAATCCTTCTGGCATTCTCACGGGCAGCAGCCTCAGCCTCGGCTTTCTTTCGGGCCAGTTCCTCAGCACGTTTCTTGGCAGCCTCTGCCTCAGCCTTCCGCTTAGCCTCCGCCTCCGCACGTGCCTTGGCACGGGCAATCTCTTCGGCAATCAGTTTGTCGATTTGGGCATTCAGTTCGGCATCACGTTTCTTTTGTTTGTCGATGATGCTGATGATGGTCTTCTGCTGTTTCTTCAGCGAGTTAACCACCTTCTCCTGTTCCACCTGCTTGTTCTCCAGCGACTTTTTCTCCTGTTCACCGCGATAGAGCAGATCGTTTTTCTGTCGTTTCGAACTCTTCAGTTCCTCGAAAGCCTCTGCCACCTGTGCCTGCATCGACTCCACCGCCTCGCCCTGTGTCTTCTGATAGGCTGCATACTCACGGACAAAGCGCAGACGACGATACATCTGTGAGAAGTTCTTCGCACTGAAGATAAACATCATCTGACTTTGGATGCTACGGTTGCGGTGCATATAACGCATCGACTTTTGGAAACGCTGCTTACGCTCGTCGAGTTCATGCTCCAGCACCTTCAACTGAGCCTCAAGCACATGGATATTACCATCAAGTCGGGTGATATCCCCTCGGATGGTGTCAATCGTACGACGCTTATCGGCAATCTCGTTATTGATCACCATCAGGTTCTGCAGACGTTTCTTCACATCCTGTTCGTTAGCCTTCAGGCGACGCTCCTGTTCCTTGATCTGCTGACGCACCTGTGCCTGTTCGTTCTTCAGGCTGTTCACCGTGACGCCGGATTTCTTCTGAGTCGCCGTAGTTTTCTTAGTGGTCTTCTTGGTGGTGGTTTTCTTGGCACCCGTCTTTTTAGTCGTTTTAGTGGCAGTCGTTTTCTGCCCCGCAGACTTCTTCCGAGTCTGCTGGGCTGGAGCTGCTGCCACCAGGCAAGCCAAGATCCAGAATATCAATAATCGTTTCACGTGTTATCTACCTTATAAAAAAAATTAAAGAGACAGGAAACGGCTTATAATATCATCGATAGACACCTCACTGTATTTATTGGAGATCTGCGTACGGGGCTCCCACTCCGTATCGGACCCGATATGATTCAGTGTCATACCGAGTTTCACCTCCTTACCAGCAGTGTTCAACGTGATCATATGCTTATGAGGGAACTGAGTCTTGTTCAGAAGTTTGAAATCATCATAGTCCCAATTCAACTGTGAGACACCATTCACCTTATCCTTATACTGGATATTGGCCATCTTGATAAAAGCCGTCTGCTTATTGACCAGCCAACTGTAGTCGAGTTTCGAGGCCTCCAGACTGAGGATCATGTCACTACCGCACTCCATCATGTTATAAGGACCTGAGCCTTTCTCGTTAGGACTATTAAAGCCCATATTCTCAGGAACAAAAAGTTCATTCCAGAACAACGACTGGATCGTATTGAAGTCGATGCCGCTGTTACGGAGGAAGTCAACAGAAATCCAGGGCACCTTCAGATATTGTTTGTTGATACGGTCCATGATAAGCACATACTCCTTCGTCAACTCAATACGTCCAGCCTCCACGAAGCCGAAAGCCATCAGTTGAAGACGGATCACATCATGACGACGCATCCTCAGATTGCCTGTCAGCGTCAGTTTCTGAGGACCGACCTCCACGGAGAACTTCACTTTCGACGTGAAGAACTTACCCGTCTGAGCATTATCCTGAACGTTTGAGATTAAGTCGCCCTTCTTAACTTTTTTCATCGTGGTATCAGTTGTGGCACTCTTGTGTGACTTACAAGACACCAGCGCTAACGGCAAAGCCAACACGGCTACTTTTACAATACTGAGCAATTTCATTCCTTAATGTATTTTTTTAGTTTGATTTTCTTTTGTAACAGTTGATCCTCAGGTTTCTTCTGCTGAGCATCACGCCAGAGGGATAGCGCACGTTCCATTTCCTTATTCAGGGCATAGATATCGCCTGCATGTTCGATGATTACCTCATTGCCTGGCGCATCCATATCACCCATGTTCTGCAGGGCTTGGTCTATGTATATCTTCGCCTCAGAATACCGCTTCTGCATGAAGAGGATCCAAGCATAGGTGTCCAGATAAGTGGCGTTCTTCGGTTCTGCCTTCACCGTTTTGAAACTCATGGCCTCAGCCGTGTCCAACCGCTCCCCCCGTTCACTGAGGTAATAAGCGTAGTTGTTCAGACAGCCGATATTATCATCCTTCCACACCAGACAGGAGTCGTAGGCGGCAAATGCCTCTTCCGCCAGTCCCTTCTGATGCAGGATGTCACCCATCACAGCATAGAAGTCGGACACGATATGCGGATCGCTCTCGTCAGTGATCACGCCGATACCGTTCTGGAAAGATGACAAAGCGTTGTCGAGACTGTCGCGCTTATAGTAGGCGATACCCTGATAGTAGTAGAAGGCCATTTCATCAGGGTTATACTGACGGGCATCCTGACACAGGGCAATCACACGGTCCAAATCTTCATCCTCCCAGGCATAGCCCACCAGTTGCAGACGGGCAGCAGCCTGATCCGGTGCCATCCGCAACACCTGTTCCAACACCGGACGAATGCTGTCTTTCGGCATCTTTTTCGCACTCATATACGAGGCACAGTAGAAAGCCATATCCACATCTGCCTGAGGTTGGGTAAGCATCTTACGGAACAGCGTCAGCACTTTTGTGCTGTCACCTTCGGCCTCACTGGAGGCCACCTCCTGACGCAGCAGGTGTACCTTTTCCTCAGGGGTCGCATTCTTATTCAGCAACACTCGTTCTGTCAGTGAGTCAGCCACAGCCTTATTACCCTGCGACTGATAATAGGTACGCAACGACATCAACACGCGGTTGTTGTCAGGTTCCTCTTTCAGTACCTGGTGATAGATGTTCAGTGCCTTCTTGGCCTGACCGTTCATCATCAGTGATTCCCCATACATCGCCAGATAGTTAAGGTCGTTAGGATATTGTTTAGCAAGGGCTTCCATCTCAGCGACAACTGCTTTCCGGTCGCCCTTCCGGGAATAGATCTCACCTTTGGCCAGGGAGAGCCGCTCACTCTTCCCGTCCACTGCCTCCAAACGGTTCAGTACACCGATCGCCTGATCATAGTCCTCAACCTGCTGATAGAGTTGAAACAATAGTTCCAACATATCCTCGCGATCCTTGTTACGGGCGTAAATGCCTTCGACCACAGGAATCGCACTGGCATAATCCTGCTGGCGGATATAGGTCTGCGCCAGGGTCTCCACATAGATTTCGTTATCCGGATCGAGGGCAGCAGCACGCTTCACGCACTCGATTGATTTCTCCGTATTCTTCAGGAGCGAGTAATACTGCCCGAGGAAGAAATACACCTCCGGGGCATCAGGATTCAGTTCCTGACAATGGCGCAACAGGTCGAAGGCTGCATCGTTGTTGCCTTTCTCCCGCTGGATCATCGCCTCCAAGAAAAACTGGTCATAGGTCTTCTGCTCCTGTGCCTGAACGGTCAGACCTAGCAGCATGACAACCATCAAAAACCATTTCCGCTGTATCATCATCACTTCACACCTGTATGACCATAGCCACCTTCGCCACGCTCTGTTTCATCGAGCACCTCCACAGACACGAACTGTCCCTGCTCATGACGGGCGATTACCATCTGGGCGATACGTTCGCCATCGTTGACGACAAACTCCTCCTGCGACAGGTTGATCAGCAGCACACCCACCTCACCGCGATAGTCGGCATCGACCGTTCCCGGGGAGTTCAACACCGTGATACCCTTCTTTAGGGCCAGACCGCTACGCGGACGCACCTGGGCTTCATAACCTGCAGGCAGGGCGATGTGCAGACCAGTCGGAATCAGCCTGCGCTCCATGGGTTTCAATACGATTGGTTCCGACAGATTCGCACGCAGATCCATACCTGCGCTCTGAGCTGTCGCATATGCTGGTAAGGGCTGATGCCCCTTGTTGACGACCTTAATTTCTAACATCTTTTTAAAATTTTATTTTAATCAGGTGCAAAGGTACATTATTTTTTAGACATAAGAACAGAAGAACATATTTTTTTATGTTTCTTTTGTTCTTTTGTCCAAATTATCGTATATTTGCACCCAGAATATGATGAACTGGCA
>Ga0256407_10008575_pt1 | contig 14929 bp, 20 predicted proteins | sample RumenRJG_04DNA_FD_193489 | JGI IMG/M metagenome (GOLD analysis project Ga0256407, IMG submission 193489) | Bovine rumen microbial communities from Lethbridge, Alberta, Canada - RJG_04 | ecosystem: Host-associated > Mammals > Digestive system > Stomach > Rumen | place: Canada: Alberta... | reverse complement strand
TAACATTAATCGGTGCAAATATTCCGGATTTTGACCATGAGTTCAAACGGGAAAATGTTTATAGGATGATTATTTTGGGATTGATAGTGTTCATTTCACTTTATATCCTTAAATTACCTTATTATATCGGTTTGATCATTGTTTTTTTAGGTGCAACGTTTTATTTTTCCGAGCATCGGAGCTTTACGCATTCCATTTTTGGTGCCTTGACATTGGCATCTGCAGTCAGCCTGATATTGATTTGGGCGTTTCAGCTAATCACGGTTTTAACTGTTTTGGAAAATCAGTATATGGTAATGGCAATTCTAATCGCTCTTTTAAGCTTTCTGTTTTTAAACAAGAAAGTTCTGATGGTTTTTCTTCCATTGTTTTTCATCAGCCTATTTATAGTGCCTGCAGCGGAAATCAGCTATATTGAAATTGTTTTGGCATTGTTTTTAGGGTTGTTTTCACATATCATATTGGATGCATTCACTCCTGCTGGAATTAAGATATTCGCTCCATTGTCCTCTAAGAAAGTTCACAGGAATTTTGGGCTTAGCATGATACTGTTATTGGCGGTTCTCTCCATCCTGTACCATATTCCAATTCTCTTTGAATTGTATGGCCATTATATTTTGGCCACCTAGAAATTGCCGCAGACAAAGAACAGCCCTGAATTTTTAATCCACAGGCAGAATCTGGAAATGATATAGAGAATTGGAAGTTCTATCAGTGGGCCGATTACCAGCGCCATCGCTATCAGTTCATGGCTCGGAAATGAATTGATTGCTATTGCTAAAGCTAACGGAGAATTACGTGCCAGTGTTGTCATGGTTAGGCTTGCATACTCAGGATAGGTAAAATTAATTTTTTCGCACAGCAATAAATCAATTATTGCATTCGCTGTGAAAAATATAATCAGAGGAATGAATATTTTCACAATTGATTCCAGATTGCTGTATAGGAGTTTTCCCTGGCTTGCAAAAATGCAGAACACGGCTAATGACAAAAACCAGATTTGCAGACTTCCGAATGAATTTATCACCTTGTCTCTCAATTTGTCTTTTAAAATGAATTTGACAATTTGTGATGCGATGAATGGTATCACGATAACGATTAGCAGTGAATATGCAAGTTGCGGATAATCCAGGCTGATTCCGTTTGAAAAGAATAGTATAAGGTAAATCGGAAGCAGTACAATCTGCAGGATTAGGTTAATTGGAAGTATGGACAGGCTTAGTGTCAGGTTTCCTTTCGCAAGTTTTGTAAACACCAGATACCAGTCTGTACATGGGGTCAGTATCAGCATGAAGAATCCAATCAGTATGTCAATGTTTCCTTTCAGAAAAAGTGTCCCTAAAAAGTATCCGAATAATGGGGTCCATAAGAAATTGATTATCAGGCTTGTCAGACTGAATTTGACATTTTTAAAACTGTTTTTCAATTCATTTAAAGGTATTTCAAGGAACAGGCCGAAAAGCATTAGGCATAAAAACGGTGTTATCAGATTGCCGGTGTTTTGGGCAATAATGCCTACATTGGAAAACAGCAGTCCCAATATTATTGCAAGAAATATTATAATCGGCTCAATTTTTTCCACTAAATCCATAATATCACTTTTTTAGGTATAACTAAATTTGTATATTATCATATATAATATTTTATAGATTATGAAAAATTCTTTGATTATTAGTTTAACGGGTGTTTTGACTGTATTTAATTAATTTAATGGGTATTTTCGTTTATGTATATTTTTTTAATATTTTTAACAGTGTTAATTTATTTTTTGAATATTTTTTTTAAAAAAGCATAACTTTATAATGAATAATCATGATAAATAATAATATTACTAATTAGTCAGTAGTATGGCTATTATTAATATTAATGAAATGGAGCTTATTTAATGTTTTTGACTAGAATTGGCTATGGAATTGCATATTTCTTAGTCCTTATTTACGAAATCATAAAAGCAACACTTGATGTTGCTTTTAATGGAGTTATGAGGAGAAATATTGATCCTATTGTCGTTGATATTGAAACAGTTTTGGAGAGGCCTGTTTCACAGACAATTTTAGCAAACAGTATTTCTTTAACTCCGGGTACCTTGTCTGTTGATTTGGACAGCGAGAATAACATTATCAAAGTAGCTGCTATTTCTCCAAGAAAAAAAGAGGACATTATTCCTTTTGAACATTATATAAAGAAAATGTTGGAATAATACATTTTCAAAAAAGACGAGTGAGATAGTATGGATATATTGTTTATTTCAAAATTTATTTTGGTTATTGCAATAATTATAATGTTGCTGGCTACCTTAAGGGCAAGCGCATATAAATCCACATCCATGGGGCTTTTGGGGAGTTCCGTTATTGTTAACGCGCTCGCATTAGTGTTACTTATTGGTGGGGAGTTATATAATCTTGCATTCTATAGAGATATATCTTTAGCTTTAATATTCTTTGGTTTTGTAGGAACTATTGCTTTCGCTGTAACTGTAGGAGGGGAAGATAAATGATCGAATATATTCAATCAGCTCTTCTCATTATTGCAGCTTTCCTGATTATTATCTCAGCAATAGGTCTTATTAGTTTAAGCAAAGATACTAAAAATGCAGTATATGGTAGAATCCACATTGTTGGTTTGTTTGATATTGCAGTAATTATTGCTATGATTGGCCTTGGCCAATATCTCCTGGCGGGTGTTTACTTTATTCTAGCACCGTTCTCAGCACATGCAATAGCTAATGCTTATTGGAAAAAAGAAGATAGAGAAAATAACGCTGATTTAATGACAGTTGAAGAAGAGGTAGATGAAAATCATCCATTTATTCATCCTAAAGAAAAGATGCAGGCCTTGGAAAGTGAAAATTCCGAAAAACTTAAGGCTGATGATAGATTTTCAGTAACTACACTAGAAATTGATGAGGGTGAGTAGTCATGTTGGAAATTATATTGTGTATTGTGATAATATTAAGCGCAATTCTTGCTCTTATTCAAAAAGATTTGCTAAAAGCGGCAATTCTGACCGGTATTGCCGGTGCATCCGTTGCAGTATTGTTCCAAGTATTGCTGGCACCGGATGTTGCCTTGACACAGGCAATTGTTGAAGGGGCAATCATACCGATATTCATTGCACTGGCCATTAAGAAAACTCAAAGGAGTGATGGATGATGGCTGATGTACAGCTTGTGATATTGTTGACATCTGTTGCGTTAGTCGTAATCGGACTTTATTCAGCAATTTTCATTGACAATATCATCAAAAAGATTATTGGTATCAGTTTCATTGAAGAGGGTGTAAACCTTTTCATTGTTGCTATAGGTTATAAAGCAGGCGGTGTCGTACCGATCTTAATGCCTGGAATGGATACTTCATGGTTCGCTGCAAACGCAGCATATCCTTTGCCATTCGGTTTGGTGCTTACCAGTATCGTAATCGGCGCAAGTACACTGGCAGTCATGCTTGCTTTAGTAATGGTTTTATACAGACGATATGGCACATTATCTACAAAAGTAATGTTAGCTGACACATCAAAAAAGGAGGAATACGATGAATGAATTAATTCCACTTATGGTTATTGTTCCTTTAATGGCAGCATTATTAATCAGTGCCTTTTCAAAATTCAATACTATAACTAAGATTTTTGCATTTGTTGTGGCAATATGCTTGCCGATAATTCCGCTATTGTCCAATTATGGTCTTCACTACTTTGGTGGTTATGAGCCTATGATAAATGATGCGGTAAACATGATGTATCATCCGGCAATCACATATTCATTCACATTCCTGCAACAGATATTCATAGGGGCAGTCGGGCTTTTAACATTTCTGGTAATCTTCATTTACCTGACAAAATACAAGAAAGTCTCAGGACCGTACCTGTTCCTCCTGTTCTTAGGTACTGCAGCAGTGACCGCAATGATTTTGACTGACGATATATTCCACATGTTCGTGTTCTTTGAGATATTGGCACTTGCACAGGTGGGAATAGTTGCGGCATCTTCAATTGACTACAGTTATGAAATGGCTTTGAAATATATGGTTTTAGGATCCATCGGTTCTCCAATGATGCTTTTAGGAATTGGATTCTTATTGGCATTGACAGGTAGTGTAAACGTTACAGATATTGCAGCAGCGGTTCACAACGGTTTGGTTGATGCTACTTCTCCAGTATTTTTATTATCACTCGCATTAATATTCTTTGGTTGGTTATACGCATCCGGTTTGCCACCATTCCATACAATAAAATCTGGAATCTATTCAAAAGCCGAACCACATGGTGCAGCGCTATTGCAGTCATTTACAGTCATTTCAATGATTTCAATCGTATTGATAATGTTTAGAATTTACGCTTCACTTCCAATCTTTGAGGTTCTCATAGTCTTCTTCTCTATCTTAGCTATGATATTGGGTGTCTCTCTCGCATTAACCCAAACGGACTTCAGAAGAATGATTGGATTTTTAGCGGTTGGTGAATTAGGTTTCATCGGGTTAGGTATTGGGCTTGGAACAAACTTTTCAATTACAGCAGGACTTTTCCAGGCATTGAATGAAATCGTAATCACCGCATTATTATTCATAGGATTTGGCGCAATCGTAAATGCAACAAATGAAGTGGATACAAGAAAATTGGGCGGACTTCTTGCATACCATCCTAAAGTGGCCATAATGCTTCTGATAGGTGGTCTTGCAATGGCAGGAGTTCCTCCATTAAGCGGTTTCCAATCCAAATTGATGCTTGTTCAGGCATCATTAAGTTGCGGATTCCCTGAGATATCCATTTTGGCCATAATGGTAAGTATAGCCACATTTGTAGTATTTGTAAAAACATATTACACAATGTTTTTAAAACCGAAACCAAATGATCTGGAACTGGAAGGAAAAGATGTTCCAAGAGCTATGATTTTCGCAATGGGAATATTACTGATTATTGTTATACTGTTAGGTATTTTCCCTGATGTCGTTACAAACGGAATCTCTAACTTTGTAGGAGGGATATTATGAAACTGTATGATCAGATATTTAATGTTGTAAAGCAATTCAGAAAATTGTTTTCACCGGGACCCGTTACCAATGCGGATGTTTCAGGAAGTCTTACAGCAGAAATATTTTTAATTGTATCATTGGTCCTGTCTGCAATATTGCTAAGGCATGTAAATGTATTGCTTGCAGGAATCTTTACATTGATACTGGCCATAGTGCTTATTTATAGTATTCCGCTTATTCCGAAGTTCAAGATAGAACAGGAAGACTCACTTGAAAAAATGCTGTTCTATGCAATTATAACACTTGCGCTTATAGCTGTATTCATGTACTGGGGTGGTAATCTTGTCTAATACTACAATACGCAATTTGCTTGCAGGAATATTGACAGCAATATTTTCCGCTACATTATTCGATGCGATATTTCATATAAGCGATATGATTTATCCTGGTGTAAGCTTTATTTATAATACTTTAGGAACTCAAATTGCTCCGAATATGGTAACAGTTGTTATCTTTGATTTCAGAGCATACGATACTTTAGGCGAATCAATTATATTGTTGACTGCTGGATTGGTAGTTTTACTAATATTCGGCAGAGGATTATTGGGGGATAAAAGATGAGTCAGGGCAGTATAATCTTAAAACTTATATCTTTGCCGATTTCAATCATATTGATCTGTTTAGGTATAATGACCATTCTTGGAGGTCACATCACTCCTGGTGGAGGTTTCCAAGGTGGTGCAATGATAGCAGGCGGTATTATATTATCTGTTCTTGTCTATGGAATAGGTAATTCCCCATTTGAATTGTCACATACATACATTGAAGTTTTAGAATCTGTCGGTGCTTTAGGTTTCGTAATATTCGGATTGATCGGACTGTTTGTTGGAGGATTTTATCTCTACAATGTAGGAACTGATATCCTTAATGTTGTTCCTCAAACTATCCAGTCTGTATTGCATTATCCTGATGTTACAAATGCCGGAATTATCCCATACCTCAATATCTTTGTAGGTTTGAAGGTATTTGCAGGATTATCCGCAATTGCAATTGCATTTGCAGGTTTTAAGAAATATGTCGAGGAGGGTGAATGATGCTACTCATATGGCCGATGATATTTGCATTGATTTTGGGCTTAATCATAGGTTCACAAATCAAGCTTAAAAATGGCGATACTCATTTCACTCTCGGATCATTTATAGTAATACTTATTGCAGGAATTATTGTAGCATGGCAATCCGGCAATTATCCGTTTTACACTGACTTGCCGGTATCAACAGCATTTTTATCTGCATTAATAGGAATTTTTGTAGGCAAACTAATATTTGCAAGGAGTAAATAAGGGGTTTTAAAATGTTTTTATCAACTAATACATGTAAGGAAAACGAAGATTGTATTAAGTCATGTCCTACAAAATCCATTAGATTGATCAACGGGGTTCCATTCAGTTGCCTTACCTGCGGAATCTGTTATGAAAACTGTCCAAACCATGCAATATTTAAAAATGGCTATGGAGGATATGTGGTCGACAGAGCCAAATGTAACGGCTGTGGAATGTGCATGTACAACTGTCCTACAAACAATATCCATATTGATGACGGAATAGTATATGGAATTTGTTCACGCTGTGGCGTTTGTGCAGAAAAGTTCCCTGAATGTCGTGTTGATGGATTTGATTTCGAAAAGGAAAAGCAAATCAATTTAATCAAGTCATTTAACATCCTGAATCCGCCATTGGATAACGTTCCTTCAAAAAGCGAAAGTAATGTCAGGGAGGTTTCAAGGACTTACTTCGGAACAGACATAGAAAAATGTATTCTCTGCGGCAGATGTCAGGAATACTGTCCGACAGGAGCTATACATGTTAAGGTGGACAGGGATGAAGGAATTTGTCGTGAATGCAGAATATGTGCTGACGTTTGTCCAAACATGTCAATGAACAAGCATCAGATTGTCAATACATCTTCATGCACACTCTGTTTGAACTGTATGAAGGCCTGTCCTCACAATGCGATTTCCGTTGATGATTTCAAGATTATTGTCAATAAGCTTAATCAAAAGCCTGACGGCAAAATAATATCATGTCTCAATTGCGGTTTATGTGCGGACTTATGTGAAAACGAATCACATAAAAACGTCGATGGCAAGTTAAGATATGATCCGACATTGGATACAGAAAACATTACACATGATGTGGCCATAAGTCACTGTCCGGTTCTCACATTGCGTGAAGATGAGGAAATGTTCATCTATGATGAACTTTCAGATGAGGAGCTTCCTGCACTTGCTGGCTTTTGTGTAAGCTGCGGAAAATGTGTGCAGGTCTGTGATGAGGTCAATGCTCGCCAGCTGATGACTCATACATGGGACGGCAAGGTTACAGGCGATTGCATTTCATGTGGAATTTGTGTTGAGATGTGTCAGGAAGATGCGATTACTCTGCATAGGGGCAAAATCTCAGTAAATATGGACAAATGTATTTTATGCGAAAACTGTGCAGTCCATTGTCCTGTTGATGCGATTCCTAAATCAACAATGTATAAGAATGAAATTACAGACGGTTTCAACTTCATCGAGCAGAAGTTATGTATGCATTGTGGAATATGTTATGGAATCTGTTCATATGATGCAATAGAAGAGATTGACGGCAATTATGTAGTTAATGAAGAGAACTGTACTTATTGTGGAGCATGTAAGAATGCATGTCCTGCAAGAGCATTTTTATTCGAAAGAAATTTTAAAGATTCAATAGAGGGTATTTAAATGAGCAGTATACTTAGAATAGCTTTGGAAGGAGCTTTTACCAACTTCAAAAGAATCTTTTTTGCAGCTGATAGGGTTACAGATATGGAATTGAGAAACCAGATTGCAACACTGTCAGTGGAAGTTGACGACAGGGTTGACGAAAAGGCCTGTATCGGATGTGCGGGCTGTGCCAATGTCTGTCCTACTGGTGCAATTGAGATGAAAGAATTAGCAAATCCAGTTAAAATCACTGATGATTGGACTAAAAAGGAAGTGCCTGAAATTACTCTCGAAAAATGTGTTGTATGTTACTATTGTCATGACTTCTGTCCTGTTTATTCACTTTATGGTGAAAAGGGAACTATACATCCAAGCAACGTTGGAGATCAGGAAGTCGACATCACAGAAACCATGTCACAGCCATTTAAAATTTCAGACGACAAGCTCAAATTCATTGCACAATATTTATCAGATAATACAGTATTGAAGAATAGAGAGGAGGGTGATTAGATGGGTATCAAATCATTTTCAAGAGCAAGGGCAATACATGTCATGCTGGTTTATACCGGCGGATGCAACGGTTGCGATATCGAGATTGTTAACTCAATTCTATCACCTAGATTTGATGCTGAACAATATAATGTGTTTTTAACATGGAATCCTCGTGAAGCCGATGTATTGGTCGTCACAGGACCTGTTACACATTTGAATAGAAAGCCGTTGGAGGCAATTTATGAAGCTATCCCTAACCCTAAATTGGTTGTGGCTGCAGGAAGTTGCGCTCTGATGGGCGGTGTTTATAAGAACTGTTATGGTGACATTCCTTCAGAGGAAATTGAAGGGCCGGTTGAAAATATCATACCTGTAAACGCTAAGGTTCCGGGTTGTGCCGTAAGGCCTCAGGATGTTTTGGCCGGTGTAGTATCACTTTTACCTACATTATTGGATGCGGATTAGAGGGGATTTGATGGATAAGAAAGTACCAAGAAGCAATATTATTGAAACTGAAATTCCAATGGGTACAGTTCACCCTGCTGCATTGGAACCATATAGAGTGAGGTTTTTTGTAGAGGATGAAATTGTCCAGGAAGCCGAAATCACTATTGGTGTTAATCATAGGGGTATCGAAAGGATTATGGAAGGTCTCCCGGTTGAAAAGGCAAATGCCTTGACTGAGAAAATTTGCGGAATCTGTTCTAATTCACATATATGGAACTCATGCAGAACTGCGGAAATGGGGTTAGGTATTGAAATTCCGCAGAGAGCTTTATATATTCGTGTAATAATGGGCGAACTTGAACGTTTGCATTCACATTTCTTGTATTTGGCTCACGGTTGTGAAGTATTGTCCCACGAAACATTTTCAATGAGGGTGTTCTACCTGAGGGAAATAGTAATGGAACTGCTTGCAATGATTGGAGGAAACCGTGTTCAGTATGGGTGTTCAGTCCTTGGAGGAGTAAGGCCAAGATGTGATTTGGATGAAGCTAAACTGTTAAGGCTTAAAAACGACATGGATGCAGTTGAAGAAGGACTCACTGGTTTTGTCGAAAGGTTCTTGGCAGATTCAGTTGTTCAATCAAGGATTACTGGAATCGGTGTGCTGCCGCAAAAGCAAGCTATTGAACTTGCGGTTACCGGACCTACACTTAGGGCAACAGGTGTTGCAAGAGATTTAAGGACAACAATGTTTGAGTACGATGAGTTTGACTTTAACGTGATAACCCAGCCTGATGGGGATGTAAAGTCAAATCTGGTGATGAGGGCATTGGAATCATTTGAATCAATCAGAATCATTCGTCAGGCCATTGCAAACATTCCGGAAGGAAAGGTAGTGAACCGTGACTGGGAAATGGTTGACACAGATATTTGTGAAAGTTATATTGAGGTTCCGAGAGGAACTCTTTATCATTCATATGCACTTGAAAGCGGAAGAGTAAGGCACTGTATCATCAGGACTCCGTCAATGGCAAACATTGGTGCAATGCAGTATGCATGTATTGGAGACCAGATTACAGATGCCCAGTTATGTATCGTGCAGTGTGACCCGTGTTTCACATGTACCGATAGGGCGATTGAAATCATAAGGAGATAGAAAAATGTTTGAAAATATACTTACAAATCCTATTATCGTTGTAATATTGACAATTTTAGTCTGCTTTATAATTTCAACACTGCTTCCGGGAATTGAGAGAAAATACATTCATGCAAGGATTCAGCAAAGGATCGGACCAATTTTAATTGCTCCTGGAATTATGGCTCCTTTAAAATTCATGTTCAAGGAAAACGTTGAAGTCTCATCTCCTGTACCTGGATTATACAAGGCATTGCCGATAATATGTTTCATTGTCGTTCTGTGCGTTTTAATCGCATTGACTCCGCAGGCATATCAGATTCCGGCACTTGCAAGTTTGGTGGCCATTGTCGGATTTTTAAAGGTCGAAGAGATATGCTATGTGCTGATGGGGGCATTGTCAAAATCAGTAATGTCCGTTAGGATGCCTTTCCCTGACAAGATCAAGGGAGCAGTTCACAACAACTCAAATCTTTCATTCATTGAGGACATCAGTGCAAGAAGGTCACTCAGGATGATTACCTATGGGTCTTTCCCATTGTATCTGGCATTGTTTGCACCTATTGTCGCTGCAAGAAGCATCTTTCTGCAGGATATTGTGGCTTATCAGCAAGTCCATGGACCGTTCCTGTTTACAGTTTCCGGTGCAATAGCGGCATTCGTATTCTTCATTGGTTACATGATTATATTGAACGAATATCCTTTTTCAATCATTAAGGCAAAATCCGATGTAATTGAAGGACCATACATGGAGTATGCAGCTAAATACAGGGCTGTCGTCTATCTGACAAGAGGATTTTTCATGTTCGTGCTTGGCTGTGTCTTTTCAGTATTGTTCATCGGTGTGCCGCCAACAATCATGTCACTTGGATTTTTGATAAACATTCTGGTCGCATTGATATTTGTGTTCATGATGGGAATTTTCTCAGCATTTGCTCCGGTATTCACCAACAGGCAGCTATTGCCGACAATATTGTGCACTACACTGCTGGGAATATTGGCCATTGGACTTGGATTATTATAAGGAGGATTATTTATGAAGTTTGTTATGAGACCGTATCACATGGTAAGTCTTGGGGGATATATTGTCGAATGGGATTTTCCTTACAGGAATCTTATAGTTGTAAATAAAACCTCTGAACCGATTAAAATAGAAATACCTGTATTTCATGAGGAATGGATACAGGAACACAAGGACCTGGGTCTTGATGTGATTCCAGTCACCAAAGATGACAATTACTTGAGCATGTGGAAAAGGGCACATGCAGAACTTGATAAAGTAAGGCCGAAAAATGAGTGATTACACTTTAACAATCAAATCTGATGAAAAAAAGGGCGTTTTAGGCGACATTACTGATGTTATCACATCTCATGGTGTTAATATTAGTTATGTTCATCTTTTTGTTGAAAAAAACAATATGGGTTCCATCAACCTTGAATTGGAGCATGTTGAAGATATTGATGTGTTAATCAGGGATTTGGACAATATCGATGAAGTGAAATACATAGAGTTGCACGGATCTCAACTTGACATTTATGGAAAGCGTATAATCATAGTTGGCGGTGGAGCACAGGTGTCCCAGGTGGCTATGGGTGCAATCACCGAAGCTGACAGGCACAACATACGCGGAGAGCGTATCAGTATCGATACAATCCCTCTAGTTGGTGAAAAGTCATTGGCAGAAGCTGTTGAAGCAATATCAAGGCTTCCTCGTGTAAGTGCATTGGTGCTTGCAGGTTCGCTTATGGGAGGGGAAATCACCCAAGCGGTTAAGAAAGTAAAAGAGCAAAGCAATTTGGTCGTCATTTCACTCAATATGCCTGGAAGCGTAACCGATTATGCCGATTTGATAATCACCGATCCTATACAGGCGGGAGTGTTGGCAGTGATGTCTGTTGCAGACACTGCTGTGTTTGACATCAAGCGTTTAGGCGACAATATTAAGTTTTAATCATTTTTATGGACATATAGGTAGGGAGTTAACTGTTTAACTCCCTTTCTTATTATTATTTTAAACAAATATCTTTATACTCGCATTTTTCACATTTTCTGGCACTTTTTTTGACATTTGGCTTTTTCTTATTGTCGATTATTTCCTTAACTTCACGAAGAATGTTGAAGTATGATTTTCTCAAATCAACATCCATCACAACAGGACGCCTGTCCCCTATCTTTTCATAATCGACAAAGCCGACATAAACGTCATTTCCGAATTCTTCCTCAATCAGTATGGCATTTGCTACAATCTCTATGGCATCGGAATCCCAAACTCCCTTGACTGGAGGTTTTCCGCTTTTCAAAAGAATTGGATAATATTTGCCGTCAACGATTTCAATCTTGTCGCACATTCCAATGACTCCAAGGCTCTGGTCCTTAATCAGATAGGAATACATGCAGTTCGGAAAGAACATGTCCATCACTTCAAATGCATGCCTGTCAAGTATTGTCATTGCCTGTTTGGTTTTCAGTGCTGTTATTTTTATGTTGAAATATGCATTGTCGATGATTTCATTTATCTGTGATGCTTCAAGGCCTATGTTCATTGATTTGATGGAATTGGTTGTGCTTTTTATGTATGGATCTATATTTTCTGAGAGGACATTTTCTATTTCAGTTAAAACCATTTCTTTTTTGACCTTGCGCATGTTCTTTTGAATCAGGTCCTGAATGTCAATCTTAAGCTTTTTTATTTCCCTGGCCAATTGGTAATCCTTGTTTTCACTGGTATCAACATGGGTTTTAATGTACAGCTTCATTGGACAGTACATATGCTGTTTTATTGAAGAAACTTTTATCATTTTATAACCTCTTGAAATTCTCAATATTACATTAAACTTAATGATATTTAAAATTAGAAGTTATAAATGCCCATAATTCTTTAAAATAAAATAAAAAAAGTAAATAGCTAATAATTTAGCTATTTGAAGTCAATTTTACACGTTGTAGTAATCTTTGTTGATTGCCGGCAATTTTGCAAAGATGATTGGAACCACAATTAATACAACGGTCAATATTGTCATAATTGTGCTGCTGAAGCTATCTGCAGTGGTTATGGTGCTGAATACTCCCTGAATCCAAAGGCCTCCAATACAAAGTGGCAGGATGTATTTGATTACTACTTTCCAGGTTTTTCCCACTTTTATTGTAGAATTTTTATTCAATGTTTCAATCAGGTCGTCAAATTTGTAAACCCAACCGAAGATAATGCATTCCATAAGTACTGCAAGCAGCAATGAGAAGTTGTTTAGATATGCATCAAATACTCCTAATATTATGCTTCCTGCACCTGTTGCAAATATTGATGATATGAAAAATCCGACTATGCATACTACTGTTGCGGTCTTTTTACGCTCAATTAGGAATTTTTCTGAAATTGAGTAGCAGACTCCCTCGAGCAGTGCAATGACGGACGTTATTCCTGCAAATAAGATACATATGAAGAATAAAGGTCCGATTATATTTGCTGCAGGGCCCATGGTATTGAACACCTGTGGGAAAACTACAAACGCAAGGCCTGATCCTGATGTCACGAGTTCATTGAAGGCGATTCCACTGCTGACTGTCATGAATCCTAAAATGGAAAATATTCCGATGGAGTTGAACACTTCAAAACCTGAATTTGAAAACGCTACAATCACTGCATTGTCCACCAGTTTTGAACCTTCAGGCAGGTAACTTGCATAGGTCATTGCAATTGCCATACCTAAACTTAAAGAGAATACGATTTGTCCAAATGCCGCCAGCCATACGCTCGGATTGGCCAGTGCACCCCAATCAGGAGTGAAAATCTGGGTATATCCTACAGATGCACCAGGCAATGTCAGGGAAAATGCAACAATGACTACAACGATTATGCATAATAGCGGAAGCAATATTTTGCTCACTTTACCTATTCCATCATTCAAATCCCTTTTGATGATGAACCATGCCAAAAACCAAATTATGAATACTGAAACAAACACGTTTGGAACGATGCTAAACACTCCGTCCCATGAATTCGCTACATGAAGGACATTGTTTGTAAAGTATAAATCCGGATTTGCTCCCCATGCCTTTGTAAGGCTTAAAAATATATAAATCAGATCCCATCCGACAACACAGACGTAATATGTTGTTATCAGGAATACGACCAGCAATATGAACCATGCTACCGGTTCCAATTTGTTATTGACTGAATATAATATCCTTGCAAGTGATTTCTTGAACCGGAATCCTACTGCATATTCCACCAAAACGAATGATATTCCAAGTAAGAATAATGAAATGATGTAGGGAACCATGAAGGACCCTCCACCGTTTGAGTATAAAACATTCGGGAAACGCCAAATGTTTCCGAGACCCACAGCAGAACCGATCATTGCCATCATGAATGCAAGATTACTATTCCATTCTGATTTTTTAGTCTCCGTCATAATATCACATTAATTTTAATAGTATTATTTTTAGCTTTTGAAGTTTATATATTATTTGCATTGATTTTGAATGACATGTGTTATTTTTGGCTAAAAATTCTTGAATAAAATCGATATTTGTTTTTTTGTCATATGAAGTATATTCGATTTGTAAAAATAGTGAATGGTTGATATGAATTTAATAAATTATTCTTGTTTTGTTTAAAAAATAGTGATAAGAGTTGATTCTCTTATCTGATATTCTTCTAAACTGGACTTTCCTTGAGCTTTAGATATTCATCAATGGCTTCCCTGGTTGTTCCAACAACAATCCTGTAATGTGAAAATTCGCCGTTGACGATTACCTTTTCCACTTTTCCTTTGGCAACCACATGCTCGCCGTCGATTACTTCGCCGGCATAGGTGTGGGTAAATGAAACGACTTCGGTTAAAGGAAAATCAACGCCGTCAATAATCTCAACGTTTTCAATTGTGTAAAGTGAAGGATTGTCAAATGCTCCAAGGGCGCTTATGATGTCGCATTCGATTTGGGCGATTCCCTGAGGCTCATACACGGTATCTCCCCATGTGCCCTCAATCTCATCATAGTCCTTTGTGGCCAAGATGTCGAATAGGGTTCCGTTTATTGTTCCCCTGTTTGCCTTTCTGTTTTCGTACCATCTGAACTCCTCTTTGGTGAGGCTTTCGTCAAACATTCTCTTGTCGTAAACGAAATCCCAGTAATCGTCGG
>Ga0256407_10008574_pt1 | contig 14929 bp, 3 predicted proteins | sample RumenRJG_04DNA_FD_193489 | JGI IMG/M metagenome (GOLD analysis project Ga0256407, IMG submission 193489) | Bovine rumen microbial communities from Lethbridge, Alberta, Canada - RJG_04 | ecosystem: Host-associated > Mammals > Digestive system > Stomach > Rumen | place: Canada: Alberta | collected... | reverse complement strand
TTTATTTTTTTTTTTTTTTTTTTTTTTTTTTATTATTTTTTTTAATTTTTTTTTTTTTTTTTTTTTTTTTTTTTTTTTTTTTTTTTTTTTTTTTTTTATATTTTATTTTTTTTCCTGTTATTGCTTCTGCATCTTTTGTAAATTCTATTGATAATGGTAATAAATAAAATGCTCTATCTATTATTTTAAATAATTTTTTTTCTAATTTTTTTTGTTTTTTATTTACATAGTCTATTTTTTTTTGAAGTGATTTTGACTTTTTTTTTTCTTCTTTAATAAAATTTATTTCTTTATTTGAATTATTTCCATTATATAAATGATGTAATGATGATGAAAGATTTGTTGTTCTTGCTGTATATGATTTAAAATCTAAGTTTTGATTTTTATTTCTATTATTTTTAAAATTAAATGTTGATATTGTTTGATAGTAATCTTGATCATTTATTGATGAATTATTTATTGTATTTGTATTTGAATTTATATTTAATGATGGAATGTTTATTTTTTGAGAATTTCTTTTTGGTTTTTCACTATTTGGAATTATATTTTTTTTTAATATTAATTTATTATTATGTGAATTTTCTAAATATGAATAATATGGATTATTAATTTTTTCATTTGATAAATTTGTTTTAGATTCATTTTCAGTACTTTTAAATTGACTATTATCAATTATAGATGGATTATTTATTTTTTTATTTGTTTTTTTTATTAATTTTCCTTTAAATAAATCTTCAAAAAAATTTTCTTCTAATTTAACTTCTCCAGAACTTAATTCTTTTTTAAATTTATCTAAATTTATTTCTTTTTCACTTAAAATATCATAATTATGACTATGAGCCAAAATTCTTTGTCCTAGAAAATTTCCTTTTTTTTCATATTTTGGAATTTCATCAAATTCTTTTAAATAATAATAAGTTAAAGCACCTGCATCTATTTTTTTATTTAATTTTCTTTTTTTTTCTAAATATTCTGATAATAATGCTTTTCTATAAAAATTTAATTTTTCACTAACTAATCCATTATATGAAAAAAATGAAGTTTTTAATCCATTTCTAAATTTTAATAATGGAGTTGGTATTCTATCTGTTGGTTTATATAATTGATCACCTTGAATTTTACTTTTTAATAATTTTTTTATTTCTATTCTTTTTTCTTTTATTTCTTTTTGGATATTAAAATCTTTTTTCATTCCATTTGATGAGATCAATGGTTGTAATATTTTCGATGGAAAATTATCAAATACTGATATTATTCTTTTTGTTTTTGACATATTTTTAATATAAACATATATAAATTATAATTATTATATTTTAAAATTTTTTTATTTTTTTTTTGATAATTATATAAATTAATTATAATTTCTTCTATTTTTTTTGAAATAAAAAGTATTAAATAAAAATTATAAATAACCAATTAAATTTAATCTATTATAAAATAATATCTTAAAAAAAACAAAAATAAATCAATAAAAAAAAAAATTTAACAATTAGGTGGTCTATAATATTCAGGACCAATAGAAGGACATCTCTCATTCATATGATCATAAATAGGTACAGAACTAAACCCAGGAGAATCAACTCTATATTTTCCTAAAATTTGACAATAAGGTAATTCAGGATCTCTATCTTTACAAACTTGAGGTCTCTTATCTTTATAATCATGATCCCAAATATCCAATTGTACAATATCTTTAGGAGTAAATTCCTGAGCATTAACTTCAAAACCATCAAACAATCCTCCAGCTTTTAAAAATGAAGCAACGAAAACAGCACAAGTATACTTTTCTTGTCCATCATCATATTTATTATAATCTTTTTCAGGTATTGCTAAAAGTTCTTCAAATGTTATACCACGTCTTGCAGCTTCTGCTATAATTTGATTTAATTTCAATTTCTTAGTTCCTAATCTAATATTAAGTGATTGTGCCATCATTTGATCAGCTAAAGCAGGATAAATTTTTTCTAATACTGTGAATAAGAATTCAAAATGTAAATGAGTAATAGCCCATGGCATATTAGAATCAACAGTATCAATCCATCCCCAAAGGAAAATTTCATATCCATAAGGTAAACCTTCAATACCATTAACAAACCATTCATTAGCTTTACTTTCATTAAATTTTTTTCTATATTCTTCTCTCATTGGTAAAATAGCAACATTAAATTCAGAAATATGAGCTTGTTCAACCCATTTTTTAAAAGGAGTTCTTTGAATACCTCTAGTAGGCCAATAAGGACCATCTTGACTTTCAAGTACATATAATTCACCATCAATCCAACTAGCAACAGCAGAATGACCTATATGACTTCCAGTACCCATCATTATCATAGGATCAATACCATCCATACGTGAAATTGCAAGAAAATCACCTGAATGGATTAATGATTCATTTAAATAAATTGGTGTATTATCTCTTGTTTCTGGAATGTAATTCATATAAAATTTCAATGCTTCTAAATTTGCTTTTATCATGTAATCAGGAACATGAGGACGGAATAAGGGAATTTTATGATTGGGATCATAACCTAAACCACCAACATACATTTTTAATGTTAAATATAGGGATTTTAATGTTTCTATTACTCCAGAACAGAAACCTACTAATTTTATGGAATTTACTTTTATTTCATCTAAATCATCTTGGTTTAGGTTTTTTAATTTTATTATATGCTTTCCACTTGTGAAAATTGCTTTGAAGTGATTTATATTTGATGTATGGATTATGTATATATCTTGACATAAGAATGATTTTGGTTCTGATGTTTCTAATTCGATTATTGTTTTTTCTTTGGATAATTTTTTTAAGGTTAGAATATTTTTTTTAAAGCAACCTGATTTAAATTCTACTTTATCATCTTCTTTAAATAAACGAGCTTTTATATTTGGGAAAAAATAAAAATAATTTGCATCTAATGGATTTACTCTTCGGAGACACATATCTTCTGATACTTGATCGTTTTCTGTTAAGAGACGTGGACGGAGATTTTTTTCGAATAGATTTTTAAATTTTGAGGAGGTACTCTCAATTGAAATATCAATTTCTGTTTCTGATGATGTTAAGATAGGAATTATTAAGAGAAATACAAATATATTTTTTAAATAGAGCATTTTTTTTGGTATATAAATTATTTTTTATTGGAGTTATGTTTTATAATAATTTTTATTACATTCAATTTTTTTATGATTGGAATAAGTGTTTATTACGTCATAAACAATTGGAATTAAATTAAAAAAAATATTTATTTTTTTTAAAACACTTTTTAATGTTAATTTATATTTAAATTCTAATTTCATTAGTTTTTATCATATATCAAAATTTAATATTATTTTCTTTAATAAATAATAATAATTTGAAATCTTTTTTTTATACTATATATATTTATGTTTATTTCATTACTCAATAACAATATTTTTTCAAATATTAATTTTTAATAATATAAATAAAATTAATTTAAATGATTATTAAAAATATTTACAAAAAAAAAATTATCTAAATAATTAAAAAATGACAATAAAACCAATAAAATTCATCCAATTAATCATTTTAATAAATCTTTCAAATTCCCTTATTTGTCCTCCAGACCATTTTATGCCAAACGATAATTATTGGAATGCACTTGATTATACTGATCAAGATGAAAAATATTATGGATTTGCATTTAGTTATTCATTAAAAGAAACATATTATGATCGTTGGTATGGAATCCCATTTATAGCAAAATCTTTTTGTAAATATAGTGATTATTCTTTATTCGTGAGTAATATATGGTCAACAAATTTAAGATATCAAACTGACACTTCTATTGCAAATTATGTTTTAATTAATAAATCAAATACAAATTATTATAATTTATATAAATATCATTGTCATTATAAAACAATTTATTTTTTTATGGATGAATATCTTAGTGATTTTAATAATTATTACTATCTATATTTCCGTGTTGTTAATATTTATAATACTGCACTTTCTTTCAAATTTCAATTATATGGTGAATATAATGGTGGTTATACAACATTTGATATTACTAATATTTTAACATTATCAGCTCATAGTGCAAAATTATATATAATTCCTTTTAAGTTAGGGGAAAAAGATGCTCAGAATAGATTTAAAATTATAACTGAAAGGTCAAGATCAAGTGGTGTATATTATTATCAAGATAAAAATAGTAAAGGAGGTTCTCGAATGGAAATTATATTATTTAATTTTGATAGTAGTAATTTTGTAGGTGTTTCATCATATCAATTAATGTATCGTAGAAAATCAGATAAATATTTAACTTATTTAGGAAGTGAAGGTTGTGATAATAATGAAGAATGTATGGAAGGTTATACTTGTAATAATAAAAAATGTGTTAGATGTAATAGTTATTCATGTAAGGGTTGTTCAAATAATTCAGCTACTGCAATTTGTACAAAATGCTTTTCAGTTTCTCCTGTTTCACAATGGTTAGGAAGTGGTAAAAGTGGTTGTGATTTAGACTATGTTGATTTAACTAAATTTGAAATTCAATGGGATAAAAAAAATGGTCAAGTTCCTCCAGCAATTCATTGGAAAGTTACAATGGATTATTGGATATGGATAAATTATCCTCTTAATTTAAAAAAACATTTAGATATTATTTATACTGATTTTATGACTATTTCAATGGATAAAACTAATCAAGAAGATGGTATTGATATCTTTTGTGTTCCTATTGAATGGTTGTATAATTTTAGTAAAGCTGATAATTATGAATTAACTGCTTCTCAATATATAAATGATATTTTAGGTGCTTTTCATATGAAAGATAGTAAAATTAAAATTGCTAGTAAATGGATTTATGTTAGATGTGGTTTTGATTTGAGAAGAAGTAAAATGTATTTGAATGATTTATCTGAGGTTAGTCTGGAAATTCCACAAATGTATTCTTTGTCTAATGTTAAACAAAATAATTTTCCTTTCCATATGAAAAAATTTTATAAATATGATGATTTTTTAGAAATTAAATTAAAAAATTTTCAAAATGTATCAAAAATTTCAGAAACATTCATTTATATGAGAAATTTGAATCTTTTCAGAGAATACATTCCACAAAAAATCCAAACTAAATATTGGACATTTTCAGATACATTAAATTTACATCATTTTTTCCCTCAATTACTATATTCAATACCATTCAAAGCTAAATGGGTAAATAATGCAAAATATACTTTTTCAACATTTAACTATTATGATAGGAAGCAAGATGGAACAGTAAATGATAATTATGTAGAAATATCAACAAATTCATTAAATTTAGTAGGTTCATTTTCTAGTATTGCAGAACCATATAGAAATTTACATCCGATTCGAAATTTCCAAAGATTAAATTTTAATAGTTTAACAAAAAATACTCTTCAAGAAGCAATAACATGTGATCAAGAAACATTTCAGAATATAAAATGTGATATTACAGGAAGTCAATATTGTTTTGATGATAATAAACCATTACTATGTAAAACAAATGAAACAACTGATTATCCATTTATGTTAGATATTAATAAATTAGTTTGTAATAAATATTGTCCTGAAGGTTATATGCATCCACCTCGAGATGCTAATAATGGTGTTTTACAAGGATTATATTGTAGTGAAAAATGTCCTGATGATTCATATTGTCCAAGTCAAAGAGATGTTTATCAAAATATTGAACAATTTACTTGTAATTTATTAAATTTTTATGAATTATATTATAATTGTTATGAAATTAATAATGCTATTAATCTTAATTCTGGAGGTTTACTTTTTAGTAGTAATTTGAAATCAAAGACTATTATTTTGGATTTAAAAAATACATATGAAAGTTATGCTATTTCTGCTTGGATTTATGCTGATAAAAGAGTTAAATATTTATTAGATAATCCTGAAAATTATTTGAAAACAATTGAAAATTATACTATTTTTCTAATGGATAATTTTCAAATAAAATATAATGAAACAGAATTAATAAAAAATGGAAGTAAATTGTTAAATGAAAAATACAACAATATTGATAAATTCGATTTAAATAATTGGAATCATTTTTTCTTTGCTTGGGAAAAAATGTTTTCAAGTAAAGGTTATCGTCTGCATATAACATTTCAAAATAAACTTTATTCTCGAGATTCAAATATTTATAATACAACATTTAGACCATTAACAAAAATAGTTTTTTGTAACGAAGATAAAACTGATTTTTCAAGTATTAATTTTGGAAAAGTATGTGAATATACAAAATGGTTAGACTCTTTTTATAGAGATATAAGAATTTTTAATATTTTAGAATCAAATCTTTTTGCAGCATTTATGAATCATCAATATGCATTTGGAGTAAATAATTTAATGAAACATCATTTTATAAATAAATTACAATCAATTAGAAAAAATAAATTATTTGATGAATATGGTAATGGTGAAGGATATGTTTATGATTTACATTTTAATCCAGATAATACAAATTATTTAATTTATTCTGCTAATTATGCTTTAGAAGATGCATTTTCAACTGCTGGTACATCATCATCAATTAAAATATTAAGTTATACATTAAATAAAAAAATTTTAGACTTGACTGTACAATCAAGTATACCAAGATGTAAAATTGTCTCATCAAATGATACTTGTTTAAGTTGTATAGATGGTTATTCACTTTTAGGTGATAAATGCATGAGACAAGAATCAGATGATTATTCTCAAATTGGTGATGCTATACAAGATTTTCCATCTGGAACAACTGAAGAAGAAAAAAGAGAACAACAAATGAGAGCTTATTATGTTTATAAAAATCCAATTGGGAAAAAAATGCCAAAGAGAATGACATTAAAAATGGATTTTCAAGTATTAAATAAAGCTTCTTATATTACTATATTTTTTTTTATTAAATTATATGGAAGAGCACTTCCTAATAATGATGGTGAAAATGATCCTTTTATTGTTACTCAACCTACTGAAATTGAAATTTTAAGATTTGATAATGAAACTAAATTTTATTTTGGATTTGATTTTAATAATTATAAAGATTCATATTTTTTTAGTTATAATATGACAAGAATATTTGAACCAGTTAATTTAAGAGAAGGTTCTAGATGGATTGGTCATTGGGTTCCAATATCATTTTCAGCATTTAGAGAATATGATAGGACTTTTACTTTAAATATGATATCATGTTCAATGAATAATAACCCAATAGATTATTTATTTGGACAATGTACAAATGAGTCATTTTTTTTCCCAAAAGTTGAAATATCAGAATTTACAATAACAAGACAATGGGTAGGTTTATTATCAGATATAAGAATATATGATCAATTCTTTACTAATGCATGGGGTATAATAAAAATGGGTGGATTTAATACAATATCAGATAGTCCTATTGTAAATTTGATGTTTAAATCAAAGCAAAAAAATAAATGTGTTTCAGAATATGATTTCTTAACTCCATTAGCAGAAGGTGAATCATTTGAATGTGTAAATGATTTTAATCCACATTGGGTAGAATGTTCATCAAGAGAAAATAATAATGTAGGTTGGAATCAAGGATGGTCAACATCATCAATAAATGTATGTGGAGGTGGATGTGGTAATTCAAAATATGTTCCTGTTCATTGTATTAATTCAGGTAGTAGTATGAAAACTAGATCTTGTGATAATAGAGCTGGTTATTATAAAAATTATGAATTAATTTATCAAATTGATAAAAGTATTAATGCAATTAATGATCCTAATTGCCCTGATGGAATAAGAGTACAATGTAAAGAACAGAAATATATTGATTATGCAAGATATAAAAATGTCTCTATTGGAAATATTAAAAGCCCTGGGAAACAATGGGCAATTGATTTTTGGACTTATCAACAGAATTTTTTAAATGTTTATGACACATTTGATATAGGATATAAAAATGAGGAAACTAGAAATACTTGGGATACAAATAATTTTAAAAACTTTGTTATTGAATGGGATTATCATATTAGATTCACATTAGAATCTGTTTTCGTATCTTTAAATAATATTTATACATATCATATTAAATGCAAACCAATTTCTGTTGTTGAAGATTCATCATTAAGTTCTCCTACAGAACAAGTTATTGATATTGGTGATGTTAGAAATAGATGGAAATTTTTAACTTGTGGTGTTTCATTAGGTGATAAATTAATGTTTGAAACTGATACTACTTCTAAAATTGGAAGGGAAATTTCTTTTGAAACTGATTTTGAAGAAATACCATCTATAAAAAATGTAACTTTTACAATTAATGAAAATTCACCTAATGGTTATGGTGTTACTCATATTAAAGAATTGAGATTATGGGAATGTTATGATTGTACTTTAGGTAAAAGGAATTTTGATTATGTTACTGGTGATATTAACTTTTTGAATTGTTTACATTGTTTTAAAGGAGATAATAATCATTTAACAAGTCTTTTTCCTATATTTGAAGATAGTGTAAATCCAGAAAATAAAATAGAATTATATTCAGTTGCTGATTTCAAAGGATATAATTTATTAAGAGATTATAGTATTTATAAAACTTGTGATGAAACATTTTTTGAATATTTAAGTTTAACAGAAGATCAAAAATGTATTTGGGCATATAATTTAAATAGAGCAAATGATTTTAAAGCAAATGCTTTTTCATCAAGAACAGGAAGATACACAATGGAATTTTGGTTTTTTATTGAAGAAACAGCACAAATGACAAGTGGTATAAATTTCATATGGGAAAATCATTTAAGTATGACATTAATAACATCAAATACTCAAGGAACAGTTTTAAATGCTATTTGTTTTCCTCAAGCATATATTGATAAAGTTGATGGTAGAAAAAGTAATGAAATTTATGATTTATATAATACTGCTTTAAATAAGGATACTTATCAATTTTATAATGTTGATAATACTTGGCAATATATTAGATGTGCTGTTGATTTAACTAGGAAAGTTTATAGAATGAGTTCTTATGAAGATTATACTGTTACTGATGAAGAAAAGGCAAATGGAGCTAAATATCAATATGCTAATAATGAAAAGGAATTAGAACCTGAAGTTTTATATGGTAGTACTAGGACTTTTAGACCTTTTAGATTTTTTGATTATAATAAAACATCAATTGTTAAATTTCAAAATTTTAGAATTAATTATTCAAGACAATTTTTAAAACAATTTAAATTATTTAGAGAATATATTGATTTTAGAATTGAAGATATTAAAAGTATAAATTGGGATAATGCAAATTTATTTTCATTATGGATGTTAGTTTTATTCATTGATTTTGAACATGCAACTTATAATAAAGAAAGTTATGATTTCTCAAAATACAATTGTAGAAACAGTAATAATTGTGGTATGGTATATAGATATTATGATAGAGAAAATGGGGATTATAAAACAGGTTACATTAGAGATATTTTTATAAACAATCCAGATTTAATATATACATCATATCCTCCAATTTACAATTTAGTATTATGTTCACCAGGTAAAATAAGATCATATCCAGGAACATTAACATCATATTTAGATAATAAATGTACTGGATCTGGAAGTACATTTTTAAATTATAGAAGTCCTTCAACATTTTTTTATTCAAATGCAAATTCAAATTCATTAAATTTAGATTCCCATACTTTTAGTACATATTGTCCTGAAAATACATGTAGAATTCCAGATTATGATTATACAGGAAAAAGAGGTTATTGTTTAATTAATTTAAATAATACTAATCACATTCAATCATGTGAGAGATATACAAGTTCTACTAATTATTATGAGAATTTTAAATGTCAAAATGGTTATCAAAGAGTATATTATGATTGTATGGAACAAAGTTTAGTAGAAGGTAGTGCAATGTATTTTTCTAATTTTTATTCATTTCCTAATTTAATATTTGATCCTAATGATATTGATTATACAAATATAAATGAGTATCCAATAATAACAAATAGTTTAGGTGTGAAAGTAATTAATCCAACTGAGAGAAGATTAACTTCATATTTTCTTGAATTTTGGTTTAAATTAGATAATTTAAATGATCCTGTTAATGGTGAAGATGTACAATATTTTTTTTACGGTTATCCACATACAATTTTAAGAATAACATCAGAAAATGCTTTTAAATATTCAAATCAATTAATTTCAGGTGGAGCATATCATTACCCTTTACCAACTATACATGCATATGAATGGAATAGAATTATAATTGATAATAAATTCATTGGTGATAAAAATCAATTTAAAATTATAGTTTATGTAAATTATGAATTTTCACTTCCACCTGTTGAAGTATTAATTGATGCTAGTAAAGGTAAAATGCATTTTAGAGGAATTGTATTTTGTAATAAAGCAAATATACCTTGTAAAATAAATGGTGAAAATATATATATTAATTGGGGAATTGCTTGGTATAAAAATATTAGACTTTGGAATGGTGAAATTACATCATTACAATTAATTCAAACTTATGGAATTGGTTATAGTGAAATTATTAAATCATTAAAATATTATTTTCCATTTACTGTAGATTACATTGAGAAAAATACAATAAAAGGTAAAATTGATAATTTTAAATTTACTCATAATTTTTGGTATTATGATAATAATTATGATAATGATTTCAGACAAAATTACTCAGGTGAAGAATTTGATTATTCAGGTGTAAATCCTAATAATTTCATTTCAGGTTTAAATGATAAAAAAAATAATTATGAATTAACAGAATGTTCAGAAGAATGTAAAAGATGTTATAGTATTGCTTCAAATGCTTGTTATGAATGCAGAACTGGTTATGTATTATATAATAGAAGATGTAAAAGAGCAACTGCATTTTATTTTAAAATCCCAGCAGAAAATACATCATTTAATAGAATTAAATTAAAAACAGAATCATCAAAATTTAGTTTACAAAATACAAATCCAATAACAATAACATTCTGGATGAAATTCTTTGGTGTTGACTATGAAAAATTTACAAACTCAAGACCATATTATCCATATTTCCCCATAATTTATTTCTATAATGAATTAACATTCCTTTCATTTAATGCCAAAGAAAATTTCTTATCATTTGTAATACAAAATGATATTACTCCTAAAATAGAAGCTTATGATATAGAAATTGCAAGTATAATGGGAATATGGCTTCATATTGGAATATCATCTCATTATTCTTCTACTACTCAAATGGAAAGTTATTTTCCTCATATGTTTAATTTTATGATTAATAAAAAAATTATTTCTCCAATGAATACATTTAAACCTTATTTATATCCAGTTAAATTTAATACATTTACATTTGATACTAGTGTTGTTGCTTATTTTTCTAATGTTAGATTTTATAATAATTTCTGGTTTGGAACTTATGGTCATGTTACTGCAACTGAACAAAGAAAAAGTATTGATTTAATATATGAATTTGAATTAAATTCAAATACAAAAGAAAATTGTGTTTCTGATAATGATTTAAGTAATGATAATTTAATGAATGATTTAAAACCAATTTGTGTAAATGATTATTTACCTTATGAAGATTTTAATTTAAGATGTACTTCTGATAAATTTTATATTGATATTAATAAAATAGAAACTAATGATCCTTGTTCTACTTGTTTTAAAAATTGTACTGAAAATTGTTATGGTGAAGAAGGAAATAAATGTACATGTAATTATTATGATGGATTATATTGGATAAGAACAAATGATGATTATACTGAATATCAATGTGAAGAAGTTAATAATATTAATTTTGCTTTTTATAATAAATTAGATTTAAATAATATTGAAAGTTCACCAAATGATGAAAGTATGATTTCATTTTGGTTTAATATATATCAGTATAAAACTGGAACTTTTGAATCAGTTGATATTATTTGGGATCAACATATTAGAGTTTTAATTAAAGGGAAACAAAGTGGACCAAATGAAATTTTAGTTACTTGTTTCCCTGATTATGATATTACTAATAATTTATTACCTACTGCATCTTTAACTAATAATAATTTCCAATTTGGGAAATGGTATTATATTCGTTGTGGTGCTGATAAATATAGGGAAAAATTTAAATTACAAACTACACAAATTACATTTAGTCCAATCACTTATCCTAATAAAAAGAAATTTACTAATTTTATTATTGAAGATAATACAGTTAATTTTAATTATGGATTTAGTTTTATTAGAGAACTTAAATTATATGCTTCGTATAATTTTGATCATTGGACTGAAGAACATTATCTTTTAAATCCTTTAAATTATGAATTTCTCCTTCATTATTTTTCATTTAATTTTGACTATAATTCAAATAATGAAAAAGCTTTAGATAAAGTAATAATAACTGATAAAGTTACAGGAAATATAAATGAAATAATTCCAAAAGATGATAGAATAGGATATAATTATATAAAAAATTTCGAAAATGTTGTTTATTGTAATGAAGGTTACATGTATAATGATATTACAAAAGAATGTGAAATGTTTAATTCTGAAAATTGTGCTTATCCAGATAATAAAAATGATAAATGTCTCCTTTGTAGAAGTAATACACCATATTTAGGTCAAGATGATTTATGTCATTTAGATTGTAGTCCAATTTATTATAATGATGAATATTTAAAGCAATGTAGAGAATGTCATTATACATGTTATACATGTTTTGGAAAATTATATAATAATTGCTTAAGCTGTACTGGAATTTATAATTTAGTTCCAGAATTACATATTTGTGTTGAGGATTGTGAACAATATAATTTAACAATTCAAATTGATACTCCAAATTTATGTGGACCATTTAAAGCACATGCTAATATAACAGTACCAATTCATCTTCCTGATATTTATGATTATGATAATTATGATAAGAATATTATTATTGATTTAGATAATTTTGATACTTTATCTGTTTTAGTTTTTAATGAAACTTCAAGTCCAGTTACTGTTGAATGGATTTATAGTGTTGCTGAATCTAGAAATTTAAATGAAGAAGAAGGAATTAGGAATTATCATGGTATTAGTGATATACCTGAAAAAACTGATACTTCACCTTTTGATACTATTACTGGGTTTACAGTTAATGGAAATAATTTTGCTATTAATGTTGATAAAAGTTATTTTAAATATGGATTTAAATATGTTGTTTATTTAAAGGTTATTAAAACAAATGCAATTACAGGTGAACAAGCTGATTATTATTTAAAATATATATTAATTATGAATGATTATCCAATTGTTAATACATTAAATGTTTTACCTGCTAAAGGTTTTACATCAACAAACTTTTTATTCACATGTAATGAATGTACAGATGATTATTCATCAAAAGAAAATCTTCAATATAAATTTACATATCAATTAGAAGGTACTACAATAGAAAAAGTAATAAGAGATTGGGATTATGATTCAGAAGCATTACATATATTTACAGAACAAATACCAAGTAATTCAAATTATAATCAATATACTATAAAATGTTATTGTAGAGATGAATATTTAGTCTCAAATTATTCAATATATGAATTAAAAGTCAATAAACCACCAACTGAAAGTGGTGTAAGTTTCAGTTTATCAGAAGTAATTTCTACTATTGATATTGATGAAGATTTATCAACAAAACAATTATCAAATAGAGCTGAATTTCTTTCAACAATAACAGTAGATTTTCCAAAGAATTTTATATTAAATAGAACAAATGTTACTAATTATGATATTAATATTAAAGATAGAGTTAAAACATTAGATTATTTAACATTACAAGATCCAGTTGCTCGTGAAAGAGATCCTTATTGTAATAAAAGAGGAAATTCATATGTTATATATAAATATTTATATTGTGATTGTGGTACTTTTGATTTTTTAGGTTCAGTATGTCAAATTGATTATTATTCTATAAAAAGATTAATTGCAGTTTATAAACAATTATATCAAAAAGTACTTAATGCACAAACAACACAATATGATTTTAATTTATTAAATACAGTTCATTTATTAATTAAAAGTGGAGCTGCATTTATGCCTCTTGAATCAACTGATTATATGTTACAAGCAATTGAATATATAGTTTTATATACAAATAAATTTGTTAATCAAATGACATCTGGAAGAGATTATGAAATATATTTTGATATATATAATTCATTAATTGAATATGGTATTTACATTTCTAATTTAATAAAAGGAAATATTTTCAAAAATAAATATACAAAAGGAGATGATGGTTTATATAATGAAGATAATTTTAGAAATGCATCATTGGATCCTAATAAAGACATTCAAGCAATGTCACAAATATTAGATTATTTTGATAAAGTAAAAGTAGGTTTAACTAATTTAATGAAATTTTATGCATTACATAAAAAAGAATTAAATTTCAGAAATAAAAACATAAATGTATATATAGCAATATTAAATGAAAACTTCAACTTTACAACATACTTTTCAAAAGAAAAAGAATTATATGAACCATATTTTGATGTGACAAGATGTTTAAGTTCAGTAATGGAAAAAAGTTCAGGTTCAGGAGCAGGGACAACATTTAAAACAATATTACTATCAATAATATGGAAAATTCCTCCATATTTAAGTGACAATGATTTATTTTGGAATAATACATCACCATTAATAACATTAGAATTAATTGATTATTATACTCTTAACCAAATATTTTTAAGTGATTGTGGAAATGAAGTAGATAATATTATATTATATTTTCCAATTTCTCATTATTTAATGACACCAAGAATAAATAAAAAGAAAGAATATATATCACCTAAAAAACAATATTCAATGACTGGTTCTATGTTTAATGATCCTGTTTATATTGCACCTAATGGAAAAGTTGATAATTCTACTCCTGCTGAAAGACAAAAAGATTATTTTATTAATTTTAATTTATCTTGTAAATCATATGAATTACAAACTGAACCTAAAAGA
>Ga0256407_10008571_pt1 | contig 14931 bp, 21 predicted proteins | sample RumenRJG_04DNA_FD_193489 | JGI IMG/M metagenome (GOLD analysis project Ga0256407, IMG submission 193489) | Bovine rumen microbial communities from Lethbridge, Alberta, Canada - RJG_04 | ecosystem: Host-associated > Mammals > Digestive system > Stomach > Rumen | place: Canada: Alberta... | reverse complement strand
CCTCAGCTAATCGACCATGCAGAAAGGACAATACATCAGACTGTTGCTCAGCACTGCTGCCAACCCAACGGCGGTTATTGCAGCCGCCAAGGAGATGCAGCTGCACCTGTCTGCTCAGACAGAGGAGAGCTCAACGAAAGATACCACCGGCGATGCCCTCGAGTACGAGATTACCGGACAGAGCTACGACATCACCGGCAGCGCCCTGACGCTCACGCCCAACGACTCACTGAACACCGGCGCCAACTCGCTGGCCGACATGGAGGAGAACGTGAACGACACCCTGCTCTACTGGCGCATCTGCGTGATGGAAGGCACCAACAACCGCACCATCAAGTCGACACTGCTCAGCGGCACAGCCAAGCTGACATCGCTGACCATGAACGGACAGAACAAGCAGAACGCTCAGTATAACTACACGCTCACCGGCTACGACGGCATCACCGTCGGAGGCGCGAGCGCCAATTCATAACCACTGCCCCCGGATGCCAATCAGCGGACATCCGGGGCTTTTTCCCAAAAAACCACAGAACTATGATAAGATCATCCATCACCATCGGCGGCAAGAAGGCCGACATCGCCTACTGCTACGCCACCGAAATCATATTCAATAAAAACACCGGCACCAACATCGACATGTTCGATGCCGAGAACCCCGAGCACCTCGTCTACCTCATCATCGCCGCCCTCATGTCGGCTGCCGAAAAGCCCGCCATCACCGACCACGACCTCATGTACGACGCCCGCCCCAAGGAAATCATCGACGCCGTGCAGGCCGTCTTCGAGGCACGCCGCGAGTGGTACGAGCTGCCAGCCGGCGACAACGCCGACGAGAAGAAAAGCGAGGAGGACTCTGGAAAAAACTGAGCAGCGCCTACGACATATATCAGCTCGTCGTGGGCGAGATAGGCATACCGCGCCATGAGTTCCTCTACGACCTCCAGTTCTGGGAGGTGCGACGCATCATCCGAGGCTACCGCCGGCGCGACCGCCTGAAGATGCAGCTGCTGCGACTCTGCGCCTTCACCAGCTTCTTCGGCATGCGCGACAACAAGGACCGCCTCACACCCGAGCAGTGGCTACCCATCCCCCTGCTCGACGAGCGCGACGAACCCGCGCCCCCACCACTCAGCGAGGAAGAGCAGGAAGACATGCTCGACCTGCTCCGCGACATCAACGCACAGAAAAAATAGTTTCTCATGTTGCAATATTACAAGATTTTAGACAGAAAACCCACGCAGTGAATGCGTGGGTTTTTATGAATATGGAGTACATCAGCGTCAACGGACTAATACAGCACCGCAAGGCCCTCGAAGCTCTGATGAGCGAGAGCCCTGCCATGAGAAGGCACTTCCAGATAGTCATCCGGAAGGCCATTCTCGCTGCACGCAAGCGGATAACACAAGATGCTCACGGTGCAATCGAGAACGATCCGCGCGAGGCATACCGTGCAGTCCGCTCGACGGTGTATAAGCAGATACTGGGTGGACAGGTGAACATCCTGAGCCCGCGCAAGCGCGGTGCGCCCACCAGCTACCGCAAGCCGCGCAAGCTCGACGAAAACCCTCACCAGCGGGGAGGCAACCGCCGCAAACGGTCAGACCGCACAGAACAGCTGGAGAGCTACCAGGGACGAGATAGATCTTTTGTGCTCAGATTTTTATCGTCAGGAACTGCTGAGCGTATGACACGCTACGGCAATCGTGGTTCGCTGCGCGCTCGCCACTGGTTCGGCACATCGTCGGCCTATCAGATGCAGGCAGCAGCCGAGGAAGTGGCACAGATGATTGAAGATTTGATTGGAGAAGAATTCGAAAAACAATAGGATATGGCAAAGGATGTTGTAACCAGGCTAAGACTCGAATCGGGTGAGTTCGACAATCGCATCAAGCGTGCCACCGCCGGATTGATGCAGCTGGAGCAGGAATGCCGCAATTCCGGCAAATCGCTCGCCACGCTGACCAACGACCAGAAGCAATATGTGCAGTCGCTGGGGCAGATGCAGACAGTCTCGAATACCGTGCGCGGCAAGCTGGGAGAGTTGACGCAGGCCTACACGGAACTGAGCGTGCAATACAAGCGGCTGAACGACGACGAGAAGAAAGGTGACTACGGAAAGGCGCTGTCGGCATCGCTCGACCAGCTGAAGGCACGCATCGGCGAGACGAAGGCCCAGCTGAACGACGTCAGCGTGGAGCTTGGCAACACGAAGAATGCGGGCAACGAGACTGGCAGCGTACTCGACAACCTGGCGGGGAAGTTCGGGCTGAACATCAAGCAGCTGACAGGCATCGGTGCAGCACTGGCAACGGCCAAGGCTGCGCTCGAAGTGGCCAAGGATGCCTTCGGAGCCAATGAGGCCGCTGTCGACGAGTGGGGCCGCATCGTAGACTCCAGCAGAAGTCTGTACGAGGGCTTCCTCAATAGCATCAACACGGGCGACATCAGCGGGTTCCTGAGCCGCATCGACCAGATTGTGCAAGCTGCACGCACGGCATACGACGAGCTCGACCGCCTGGGCACGATGAAAACCATCCAGGCACCTCAGATCAGCGCCCAGCAGACCGAGAACGACCGCCTGCGCATGATGATTCAGACGAGGCGCTACATCGCCCCTGTCGACGGAAGACGGTCGGCCATGCAGAACGGCCAGTTGCTGACGCCTGCTCAGATTAAGCGGCTCGAACAGCAGTTGCAGAACGGCTTGCAGAAGGTGACATCGCTGGTGGGTAATGAGGTGAAACAGACCAGCCGGGCCATTGATGCAGTCTACAGGAGACAGGGTGCTGAGCTGGGCATGAGCGTGAAGGAGTTCCGGAAGGGAACGTCGAGCATGGCCGAGTTCGACAAGCGCATAGAGGGTGCCGCCAACTATCAGAAATGGCAGCGCGAGCACAGCTACGTCGACCAGCAGTCCGGGCGCTTGATAGCACCGCGCACCGGCAACCCCTATCAGCAATACAAGGGGTGGGATGTGTTCCGTGTCGACGGTGAGCGCTACAACAAGCTCGTGCAGCTCATCCAGCAGCGCGACCAGCAGTCGGCACAGGCATACTCGACGCAGAGCCAGGCATACCGTACCATCAACCGTGCCGAGGGTATCTCTGCCCGCGGCACCTCGACCACTCCGAAGACCACCAATAGGAACACCGGCGCTCACACCACCATCGAGAAGACCGAGATGCAGCTCAACTCGGAGCAGATCAAACGTCTCACCGAGGAATACATCACCGCATCTGAGGAGCGACGTGCCGCCATCCAGGCTGAAATCAAGACGCTCCAGGAGCGCAACAAGGAGATACAAGGCCTGATGGACGAGGCTCAGGGGAAAATCAAACCCACTCAGAAACTCACCGCCGAGCAGACCACCAACATCGCCAGGGGCAACCTTACCGGCAACGACTACATGAAGGCAGGCGCAGTGGAGGTGCTGGGCACCGTGCAGGCGCTGAACAAAGAGATGGAAAGGCTCACTGCCCTGCGTGACAAGGCAACGACTCCCGAGGAATGGCAGCGGCTGAACGAGGCCATCAAGGGCGTGGAGGTACAGCGCAGCAACTTCACCGGAGAAAAAAGAGGGAAGGAAGAGAAGAGCGAGTTCGACGAAGGCTACGATAAGATGCAGAAGAGCTTTGCAGGCCTTACATCCGTGCTGGGCGGCCTACAGCAAATCGGCCTGAAGATGCCCGAGAGCGTCGAGCGAGGAATCCAAATCATACAGGGGCTCATGTCCATCATCCAGGGCGTGCAGACTGTCATCCAGGTGTTCTCTACGGGTTCACAGACGGCCAACACGGTGGCTGTCACCGCCAACACAGCAGCAGCCACAGCCAATACGGCGACGATGGCGGCGCTGATCACCGCATTGCAAATCAATACGGCAACGGGCATGATCCCGTTCTTTGCCGGCGGCGGCGTGGCCCACGCAGCCCGCGGCATGCGGGTGCCGGGCAACTACATGAGCGGCGACCAGGTGCCCGCCATGCTCAACAGCGGCGAGGTGGTGCTCAACAGGGCACAGACCGGCAACATCGCCAGCCAGCTGGCGGAAGGAGGACAGGCTGGCTACACGCCCAGCCACGTCAGCGGCGAACAGATTTACATTGCCATGAACCGCTATCTGAAGCGCAGCGGAAAGGGCGAAATCGTAACATGGAGGCAATAATATGGCATACAAAGGGAACAACTTCATCGTGAAGCTCGACGGCACCGCCATCGCCGGTGTACGGTCGAATGAGATACAGTCGGGAGCCGACGTCATAGAGGTCAGCTCGGCAACACAGCAGCAGTGGCGCGAGTTCATTGCGGGGCGCCGGGAGTGGAGCCTGAACGTCAGCTACCTGGTGATGGCCAGCACGGGACTGGCCGACCTGCTCACCGTGGGCACCCTGTTCACCATCGACGTGACCGACCGCACGGGAACCGTCACGGCATCGGGTACGGCCATCCTGAAGGTCTGCAAGCAGACGGCCACAAGGGGCAACCTCGTGCAGGGCTCATTCCAGTTCCAGGGCTCCGGGCCGCTGGCGTCGGTCAGCGTGTGACGAATACTCTTACGTCTACTATTATAATATTTGATGGTTGTTATTTAGAATGTGTCGGGGCATGCCGTGAGGCACGCCCCTTTTCGCTGCTACCAGGTGCCGCTGTAGTCGGCCTCCCATGTATCGTTGAGCGACACGTCCATGCCGCCGCCCGAGGTGAACAGCCTGCCGGTGTAGACGGTGGCGCGGTTGCGCTTCAGAGGTACGGCAGTGATGACCGCACGCCCAAGGATGTCATTGTCGGCATCGCGCGACGAGACGGTCACGTCGGTGGTCCACTCCTCAGTGCCGCTGAACGTGTAAAGGCTCAGGGCGAGCTTGTCAGTCGTGCCGATATAGCTCTGGGGCACGGCCACCGAAATCTCCTCGGCGCGCTCCTCGCAAGGCTCTCCGGTGCGATAGTCCAGGCCGTAGTTCCAGCGGGCGGGCATCACCACCATACTGGCGGCCTCGGCAGGCACCTCGTCGGTGACCACCAGGCGCAGGCGGGCCACCACGCGGTCGAGCGTCACGCTGCGCTGCTGCGACGTCGTGGCCGTCACGTCAATCTGCTCAGCCTTCCAGAAGGTGTCCCGAACCTTCTCCCACACGATGGTGCCGGCATCCGTGTCGACCACGGGCGTGACACCGCGGCTGGCCACGAAGTACACCGTGTGGCTGCCATAGGTCAGGTCGGGCGACGGACTGCCCCAGCCCTCGTCCGAGGGCGTCTGATGGATGGTCTGCACCAGCTGGCCGCCAACGTAGTCGAACAGCCACAGGTCGGTCATCTCGCTGCCGTCGGCCGACAGTCCCGCGCGGGTGCCGTCCATGAACACAGGGCTGGCGAAGTCGCCATCAACGTTGAATCTCACTCTCCTCGTGCCGCCAGTCTCCTCTGCGGCATCCTTGGCGCAGGCAGTCAGCAACACGGCCGCCAGCACCATCAAAAATGTCTTTTTCATAGCGTTTAATTTTTATTTAGTCTTACGCCGGCGCAACTCGCCGGCAATCCTGTCGAAATCATCGTGCACAGACTGCGCCAGCACCTTGGCGTAGCGCTCAGTCTGCCTTACATTCGTATGGCCGAGCATGCGGCTCACGTTCTCTATCTTCGCGCCCATCGCCAGCATCCGCGTGGCGAAGGTGTGGCGGGCAAGGTGCGAGTGCAGCCGCGTGCGGATGCCCAGCGCCTTCTGAATATCCTTCAGCGACTCGTTGTACTGTACGTTGTTGATGCGAGGCACCTGCATGCCGTAGCGCTCCAGCACCTCCACAGCCTCCGGCAGCAGCTGCGATACGTATGCCACGCCGGTCTTGATGCGCTCACCGACGCTCACCCAGCGCCCGCCCACCTTCTTGTAGTCGCGGATATCGAAGGCCTGTGCGTCTGAATAGCTCAGGCCGGTGTACATCTGGAACACGAACAGGTCGCGCGCCATGCACACCTGCGTGCCCTCCATCGGCCGCAGCGACTCCACGGCGGCAATCTCCTCCTCGGTCAGGTACTCCACATTCTCGTGGATGCCCTTGCGGAACTCGCCGCGCACGCGGTCGTACGGGTTCGCGTCAATCTTCTCCAGCTTCACGGCACGTGTCAGCAGCGCCCGCAGCGTGCGGTGGTAGTTGTACACGGCAGCGTCGCCGATGCACACCGCCTCGCGCCCGGCCTGCCGGTCGCCCTCCGACTGCGCCTTCCTCAGCCCGTGCAGCCATGCGTCGAACTTGTAGAGGTTCTCCACCGTCAGGTCCTGCCACGCCATCAGGGCGCCGTACTCCTTCAGGCGGTTCAGCAGCACCACGTAGCGCCGCCGCGTCCCCTCGGCGATGTTCAGCAGCGGCACCTGCTCGGCCAGCCAGTCATACATGGCCGTGCTGCCGCCCTCGCCGCCGCTCACCTGATAGGCCTGCTTCCTGATCTCCGCCACGTTGATGGGAATATCCAGCTCGATGCACCGGTTCACGCCCCGCATCATCCGGTCGGTGATGATGCCCAGCTGCTCGTTGAGCACGTCGGCGTCGCCGCGGCCGACAATCCTGCCGCCCCTCAGCTCGCGTCCCCGCACCTTGATGCCGGTGTTGATGTAGTAAGCCTTGCGGTTGTGCGTCACCCTCAGCTCAACGGGACCCTCCCCGCCGGGCTTTGAGCGCCCTCTATGGTCGAAAACTATATCTTTGCTGATCATTTCTTCTCTGTTTTTCCTAGTTCATTAAAAAGTTAATTCCATTTGTTTCCCCACTCTGTGGGAGGTGGGGAAACATTTGGCATAAATTATGCGTGAAAATGCCCCAAAATCCGTAAAAATCCCGTTTCCCCACTTTTTCTCAAAATCCTCGGAAACCTCAATAAATAAAGGGGATTCAGGTCTTTCAACCGTCATCCCCGATCCTTTTTCCGTGACTCCCGCGGGATTCAAAGAGGGATTGGGGTTCGCCTGTGTTTATGGGGTTTTTGAAATAATTTCATAAAAATGGGGAAACATTTGGTCATGATTTGCGCGTGATGTAACAGCGGGAATAGTAGGTGGCGCCATCCTCGTCGAAGTGGATGCCGATGTAACAATAGCACTCACAGGGAAGGTCGCGGAAGGCGCGGACGGTGGCAGTCAGTACTGCCGGCACGTAGCCGACATGATGGCCGTCACGGGCGACAATCTTGATGGCATTCTTGTCGTATTCGTTGGTCGGTTCGGGCATGAGGCCGCCGATGAACTCGCCAACGTACTGGCTGATGTTCTCCCGGTAGGTGATGCCTGCAATGGAGAAGGCGAGGAAATCGCTGTCAGTCTTCGGCCAGACTTTGACGAAGTTGTCTTCATCCTTCAGGCAGAAATACTCCAGCTCTTTGACGGTTGGCTCGTCGTCGCCATCGACACCTTCATCTATGAGGTCGAAGTGATCCTTCGGCTGGTCGGTCTTCTCGCCGCTGTTCATGATCATGAAGATGGCGGAGCCAAGGATAACAATCACGAGAATGACTATAATGATGAATGCTTCCATGTTACTCAGGTTTTACCTCGGCAGCCATATCGGCAGGGCCTTCATTTATATTATAAATAAGGTGAGATCCAGCGGAGTGCTGGTCGATGATAGCTTTGAGCTCGGCGGTGGCAGCACGGAAGTCGTCACGAGCCTGGCGGAGCTCTTCTAGTTCTTTTTTCAGTTCCACGCGAAGATCATCCACGCCTCGAATCATACGGGCATACAATTCGAGGACGTTCTCAGTCTGCTGAAGCTGCTGGGCAGCCCCTTCAATCTCTTTCGACTTCAGTTCCTCCTCGGCGGTGAGGAGAGTGCCTTTGCCGGTGAGAAGGTAGCCAAGGTCGAATACGTTCTTATAAGTTGCGTTGATTTTCCTGAAAAGTGAGTCTGTGAGATAATCTTCATTACCACCGAATGCCGAGTAGATGGTTGGCTGTGTCTGACCAATAGCAATCGCCAGGTCCTTCTTCGTATGAACGCTATGATGCTTCCGCAGATGCTCATACACTTCCATTAATCTATCTTTACGCGTATTCATATTATAAATGTGTTTTAAAATATTATATAAATATCTTAACTATCCTTAAAATATTATATTATTATTTGATTATATTACATTTTTGTCGTATTTTTGCACCGTAATTAATTAACGTAAAATCGGGGCATAAGAATAGCCGTAAGACGGGAGGCCGTCTTCTGAAAGCGGATAACCGCCAAGGTGCGAACACTTTGCGAGGGTGTCGGACTACAAATATACGGCTTTTCCCCGAATATTACAAAAATATAATATTTAAATTAAGTAATTTTATGATTTGCGAAAAAGTAACAAGGGACAACATCAGGGCCATCAAGGTTGGTCAGATGGGAGTTTTCGCCCTTCCGAATGCCAAGGCCGTGGAGAGTGCCAGGGTGCAGTTCTCGACGATGAAGAGGCTGGAAGACATGGACTTCGAGCGAGTTGAGACTGGCGAGCCACTGACTATTGCATACAAGCGGCTGAAGTAAGGAGGCCGAGGCCTAGCCTCGGCTTACGGAGAAACAGAAACGACCGCCGGGAACGGGAACGGGAAACACAAACGAAAAATGAACAAAACAACGAGCATTATGACTATCAGCAGAGAAGCGATGACAGCGATTGGCAAGGCTATCCGGGAAGCTACCCGGGAGGCCGTGAGGAAGGCGCAGATGGAAACATCGGAAATCTACGGCGAACAGTGGGTTACCGGTAAAGAGCTGTGCAAGCAGATAGCCATGTTCTCGATGGACTGGCTGGAGAAGTTCGGCTGGAAGCTGCCGAGGGAGCGCATCGAGGTGACCTGCGACGACGGCAGCACCCGGGTGACGCGCTGGGGTTACCCGCTGCACAAGATACAGAGGATGATCGCCGACGGCGATTTGAGGTCGATATGACCTGATGACCTGATGACCGAGGCAGTGCCTCGGTGTACGGGACAGGAATAAGGAAGGTTGGCCGAGCGGCGAAGGCACAAGGATAAGGAGTATTGCTTGGTCCCGCATCGCGGAATGCTCCAAAATGCTTAGGACGTCGGGGGTTCGACTCCCCCACCTTCCACAAAATCAATACTAAGATAGACCAGAGTTCTGGGTGACTCAGAAACGGCACGGCGCGAGAGCCCGCAAGCAATACATAGCCGGACGAGAGGCGACTGATGAAGGACCTCGCATGGAACAGGGCGAGAATGTAATCAGACCGGGTGGGCACGACCGCTGTGAGGCGCAAGTGAGGTGAAGAGCCTAAACCATTTCAATGGAGCACATCAGGCGCCTCATGCGCCTACAGAAATACTGGTGTATGGCAGTGAGATTCATATCGAAACATACTTCTATTACTATTGATTGGCCCGCATGAGCAATCTCATGCGGGCTTTTTATTCGCCGTATAGTTCAACATGGTAGAACGACAAGCGTCTTTTATATGAGGTTAAGAACAGGCATAGTGGAAGTATGGCAATGGAAATCATTGCCATGTCAGTAATGACAACTATGTCAATCATCAGGGAAGGTAGGTTCGACTCCTATCCGTTTGTATGTGCCGGTTCGAGTCCGGCTACGGCGACAAATTGAATCATTGCGACGGAACCGCAAGGAACAGTAATAACTAAAACAATACAACTATGAAAGAATTTTTCAACATTATGGCGAAGGACATCATGAGTGAGAACTTCACCCGAAAGGACTATGTGATCTACGGTATCATCGCGCCGATGGCACTCATCGCCATCTGTATGCTGGCATCGATGGTGGAATGATATACGACGAGCGTACTTGCACCTACAGTGACGGTGTGTGGCACTGTCCATTCTCACCGGAGTGGGTAGAGCGAACACGGCAGCTCGCGGCGCACTGCATGAAGGGCATCGAGACGGAACGGGATGATCCACTGGCCGTCGAGTTCCTGGGCGAGCCGCAGGACGCACGAGGACTGCCGCTGTCGTGGTGCCGGAAGGAGGCGGAGAGGTACAAGGGCTGGGCAGACTGCTGCACGGCGATCTATGACTACGACACCGTGCCGGAGGTCGTGGCGACTAATGGCCACGACGACTGGCCGCTGAAGATGAGAGAGAGGGCGCTGACGGCTGGGTGATGACGGATGCGGCAGTACGGAACCAAAGGCAATGCTAAAGACGAAAAACCACAAACAATAGAAGACATGAAGATAACAATTTCACAATTCAACGGAGAGGTGACTTTCAGCATGGAAGGGATGAGCGTCGAGCAGATGAGAGAACTGGCAGAAGACAAGGAGCGCTTCGCCAAGATTATGACCGATGCCAACGACGCAGCCGAGCTGGTGTGGAAGAAATTCCCACAATATGCCGCTATCACCTTCGACACCATCAGTCAGGAAGAGCGCGAGATGCTAGAGAACGCCCGACGACGGGAAGGAGGCCTCTCATGATCACCGTGACAACGGCCACCGACGAGATACTGAAGGTGCTTCGCACGGAAGAGCCGAGAGCGCTATACTGGTTGAAGAAGATGTTCCACGGTGAGCGGGGCTACTCGAAGATGCAGAACGAGCTCATAGAAAAGGCCATGCGTGAGCGAAAAGACACACGGAGCGACGTGTTCGACTACATCAGTGCGGCGGGCAACCGCTGGATGGTGTTCGAGCACTGCCGCTACCATGCCGACATCCACTTCGCCCACACCACGCCCATCGCCTTCTGCTACTATGAGACCTACGGCAGCGTGGGCGCCTTCATCGCCGGTCACCCGCAATACAACGAGCTGCACGGTGCCAAGGGTGTGCTGTTCACCGACCACTTCTTCCTGCGCTTCTGCCAGCGCCTGGGCGTCGAGATGCGCAGCCGATGGATGGTGCAGCGCTTCCTCGCCATCATCCCCGGCATCCTCTTCCAGGCGACTGGCGAAAAAGACCAGTACGGCCGCATGAAGGTTGACTGCCGCTTCCCCGGCAGCATCGGCCGAGGCATCATCCGCAAGGACGGGCCTCTCATCGAGATCAGAACCTTCCTGACCGACCGCGAGCTCAGCCGTAAGCAACTGCGCGACACCAAAACCCTGCGCGAGATTGGCGACCGCCACAACTTCGACCCAGAGGAGGTGAAGATGGCGCGCATGCTGAAGACCGAGGACCTCGCCGGTGCCTTCGAATACGAGCTGAAGCAAGTTGTCGACATGGGCGCCGACGAGGACGAAGCCAGCAAGGCCATCATCATTGGCATGTATGTTGTGCGAGCCCTGGTCGACCTGAAATACGCCGAGCCCACCGACTTCAAGTTCTGGCAGCGCCACGGCAAGGTCAACGCTCAGGTGCTCATCGACATCGTTACAGATTGGCAAGACGAGAAACCCGCCGACGATGTGTTGATGGGACTTTTTGAGCAGATCTTCAAGAACGACGGCATCAAGAACTACGACGTCAAAGAGTTCGTCTTCCATGTGTTCAAACTCATGCGTGACGATATGAACAATAATAACAATTAAAATCATTACAAATGGAATTTCAAGGTAGAATCAGCCGGATGCTTGAACCGCAAACCGGCACACGCAACGACGGCACCGCCTGGCACCGTCAGGACTTCATCTTCGAGTACTTCGAGAACCCCACCGACCCCTGGAGCAACAAGGTGCTGCTGACCATCATGAACGAGCGCATCCAGGAGGTCGACATGCATGTAGGCGACGAGTTCCGCATCGGCTTCTCCCATCGCATCCGCGAGTACCAGGGCCGTGTGTTCAACGACATCGTGCTCAACAAGATAGAGAAGGTAGTTGCCCAGCAACCGGGCACCCAGCCACAGCAACCCGTAACAGGAGGAGGCAACAATGGAGTCCCGTTCTAACGACTATTTCAGTGAGGGCTGGCCTACGGGCTGGCCCTCTTCATTCCGCGAAACCACCTCGCACAACCCAACGAAAGCTCACCATGACAGACAATAACACCGGCATCATCCCCGAGTTCACCCGCAACCGCAATGGCGTGCGCATCAAGAAATGCTGTGCCAGCTGTTACTTCCAGCATCCCTTCGACAAGAACGGTCCCCGCCGCCTCTGCAACTGTGGCGAGCAGCGCATCATCCGCAAGGACGACCTCTGCGGTCACTGGCAGATCAGCGAGTTCATCAACAACATCAAGACGAAAGGGTACGGCGTATGACCTACGAAGAAGCTGTTCAGCGCATGTCCCATTCCGCCGGTGTCGTGAAGCTCATCTGTGGCGTGGCCAACAATGCCGCCTGGCTGTCGATGCTCGACGGCTACGACCACGCCCGTCAGTGCCGTACCTACCGGCATCATGTGAAGCGAGCCTTCAAGGCAGCCGTCGAGTCGTTCCATGCCTACGAGCGCCAGTTGCTCTACAACCGTGAGAACCGCATGTTCCACCTGGCCGACATGACGCCCGCCATCCGCAAGAAGTACGGCGACATCACCGACCGCGAGTACTACGACTTTTGGGCAGCCACCGGCAGCGTGGCCTATCAGAAGACCAAGCCCCTGCTCTCGTCGCTGTGGAATAAGTACCGCAAGAGCCTCGAAAAAGAGCATGTGAGCGACGCTGAGCACGTCGCCTGGGTGTTGGTCGCCGACGCCTCTCTCGGCCTCGCCTGTGGCATGTTTGAGCGCTGCCTGCGCGACTGTGAGTACGACGAGAAACTGCCACGGGCACTACTCGACCGCGTGTTCGGTCAGTTCTCCCTCCTGCCCACCGCCCGCCTGTGGCGCAAGGCCCTGATCGCCCTGTCGCCCGACGCCGAAGCGAAGAAACCCTCCGGCAGCGACGGCCACAACATAGAGCTGGGGCTCGTCCAACTGCGCGACGCATGGATGGACCCCACACTGCTCTACACATCGACGATGGACACCGTGGAGGAGTACAGCGAGGTGTTCCGTACCAAGGGCGAACAGAAGAAATCGCTCCGCGAGATAGCGGACGCGAAGAACCTAATTGAAAAAGAATTATAAGGGAAAGAAATTGGAATAATAAGAATAATTCTTTCCCCATTTTCTCAGAATCTTATGGCAACAGAGAATCAATTACCATCCATTCAGGCACCAGAAGAACTGCTCCCAGAAGCCCCTGACCTGTTGAAATACAGGAAATGGTGGGGCACGGACACGAGCGGGCTGATGCTCGACTTCGCCAAGCCATACACACCTCCGAAATGGACGCTAAAGCACAACGGGATACCGTTTGCAAAGCGCGGTGATCTTCACATCGTGGGCGGTAAGGCCGGACATGGCAAGACCAACTTCATGTCACAAGTCATGGCTGCGCTGCTGTGTGGCCAGTTCGGCTCTTTGACGTGCGAGCTGGAAGGACAACCGCGTGTGCTCTATATCGACACGGAGCAGAGCGAAGACGACACCATCGCCGTAAAGAACCGTATATGCACACTGGCCAATATGCCTTGCAACATCCCGACTGAAAGGTTCAAAGTAGCGAGACTGAGGGACACAACTCAGACAGAAGATCGCTACAAACAGATACTTCAGTTGATGTGGGACAATAAGCCCGACGTGGTATTCATCGATGGCCTTCTGGACATTGTAAACGACTACAACGACCAAAAGGAATGTGCCGACATCATCCGCGACCTGATGGCCTACTCCACAGCCCTGAACATGTCGATGTGGTGCGTGTTGCACGAGAACCCCATGACGGAGAAGCTGGTCGGCTCGCTGGGCAGTATTGCAGAGCGCAAGGTGACCGAGGTTTTCATCATCCGCAAGCATAAAGCACCACATTCCGAGCGCAGGTTCCAAGACATGCCGAGCGTGTTCTTTGAGATCAAGCAAACGAAGTCAAGAGGAAAAGACCAAGAAGACTGGTACTTCGTCGTGGAAGACCGAGGCGTAGGCTTCGGTGTCCCCGTGGAACTGATGGAAGGCGGCGTCAGACTAGTAGACAGCAAGGAGATGCAACTACTGAAGGAGACCGACGAGCGGTTCAAGACATTCAACTGGACTGCTAGCGGAGCCACTTACACCGAACTTGAAAGGCATCTGAAACAGAAAGGCGTGACGAGTAACCGCAAGATATGCGACCTCTTCAACCGGGCAATGGAGCACGGAATCATCTACAAGAGCGACAAAAAGAAATACCACTACAACGGGCTGAAAGACCTGCCATACGACCAGGCCGAGGAACTACCGTTTGATGGGAATGACAATGACGAAAATGCACCATTTTAAAACGGTGTGACACCGCATAGCCCCGTGCCCCCACCCCCCACCCTTTATATATATAAAGGGATGGGGGTGGAGGGACACCGAGGCCTATCGGGCGACGCGCGCGTGTACGTGTGCGCGCATTTGGCTTTACAGATAGTACAATTAAAACAAAAATTATGAATCAGGCACAATTCGACAATATGATGAAGGGACTTGTCAACCCTTCGAGAATAAAAGTATATAATATTAAAGATTCTAAGAATGAGACCTACAGCCTATTGCTTTCCAACGAGAACACCAACGGCACAATGCCATGGTTCAGACATAATTCTGAAAGACTGGAGGCCAACCTGCTTGGCTTGGGGCTGAAGTGGGTGTATGCCATCGAGACTTGTTCGACCGGCAAACCATTCATCTATATGTTCATTAACCCGGACATAACGATGAAAACCGCCCAAAAATACGCTACCGAAGCCATTGAATCATTGCCAATGAAAAGAGAATTGTTCTTTTTTGAAGGTGCTTTTAAAAACATCGGCGTCGAAGTGTACGACTATGCTGAATCAATACCATTTGATTTGCTGAGCAAATGCTCCGATGTCTTTCGTGTTGAAGAAATCTGAAAAACAAGCCTATGCCTAAAATCCCTGAAGACATCATCCGGCGCATCGTTGAGCGTGCCAACATCGTGGAGGTCGTGAGCGACTTCGTGAAGTTGCGCAAGACCGGCATCCGCTACACTGGCCTGTGTCCCTTCCATGAGGAC
>Ga0256407_10008569_pt1 | contig 14933 bp, 8 predicted proteins | sample RumenRJG_04DNA_FD_193489 | JGI IMG/M metagenome (GOLD analysis project Ga0256407, IMG submission 193489) | Bovine rumen microbial communities from Lethbridge, Alberta, Canada - RJG_04 | ecosystem: Host-associated > Mammals > Digestive system > Stomach > Rumen | place: Canada: Alberta | collected... | reverse complement strand
TGTAAATATTATTATTGGATATTGTTATAACATTTATTTTACTTTTGACCCATTGAAAATTTATTTTAAAAAACATCAATATATTTTAAAAGAAAAAATTTCAAAAAAAAAAAAAAATGAAAATTATGTAATTTTAATAGGATATAATGATAATAATTCAAATAATAAAAATATAAGTTCATTTGAGGGATATATTAAAGATATAATTATCTTTTCCTCAAATTTAAATAATAAAGATATAAATCAATTATTTAACTATACAAACAATGAAAAAAATAATAATTCAATTAATGTGGGAAATATAATTTTTAAATTAAATACATTTGATTATTCTCAATATAAAAATAAAGAAGAAATTGATTTTGTAGAATTGAATTTAATAAATAATATAAATAAAAAAACTGTTTTCAATTCATTTTATTCATATATTTCTTATGATAATTTTGAATCAAATTATAATTGTTCAAAAATTTCAAATAAATTTTTTAATTGTTTTTTTAGAATTATAAATTGTAATAATTTAATAGATAAATTTATAGAATTAGATGGCATAAATTTAATAAATCTTATTTTTGAATATATATATCAAATATTTATGAAATTTAAATATACAAATAAAATAAATGATGAAATCTTAAAAAATATGTAAGTTATATTTGATTAATTTTATAGAATTGATTTGTTAATAAAAACTTTAGATTTATTTTTTCAAGTTATTTCTAATCAAAATTTTTGTAATTATGAAATTGGTAAAATATTATTTCAAATTTTTTTTCTAATTCAAGAAGTAAATATATATATAAAAAATAGTTGACAAAATATCAAAAATTAAATATTTCACTTTTCAAAAACATTGAAAATTTATATTTTACTTTATATTCTTTTGCAAAAGATGATAATAAAAATTTAAATATTAAAGAATTGATTAATTTATTATTTGATATTTTTGTCGAAATAAATTACTATGATGATGATATTTTAATTGATAAATTATTTCAAATGATAACGAAATATTTGAATGATTATATAAATATAAATATTGTTTTTATTAAACGTCTTTTTCAAAAACTTTTAGGATTTTCTAATAATATAGAAAATAAAATATATCAAAAATCTTATTTTGATTTATTATCTAGAATATTAATTGAAAGTTTAAAATTTTCTCAAAACAATAATAATAATTTTTGTGATTTGCTGGAAGAAAAAATTAAAAAAAAAGATGAAAATTCAATTAAAATATTTATTATCACTTTATCCAAAACTAATCTTCTTATCGATAGTAAATATATAAATATTATAATGGATTATATGTCTAAACAAAATTTAGAAAAACAAAATTTAATATTAAATTGTCTATTTAATATATTATTTACATTTTATATTAAAAATGATAATATTGAAAAAGAAACAAGTGTTAAGGAATATTTAATTAATTTACCACAAAAATTATTTATTCAATCATTCATTCAAAAAATAACAAATGATTTTTTAAATAAAGAAAAAATAAATAAAATTGATAAAAATATTATTTTAAAAATTATAACTTTATTAAATGATTTTATTTCAAATGAAAAATATAATTTTAATGATTCAAATGATTATATACAACTCAATGAATTATTAAAAAAAATTCTTCAAAAAGAAGAATTAAACACTTTTTTTATATCCAAAAATGAATTTTGTATAAATTTTTATTTAAATTATTATAAATCTTTCGAAAATATAGATATTTCATTATTAATTGAAAATATAATCAAAATTAATTCTGAACCATTTATATTTTTATTTTTAAAAAAATTTTCAGAAGAATTTATATTTTCATCACAGAGTAAAAAACATTTAAATTTTTTAGTTGGAAATATTAATATAATTTATTCAACATTAAATAATAATGAAATTAATTTTTCAAATGTGAATAAAAAAGATAAAAATATAGGAGAAAATATAATAAATCTTATTATATTATTTGAATTTTTATATTATTCTGATAATAAAACATATAATATTATATTTGAAGATGAACAATTAGAAAAAATTTTATTTGATACTATTGAAATGTTAATAAGAACAAATTTATATTTATTTCCTTATTGTAAAAAGATATACCAAAGAATAAAAAATAAAAATAAACCTAAAAAATTAATTTGTGAAATAGTTATTGATATATATTATAATATTATTTGTTATAAATCTCAAATAAATAATAAAGATAAAATAATTAAAAAACTTCAATCTTTTATTTTTAAAAATGATAATTATTCCACAATTTTTTATTACATTGATATTTCAAGAACAGGAAATGAAAAAAAAAATAATTTGAAATGGAAAAATATTTTAAAATATGAGAAAAATATGAAAAAAAAGCAACAATTCAATGTTACAGAATATATGTTAGGTAAATTATTTATTTTTAATTACAAAATATTCAAAGAAGATAACAAAGAAGAAAATTTAAAAAAAAATTTTTCAAATATCTTACAAGCTTTATTCAATGATTCTAAAAAATTAAGAAATGCTTCTATATATTTTGAAAATAAAATAAATTCTGAATTATATAATCTTGTAAAAGATTTAATTGAAAAGAGTTCATTTTGTGATGAGGATTATAAAAAATTTGAAAATAAAATAAACAATAATCTTAAAGCTAATAATTTAATATCAAGAATACAATATAATGAAATTTATGCAAGTGAATGTTTATTAAAAAATTCAGAAAAAAAAAATGAAAAAGAAAAGATATTAGAAAAAAAAGAAGAATCAAATAAAAAAAATGAAAACTCAAATAATAATTTAAAAAATAAAGATATAAATATATTTATAATTGATGAAAATTTTAATTCTTCTCCATTATGTTATATGACAAAAGATAATAATGTTTTTTTTCAAAAAAATGATTTATTATTAAAATGTTTCTCAAATCAATTTTCAGATATTTTTTTTTATAATGAAAAATTTAAAAAAATGAAATCTTATTATATTAGTCATAATGATATAAATCCAGATACAAAATTATTAGATTTTCCCTCAGAAATTAAAAATTATTCAAAAAAATATCAACCTCGTTTATTTTTAAAACAAAATTTTGATTTTTTCAAATCTGAATTTTTTAAAATTTCTCATCCTTATTTTGTTGATTTTGAAAAAAAAATAAAAAACAAAAGTATATTATTAAAAAAAAAGATTTTAAATATATCAAAAAATATAATTTCTTATTATTCTGAATATGTAAATATTAATGATGATTTATTTGGAAAAATTTATTTTGAAGAACATTTTTTAATATTTAAAAGTGAAGAAAATATTCCTCAAGATTTAAAATTTTATTTCACTGAAATTTCTACTCAACCTTTAAAAGAAAAAATTATAATAATATTTTATGAAGAAATAGAATATGTAATTGAAAGAAGATTTTTATTTTTATGGCAAGCAATAGAATTTTATTTAAAAAATGGTAAAAGTTATTATTTTAATTTATATGAAAATAAAGAAATGAATGAAGTAATGAATGAATTATCAAAAAGAAAAGTAAAAATAAAAAGAAAAATTGACCTTGAAAAAAAAATAGAAAATTATTTAAAAAAATTTGAGAATAAAGAAATATCAACATTTAAATATTTACTTAAACTAAATAACTTTTCATCAAGATCATTTAATTCTTTATCAACATATCCAGTATTTCCTTGGATAATAAATTCAATAGATCCTTCATTTGATTTATTAAAAGTATTAAAAAATAATTCAGATAATAATTACATAAGAGATTTTAAATATCCAATAAATTGTCAAAATATAGAGAGTAAAAAAGCAGCAATTAATAGATATATTTATTCAGATGAAAAATCATTTAAAAACCATCAAGGAATTAATTATTCTAATCCTGCTTATATTTCATATTATTTAATGAGAATGTATCCTTTTATTATTTATCAAATTAAACTTCAATCTAATTCTATGGAACAAGCAGATAGAATGTTTAATTCTATTAAAAGTACTTTGAATAGTTTATCAAAAGGAGTTGATAATAGAGAATTAATTCCTGAAATTTATTCTCAAATTGAGATTTTTATTAATTTAAATTGTATTTTTTTTAATAAAACTGGAAAAAAAGAAATTGTTGATGATTTATGTATATATTCTTATAATGAATCCTTTGAAAATTCTATTGCTAAATATGTTAAATTAATTAGTCAATTTAATACTTTAATGGATAGTGATTATATCTATAAATTAATTGTGGATTGGATTGATAATGTTTTTGGAAAAAATCAATTAATAGAAGATGAAAAACTTAGAAAAGAAAGTTGCAATATTTATCAAAAATATTATTATGAAGAAATTAGTGTGAAGAAATTAAATGAATTTAAGTTATCTAATGATAGATTATCTGATAAAGAATTTAAGACTATAAAAGATGAAGTTGATATTATTATAAATAATGCTAAAAATTTTGGGCAAATACCTTATAATATTTTAAAGAAAAATTGTCATAAATTAAAAATAGAAAAGGAAAAAGAAAAAGAAAATAAAGAAATCGAAAAAAATAATTTTCAAGAAATAAAATTAAATCAAAATATTGAATTAATTTATTTTACTGTTTTTCATTTTGAAAATAATGAACTTTTATTTACAATTGAAAGAGATAATAATAACAATTTATTTTTAAGAGAACATAAAACAAAAAATTACATTGAATTGTTTGATGTTAAATTTGGTGGAAAAAAAATATATAATGAAATTATTTACATTAAAAATCCAAAATACTTTTTTACAATTTTAATTAATGATATAAAAGAATTCTCATTTAAAATCATAACATGTAAATCTATTGATAATTCAATTAAATTATATTTTTTTAATAAAGCTCAAATAATGGAAGAAAAAAAAGAAGCAATTATATACCCTGCTAATTGTATTCAAAAAATAAATGAAAAAGAAATATTATTAGGATGTTTTAATGGAAAATTATTAAAATATAATGTATTAGATTTATCTATAAAATATGTTAATTCAATACAAGCACATAATTCAATTATAAATATAATTGAAATTAATAATAATTTAAATATTATTATTACTTCAGGAGATGATCATTTAATTTCTATTAGAAAATTATATGATTATACATTACTTTCTTTAATTAATTTGCCTTATAATTTACTTTGTTATGAAATTAAATTATCAGATTTAAATATATTATATTGTTCATGTTTAATTGAAGAAAAAGCTTTTATTATATTAAATTATACTCTGAATGGTTTATATATTTCAAAATCATGTTCTTCATTTTCTAATTTTTATTTTTATCAAAATTATTTAATTTCTCTTTTAGATAATTCTAATATAATTTTTATTTTAAATGATTATGATTTATCAATTCAAAATTTTGGTTTTTTATCCAATGATTTAGAAAATAATAATAATTTTAAATTCTTCTATTATTTGAATAATTCGATTTATTATGTAAATAACAATAAAATTAATTTTGAATTATTTAAAATAGAAGAAAAATGTAAAAAAAGTTTAAATAATAAATAGATAAAAATAAAACTTTCTAAATTAAATATAATATTAATTATTTATAAAAATTATAATATATTTAAATTTTATAATAATTTATTAAAAAAAATGTTAGTAAATGGAAACTCAATAACTAATAAAAAAGAATTACTCAATAAACAAGATATGTCTCAAATTATAACTAATAATAATTTATTAGAAATTCCAAAATCAAAATTTAATAACAAACAAAACTATAATTTTAATTTTGAAAATACATCAATGAATAATATAAATTATAATACAACAAGAAATAATATAATCAGTCAAAATGATAATAATAATTACCATGAAAAGAATAATCAAGCAGAATCAATAAAAAATAATAGAAATAAATTATTATATATTCCTTGTATGAATTGTGGAAATGAAATTCCAGTAAATGAAACAGAAAAACATTCTTTAATTTGTTTAACTGTAAATAGTGATATAATAAATAAAGAAAATAATGGAAAAGAATTTGAATTTATAAATTATAAATTAAATAAAATAAACACTCATTTAAATAATATTTATTTAGGTAAACTTGATATGGTCACTGATAATTTAAAAAAAGAAGTTTCAATTTATGGGAGAGAATTATATAAATATATATCAGAAAGTATAAATGTTGAAGAAGTAACATTAAATAATATTAAATATTTAAAAATATTATGTAGTAATTGTGAAAATTTACAAAGAAAATATGGTAAATTATCTTTATCTTCTTCAATTATTATTGATAGAGTAAAAGTATTAATTAATGAAAAGATTTTAAAAATAAAAACAATTTTAAGAAGAAATGCTTTAATAAGGAAAGATATGAATCAAAAAAAATATGAAACTAATATTAATTTAATTAAATATAATTTTGATAGTGAAACAGAATCAAATAATATTAATAATAATTATAATAAAAATAATAAAATAGAAGAAATTCAAAGTGATATAGAAAATCAAACAACAAATCAATTAAATAATACTTTAACAAGTCTTAATAGTAGTGTTTCATCACAATCATTTTATAATGTAAAGACAGATTTAAGAAAAAAAGTAAGTGAAGAATTATCAAATATTTTTATTAATAATCATTTAAATAATGATAATAAAAATTTAAATATTAGAAATTCATTTGGTTCATATAAACCAAATGAAAATAATGATAAAAAAGAATTTATGAAAAGAGTTTTTAGATATAAATTTGAATGTTTACATAGTTCTCATATAGGACAACATATTAATCCAAAAGATATTTATGAAGAAGCAAAAAGACTAAAAATCGCAAAACCAGATTGGGATAATTTTATTATGAATGAATTAAATAATCCATATAAATATGCAAAAAAAATTATGAAAAATAATAGGAATGTAAGTATAAATAAAGTATTTGAAAGAGTTAATAAGGAAAGATTAATGGATATTATAAATGAGGAATAAATAAATTTTTTTTTAAATGAGTATTTTTTTTTCAATGAAAATAATTATATTGATAATTAGTAATTTATAAGTTATTACTCAATAATTTATATTAAAATTTTTTAATTGAATAATTGTTTTTTGAATACATAAAATAATTACAAAATATATTATAAAATTATTTATTCCATATCATAATTTGATTTATATCTTTTAGTATCATCTTTTTCATCATCATCATCTTTATCATCATCTTTATCATCTTCTTTATCATCTTCTTTATCATCATCATTCTCATTTTTTAAATTAATATTTAATTCAATATTTTCATCATTATTTTCAATATCATCTATTTTTTTTTCTAATTTTGATAATATTATATTATTATTTTCTACGTAAGTATAAAATGTAACTATACTCATTCCAGAAAAATAAGAAAGAACTTCAATAACTTCAATTAATAATAAAAAATTATATAATAGTTTTATATAATTTCTTGGTAATTTAAAATCATTTAAAACAAATATCATAATTAAAATATATTTTATAAAAATGAAAAATAAAATAAAAAAAAGAGTAATTTTTAAAGTATTATATACTTTAATTTCTTTTTTCTTTTGATTATTATATTCATTATTTTCAACATCTGGAATATTACTTGAAGAAAAATTATTTTTATTAATTTCAATATTAAAAGTGAAAAATAAATAAAAATAAAATATTAAAAGAATAATAAATCTAAATATATTTATAATAGTTTTAATATTAGAAAATATTGGAATTGTAATAAAGGAAAATATAAAAATATATAATAAATTATTTTTTTTTTTAGGAATATAAGTTTGATATTGATCAATTAATAAATAAAATAATATCACATATATAATCCATATTAAAAAATTTCTTGTATTAAAACCATTAATTTTAATAAATTTTGATAAAGAATATAATAATAAAAATGTATTTTGATTTTCTCTAATAAGATTAAACTTATCATAAATTGTTATCCAAAAAATAAAAGATAAAAAATAAAAAAAAATTCCTAAATAACATATACAACTTTCAATAAAGATATACAATTTAGGTGATTTTATCATTTCAATAACTAAGATAAAATCATTAAGAGAAAAAATTTGAGTCATTTTTAATATTTATTAAAAAAAAATAAAATGGAGATAAAAATAATTTTAAATATATTTTTTATGATGTTAATGATGAACAAAAAATGTTGATAAGCACTTTTTAAATATTGTGAATTAGAAAAAATAAATTTATTAAATAAACAAGAAAATTATTTAAATTATAATAAAGGAAAAAAAAACAAAAAAAAGAAAAACATATAAAAATATAGATTTATTTTAAAAAATTAATTAGAAATTCAAGACATTTAAAAAAAATCAAAAATTGAAAAAATTTCAAATATAATTTTAAAATTAAAATTTCTAATTCTAGAAAAAGATTTATTAAAAATACGATTAAGAAATAGAATTATTAGAAAAAAACTTTATCAAAAAAAAAATAAGGGAATGAAGCATATTAAAATAATATGAATAATTTAATAAATAAAAGTATTATAAAAAATATTTTATTTAGACCAAGATAAAAATAGAAAAATTGAAATAACTAATCTTAATCTAATAAATCTTTTTATGATGATTTTTCAAAAATTTAACCAATAATTCTTTAGAAAGAAAGAAAAAAAGTTATTATTAATATAGATTAAATTAAAATTACCAAAAACAAAATAAAATTTAATATGATTGAATAAACAAATATTTTATTATTAAAAATTTATTATGAATATAATAATTTGATTTATTTTTAATATTATATATATTTTAATTATTTAAATTTAACTAATTAATTAAATTGATTTTTAATATTTATTAAATAATAATAATTAATAATATTATTAAATATATCACCTAAATACTAAATTTTATTATTCAAATTTCAAATTTTACTAAAAAGATATATATCAAAATTAATTACTAAAATAAATTTAAATATAATTGAATAAATAAATTATATTAATTTTATATAAATAAAGTAATCAAAAAAAAAGGTTTTATTGAAAAAAAAAAATATATATAAATAAAATAATAATGAAATATAAATTTGATAAATATGAAAAATTTAAATAAAAATAATAAGGATAATTGAAAAAAAAATAAAAAAATTTTAAAAATGGGATGTTGTTGTAAGAAAAAAGATAAAAATGATGATATAAATATTCCATTAATTAAAAAAGAAGAATATCAAATTAAAGAATCAGATTTTGAAAAATTAAAATTATTAGGAAAAGGTTCATTTGGAAAAGTATATTTAATTCGTGAAAAAAAAACAAAAAAATTATATGCAATGAAAATATTATCAAAAGAATATATAAAAGAAAAAAATGAAGAAGAACATACAAAAAGAGAAAGAGAATTATTATCTGAATTAAATAATCCTTTTATAATAAAATTATATTATGCATTTCAAAATGAAAGAAATTTATTTTTAATATCAGATTTTATTCAAGGAGGAGATTTATTTTTTCATTTAAGAAGAGAATGTTTTTTTTCAAATGAAAAATCTAGATTTTATATATGTGAATTAATATTAGCATTAGAATATTTACATAAAAAAAATATGATATATAGAGATTTAAAACCAGAAAATATTTTAATAGATAAAAATGGACATATTAAATTAACTGATTTTGGTTTAGCTAAAATTATAGATAAAAAAAATATAAAATTAACAATATGTGGTACACCACAATATATAGCACCAGAAGTATTTAAAGAAAAATATGATTCATCTGTTGATTGGTGGAGTTTAGGTTGTTTACTTTATGAATTTTTATCTGGAAAAGTATTATTTAGATTTAATGGTAATATAGATTTAAATATTTATAATAAACCTATTCAAATGTTAAATAATTTTAGTAATGAAGCTAAATTATTTTTAAAAGATATTTTAGTTGTTAATCCTATTAAAAGATTAGGTTATGGTAAAAAAGGAATTGAAAATATTAAAAATCATATTTATTTTAAAGATATTAATTGGGATGATGTTTATAATCAAAAAATTAATCCTCCTTTTATTCCTATTTTAAATAATGATGAAGATTTAAGATATTTTGATAAACAATTTACTGAAGAAAGTATTTTAGATATTAATGATACACAAAGTCAAAATTATACATATTATAATGAATTTACTTATTTTAATATTGATGTTTAAAAATAGGATAATATACTTTTTTATTTATTTATATTATTTTTTTATTTTTATTTAATTTATTTTTTAAAAATATTATTTTTACTTAAATGTCAAATAATTTTGAAAATGAAAATATAAAATTAAATAATATTATTAAAGATTTACAAACAAAACTTATTATATTAAAAAATGCTTTATTAGAAGAAAGAAAAAAATCTAATCATTTTGAAAATAAAATAAAAGATTTAAATGAACAAATATATGAAAAAGATGGTATAATTTTAAATTATAAAACAGAAAATAAAACATTAGAAGAAACAATAAGTAAATCAAATTTAAAAGAATATTATAAAAAATTTATAGAAAATGAATTAAATAATAATAATGATATTGATATTAATAATAATATAAATAAAAATAATAATCCAGAAATATTAAAAGAAGAAAATAGATTATTAAATAAAGAATTAACAAAATATCAAAAAGAAAATAAAATATTAAAAGGAAAATTTGAATTAATAACAAATAATATAGAAAATATAAAAAAAGAATCTAATTCAACAATTGAAAAATTAAAAAAAGAATTAGATGAAATAAAAAAAAATAATAAAGAAGAAAAAGAAAGATATGAAATATTAGAAGGTTTATCAAAAGAATTTAATTCAGGTAAAAAATTATATGAAGATAAAATATTAGAATTACAAAAATCAAATGAAAAATTAAAAGAACAAAAAGATAATTTACAAAATGTAAATAATGAATTAATATTATTAAATAAAGTTTATAGTATATCAATGACAGAATTAAAAAATAAAATTGAAGAAATGGGAAATGAAAATTTAATTATAAAACAAAAATTAGAAGAATCAATTGAAATAAATGAAAATTATATTTTTATAGGTTCAATTTTTAATAATGATAAAGAAATAAATAGAAAACAAATTATGATTTTTTTTGGTAAATTTCAAGATAAAATAGAATTTACTTTTGAAAATTGTATTTTAGATATTCCAATTCAAAAAGTTATTTCTATTAAAAAAATAAAAGATAGAGAAGGTTATCTTAGTATAAGAATATATATAGAAGAAAAAGAAAAAAAAATTATTTGTCAATTTACAGAAAGAGAATCTAAATTTATAATTCAATTTTATTATAATATGAAAAAAAAATATGAAGAAAATAAAGAACAAGTAAGATTAATGAGTTATAATTTTGATAATTTTTCATTTTAATAAATTCTATTTATTTATATATTAAAGATTATGAATCTATAAATATTTATATTTAAATTAAAAAAATTAATTTTAAAAAAAAATGAATAAACAAAAAGAATTAATGAAATTTAAAAATAAATATCAAACATTTAATATAAAATCATATTTAAATTTAGGATTAACAAAAGAAGAAATATATAAATTAAAAGAAGCATTTGATTTATTTGATATAGAATTTAAAGGTTTTTTAACACCAGAAGAATTAAAAAAATCACTTAATGATTTAGGAATATTAAGTAAAAATAATATAATAAATAAATTAATTGAAGATAAAATTAAAAAAATAGATTTTAATAAATTTATACAAATTATGGGAACAAAATCAAATTGTAAAAATATAGAAGATGTTAAAAAATTATATTATGTTTTTTTAGGTAATTTTAATATAGAAGAAAAATTAAATGTTGATAATTTTAAAAAAGTTGCTAAAGAATTAGAACTTGAATTAGCATCTAATGAAATAGAAGAAATGATTAATAGTATTAATCCTCAAGAACCTGGTTTTATTTCTTTTGATGAATTTTATAATGTAATGATGAAAATTTAATAAAATAATATTTAAAAAAATATTATAAATTTTTTCATTATATAAATTATTATACATAATTGAATTAAAAAATATTAAAAGATGTAAAATTCAATATTTATTAGTATTTTACATATAAATTTTTTAATTAAAAAAAAGTAATATTTCAAAAAAATAAAATTAGTTATTAAATAAAATAAAATAAAAATAAAAAATGGATAATTCAGAAATTAAAATAAAACATGATGTATATGGAAGTGATTTATCTTCAACAATATTAAAAACTTTTGATGATAAATATAGTCAAGATAAAGCAAAATTAGAAGAAATAGCAATTCAAAAAACAAAAGATAATATTTTTAAATTAGAAAAAGAATTAAAAATAGATATTGAAAATTTATCAGATATTATACAAAAAATATTTGATAAAGTAAGAAGAGATTATGTTTCAACTTTTACTACATTTATGGATACTGTAAGAAAAGATTTAAAATTAAAATTAGAACAAATAGAAAAAATTGAAGAAGAAAAAAGAAAAATAAATGATATTCGTTTAATAAAATGTGAAAGAGATTATTTTAGACTTGAATCAATTAGAATGAATAATTTATGTAAAGATTTAAAAACAAAAATTGATGATATGACTTTAAGAATGAAAATATTATCAGATGAAGTAAATAATGTAACTATTAAATGGAAAGATTCAGAAATTGCAAATAAACAATTAGTTTTAGAATTAGAAAAAAATATTGAAAATTATAAAGAATTAGAAAATAAAATGATTCAAATGAAAGAATTAATTGATAAAGAAACATTAGAAAATAATAATAATGAAAATAAATCATTTTTAAATTCAACAAGAGAAGAAGATGAATATACAAAAGATAAATTAATTTATATGATTGAAAAATTAAGAAGTGATTTAAAAAAAGAAAAAATTAAAAATAGTAAAACTTTAGGAGAATTAAATAAAATTTTATTAGAGAAAAATAAATTAGAAAATATTTTTATTGATTGTGTTGAAGAAACTAGAAAAAATATTTTTAATAGAAGATTAAAAGATAATTTAATTTATAATAATAAAAAAAAAGTTATAGATTCATATAAAAATATTAATATTAATAGTAAATATGATAGTTTTTTACCTTCTGATAAAAAAGCAATTTTAGAAAATTTTGTTTTTAATGATGAAGTAAGTAATATAATAAGAGAAACAATTTTTAATAAACCAAAAAAAGAAAAAGAAATTTCTGAAATGAATAAAAAAATGATGGATAAAATTAATTTAGGAAAAAATAATAATATTAATAATATTGATATTGTTGATCATACTAAAAGTTCATTTTATAAAACTGGAAGAATGACAATGACACATTTTAATAAAAAATTTGGTACTTCAAGTCCTTTATCTTTTCCTATGCATGTTGTAAAATAAATTATTTTAAAATTTTTTTTTTAAAAATTAATGATAAAAAAAAATAAAAAAAATATAATAATTTTTTAATCTCAAATTTTAAAAAAAAATTCAATAAAAATAAATTTTTTATTTTTTCTTTTTTTTTCCTTTTTTTTTCTTTTTACTTCCTTTTTCTTTTAACATAGCAAAATATTCATTTACTCTATTATTAAATTCATCTTCCATTCTTTTAACATTTTCATTAAAATTATTTAAATATAACATTTCAATATCTTCTCTTTCTTTTTTTCTAGTTTCTTCTAAAGTTTTTCTAGCTTCAATAATAATTTGAGTATCAATATTATCTTGATAATTAGAAGTCATTCTTTTTCTTTCTTTCCATTCATCAGTTCTCATTTTAACATAAGCTTCATTATTAAATTTTAAATGTTCTTTAATAGTACTAATTTGTTCAATACTTAAACCTTTACTTTCATATTTAGATTCATCTTCAGCTCTTTTTTCAGTTGGACGATCAACAAATTCTTTATTTTGAAAAAATTCTAAATTTATAATAGTTTTATTAGTTCTTAAACAATCAATAATTTTATTACCAACTTCAGCATTTAATCTATTATTAGCTAAATTTAAACTAATTAACATAGTATTACTTTTTAATCCTTGTAATAAATCTTCTATACCTTTTGTATCTAAATCATTATCATTACCTTCTATTTTAGTTAAATTATTATTTTCTAAATCTAAATAACGTAATGTATTATTAACTTTTAAAGCATCACCAAAAGCACTTGCTGTTTTTGGTCCTAAAAAATTACCTTCTAATTCTAATCTTCTTAATTTTTTATTTTTTTTAATCATTCCTGCAATTCTAATTCCTTCAATATCATGTAAATTTTTTCTAGATAAACTTAATGTTAATAAACTTGTATTTTTTTCTAATATTGTCATTAATAAATTAAAATCCCATCCATCTTCCATATTATAATTTGGAAATGCTAATTCATATGCTGATGTATTTCTTAAAATTGTTGAAAAAATCTCATTCAAATTTCCTTCTCCTTCTTTTATTGATCTTTCAAATTCTTCAAATGTTGATTGTTCTCTTTCTAATTCTTGCTTTTTTCTTAATCTTTCTGCTTCTTCTTTTGCTAATCTTGCATTTTTCTTATTTGCCATTTCTTCTAATTTTCTTTTTTTCTTTTCAGCTTCATCTTTTTTCTTCTTTTCATCTTCTTGTTCTTTTCTTAATTTATCATTTACTCTTGCATTATCTGGACGAATTAAACCATAATATTTATCTTTCATTAATTCTTCTCTTGTTGGAACTTCATCTAATTCTTCTTCAGCCATTTTTTATTTATTTTTTTTTATTTTTTCATTATTTTTTTAGGAGTTACTAATTATTATTTTTTCTTTTAAGAAGATATTTTTTTATTAATTTAATTTTTATATTACTTTTTATTATTTAATAAATATTTTAATTAAAATTATTATTTTAATATTATCAATTATTGTCGAAAAATAATTTTAATTTTAAATAATATTTTGGGGATTG
>Ga0256407_10008566_pt1 | contig 14938 bp, 13 predicted proteins | sample RumenRJG_04DNA_FD_193489 | JGI IMG/M metagenome (GOLD analysis project Ga0256407, IMG submission 193489) | Bovine rumen microbial communities from Lethbridge, Alberta, Canada - RJG_04 | ecosystem: Host-associated > Mammals > Digestive system > Stomach > Rumen | place: Canada: Alberta... | reverse complement strand
TGAGTCTCAAATCAATCGTAGCGACTATAAAATCTTAATCGTTGACGATGTGGTCAGCAATGTGCTGTTACTGAAAATTCTCTTGACTAATGAGAAGTTTCAGGTGTGCACAGCATCAAATGGAAATATGTGCATTGAGCAGTGCAAGAAGGAGAAGCCCGATCTCATTCTGCTTGACGTTATGATGCCTGATATCAGTGGTTTTGATACAGCGGTTATTCTGAAGAAAGACCCGGAGACACAGGATATTCCCATCATTTTCCTGACAGCCCTGAACAGTCCTGGCGATTTGGTGAAAGGTTTCCAGGTGGGTGCTAACGACTTCTTGACTAAACCTTTCAATAAGGAAGAACTTGTTATCCGTGTGATGCACCAGATACAGCTCGTTGCTGCCAAGCGCATCATCGTGCAGCAGAATGAGGAACTGAAGCGCACCATCTCCAATCGCGACAAAATGTATTCCGTTATTGCCCACGACTTGCGTTCACCCATGGCCAGCATCCGTATGGTGCTGAACTTGGCTGTCAACGTGGTGTCTGCCGACATGGTGGGTGAGGAGATCTTCAATCTGCTTGATAAGGCTAATCGTGAGTCTGAAGAGACCCACGACCTGCTGGACAACCTGCTGAAGTGGACGAAGAGCCAGACGGGCCGACTGAATGTGGTCTATCAGGATATCGAGCTGGATGATATCGTTCCCGGTGCTGTAGATATCTTCAGGATGATTGCTGAGATGAAGAAGATAGACCTGAAGTATATCCCTGCCGAGGAGAAGTTGACGGTACATGGTGACAACGATATGATTAAAACCATTCTGCGTAACTTCCTGTCGAATGCTGTTAAGTTTACGCCGGAGGGAAAGTCTGTTGAGGTGTTCTACACACATGAAGGTGACTTCGCCCGTATCTCTGTGCGTGACCACGGTGTGGGTATTGCTTCTGAGCGTGTTGACAGCATCTTTAAGAAAGGTGAAACAACTTACGGTACCGGTGGTGAGGAAGGTTCGGGTCTGGGTCTGCAGCTCTGTCAGGACTTTGCCCGCAAGAACGGTGGCGATGCGATGGTTGAGTCAACGGAAGGAGAGGGCTCTACTTTCAGCTTCACTATTCCCCTGAAGAAGGATTAAAAGAAAAGATAAGGAATAAAAAAAGAGGCCTGCGCCTCTTTTTTTGTTTTCGATGCTTCGATGTTTCGATGTTTCGAAATATCGATGCTTTATGATTACTCGCTCTTGAACAGGTCCTTGATGCCACCGATTGACCCCAGCAGGTTGGTAGCTTCGTAAGGCAAATAGACGGTCTTGGTCTTGTCGCCCTGTGCCAGTTCCTGCATCATCTGGATGTACTTCTGTGCCAAGAGGTAGTTGGCAGGATTGGTCGACTTACCCACAGCCTCGGTAATCAGTTCGATGGCTTTGGCCTCGGCTTCTGCCTTGCGGATGCGGGCCTGCGCCTCACCTTCAGCGTGCAGGATGGCCTGCTGCTTGGCAGCTTCAGCACGGTTCACCATGGCCGTCTTCTCACCCTCAGAAGCCAGGATCTCTGCAGCCTTCTCACCTTCCGAAGTCAGAATCTGTGCACGCTTGTTACGCTCTGCCTGCATCTGCTTCTCCATGGCGTTCAGCACGGTTGCCGGTGGCACAATGTCCTGCAGCTCTACGCGGTTCACCTTGACACCCCACTTGTCGGTGGCGTCGTCCAGCACGGCACGCAGCTTGGTGTTGATGGTGTCGCGCGAGGTCAGCGTCTCGTCCAGTTCCAGTTCACCGATGATGTTACGCAGTGTGGTCTGCGTCAGCTTCTCGATGGCGTTGGGCAGATTAGAGATTTCATAGACGGCCTTGAAGGGATCGACAATCTGGAAGTAGAGTAGGGCATTGATCTCCATCTGGATGTTGTCCTTGGTAATCACGTTCTGCGAGGGGAAGTCGTAGACCTGCTCACGAAGGTCGATGCTGTTGGAGTAGGCATAGCGTCCGCGGTTCAGCACCACGATGTCCTTGGCGCGGTCAATGAACGGGATGATGATGTTGATACCCGGGTTCAGCGTGGCGTAGTAGCGGCCCAGACGCTCGATAATCTTTGTTTCCGACTGAGGGATAATCACCAGTGCCATCTTGGCGAAGAGAATCACCAGTACTACGATGGCAATCAATACATAAGTCATAATGTCCATAATGTTTTTGTTATTAATTGTTAGTTTTCGTTGTTTCGATGTTTCGAGGCTGCGATATTGCGAGGCTTCGATGGTTAGAGCGTTTCCACGGTGATGATGGTGCTCTCACGCCCGATGACGCGCACGGTTTCACCCACGGCGATGTCCTGCTGGCTGACGGCCTTCCACATGTCACCGTCAATCTGTACGTAGCCCGACTTTCCGGCGCTGATGGGTTCTGTCACCTTGCCCGTACGTCCCAGCAGTGCGTCGGCATTGCTTGGTTTGTTCGGGTCGTTCTTGTGCAGGTAACGCAGTGCTACGGGTCTGACGAACAATACGCTCAGCAGCGAGAAGATGGCAAAGATGAATATCTGCCAATAGATGCCCAGGCCGCACACGTCCGAGATGATGGCAAAGACGGCCCCGATGGAGAAGCAGATGATGAAGAAATCACCTGACGAAAGCTCCAGAATCAGGCAGACGATGGCTATGATGGCCCATACCTGCCACATGTTTTCTGCTAAATACTCAATCATACGCTATACATTATTAATGATTATATTGACAAGATAAAATCGTCCCAGTCCTTGGTGCTTCCCTTTTTGCCGAACACCTTCTGATAGAGTCGGCTGCGCGTCGATGCGACGCTCTCTTTCGAGTGGGCCGTCAGCGTGGCAATGTCCTTCGGCTGCAGGCGCACCTTGATCAGCAGACTGACGCGCAGGTCCTGTTCGCTCATGCGGTAGAGGCTGTAGAGCTTGTCTGTAAAGCCTGTGTAGGTGGCGTTTACGGTGTCTGTCAGTTCTCTCCAGTCTTGCTCCGTCATGTTGCGCCCCTCGTTCAGATACAGCTTCAGGCGCAGGTAGATGGGCGAGGCGAAGATGCTGCCAGTGTCCTGCCCCCGTTGTTCCATCACCGCCATTTTCTGCATGGCGTGGATGTTGTCCAGTCGGCTTTGCAGCAGTTGCAACTTGCGTCGGTTGTTCTGAACCACCAATATAAATAAGGTGATGTAGAACACGGTGCAGATGATGAGCAGGAACAGCTCGCGGTTGGTCAGTATCATTTCTTCTGTTTTTGTTTTTTGTTGATGCAAAGTTAGTGAATAATTGCGTTACTACCAAGAAAAACTGTTTGCAAAAGTGTGCAGAGGGCCATTTGCGCACTTTTGCAAATAAATATACCCAGCTTTAATGCGCAATAAGGGCGGGTTATTTCGGGATAAGGGTGGGTTATTTCGGAATAAGGGTGGGTTATTGAAAAATAAAGCCTGAATAAATTTGGTTTTTCGTTCGGTTTGCACTACCTTTGTACCTTGAAACGCAAAAAGTAACGAAAAATGGGAAAGATTATACTGACAGGTGACCGTCCAACGGGTAAGTTGCACTTGGGTCACTATATTGGGTCGCTGCGCCGTCGCGTAGAGTTGCAGAACGCGGGCGACTATGAGAAGATGTTTGTATTCATGGCCGACGTACAGGCCTTGACGGATAACGCTGACAACCCTGAGAAGATTCGCCAAAGCATAGTGAACGTGGCGCTGGACTATCTGGCCGCTGGCCTGGACCCTGAGAAGTGCACGCTGTTCATACAGAGTCAGATAACGGAGTTGGCCGAGCTGACGACCTACCTGATGAACCTGGTGTCGGTGAGCCGCGTGCAGCGCAACCCGACGGTGAAGACGGAGGTGAAGATGCGTGGCTTCGAGGGCGAGAGCATCCCCCTGGGATTTTTCTGCTACCCTGTGAGCCAGGCTGCCGACATCACGCTGTTCAAGGCTACCACGGTGCCTGCAGGTGAGGACCAGGAGCCGATGCTGGAGGTGACGCGCGAGCTGGTGCGCCGCTTCAACCAGGTGTATGCCCCCGTGCTGGTGGAGCCCAACATCCTGCTGCCTGAGAACATGACGGCGCGTCGACTGCCCGGTACGGACGGCAAGGAGAAGATGTCGAAGTCGCTGGGCAACTGCATCTACCTGTCGGACGATGCCGACACCGTTTGGCAGAAGGTGCGCTCGATGTACACCGACCCGGAGCACATCAACCTGAACGACCCGGGACACGTGGAGGGCAACGCCGTATTCACCTATCTGGACGCGTTCTCCAAGCCTGAGCACTTTGCACTCTACTGGCCGGAGTACCAGAACCTGGACGAGCTGAAGGACCACTACCGTCGTGGCGGTCTGGGCGATATGAAGTGTAAGAAGTTCCTGAACCAGATACTGAACGAGTTCCTGGAGCCCATGCGCCAGCGCCGTCATGAGCTGGAACAGGACATCCCTGAAATCCTGAACATCCTGAAGAAGGGTACGGAGAAGGCCCGCGAGACTGCCGCCCAGACCATGGACGAGGTGCGCAAGGCCATGCGTATCAACTATTTTGAAGACGAAGAATTATGGCACTGAATCTGAACAAAAACCTGAAACTGTACTACTCCATCAAGGAGGTTGCCGAGATGTTCGGCGTCAATGAGAGTACACTGCGCTACTGGGAACAGGAGTTTCCGTATCTGAAACCGAAGACCAGCGGACCTGCCAAAATCCGCCAGTACCAGGAGAAGGACATCGAGCAGATACGCTTGATCCATAACCTGGTGAAGGTGCGTGGCTTCAAGTTGGCTGCAGCCAAGAAAATCATTAACAGCAACCGCGACGGTGCCGACCGCCGTGCAGAGGTGCTGACACGACTCATCGGTGTCCGCGACGACTTGCAGGCACTGAAAAAGCAAATGGACTTCTTGCAGTAAATTAGGGCTTGGGACTCCAAGCGTGATGAATAGCGAAAACGGCCTCGGAGGTAATCTTCGAGGCCTCTTTCTTTGTCAGCTGGCGGCTCCAGGGAGCACGCAGCGTGGTCTGGGCGCCCTCGCCGCGGTTGTTATACTCCAGGTAGCGGGCGGTCTGCTCGCGCTCTTTCTGCCAGTGGTGCCAGCCCTCGGGACGTATCTGGCGGGGCAGCTCACAATTCATGAACAGCGTATAGCCGTAGTCGCGCCACGGGCGTCCTAAATAGACCTTCGTAACACCCTCTGCACAACGGATGGTGCAATCGTTGAAGATGTAACCGTAAGGCACGTCCTGGGGTGTTGAGGCTGCCGTGATGTATGAGTCGGCCTTGCAGAAGATGTCGCAATGCTCGAACCACGCCGTCGAGGGACCGAAGATGAAGTCGGTGGTGCCCTCTATGTAGCAGTCCTTGAAATAAAGGCGCGTGCGGGCATTACCGGTATAGATGGTGTCCTGATGTCCCAGAAAACGACAGCCAATGAACATCAGCATGTCACCCTCGGTATGCAGGGCCACGGCCTGACCCAGACGGGCGGAGTTGTTCTCGATGGTGAGATTCTTGAAGGTAATCTGACTGCCTTCCACCCTGACGGTGTAGGTGCGGAAAGTGCCCAATTTCAGAGGTGAGGGGTGAGAGGTGAGAGGTGAGAGGTTGGCAACGATGTTAGCGTGGTCGTCCCACGTGATGATGGTCTCGTCGCGACTCTCGCCATAGAGCTCAATGTTGGTCAGCGACTGAGGGATGATCAGTTTCTCCTTGTAGGTACCTTTCTTGATATAGATGACTTTATGATAGTCCATGAAGGCACGGCACACCTCAATGGCCTCGCTTACATTGCGGAACTGTCCCGTTCCGTCGCGGGCCACCACCAGCGTGTCAGGATTATCATAGGGGTTGGCACCGTATGCGGCGATGCTGCCCCATAAGGTGCAAATCAAAAATAGTAGTTTTTTCATGTCTGTAGTAGTTCGTTTCTTGTTGTTCTTACATAATCTGTGTCACATCCTGGATGTCGGGAATCTTCTTCAGTTGACTGATGATAATACCCACATCTTCGCGGTCATGGACGCGTAACTCGATAGTGCCGTCGAAGACACCCTCCTCGCTGGCAATGGTCAGTTTGTGGATGTTGACGTTCATCTGTGAAGAGATAATCTGGGAGATGTCGAGCAGCATGCCTACACGGTCGATTCCCTGCAGACGGATAGTGGCGTCGAAGAAGAGCTTCTTGTGCATGTCCCACTTTGCATCGAGGATGCGGTTGCCATAGCTGGCCTTGAGCTTGGCGGCTACAGGACAAGCACGCTTGTGGATTTCTATCTGGTGCTTGCCGTCGATGAAGCCGAGGATATCGTCACCGGGAATGGGGTGACAGCAGTGCTTGAACTTGTATTGCTTGATGTTGTCGTCGGTGATGAAGATGGGCTTCTTGCGGTTGAACTTCTCAGGCACCACAAACAGCTCGGTCTGGTCCTCGGCGGTTTTCTTCTGCTTGCCTCGGTCGAGGAATGGCACGAATTTACGCCAGCCACCGCGCTTGTCGGCAGCATTCTTACCCAGCAGTTCGTCGACGTCCTTGTCGCCCAACATGATGGTCTTGTCGCCTACGGCCTGGAAGAACTCCTCGTGGTTGCGCATGTCGTGGAACTCCGTCAGCAGGTCGGCGGCATTGGGAATGTCGTTGATGTTGTTCTTCTTCAGGAATTCGCTGAAGAGGTCTTCGCCTTTCTTCTGCAACTCACGGCTGTCACGGCGCAGAATAGCCAGTATCTTTCCCTTGGCTTTGGCGGTGGATACGAAGTTGATCCATGAGGGTTGAACGTGCTGGGCCTTGGACGTGAGAATCTCCACCTGATCACCACTCTGCAGTTTATGGCTCAGTGGCACCAGCTTATGGTTCACCTTGGCACCGATACAGTGGGAACCGAGGAAGGTATGGATGGAGAAGGCAAAGTCAAGAGCCGTACAGCCTGATGGCATGGTCTTGATCTCGCCCTTGGGCGTAAAGACGAAAATCTCGGTGGCAAAGAGGTTGAGCTTGATGGCATCGAGGAAGTCCATAGCATCAGGCTGTGGGTCGTCGAGAATCTCCTTGATGGTGCGTAGCCACTCGTTCAGTTCGGTCTCGTCCTCCGTGTACTCTTCCTCCACACCGTCTTTGTATTTCCAGTGAGCGGCAAAGCCTTGCTCGGCAATCTCGTCCATGCGGTCGGAGCGTATCTGTACCTCTATCCAGCGTCCCTGCTTGGACATCAGCGTGACGTGCAGGGCCTGATAACCGTTAGCCTTGGGGTGGCTGAGCCAGTCGCGCAGACGGTCGGGGTGACTCTTGTAGATCTTTGAGATAGCCACATAGATATTGAAGCACTCGTTGATTTCCTCTTCGCGGTTGCGAGGAGTGAAGATGATACGAACAGCCAGGATGTCATAGACCTCGTCAAAGGTGACGTGCTTGTTCTGCATCTTGTTCCAGATGGAGTAGGGCGTCTTGATGCGTTCCTTAATCTGGTATTGGAGGCCCATCTTCTGTAGTTCTACTTCGATGGGGACGATGAACTCGTCAAAAAGCTCGTGGCGCGAAGCCTCTGTGCTGGCCAGCTTCGACTTGATGGCAGCATACTCCTCAGGATGCTCGTAATGGAAAGAGAGGTTCTCCAGTTCCGACTTAATCTTGTTGAGGCCTAGTCGGTTGGCCAGTGGCGCATAGATGTAGAGCGTCTCGCCGGCTATCTTGTACTGCTTGTTGGCAGGTTGCGACTCCAGGGTGCGCATGTTGTGCAGACGGTCACAAATCTTGATGAGGATGACGCGGATGTCCTCGCTCATGGTGAGCAGCAGCTTCTTGAAGTTCTCAGCCTGGGCAGAAGCCTGTTCACCAAAGATACCGCCAGAGATCTTGGTCAGTCCGTCAACAATCTGTGCTATCTTCGGACCGAAGATGTTCTCAATGTCCTCTGTGGTGTAGTCGGTGTCCTCCACAACGTCGTGGAGCAGGGCGGCACAGATACTGGTGGAACCCAGTCCCACTTCTTCGCAGGCTATCTGTGCCACGGCAATGGGGTGCATGATATAGGGCTCTCCACTCAGGCGGCGCACGCCTTTGTGCGCCTGTCGTGCAAAGTTGAATGCCTTGGTGATAATGTCCACCTTCTTGCGGTGGCGCGACGAACAGTAGCTGTCCAGCAGTCGTTGGAATGCGTCGTTTATGAGTTTGTCGTCTGCGTCTTCACGCATCTTCTGCTCTTCGTCCATAGTCATCTCCTTCAAATATTAACCAATAACCAATATCCAATATCAAATAACCATTAACCGTTAACCTTTAACCATTTTATCTCCTTCTGCGTCGGGCTGACGAGCGACGCTTGGTAGCAGACGAGCGGCGCTTCATGGTGGTGGCACGGCGTTTGCGGGCTGTGCTGCGGCGCTTTGAGTAACGCTTGCTCTTATGATAGTAGGTGGGTACGTCGTCTTTCACCTCTACCTCTACACGCTTGGCAAAATCGCCAGCACGGTGGTTGCAGATGCTGTCTTGCAGGTCGATGAAGCGCCCTACCTCTGACTGTGGCAGACGGATGGGTGACAGCTCGGTAGCACCAGGCACCACGTCGCGACGGTACATGGGATTCAGCGAGCGCAGCAGGTCGATGTTCATGCCCATCACCTCGGCAACCTGTTCCAGATGGATGTTGCGGTTGACCAGAATGGTGTCGGTCTGGGCCGGCAGACGGGTGGTCATAGGACAGATGTTATGTTGCGAGTAATAGGTCATGATGTAGTTGGCGGCAATGAAAGCAGGTACGTAGCCGCGCGTCTCCTTGGGCAGGTAGGGATAAATCTGCCAATAGTCTTTCTCGCCGTTGGAGCGGTGTATGGCCTTGTTGATGTTGGCAGGACCACAATTGTAGGCAGCAATGACAAGGTTCCAGTCGCCAAAGATCTTGTAGAGGTCGCTGAGGTAACGGGCGGCAGCGTATGACGACTTGACGGGATCGCGGCGCTCGTCTACCAGTGAGTTAACCTGCAGGCCGTATTGCTTGCCGGTGGCCAGCATGAACTGCCACAAACCTGCTGCCCCTACACGCGATACGGCCTTGGGGTTGAGCGCAGACTCAATGATGGGCAGGTATTTCAGTTCCAGTGGTAACTGGTAGGCCTCCAAGGCTTCCTCGAAGATAGGCATATAGAAATTGGATGCCCCCAACATGTAGCTAATGGAGTGGCGCAGACGTCCGCTATAACGGTCGATGAACTTCTGTACCACGTCATTATAGTTCATCTCCATAACGGTAGGCATGCGGTACAGGCGGTCTACATAGTCCTCCTTGCTGTATGTGGGGTTGATATTTTGCATGTTGCAGTCGTCTGGCTCGTCAAGGTAGGTCTTGGCCATATAGAGATTCAGCAGACTGTCCAGGTCATAAGTCATGGCTTCAGGAAACTCGATAACCTCCTCACGACCTTCGTTGTCGATAACGGTTATCTCGTCTTCTTCAGAGGTCTCGTCGTCGCCATTGTCATAGACTTGCGCCCACGTGGTGGACACCATCAGTAACATGCAGAGTATCAACAATAGTTTCTTGTTCATCAAATCGTCTTATTTCGTTTTAGTTATAATCATCTTGAATCTCCCTAAAAATTCAGGAAGCAACTCAGTCCCACAGACTGTGACTGTAGTGGATTGCCACCTCCACGGTTGGAAATGACGGTAGGGCGTACCTCCAGACTGAGATCTTTAGAGATGTCAAACTCGGAGAGCTCAGCATCAACATAGGCATCGATGACGGATAGCGCATAAACTCCTATCATCACGAAAATACTCATGTCGCGCCAGCGGCGATACTTGTCCTTACGGCTTTTGAAGAGGTCCTGATACCGTTTCATGTTGGAATCCGTAATCTGTACGCCCAAATGCAGGAATTTGTTGTAGCTGGCAGTGTTGGGGTCGTCGTCCATGATGTCAAGATAGGCCTGCGAATAGTCCTTATACATCATGTTGTTCCACGTCAGCGCATAGATACAGCCCATAAATCCTCCGTAGAAGATGGGGAGCTTCCAGTATTTGCGGTTGTATATCTGGCCAGCGCCAGGAAGTACTAGTGCCAACCAGAGTGCACGCTGTGGGTTTGGTTTCCATGTTGACCAGTCGCGAGGAACTTTCACCTGCTTGGTGCTGTCAATCATGATGGATACCTCGTCTGTGCGAAGCGTGTCGTTAACCTGCTCAGCCGTGCGAAGCGTGTCGTTAACCTGCTCAGCCGTGCGAAGCGTGTCCTTGACTAGCTCTGCCTCTTCTTGAGCGTGGCATGTCAGTGCCATCGCCAATGTCACTATGATGACGAATAGCCTACCCATTGGCTCCGTCCAATGCATTCATGATGTGTTCCAGTTGTTCTTCGTTGTCGAACTGGATGGTTATCTTTCCTTTTCCCTTGGGAGAACAGGTCATCTGTACTTTCGACTGGAAGAACTGTGACAGACGGTCGCGCAGGATGTTGAATTCCTCTGGCAACTTGGTCTGTGACTGTATCTTACCCTTGGCGGTTTTGACATCCTCGCCACTCTTCAGCGACTGGACCATCTCTTCCACCTGACGGACAGAATACTGACGGGCCTGCACCTCCTTGAAGAGCTTGATTTGCTGTGACGGACTGTCAATGGCTAGCAGGGCACGGGCGTGTCCCATTTCTATCTCGTGGTTCTTCAGGGCTATCTGTACCTGAGCGGGCAACTTCAGCAGACGCATGTAGTTGGTTACCGCAGCACGGCTCTTGCCCACACGCTCCGAAATCTTTGCCTGTGTCATACCCGTCTCATCTGCCAGATGCTGGTAAGCCAATGCTATTTCGATAGCGTTCAGGTCTTCACGCTGGATATTCTCCACCAGTGCCATCTCCATGGCGTTCTGGTCCTCTACGGTCACAATGTAGGCAGGAATCTTGGTGAGTCCGGCTAACTGGGAGGCACGCCAACGACGCTCACCGGCGATAATCTGATATTTCTCTCCATTAACCTTACGAAGGGTGATAGGTTGGATGATACCCAATTCACGGATGCTGGTAGCCAGTTCCTGCAGGGCGTCCTGGTCGAACTCACGGCGCGGCTGATTGGGATTGGGTTCTATCTGTGCTATCTCTATCTCATTGAGGTTCGAACTACCTTCAGTATGTACCTCGCTGGTATCTATCAGAGCATCCAGTCCGCGACCGGTACCGATGTCGTCCAGTCCGCGCCCTAGCACGTTGCTTGCAAATTTCTTCTTTACGGCCATAGTCTTTGTTCTCGTTATAACGTTATTCCGTTATATCGTTATTACGATTTATTAATTCTTTGCAATAATTTCTTTGGCTAATGCCAGATGGTTCTTCGAACCTGTGGAGTCTGCATCATAGAGTATAACGGGCAGACCATGCGAAGGACTCTCTGACAGCTTGACGTTACGCTGGATAACGGTCTTGAAAACCAACTCTTGGAAATGACGCTTCACCTCGTCGTAAATCTGGTTGGCCAGACGCAGACGGGAATCGTACATCGTCAAAAGGAAACCCTCAATCTCCAGTTTGGGGTTCAACTTTGTCTTAATAATCTTAATGGTGTTCAACAGCTTTGAGATACCCTCCAAAGCAAAATACTCACACTGTACAGGGATGATAACAGAGTCTGCAGCCGTCAGTGAGTTGACAGTAATCAGCCCCAATGACGGGGAACAGTCTATCAAAATGTAGTCGTATTCGTTGCGGATGGGCTCCAGCAACTTTTTAATAACACGCTCACGGTTTTCCAGATTGAGCATCTCTATTTCTGCACCCACGAGATCGATGTGGCTGGGAATAATGTCCAGCCCATCGATGTCGGTGGTGTATATGGCGTCGCGCACCTCGGTTTTGTCAATAATGCACTCATAGAGTGAGCAGTCTACTTCCTGAATGTTGACGCCCAAGCCACTTGAAGCGTTGGCCTGAGGGTCGGCATCGACTACGAGTACACTCTTCTCCAAGGTGGCCAGTGATGCCGCAAGATTGATGGTCGTTGTGGTCTTGCCCACACCGCCTTTTTGGTTTGCTAATGCGATAATCTTTCCCATAATCTATATAATATAGACTGCAAAGGTAAGAATTAGCAAGCAAATAACCAAAGAAATTAGGATTTTTTGCCAAAAACCTTATACCAAATGTTCAATCAAGTCGGCACGGTCGCCTGGTAGCATGTCGATGACAGGGATTTCTATCATTGTGTAACAGCCTGGCTGTAAGCGCTTTGAGGCGCGAGCTACGTTAACCAGTACCTGTGCGGTCAGGGCGGGGTTGTTGATTTGCATATTGAACTCAAAACGCTGGTTTTGGGTTTGTCCGCTGACACCCTTACGTACCATGTGTACGCCGTGGCCCATATCTCTTACGTCGTCAACGCTTTCTACCTGGAATACGTGCGTCTCGTCGCTGGCGAAGTAGGGGTCAGCCTTGATGTCCTTGGCGACCTGCTCCAGGGTGAAACCGTCCTCTAACTCTACATAGACCATACGACGATGAATGCCCTCGCCCAAGGGAATGGTCATGGACAATGCATTCTTGACACCAGCCTTAGAACGGGCGCAAACTGAGTGACCCATTGACATGCCTGGGCCGAAATTAGTATAGCTCAGACCTTTAGGAGCAAGGCCCTGCATCAAGGTACGTACTATTGAGTCAGAACCTGGATCCCAGCCAGCTGCGATGACACTTACGGTGCCCGTCTGCTTGTTCAGTTCCATCTGACGCTCGCGGTAGCCGCGAATCTGTGTGTGGATATCGAATGAGTCAACGGTGTTGATACCCAGTGGAACAATCTGCTTAGCATAATCCTCGCATGAGCGGGTGGGGGTGGCCAGAATGGCTACATCGACATCCTTCAGTTCCTTGATATCCTTTACAACCTCGTAAGGAGTCAGCTCAATGGGTTTGTCTGCTGCTCCGTTTCTGCGCACTACACCAGCGATTTCAAAGTCGGGGGCGGCCTCCAGGGCCTGAATAGTGTACTTGCCAATGTTGCCGTAACCTACTACGGCTGCACGAATCTTTTTCATATACCTATGCTTAATAATTGTGTTAATTTGCAATTCCGCTGCAAAAGTACACTTTTTCTTTGAAATACGCTACAAAATGTTAGTTTTTTTAAGTTTTTGTTTGCAAAAAATGTGTTTTACCTGATTATGACCTTACGCTCGTTCTTGGTATAGATACCTTTGGTTAGCTGTTTTTCGGCCATTTGCATACCTACTATATTGAAAATGCGGCTGTCGTTGAACTCCCCAGTATTTAGCTGTTCAATGCCAGCAGGATTGGCAACAGTCACCTTGACGTTAGAGAGTTCCAAATAGTAATGATTTGATGTATTTCCTGTTTTTGTCGAGCTCACATAGTCGGAGGCAAAGGTTATTTCTTGAGCATCGCCTGTCCAGATGTTGTCGTTAACTTCGCCAACAGAGGCTACGAGCGTTTTGTTGTCGTGATTGCGGCCAGGGATGGTGAACTCTACTTTGATAATCTCGTTATTGTGGGCTGTCAATGTCAGCGTGTTGTAGTTATACAGTCTGAGTTCGTTTTCGTCAGCATATAGAAACCTACCTTCCATACCATAATTATAGGTAAATGTAACACCGTTCTTCTCGAATGCGATGGGGGTACGTGTCCAATAGCTTCGGAAATTTTCTGTGTCGCTCCAGTCGACACCTATGGTCGTCTTGTTGAGTGCTATTTCACTGTTGTTCGAAGTGGGTTCCTCAGGTAGTTCCCCTCCATAATCGAAAGCAACATCTTTCTTCTCGCCCCAGATGTAGTCCTCCAGTCCAGGATAATCTACGAAGGGGTTGCGGTTGCCTTGCAGTTGCCAGATAGCCTCGTTGCGGTCAATCTCTTTTTGGCTGACAGGATCTTCTTTCGACCATTTCATTAGCATGTTAAATGCCCAGGGAGCAAAAGGCTGGTATGAATCATCGTCATTCGGATCGAACATGTCACTTTGCCAGGTACCACAATGGTTGCCTGACAGATTCATGAGTTCTCCCGATTTCTTATATTCATCGTCGCGGATTGGTGTCCACGCTATGTAATGAGGCTCGTAGCATGTTGCCATGTAGAAGTAGATGCGTGCCAAATCACCCTTGTACTCGTCGTTAGGCTCGAATGCTCGTTTCTTTGCATAGTCTCCAACTTGTTCCTTCCATCCCTCAGTTGAACAACCGCCTTTCTTGCTTTTCTTGCTGAAACCGCCTGCTGACTCCCAATCTACTTGTTCCGGATCGGCAATTTCCCCATAAACGTTGTCGCTACGGTTGTTGTTGCAGACGGCATCAGTCGGAATGACATGAACGATGTCGGCATACATCGGATAGATGTCATCATAAGTTTTACCACTTTTTGTCTTATCTGTCGGGTTAAGCCAAGCTTTAGGCATTGAGTGCTCACGCTGAATACCTTTTACTCCTTCTTCCGTACCAGAACCTGTTCCATGTTTATAGGTATAGAGTGGATAGCGCGAGATGCCGGAGTACATATCCCAGATGATGTCCTGGTCGTCAAGGACTCTTTTGTCGGAAATGTTATAGGCATACCACAGTGAATCGTAATGCACAACACTCGGATTCTTGATGATGTTGAACATGGCAGTCTTCAGTTCGCGGCCTTTCTTGCCGTTGGCTTTCTGATAATAAGTCCCTGTCCCGTTGGGTTGGGCCCACATTGCTGTTGTGATAAACAGGAAACATAATGTGGTAAGTAGTTTTGTTTTCATAAGCATCATTGTTATCGGTTTTGCTGCAAAGATACGAAATAATATCTAAATACCGTATGTTAAAGGCGTTTTTTTTGCGGCAATACAATAAAATAGGAGGAATGTGCGTTTAGGAAATTGTATATATACATATTTGTTGGATTATGATTGAATATATCAAGGGTGAGCTGACCGAGCTTTCACCCGCAATGGCTACGGTTGAGGCCGCAGGAGTAGGTTACGCGCTCAAC
>Ga0256407_10008564_pt1 | contig 14939 bp, 8 predicted proteins | sample RumenRJG_04DNA_FD_193489 | JGI IMG/M metagenome (GOLD analysis project Ga0256407, IMG submission 193489) | Bovine rumen microbial communities from Lethbridge, Alberta, Canada - RJG_04 | ecosystem: Host-associated > Mammals > Digestive system > Stomach > Rumen | place: Canada: Alberta | collected... | reverse complement strand
AAGATGGTAGCAACAAAACGTCGGAGTAATCCGGCGTTTTAAATTTTGACAAAAAAATTTTTTTCTGATATAATATATATAGAAAGAATAAGAAAGGAGTTTATTTGTATGAATTTCGAAAATACACACGCTTATAATTTTGAAGGTAGTATCAGAGGTATGCGCAACCCCATGAACTCATGGGATAAGTCTGATAGCTGTTTTGGTTTAGTCAGTATTTTTGATGATGACTCATTAACTGATGTTTGTGATGCATGGATTGAAAACGAGAATATTAAACGTAGAGAGCGCGGACTCGAAGAATATAGTCATGATATGGAAGACTATAATGAGTATTATAATGTATTAGAAAAGTATGAACAATGGCTAAGCACTGAAGGTATTTTACGAGTAGATGAGCATAACCATGTTTATGAAGTTGCTTTTATTGGACCGGGCGACCTTAATTTGGCACAGAGGTTAGTTTTAGCAGGAAATGAACACGCTAAATTTATGAGACAAATCTTTGTGTCGGTCGATATAACGGCGCCATTGTATTGGTAGGTAATTCTTTCTGCCAATGAAATACTTTTCCTACTTATCGGTAGGGGTCGCATGAGCGGCTAACGGGGAACTACCCATAGAATCCCGTGGGAAACATAAAAGTTTCAAAATCTTAAAGAGTAAGAAACCTTTTTCTACTTATAAGTAGAAGGAGGAAAATAGAATGGAAAAACAAACTAGAAAATCAAAACCAAGAGTAGATATTACTGGTAAACAATTTGGGTATTTAACACCAATGTTTTATATAAAAGGCGGCAAGTGGCACTGTAAATGTCGTTGTGGAAATGAATTGGATGTAGATACTCGCAATTTAAATAATGGACATACAAAATCTTGTGGATGCTTACAAAAAGAAAAAGCTTCTAATAATACCATTGATATGTCTAATTATGAGGATGAAAACTTAAAAATTATTTCTCGCGCAGGGTCAGACGAACAAGGAACAGCGCTATGGAGATGTATGTGTAAACATTGTGGTAATTATTTTATTACTCGTGGCTCGTCTATTCGTGCAGGTTATGTTAAAAGTTGCGGATGTGTTCACTCTTTAAATGAACAAAATATTGCTAAGATGTTACAAGAAAATAATATTGAATTTGCCACACAATACACCTTTCCAGATTTATTTGGCTTAAACGGCGGCCATCTACGTTTTGATTTTGCTATTTTTAATAGTAATCATAAATTATCCCATTTAATAGAATATAATGGTAAACAGCATTATATTCAACCAGATGGAGACTGGGGTAATAATTTTGAAATCATGACTAAACATGATGAACTTAAACAAGAATATTGTAAAAAACATAATATTCGATTAGTTATCATTCCATTTAATATGAAATACTCTTTAAAAGATTTGTTATAATTATGAACCTGTAGAGACTATCCCCTCCACCTTCTGGGCAGGGGAGTAGGGCTACTATTGATACGTAGCGATGTTTTAGGAAACGAAGCATCTTAAATGCCGAAATGGTATCCTATAGAAATATAGTAAAAGATAGTCCACAAATGGGAAAGAGTTTGATACTTATAAAGTAGGCACGGTCGCAAACTCCACATCTACAATGCATAAACTTTCATCAATTCCAATTACAAAAGAAATGTTTGAATTCGATGGGCTTGACCTTATTGTAGCTTCAGGTACTGCTCCACATTCTGATGGATGGGAATATAGATTTGAAGATTATGTAGAAGACATAGTTACAATGTGTGAAAATTTACGTTTAAAGTTTCTTGAAACTGGCGATAAGGCTTACTGGCGCGCACTTATACAAATACTTCCAAGTGCATATTTGCAGACTCGTACTGTGACAATGTCCTATGCGAATCTACGTAATATATATTTCCAGCGTAAGAATCATAAACTGCGTGAGTGGACAGATTTTTGCGACTGGATTAAAACACTTCCTTATAGCGGAGAACTTATAACAATAGGAGAATAATGATGAGATTAATTAAGCAGACAGATGAATTTGTTGTTGACACCGAAGAAGAAGCTATTGCACTGATTGAGAAGGCACGTAAAGATTCTCATAGCGAAGGATATATACTCGGCGCCAATGGATATACCTATAAAACAAAGAAGGCCAAAGGTGAAATTATTGGAGAGGTTTGGGTATGTAAAATAACTAAAGTACTTGGAGGAGTTTGGGACGATTATGAATGATGAAGAAAAGAAAGGTTTAGAAATTATCGAAGAAGACACATTTGATTCTGAAATATCTGATGAAGAGCTCCAACAGTTCTATGAAGACAATCAAGATGCAATCGACCTTATCGGTGGTCTTGATATGTTTGAATCACTTATGAGTCTTGATGATGATTCTTTTAATGAGTTAAGACCGCAGTTCTTACAACTATTTGCAGAAACGCTTCGTGAGCCCGAAAGTATTACAGAGTTTAGAACACTTGCTATCGCGCAGGGCTACACAAAAGAAGCCGCAAGGGCTGATTTTGAAACTGCGCTCGAAGCAATTAACTCAATTGATTTCTTAAGTGAACCAAAGAAGGATTTTCTTAAAGAAATCTATACAATGGTTAGTAATCAACTGGAAGAAACTATCAATACAATGAATCGAGTGGTGCGTATACCCTGCGAACTTACCGAAGGAACCGATATTCCAACTTACGCTCACGATACAGATGCTGGGATGGATATATATTCTCCAGATGAATATACAATCGCGCCAGGCGAAACAGTTATTATACCAACAGGTATTAAGGCGGCAATCCCAGAGGGATATGCTTTACTTATTCAACCTAGGAGTGGTCAGTCGGCAAAAACTAAACTTCGAATTGCAAACACTCCTGGACTCATTGACAGCGGATACCGTGATGAAATCGGAGTCATCGTGGAAAACATTGAGCCACCTTTCAAAGATATCGACTACGAATTTGATTCCACCGGTAACATACACATTAAATCCATATTACATGGAGAATCTTATACAATCGCGCCGGGTCAGAGATTCGCACAAATGCGATTAGTTCAAGTTCCAAAGGCAGAATTCGTGCAAGTGGAATCTGTAGGAGAAATTGGCGAAGACCGCGGAGGCGGATTCGGTTCTACAGGTACGATTGGCTAAAATATATCTTGATGATGTAAGAAAGGCGGCGATAGAACATAATTGGGAACTTATATCAGAAGAATATAAGAATTTAGATTCAACTCTTGAATTTATATGTGAAGAAGGACATCATGTGTTTCTGCCGTATAAAAAGGTTAGGGACAAGTGGGAATGTCCTATTTGCATTAAAAATCAATTTACTTATTTCGATGATAAGATTATCCCAAAGAAAAAAGATAAACAGCGTTCAATTGGATTAGACCAGGCTACTCATATTACTGGTTATTCTATATTTGATGATGGAGAACTTATCTATGCTGGTACTTTTGAGGCGATCGCGGATGATGAAATTGAGCGTGATATTGAAATTAAAAACTGGCTTATACAGTTAATCGCTAATTGGAAACCTGATATTATAGGTATTGAAGGTATTCAATTACAACAATTAAACAATAAAACCGTTGGAGTAACAACTTATCAAACACTCGCACGATTACAAGGTATATTAATGGCTACATGTGCAGAACAGAAAGCCGATTATGTAATCGTACCACCTGCTACGTGGCGCTCTCATTGTGGAGTCAAGGGACGCGCACGAGCAGACAGAAAACGCTCTATGCAAATGAGAGTAAAAGAATGGTTTGATGTATCTGTTTCTGATGACGTGGCTGATGCTATTGGTATCGGTAAATATATAAGTGAAACACATAAGAAAAAAGTCGAAATATTCGATTGGGAATAATGGAGGTTAGTTAATGGTTAATGTAACAATGGACCAAATAATTGCTTTTAGAAATAATGGAGATTTCTTTGCGGAAACATCTCTTCCACTTAAGGGAGCTTATAAGTTAAATAAAATTAAGAAAGCAGTTGAGGTAGAAGGCGAATATTATGTAGAAAAATTCCAGGAAATCGTTAACAAGTACGCAAAGAAAGATGATAATGACCAACTTGTTTTTAGTGAGGACGGGAATCAGATTATGATTAAAGATGGCATGGTTGATGAGTGTAATCAGGCACTTGAAGACCTCCAGAATCTGGAAGTACAGATTGAGAATTATGGCCTATCCCTTGCAGACCTTGGAGAAGATGTAGAATGTACACCAGATGAGCTAGAAGTACTTATGCCTTTTATGGAATAAGACAAATAAAAAGAGGACTTAATAGTCCTCTTTTTTTATTGCTTATTTAAAGTTTCTAACTTGCGTTACATTTCTATAACTGGCGCCTTTTGTAATTTCTTTTTTAACTTTATCTACTACTCTATCTACGTCGTAATCTTTTTCAATCTTATCTACATGAATATTAATATCATACATTACGTCGCCGCCATATGAATTTGTAACCGCGCTAGTTGACTTCATTGCACTACTTAATACGTCGCGAAGTGCAAGGAAATTCTTTGTGTCTGTTGGATTAAGTACAAGCTCTGGTTTTGATGGGGTACCATCGAGCCAAGCTGGACCGGTATAATCAGCAAGACCACCGGTTTTATAACCATAAACCGCAAATTTTTTACGTGTTTGATTTCCAACCACTCCATCTTGACTAATACCAGTAGCTCTTTGAAATGCTTTAACTGCATTTTTCGTATTATTACCAAAATCTCCATCAATAGAGTTATGGTAATATCCCATTTGTTTAAGAGCCCATTGAATTGAACGAACTTGATTTCCTTTATCACCTTTATTAATTTTGCCAGAGGTTTGACTTGCAGCGCCATAAGGATTTCCATTGCCTACACGTGCTGCGGCTGCCGCAGCGGCCGCGGCCGCGTCGATAGCAGCTTGTTCTTGTTGTGCTCGAGATGCATATTCGAGTACTGGCTTTAAATCATTTAGTCCATATCCTGCGGCTTTTGCATCGTCATAGCTAATACCACCAGCACCAAATTCTGTGGCAGAAAAAGCACTCTTTAATTGTGGTAATGTAAATCCTGCATCTTTCAGCTGTTGAATGCCGAATCCCGCTCCCTTAAGAGTATTGGCATCATACCCAGCATTTTTAAGGGCTTTAGCATCAAATAAAGCATCAACTAATTCATCAAGACTAAATAAATCCTTTAATTCTTCAGCAGTAAATCCAGCTTCTTTGAAATCAGATGCATTACCAACATTGGCATCTTTTATATCTTTTGCGCCATATCCAGCATTCTTTAAAGCACTTACATCAGTTAGTCCACCTTCTGCAAGTTCTTTTGCAGTATAGCCAGCTTGTCGTAATTCTTCAGGTGTATAATTGCCTTCAAGCATTTGTTGAGCTGTATAGCCCAAAGTTTTAAGAATGGTCGCATCTGCTCCTTTAGCTTTTAACATTGCTGCAGAATTTTGCTTCTGCATTTCGGTTAAAATAGAAGTTGTATTTCTATCTGTAACATCTAATAATGCATTAGTGTTATGAGCAAGTTCGTCTTCTCTGCCAAGTTGTCCATTGGTTAATTCATTAAGTAATGCCGCGAGTGAATTCGTATCAGCTGTTAATGCATTAAAACTATCTTTGAAATTTGACTCCTCAACGGCAGTAACTAATTGAGCGAAATCAGATTCAAATTGACTTTCAAGTACATATTGTCCAGCTTCACCTTTCTCATCATATCCTTGAGCTTCTAACCATGCCGCTTTAATTTCTTCCTTATACTTTTCAGGGTCTTTCAGCCACATGTCAACCAATTCTTTATTGGTCGATGCATCAATTTGATTACCAGCTTCCATCAATGCGATTTGGCGCTCTCTTTGTTCAGAAGCCTCATCAGCTTGTTGTTGTAATCTATCAAGTAATTGATCTTCTAAAGTTCTTTGATATGATTGTTGTGAATCAGCAATTTCTTTTTCAAGTTGTGCAATTTCAACTTGATGTCCGCCCGCGGTATCCGCGCGCAGCATAGCAAGACGTTGCTGTTTTTGCGATATATCTCTTTCGGTCTTCGCATTATCTTCTTGTTTTCTACGCTCATCAAGTTTACGCTTAACCTCATCAAGTAAGTCTTTTAATGCGCTAGTGATTGAATCACTAAGTTGTTTTGCATTGTCCTTAGCTTCTTTGATTTGTTCTTCAACGCCCTTAATAAGCGTATCTTCCATATCAGCAACATAATCTTGATATTCTTTAAGAGCATCATAAGTTTGTTTAATAAAGTCCGTTTGGTCTTTAATCGAATTATTAAATTCAGTTGCCGCGCTATCAAGGTCATCAAGATATTTCTTAATTGCTTCATAATCAGCTTTTGAATATGGATTAGCTTCATTGTCTGCATTAAACTTTTCCCAATCAATTTGATATTGAATAGACCCATCAATATCTTTAAAAATACTGTCTGCAACATATTTATAGCCAAGCCTTGCGCCTGTTTCTAAATTTTTAGCCCACTCAAGTGTCGCAGTTTTGGTTGCTTCAGAATCCCAATCGGTTTTGGCTTCAAATTTTTTATATTTATTGACTTCGTCCTCATAACTTAATGCTGCCTCGAGTTCTCGCTGACGAGCAGCAACCATTTGTTGCTGATTTTTAATTTGTGCTTGAATAGTAGCATTATTACGTATTAATACATTTCGTGTATTTGCAATAGCTTTTGCAGTATCAGTAAATCCTGCGCCAAGTTTAGCAAGTTCAAGTTCTACTTGAGAAGTAAATCTATTTGTAAATGAAACTTCATTATTAATACGTTTTGTTAAACTATATACTTCAGTAAGTTCATTCTCCCATTGATAGAATGCTTCAGAAATTTTCTTACCAAGGTCTGCAATCTGTTGATCAGCATCAGCAATTGCTTTAAGCGCATTGCGCATTCCATCAGCCATATCCTTACCAGAGCTTACCTCTTTAAAGAGGGCCTCTTGTAAAGCTCGATTACCACCAGCAAAACTTTGAATTGCATTATAGTCGATTTTTCCATCACTAGCTAAGAATTGACCAATGTTAATTAGTGTACGCTGTGACTCTCCATTGCTATCAGTCCAACTTACATATTGTTGCTGCGCCCTATAATCGGCAAGTTGACGCTGGTTTGACTCAAGAAGTTCTTTGTTTTTTTGTTTAACTTGGTCTAATGCAGCGATTTGAGCTTGAGTTGTGCCGACTATATCATTATAGGTTGTACCGATTTTTTCAAGATTCTTTTCAATGTCTTTAGTGCGGAGAGAAATTTCTTCGGTTATTGATGCGAGGGACTGGTCGATATTATAACGAACAGCTTCTTCAATTGACCAATTGTTTATTGTAGGAGTTGTATCTTTCTTTTTAGATTTTTTAGATTTCTTTTTAGATTTCTTTTTAGACTTTTTACCTTTACCCTTACTTGTACTACTAGAGCCTCCTATTCCACCACTTTTACCATATTCAAACGAACTAAATGTAGGAATATTACGTTTACCCCGCCTTAAAATTTCTTGAGATTCGTTATGTGGATATATAATAGTATCATTAGGAAAAGAGGTCATTTCTGGACCATTAGCTCCAAAAATAACTGAACGCTGTTCAGATGGTATATAGCCAACTTCAAAACCTTTCTCCCCTACTAAAGCAGTAATAGTACGTTTATGACTTGTTTTTGCTTTAGGTATATTCATGCCTCCTGCGGCAGAACCAAAGCTTAAAGATTGATGAGCAGGTAAGGTATTTTTACGACCCTTAGCATCTTTTTCTTTATATCTTACATAAGCGGTTTTATCTTTTGGATCTTCTTGTGATTTTAATTTATATGATACATCTGCATTTTTTGGTTTCGGATTTACTTGAGTACCAATAGTATTATAATTAACAGTAGCATTTGCATCGGTAGCTTTAGCTTGAGTTCCTTTTTGATAATTAACTTTAGCATTTTGATTTAATTTAATATTTCTGGTATCAGCTTTTACATTAGCCTTAACATCAGCACTAACATTTAAATTTTCTATTTCAGATTCAATAGCACTTTTAACTTCTGTAGGATTTGCAACACTACCGTCACAAATAATACCAAGTTTGGTTTCTATTTCTTGTGCTTGATCACCAAACTGTTTTTGTAAAATATCATGGGCACCTTCTGCATCGCCGCCAGCCATTTTCGCAGTTGCCTGAACTAAAATAGACTTCTGAATTTCGTTTCCACCACCAAATTCGTTATCAATTACTTCAAATAAACTGCGTACTTTTTCTTCACCATTTAATTCTGTATTAAAAATAATAAATTTTTCTGCTTGAGAAATTCCTTGAATTTGATTGATATAATTACGTAGTTCTTCGTCATTTTCAAACTGTATTCTAAAAGGTATAGAAGTATCTTGTCTTAAAGCATCAACTTGAGCTTGAAATTCATTCATTAAATGAATATAAGCACTGCTATCAATTTGACCAGAATCAAATAAAGATTTGGTTAAATCAACCATGGTCTGACTTGCTAAATTACCTTCAGTTTGTATCTGATATAAGGTTTGTAAAAGAGTATCGGCATCTCCAGTATTAATAGCTTTTTGTATATCAAAAGAGCTTTGATTAAGAAAAGCTTGCTCTTGGTCATTGGCACCTAAATTATCTACTAATGATTGAGTTTGGCTAATTTTTTGTTCCCAAGCATCTTGGTCAGCTATTAAAGCATTATTTAATTCATCTCTAGCTGTTGTTAATTGAGTAATATAAGGAGTTAAAGATTCATTACCACTTTCTTTTAAGGCATTAATAGTGGCATCATAATCAGCAATTTGCGCTTCTAACTTACTTCTCGCGGCTTGATGTTCAGCACTAGATTTAAATCCTCCTTGTGGATTTAAGGTCTGTTTTGCTCCCTCTATTGTTTCTTGAGAAGTAGATTGATCAATTTTTTGTTTAGCATCCTCGGTCAAGATACCCATTTTTGCAAGCATCATAGAGGCAGCACTAGCAATTACTCCAGTATCGTTCGCAATACCTGCAACTGTTGGGTTTTCTAACGCATAAGCTTGCTCATTATAGGCTTGAGCTATATCATCTTCTGATACTGCACCATCAGCTAATTTAATACCTTCTGAAGTCAAAATTTTCTTTTGATCTTCTAATTCAAAGCCCATTTTAGATAAAGCAGCAACCGTATTATTTAAATTCTTATCAGCACCGGTTAAACCTATATTAGCAAGGACCTTATCAAGGCCAAAACCATCACCATCTTTTGTGGTTAATGATTTAACTGTTAAAAATTCTACGTTTTGTTCTTTTTGTAAATCTTTTTTAGTTTTGGTATAATCGTCGCCAAAAATACCTTGTTGTTTTGCCTCTGCTCTAAAAGAAGATTCAGAAGTATATAATCTTCCATTTTGACCAACCATTGATTGTCCACTTTGTTCTAATGCTTTACGAACTTGTGGCATATCTGCAGTATTCCAAGCTACAAATTGTCTACTCTTATCAATAAGTGCAGATAAAGCATCTGTAGAAAGACCTAACCGATCAGCAAATTTTTCTAATTCGCCTTCTTCTAAATCAAAATCAAAATGGAATAATCCGTCGTCTAATACTTCACCTAAACCCTGTAATTCTTTTCCACTTTCTCCCGCAGCTTCAATTAAGAAATCACCAAATTTTTGAACTCCAGCGATTCCATCTTCAAACATTGGTGCTATGGACTGAATGCGACTGACAACCTCATCCCAAGTATGAGAGTCAACAAATTTAGAACCTAAAATCTCTTCCGCGCCCGTCCAACCAGCAATTGAACCATTGCCTGCAACATTTTTTTCATCTAATACAGTATCAATTATACTTTTATACCCTTCTGCTGCAGTATAATAATCTCCACCCTCAATTGCTTTCTTAAAACGCTCTTCTGCGCCGCGCGCGGAAGTAAAATTATCAGACATGGTATTTAAAGCATGTCCTAAATCTACTATTAATTCAGTTGCATAATTTCTAACTGAATTTGCGGTTTCGCGTAAAGTGTTGGCAAATAATTGACCAGCAGCAGTGCCATCATCATATTTATTTGCTAACTCTTCTAATTGGCTAGCATAATCTTCAACCGCTCCTTCATATGCCTCAATTGCCCCAGGGTCGCCTATAGAATCATTATATTTTTCTTGTTCGGCAGTGACTTGCTCCATAATTCTTGCATATTCACTACCCTCTTTGGTCATATCTTTAAAGCCTTGAGCATAGTTGCTAGCTTCTTCTTTAATTCGTGAAGAATCCCATCCTTCTATTGCCGCGGTCATAGATAATGACTCTAAACCTTGATTAAAACTAGCAGTAAATTCTTCACCCAAATTTAAACCAATCGTATCCAATCCTTCTGAACTTAAATACTGTCCGATGGCTTGAGATAATGGTTGAATTTCTGCCGTCATATCTTTCCAACCGCTTCCTAAATCAGCAAAAGCAGTTTCTAATGTTTCTTTTTGTTTATCAGTTAAATTTTGATTTTCAGACTCAATTAAATTTATAATATCATTATAATGCTCTGATAATATTCGTAAGTCTTCATTACTTGGTTCTAATAAATTAATTTCTTTACCAAATAATTGTTTCGATATTTTATCAAAATTTTGAACCCCAGCGTTTACCAAAGTTTCATAAATTTTATCTGTGCTTTTGGTTAAATAACCGTAATTATCTCCCTTTTTTGTATTCGCCGCTTTTTTAAAGGCATCCGACTCTTGAATACCAGCAACTAAACTATTAATAGAAGAATCATCAATAAAAGTATCTACCGCGGATTTTTTTAACTCTTCTTGTTTAGTAATTAATTCATCAATTGCAGAACCAGTGGCTAAAATTGCATGCCCCTGAGCATCATAACCACGAATTAATTCGGGCGCCATTTCAGCAACATCATCAACAGTCTCTAAATATTTACTATAATCTTCTGCTGTTAAATTAATATTATTGCCGTATTTATCAACACCTCGACCCAATTCATCAAAAACGCTTTGGGCTGATTTTAATGATTCAACTTTTTCGGTAATTTCTTTAGTAGTATCTTTATATGTGTTAACAACTTCTTCTGCTGCTTGTTTAATTTTTTCAGACTGATATTTATCAAAAGCAATAGCTCCTACAATAGCAACACCCGCTAAAGCCAATGGATTGCTCAATATTGAAGGTAAAATATTAGCTAATGAGCCAGCGGTAGTTAAAAGACCTCCCATATTAGAAATAGTTTCGCCTAATAATGGATTGACCTTACTAATTTCGGCACCAAACATTTGCATCGAATATCCAGCAGATGTTAAACCAGCACCTACCTTACCTATTGTATTAGCAAATTTCTCAGTAGAAGATAAGTCTTGAGTTGCTTGTTTAAATGCTTTAATTTTATCTACAGGAATTGCTTCAGTTGCAGCTTTCCAGCGTTGTTCAGTTAAACCCTTAATTGCCGACGCTTCGTCTTCTGGGGACAAATCCATCGTAGCCACATCTTGCATAGCTTGGGTTTGAATTTTAACATATTGGTCTTCAACATACTTCGCAGCTTGTTGCGGGTCAGAAGGGGCCATAATTTTAGCTACCTGTTCTGGACTTAAACTTTTAGAGGCTAAAACCTCATCTAAAGCAAAATCTCCCGCACTAAATCCCTGAATCAACCCTTTACTTACTTTTGGGTCCATTCCCACTTCAGTAAATAAATTTGATAAAGATTTAGTAATATTGTGTTTTAATCCTGGGGAAGATTGAAAGAAATCTTTTTGTTGTTGCTTATTTAATTTATTAGCATCAAATATATCTAATACTCCACCAACACTATATGAATTTTTATTTTTAGCTAGTGAAGTAGTTAATTGTGCTCTGGCTTCTTTATAATTTCCACTTGCTTGATATTTATAAGGGATATCTCCTTGCGCGGCCTTATCAATATGTGGTATTAATCCATGAATTGCTGCAACTATAGGATTAGTAATAGCTCTAGCTTGACTATTTCCTTTAAACCCACTTAAACCACTTTTTAATCCTTCTCTCATCGAAGAATTAGGATCAATTGCACCAGCTAATCCACCCAAACCAATGTTAGCTAATCTGCTGAAACCTTTTAATCCAGCAAAAGCAGTAAATAAAGACAAAAATGATTTAACAACACCACTACCTTGACTTAATTTATCAATAATTTTATTAGTAATGTTTAAAAATCCCGTAAGGCCATCTACAAAAGTTTTAATAATAGCATTGTTGGCTATCCCCATTTCAAATTGCTGCCAAGCATTATGTAATTTATTTAACTTGGCTTCAAGAGATTCCATGGTCTTACCAAATTGTTCATTAGAAGCACCAGCGCTATTATTAGCATAATCCATTAATTGTACAGTACGATCGTAATTGCTCATCATAGCAATAAAACGTGACTGTTGTCTAGAACCTGCTGCTTGAGTAGCTACATAACGTTGTTGTGTTTGTGTTAAACTATCCCATCTTTGTGATATATCAAGAAATACCTGGTCTAAATTTCTAAATTGACCATTAGCATCCTTTAATGAAACTCCAATCGATTTTAATGCAGTGTCAACCTTATTATAATCTACTTCTTCTCCGTCAACTTCTGTAATTTCTAAAGGATTCTTTTTTAATTCAGTAAAACGTGCGACAATGGTTTTCATCGCAGTACCTAAATTTTCAGCAGGCTCTCTAGTGGTTTCAATCGCCTGTGCCAAAAATGCTGCTGTACCTTCAAAACTCATTCCTGCAGACGCAGCAATTGAAGCAGTACGTTGCATAGCGGTACCAAGTTCTTCAGTATTAGAAGCCGTCTTCGCCGCTAAGTTAGAGTATACATCATTGACTCTCTGAGCAGATGTTTCATTAATCTCCATATTGAAACCACGAAGGGCTGCAGTCATTTTATCTGTTGCATCAGCAGCTTCTAATCCACCAATACGCGCCATTTTCATGGTTTCATTAGCAATACCCATGGCTTGTTCGGTATTTAAACCCTGTTGATAATACAGAGTAGTAGCATCATACATGTCTTTAACACTAGCGCCAAGAGCATTAGCATTAGCTGTATATTCCGGTAGTTTTTCCCACATATCACCAACATTAAAGTCAGTAACTACTGCGGTTTCTGTCATAGCCGCATCTAATTCTTTAACAGCCTCATAAGCCTCCTTAACACCACGTTTAAAGAGGTTTAACATATTTCTTAAACTAAAGAAATATTGAGTAGAAGTTTTAAGCTGATTAACCTCATCAACCATTCGAACCATACCGCTGCCTGCTTCGCTTGCGGCTTCGCCTGTTTCTCTTAAAGAACCAGATAATTGACTTATTAAGGAATCAATATCTTTCAACTCACCTGCGCCACGGCCTAATGATTCTAATTTAACATTTTCTAAATTAATTCCTAAATCTTTAAGCTCTTGTTTTAAATGTTCAATTGTTTGAACCTTACCTTCATTAACTTTTAAATTGTTAAAGAAAGTTTCTATTTTTTTATCTACAGCATCAAGATTATGCTCTGCATCTTTAACGCCTAAAGCAGTAGCTAAATCTATTTTAGTAGTTTTTAAACTTAAAATTTTATTGCGTAATTCATCAATTTTATTATTATACGCAGCATAATCTTGAGTATTAAATAACTGTTTAGCCATATCAGCCATAGGCTTAATGGTTGAAGCTTTACTAGTATTTCCAATAACTTTATTTAATTGATCTGTAATATTACTGGAATTTACTGATTTAGTAAAAACATTATCTAATGCCTTTTGTAAATCTGCTGATTTGGCTGTAATTTTATTCTCTAATTTATCAATCTCTTGAGTGTCAACTTTAAGCCTTACATCTTGAGAATTAACAGACTGTACTTGAGAACGAATTTCACCAAAAGTTTCACTAATTTTGTCTTTTAAAGCATTAAAATTTTGGAGGTCTTTTTTATTAGAAAACCCCTTGTTTAACTGCTTTTGATATTCTTTTAAAAGAGGAGTTAATTTACCAAAACTTTTTTCTAATTCAGCTGTAACTCCCTTTGGTAAAGTTAATCCTTTTAACGATTTTTGAATTTGACCGACACCGGCTTCAACACCGCTCGCCTCCATACGTGCTCGTAGTAAAAGATCAATAACTTCTCCAGCCATTCCTATCCTCCCATTTCTTCCAACAAAAAATAGCGTTAATTAAAAATTAACGCCATTCGGAATCTCTATCTATATCATCTTCCAAGTAATATATCTCTAAGGCTTTTGAATTTTTCGCATTTCCAATTGGCAAAGCTGTTCCACTAAACTTCCCTACCACTGGCTGCGCATTTGTTCCTAAAGTGAGATTAAAGTCTGACGTAATTTTTAATTTCGGAATATAAATAATCGCCGTATGAGTTTCGCCAGTTATGTCATCTTTAATTCTTGTACGTCCCTCTAAAGTCACATACCCCTCAAAGATATCTTCACCAATAAAACTCACATCTGCGCCATTATCATATCCATATTCATAATCTACAATAACATCCTTATAGACTAGAGGGGTTTGCAGTATAGCTTGGGTCTTATCAACCCAAGTTAAATTCGTCAGTTTCTCACCTGTTTTTTTATTATAAACAAAAATCCACGAATCTATAGGTACGTGGGTTAATGTAATTTTCCCTTCACTATCGGTTTCAAGCTCATCGCGTTGTGCAATCCGTACAATTTGATTCTCACCGATATTAATTAAGCGGGTATTATTCATAAGCGCTAACTGCGTTTTTGAAAATATACCTTGTGTGAAAATTAAATTTACTCCCTCAGTCCTATTCCAAACTACCAACTTTCGATTATAGTAGCCACCTTGTGCGGCCACTTCTTTATGTATCTCTTGAAAGTTACTAATTTGGATTTTGTCAAATGCCGCGATTACTTCACCTGCGGCAATTTCTTTTCCTTCTATCTCTATAGGATAAGTGGATTTTAACTGCACAAA
>Ga0256407_10008563_pt1 | contig 14941 bp, 8 predicted proteins | sample RumenRJG_04DNA_FD_193489 | JGI IMG/M metagenome (GOLD analysis project Ga0256407, IMG submission 193489) | Bovine rumen microbial communities from Lethbridge, Alberta, Canada - RJG_04 | ecosystem: Host-associated > Mammals > Digestive system > Stomach > Rumen | place: Canada: Alberta | collected... | reverse complement strand
AAATATTAAAATCAAATTTAAATCAAAATAATGAAATAAATTTACAATCAAATTTAAATCAAAATGATTTAATAAATTTACAATCAAATCCAAATCAAAATGATTTAATAAATTTAAAATCAAATCCAAATCAAAATGATTTAATAAATTTACAATCAAATTTAAATCAAAATAATGAAATAAATTTACAATCAAATTTAAATCAAAATGATTTAATAAATAATGAAATATATTTAAAACCAAATTTAAATCAAAATAATTTAATAAATTTACAATCAAATTCAAATCAAAATAATTTAATAAATTTACAATCAAATTTAAATCAAAATAATGAAATAAATTTACAATCAAATCCAAATCAAAATGATTTAATAAATAATGAAATATTAAAATCAAATTTAAATCATAATAATGAAATAAATTTACAATCAAATTTAAATCAAAATAATGAAATAAATAATGAAATAAATTTACAACCAAATTTAAATCAAAATAATGAAATATTAAAATCAAATTTAAATCAAAATAATGAAATATTAAAATCAAATTTAAATCAAAATAATGAAATAAATTTACAATCAAATTTAAATCAAAATGATTTAATAAATTTACAATCAAATCCAAATCAAAATGATTTAATAAATTTACAATCAAATTTAAATCATAATAATGAAATAAATTTACAATCAAATTTAAATCAAAATGATTTAATAAATAATGAAATATTAAAATCAAATTTAAATCAAAATAATGAAATATTAAAGTCAAATTTAAATCAAAATAATAATATAATCAATCAAAATATACATTCAAATTCAGTTCAAAATAATTTATTAAATAATAATATTAATCTAAATATAGAAACAAATTTAAATAAAAATAATAATAATTTAATAAATCAAAATTTAAGATACAATTCGGTTGAAAATAATTTATTAAATAATGACATTAATCTAAATTTTGAAAATGTTTTAAATAAAAATGATAATAATAATTTAATAAATCCAATATTAAAATCAAATTCAACGCAAAATAATATTTTAAATAATGAAACATCAAAAAAATCACATTTAAATGAAGAATTAAATCAAGATATTAAAATAGAACAAAAAGAAAATAATTTATTAAATAATAATGATAATTTAAATCCAGATAATCAAATAAATTTAAACGATTATCCCATATTTCAAAATAATATACCAAATATCACAAATACAAATGAAAATCAAGATAAAAAAATAAATCAAAGCATTGATATTAATCAAAATAACATGAATAATAATATTAATAATGATATAAATAGAAAATCTCTTGAATATTTTGATAAATGTTCACAAAATGAAAATAATGGATTTGATTTTAATAATAATTTTTCTAGTGAAAATAATAATAATATAAGAAATCATTTTCTTCCAGAAGCAAAACATGAAAATAATGATTCAAATAATCAAAATAATTCCCTTTTAAAAGTACAAAATGAAATTTACATTCAAAATGATATTAATGATCAATTTAATATATTACCTCAAGATGATAATAATTTAAATAATGAAGAAAAAAAAAATCCAAATCAAAATTCAGGAAATTTATTATTTGATTTTGAAGAAAATAATAATATAAAGAAAAATATTATTAACAATTCTAAAAATGATAATAATAATATTGAAGAAAATGATGAAAATAATAATTTTAGACCTTCAAATAATAATATAAATTTATTGAATAATAAAGAAGAATCAAAAAATGAAATTCAAAATAATTATATTAGACCTGCAAATAATATAAGCAATGAATTAAATGAAAATAAAATAATATCAAATGAATCAAATTTAAATCAAAATAATAATATTGAACAAAATAATAATGAAGATTTAAATAATAATATTATTTCATCTAATAATAATATTGAAAATTCAAAAAATGATATGAATTTAAATATTGATAATATTCAAAATAATATTCAAAATGAGAATAATATAGAAAATGAAAATGACCAAAATATTTTAAAAAAAAGTAATAAAAGTGATGAAAATAATATTGATTTTAAAATAGATGATATAGATAATGATGAAGAAGAAAAAAAAAGTTTCAATGAAAAAGATGATATAAATAAACAAGAAAGTATACATTTAGATTTAGGAGAAGAAAATAATCAAATAAATACAAATATATTACCTCCTTCAGATAATAATAAAATAGAAAATAAAAATGAGTGGGGTGTAGAAAAAGATGATAATGATAGTGTTATTAATGATAATAATAGAAATATGAATAATTATGTAAATACAAAACAACCAAAAGAATTAACAGATGAAATGAAAAGAGATATTGAATCAAATAAAAAAAATTATAATTCTTATCTTTCAAAATTAGAACCTAGAATGATAGAAAAAATAGATGAAGCAGTAGAAAATGTTTATACTTTTGATACTGATAATCCATATTTATTAAATATAAATTCTTATTTTCATATTAATGAATTAGAAGAAGAGGAAAAAAAATATAGTGATAATTTTGTTGATTATGAAAATTTAATGGATAGAGAAAGTCATAATATAAGAAAAAAAAGAAAAGAAAAATTTGAAATATTACAACATTTCTCAGGAAGAATAGATCAAAATGAATTATTATTAAAATATATTTCAGAATATAATCCAACACACATTGATGAAATGACTAGAATAGAAAGTTCTATTGATTTAAATGTAGAATTACCAAAAATAAATGAAGAAATGAGAAATAAAATTTTTGATGAAAATGAATTATTAAATGATTTTAATAGTCCAATTGGTAATTTTGAAAATACAGAAACTTTTATTTATAAATATTCAGTTCATGATAATTATAAAGTAATGGGAAATGCATTTAAAAATTTTAATTATTGGAGACCTTCTTTTCCAGATGGTAATTCTTTTTATAGAATTTTTATGTATAGTTTATTTGAAAATTATATTATTTCTGCAAATGTTGGAGAATTAAAAAAAATAATTTGTGAAATAATAAAAGAAGATTATATTACTTTATATAGAAATAAAGGAATTAATATTGAACATCTTTTATATATTTTAAAAGAAATTTTAGATTTAGTTGAAAAAAGAAATATTATTGAAGCATATAATTTATTTAATAAAGCTTATAGATTAAAAAGTCATTGTTTTGATTATTCTTTAATTTATTATTTAAGAAAAGTTGTATATTTTTATTCAAATGAAGTAATGAAAATATATTTAAAAAATATTAATAAAAATATAAATATAAATGAAATTTTAAATGTAAATGCTATAGAAGAATTTGGTATTGAGCCAGAATTTATTTTAATATGTTTTATGCCTTATTTATATGATATTTGTTTAAAAATTTTTTGGATTGATGGTGATTTTAATAAACCAAAAGATGGTATTATTAACTTTGTTGATGAAGATGATGATCAACTTCCTATTCTTACTTTTGGAATGTTTTATTCTAATTTTAATATTTTATATTCTGATAAAATAAATGAAAATTTAAAAAAATTAATTGGACAATATAATATTAATATTACTCAATTAACTTATGTTAAAACAGATGAAACTTATTTTTGTGAAATATGTGAAAAAGATACAAATCATATTTTTTTCCTTGAAAAAAAATTTATGGTTTGTCAAAATTGTTTTACTTCTTATGTAAATAAAATATTAAAAAAAAGAGCAAAAAATTTTCAAAAAGATTATTATTATGGAATAGAATATTATAATAAACCAATTCATCTTCAAAATGATTATTATATTGATAATTATGATATAATAGAAATATTTTCAAAAAATATAAATAATATACTTCATGAAAATCTTTTTTCAAAAAATTTAAATATATGTAAATCATGTAAAAAAGAAATTAACTTAGAATCAGATAATAAAATTCAAATGAGTTGTGGTTGTACTTTTTGTAATAATTGTTTTAAAGAATTATTAACAAATGCAACACAAGGAAAAATGTATCTTAATAGATATGAAAAAGAAACTTTTGAAAAAATTGATTGTAAATGTGGTAATAAATTTAATATTGATGAAGCATTAACTTTATATCATCCAAGTGAAGAAGAAATAAATGAAGCAAAAAAAAGAATGGTTCAATATATTCAATCTTTATGTTATGGATGTTTAAAAGAATTAGCAAAATATAATGAAAGTAAAAAAAGTTTTCAAATTTTAGAAAAGTTTATTAAAGTTCAAATAAAAAAAGAAAAAAAAGATTCTGGATATAAAATTGAATATTATGATGGACAACATATTATTTGTAATAATTGTTTTAAAAAAGAAAAATCAATTAAAATTAGTGATATTGATGAAAATGATAATATGAATGAAAATAATAATCAAATTGAAGAATTAAAAGAAAATGAAATTAAAATTAGTGAAGATAATAATGAAGAAAGAAAAGATAATAAAAATGATGATAATAAAAGATATGTAAAAATTAATTGTAAAATTTGTAATAAAGTTCATACTAAAATTCTTAATGGAAATGAAGAAAATAATGAAGGAAAATGTTGTGGAGGTTGTTATTTATTTTAAAATAATTTTTTAATATGATTCTTTTAGAAATTATTTTTTTTAATTTTTTTTTGGTTTTTAAGTCAACAAATAAAAAAAAATTGTTTTTTTTTATCTAAAGTGAATGATATTTTATTTATTTATTTATTTGTTTAAAAATGATAATATATTTATTTTAAATAATTCCATATAAAAAAATTAATAATATAAATAAAATTTATTTGCTTTTCATAATAGTTCTTAATGAGAGGCTATCTCCAATATTATTATTATTATTTTTTTGTTTAATAATATAATTAAATCCATTAAGCCATAATTTAACTTCATCATAACTATTAAAAACAAATTCAAATCTTTGTTTTTTATTTCCAATATTAATAATAATAGAAAAATTAAAATATTTATTTGTTGCCGCTTTAGCTCTCATATTATAATCTAAAGGAATATTATTAAATTCATCTAATTTAACAAAAGAATCCATATTAATTAATTCATTTTTTTTATTTAATTGATTATATTTTTGATATATTTTAATAACATATTTCATATTATTTGAAACAATAGTACTTTCTATATCATTTAATGGAATTTTACTATTTATTTTTCCATCTTTATAAATTAGAAAATGAGTAAATTTTTCATTTAATTTAATTAATACTTTTTCATAATTAAAATTATTAATAAAATCACTATGAATTAAAGGTTCAAATTTATTATCTTTTGAAGTTAATAATCTAAAAAAACAACTAACACTTCTTATTAATAAAACAATTTTCTCATTTTCTTTATTTTCATTTAATATTTGTTCTTTATTTTCTTTTGATTGCATTTGTTCTCTTAATGATTTAATTGTTTTTAATAATTTACTTCTTTCATTTTTCCATAATGATTCATTATTAATTATTTTATTTTTTGGATTAAAATTCATATCTGAATTTTTATGTTTATGATAAATATTTTTATTTGAAGAATGACTTGTTAATTCTGGATTTCTACTTTTAATAGGAGAAAAAAATGAAAGTGATGAATTTGAAGTTACTAAAGAATTATTATTATTATTATTTATATTATTATTATTATTTAAATTATTTGTATTATAATCAATATTTAATTTTGATTTAAATTTTGCAGGAGTAAAAATTGATTTTGTTGATAAAGAATTTGAATTTTGACATTGGGATAAAACATTATTTCTTAATACATTTCTATTTTTATTTAAATTATTATTTATAAATAAAATTGATTTTGATTCAATTTTTGGTGAAGGTAAAATTGATGTATTTAAATCAGTTATAATTTGTTTTAATGGTAATTTTAAACAATCATTTATCTTTGATACAAATTTATCATATAATTCTAAATTATTTCCATTTTTCCTTTTATATATTGATAATTGAGTTTTTATCATTTTATATTTTTCTTTAATTTCTTTTTTTAATTTTTCAATTTGTATTTTTTTATTTTCATTTTGAATTTGAATTTGAGTATTTATAAATTCAACTTGTGATTCTAATTCTTTATTTTCTTTTGTTAATTTTATAATTTCATTTTTTTTATCTGTATTAAACATTTCATAAATATGATTTTCTTTTTCTAAAGAATCTTCTAATTCTTTTTTTTTTTTAAATAAATCATTTATTTGTTCATTAATTTAAATATATTCTTTTTCTTCTGGTGAAATATTAACTATGTGTTTTGCAGTATTACCAATTAATATTTTTTTCCTTTCTTCAATTTGTGATAATTTTAAATTTATTTCATCATGTTTTGATATTAAATTATTAATTTCTGCTTGTATTTCTATTAATTTTTTTTTATTATCTTTTTTTATTTGTTTATAATCTTTATTTAGGAAAATTAAATTATTTTTTATAATTATTTCAAGATAATTTAATTTGATAATGTATTTAATAAGATTTAATATTTTTTGAAAAGGGAAATTTAAATTTAATTCAGAAATTATTTTTTTTGATAAATCTATTAAAAGAATTTGAATTTCATTATTAGAAATTGAATTTTGATTTAAATTTATTATATCAATTAATGAATTTTGTATTATATTATATAAAAGATTTTTTTTTGAATTAATAAAAATATCATCTTCATTAAAATCATTAATTAAAAAATTTGAAAAAAAATATTTAGAAAGAGTATTAGTAATTTCAATACAACATTTATTTATATCAATTTGACTTATTTGAAAATAAAATAAATCAAATTCAATTTCTTGATTATTAGAAAAACTTTGACTAAAAGATAATTTCTCATGAATTATACTATTTCCTCCATTTGAAGTATTTAATGCAGAATTTAAATTTTGTAAATAAATTTTTGTCATTTCTTCTAATGATTCTTTTTCACTTATTAAATTAATAATATTTTCATTTTCTGAAATTTTTTCTTCTTTTAACATTAATAATCTTTCTTTTATTTCATTTTTTTTCATTAAATTTTCTTCTAAAAAATTTTTAATTTGTCTTTCAATATGATCTGTTGTATTAAATTCAATAGAAACATTTTTTAATTCATCAATATCTTTTTTTTTTGATATTATTTGTTCTATTTTTTCATATGATATTTTATAAATATCTCCTTTTTTAGAATAAATATCTTTTATTTTTTTTTCTTTTTCATTTATTTCATCATCTAATTTTTTAATTTTAATATTATTTTTATATTTAAAATCCTCATATTGTTTTTCTTTATCTTGAATTTGAAGATTTAAATTATTAATTATTGAAATATTTTTTGTAATAGAATGTTTAAGGTTAAATTGTTTTAATCCTAAACCAGAATTTTCATCAATATTTTCAATTGATTGAGTAAGTTCATTAATTTGATCTTGAGTATTTAAAATATTATCTACTATTTCATATATTATTTCTTCTTCTGTTCCTGGTAAATGATGAAATGAATATTCAAAAACATTTCTCATATTTAATTTAATTTTCTATTTAAGTTTAACATGTAAAAAAAAATTTAAAAACTTAAAAAAAATAAAAAATAAAATATAAAAACATTATTTTAATAATAATATTTTTTATTTTTAATAATTTAAAATGGAAGAAAATCTAACTGAAATAAATAGAATAATTGTTTTTGGAGAAGAAGGAACAGGAAAATCAAATTTATTAAATAAATTATCATTAAATGACAATTTATTTAAAATAAATAAAGAAGAAGAATATAAAGAAATAAATAAAGATAAAGATTTTATTTCAAAAAAAGTAATAATTGAAGATACTAATTTTGAATTATATGATACAATAGGAATTTCCCCAACTTTTCCAATTTCAAATATTAAAGAAAAAGTTATTAATTTTAAAGAAGAAATTATGGGAAAAGGTTTTAAAGGAATTTTTATTACTTTTAGTGTTTATAAAGTTCCAATTAATTTTGATTCTTTTGAATTAATAATGAATACTTTTAATTTTAAAAATAATAAAAATCTTTTTATTGTTTTTACTCAAGGAGATAATTTTGATTCAAATGAAAAAAAAGAAGAAGAATATACAACTTTAAAAGAAGAAATGAAGAATTTAATTAGAAAAAAAAGATATCCTATTAATATTAATAATGTTTTATATTTTGATAATGAAAATATTGATTCAATTAGAAAAAAAATTGTTTTAATGGCAAATGATTTAAATGTTGATTTGAGTTATATTAAATTTAAAGATGATGATGATAATTATTTATTAAATAGATTATTTTTAACTTTTGATGAAATAGATGGAGTTGATAATCAATTTCAAAATGAAAATCCTATATTAGCTTGGATTAAAAATCTTGTTAATAAAATTCAATTTTTTAATAGTCCTAATATGCTAATGTGATTATTTTTATTTAAAAAAATTTAAATTTTAGATTTGGAATTATTTATTATTTAAATATATGGTAATTTTAATAAATATTTATATTATTTTATTTTCTTTAAAAAAATATTACTTTTTTTTTGTTTAAAAATTTTATTAGAGAATTAAATAAAATTATTTAAATTATTCATTTTAATTTAATATGTTGAAAGTTGAATTGAATTCATTTTTGAATAAGAACAAATTTTATATTGAATATATGAATTCATATTTAAATTATATATAAGTAATTTATATTCTTCACTTTTTATAAATTCATTAAATCTTTTTTGTAAATATTCATAAACACAAACTAAAGCTTCATCAAACATTTCATAAGAATAATTTTTATTTGAAATACATTGTGAATAAGTGTTTCTAATTTTATTTAAAATTTCCTTTTTCATATATTTATTATCTGAATCTTCATCAAAATACTTTTCATAAATTAATTTTGCTTCATAAATTATATTATTGAAATTAGATTCTAATGAATATTTATATTTAAATTTCATAATTTTTGTATATAAAGAAATAAAAAAAGAGTCAATTTCAGAATTTTTTAAATAATCACTAAATGAATAATAACAAATTTCATCTGATAAAAATAAATATAAATTTGTTGCTAATTTTGGATTAAATGAATAAGTAATTTTTATTTTATCTGTTAATGCTCTTATAATTGGTAAATATGAATTAAAAAAAACAAATAAAATTGAAATTAAAAGAAAACTACAATTAACTTTATTAAAATATTTTTGTGTTTGATTATTATCGTTATTATAATAATATTTTGATGAAATAAAAATACCTAAAAATAATAATATTTGAATAAATAATTCAAATTTAATTTTTTTAACTAAATTTGCTGTGAATATTTTATAAATACTTATTAATAACATAAAACATTGAATAATATAAATAATATTGCAATAAAAAAATAAATTATTAATGAATTCTAATGTAATAATTTCATTTAAATTATTTGTAAAATATTTCATAAAATAATAAGGAACTGGAATATAAAATTGATATTTCCAATAAAAAAATCCAACAAAAAATAAAATAAACATAATTAATAAAGTAAATCTCTTACAATAAAATCCTTCATCAAGAACATATCTGTTTGAATAAAATAAATTTGCTTTATTTTTATTATTATATGATATTATTTTATTAAGTCTTATAGAATCAACAAATCTTTTTATTCTTAAATATAAAGAAATAAAAACAATATTATATCCAATTATAAACAAAAATGGAATTACTTGACAAAAACTTATTTTATATTCTTCAATTAAATTAAATTTTTCTACTAATTCATATGATATTAATGATGAATTCATTAAAAATAAAAAAAGATTTGATATTGTTAACATTAATGGAGAAGAAATATTGACTGCTGAATAATTTTGAGTTAAAAAAATTAATATAAATGTGATTGTAAAATAAATAAAATTATAAATGAAATATGGTACATAAGAAATATATTCCATTTTTATTAATATTAAAATAATAATATATCATTTATTATATTTTTTAATATATATGATTAATTATTTTTAATTTTTTGAATTTGAAAAAAAATATAATTAAAAAATATTAATATATAATTTTCAATAAAAACATATACAATAAAAAACAACTTACAAAAAAAATTTCATTCAATAACTTCATTTTCATTTTGTAAAATATTAACTTGAAAAATATTTTGATTAGTTTTAAAAATCATTTTATTATAAATAGTATATTGATCATTAATATAAATCCAAGTACCATTAGTAGAAGGTTTATTTTTTTGTCCATCAATTAAAATCCAACCTTCATCTTCTTTATAATTAATCATACAATGAATTTGAGAAAGTAATTTATCATTTAATTGAATATCTGCTAATTCATATCTTCCAATGCTAATATTTCTTTTTTGAGGCATAAAATAATATGAATCACCATTATTATTTATACCATAAATTTTTAATTTTAATTGATTTGTTTTTGAACTTATTTTACTATTATTATTAATATTATTATTATTATTATTATTATTATTATTATTATTTGAATTTATATTATTATTATTTATTTGACTTATATTTTCTTTTGAATCTCCAATTGTATTTGTTATGAAATTTTCTCCTTTATCTGTTATATAAACTAAAATATAAATTTGACCAATATTTATTAATTGATTATCTTTTAATATATGAATATAATTTAATCTTACAAAAGTTCCATAACCAATACCTAAATCTTTAATTATATATTTTTTTCTTTCTATATTATATTCAATTACAAAATGTCTTCCTATATTATTAATTGAATCTTCATTTAAATTTCCATTATTATTATTTTTTTTTGATGATAAATTACAATCAATTATTCTATTATTGTCATCATCTAAAGGAATAGACATATTATATGGATAATAACCAAAAAATGTATAACCATCTTTTCTATTATTAATTCCATTTTTTAATCCCTGACAATTTATTATTAATTTTGTTCCTTTTATAAAACAAGAATTTGAATTTATTATTTTTAATTGAAGAATTGGGGATGAATTTTTTATTTTATTTAATATTATTTTTCTCTTTTTTAAATCTTCTTTATTTATTGATGTATTATTTATTTTAAATGAATTGTCTTTAATATGTTTTTCAATATTAGTATATAATTTATTATTTGATGTATTATTTATATTTTTTTCAAGAGGATTTAATTTTAAATTATTTGTTGGTTCTGTGTTATGTAATTTTTTTTTATCTAATGTTTTTTCTTTAATATTTATTATTTCTTCTTTTTCTTCTTTTTTAAAAGTATAATTATTATTGCAACACTAATATTTTTTTAATATTTTGTTAAGAATTTATTTTACATTTGCCTCACAAAAATTATTTCCCATATAATTAAAAATATTTAAATGAAAAATTTATATATAAAAAACGAATTTATACAAATTATTTTATATAAAATATATATAAATTAATTTATTATACTTATAATTTTGATTTGAAAAATAATAATTATCTATTGATTACCTAAATTTTTATTAATTAGTTTTATTTGATCATTCAATTTTTTTTCTTCTTCAGTAGTTTCAAATAAGAATTTATTTTTATTTTTATAATCAAATAAAGCTACATTTAAATTAGAATTATTTTTTGATAAAGGTTCCAAATCAACTTTATATTCAGGAATTTTTAATTCATTCATAATTTCTTCATATAAATCACTATTTATTTGTTCATTTTTATCAATATTATCTATATAGATATTATCTAATTGAAAAGGGGATAAAATATTTTGATTATCATTTTTTAATTTTTTATATTTGTCATTATTAAAATCATTAAATTGATATAATAAATTTGAAAGAAAAGGTGCACTAAATTTTCTATTAGCATTATTTGAAGTTTTTGTATTTATTTTATTTTGGATATTTTCATTTGTATTTATATTATGATTTATTGTTTCTATATTTTTATTATTTATGTTATTTTCTGATTTTATAAAATGGGATTTTTCATTTACATTAAATGTAATTCCAAAATTTTCATTTGTATTTTTTTTTACTTTATTTTCTTCATTTATTATTTGTGCTTCTTTTAATTCATTTTTTGAATTTGAAATATTTCTTAAATCTATTTTAATTTGAATATTTTTATTTTTATTTTTTTTTGAAATTTTTTTATTATCATTTTTAATTATTGTATTTATATTCTGAGATTTTATTTTTTTAGTTTTATTTAGATTATTGGTTTTTAATTCTGTAGTTTGATTTGTATTATTTATAATAGAATTTGGATTAGTTTGTATAATTTGAATTTTAAAGTTATATTTACTTTTATTTTTAACAGATTTTTTCATAGGACTTTTTATTTCAGACTTTAAACTTTGTTTCTTTAAAATTTCATTAGAAACACTTTTATCATTTTGATTAAATAAAGGTTTAGTTTTAGATGGTGTTTTTTTATATGAAATTTTATCATTTTCAATAGTATTATAAATAAATTTATTATTAAAATTATAATTATTCTTATATTCACTATTTTGATTTGAAGGATTATATAAAAGAGATTGAATTGAATTTCTTTTAACATTTTTTTTCCCATTATCCTTTCCAGTATAATTTGTATTAGTATTTATTTCAGTAGAATTAATTAATTTATGATTAATTTGATTTAAAATTGAATTAACAGTTACTTGATCATCAATTTTAGATTTATTTAAATGTTGACTTATTTCACTTTTAAATTCAGAAGACTCTTTATTTTCATTTGAACTTTTATCAAATAAACTATCAGTTCTATTATAATTAATAGAACTAATATGATTTTCAATTTCTAAATTATTTTTATACATTTTTTCAAAAGAATTATTAAAATCATTTGCAAAATCACATATTTTTTCCATAAATTCATTATCATCTGTTATATTTAATAAAGTTAAAGGATGAATTATTCCTTCATTTATTCTATTTGAATTTGCTATTATTTGATTATAAATTTCTAGAGAAAGTTCAATTATTTTTTCTGTATTTAATTTATCATTTAAGTGACTTTTATTTTTTGCTTTTAAATCAAAATATAAATTATAATCTGTTAAGTTATCATGAATTCTTTGTATTGATTCTTTATCACCGTTTATAAAACGATTTGTTTGTTCTTTAAAATTTAATTGGGAATTATTTAAATTTGTTCTCATTGGCATATTAATTCCCATTTAATTTTTATTTAATTTAATAATAATAAAATATTTGTATTAATAAATTTTTTTATATATTATAAAAAAAATTTATTTTAAATTTAATTATTTAATTTAAGTATATAATTGTTATAATTATTTTAATTTAATTTTAGAGAATGAAATTTCATAATTTTGTATTATCATTAAATAAAACAGATTCTAATAATAAAACAAATAATTGTTATTCTCTTAAAAAAAATAATAAAAATGAATTTATCAATCCTTTAAAATTCAGAAGTCCTTTAAAAAAATTCATTTTAATGAGTAATGCAGAAAATATTGAAAAAAATTATCAATTAAGACAAATTATTAATCAATATAAATCATTAAATAAAGATTATAAGATTAGAAAAAGAAATAATGAACATTTTTTTCTTTATTCAAAAAAAGATTTAGAATATGAAGAAAAAAAAAATAATTTAACATCTAATATAAGTTACTTAAATAAAATTAATTCATTAAAAAAAAACAATAGTGATCTTTTAAAATACCCATTAATAAAAAGAAATAAAGAAAAAATAAATGATAATAGTAGTATATTATCATATAAAAATAAAAATAATAATTCAAAAAAAAGAGAACCAAGTTTATTAATGAAATATTTATCACAAAAAAATTTTTTTTTCTATCAAAAAAATAAAGAGAGTAAAATTAATATGAATATACATAATGAAAATAAAGTTTTTAAAATCACTGAAATAGATAAAATAATAAATAAATTTAAAAACAAAATGTATAATAGTACAGAAAATTTAAAATTAAAGTCAAATCTTTGGTAATAGTTTTATTTTATCTATATCTTGGGGAAAAAATAAAATGTATAAAGAAGTATACATTCAAAATTATATAGAGTAAATATTGGTTTATATTATTTTTTTAAATTATATTAATATTTAATTTTATTATTATTGAAAAACAAAAAATAAAATTGACTAAATTATTTTTTACAAAATCAACAGTTATCATTTTAATTAATATACATAAAAAAATATATTTTATAAAAATAAAAAAAAAATAATGGACTGGGAAATAAGAGAAATAGAAAAATATTACCTAACAAAAAAAGATCCAAAAAACTTATATCAAAACATAAAAAACATGACACCAGCTGAATTAAAAGAAATAGTAAAATAAAAAAAAATTAAAAAAAACTTCAATATTTTTAGTTTAAAAAAAACTACATTCCAGAATCAAAAACAAAAGAAGATTTATTTAAAGAAGTAAAATATAAAAAAGTATGGAAAGATCCAGGATATTGTAATGGAGAATTTATGCCATTAGTACCATTAAGAGGAAAAATTTTAAATGAATGGGAAGCATCAAGAGTAACAATGCCTTATAGATCATATGAAAGATATCCAGTAAGTAAAGCAATAAAAAATGATTTAATTGGAAAAGATTTTGGCTTTGATGAAAATGGTAATGGAACAACTAAAGAATATAAATTATTTTTAGAGAAACATAAAGAAAAATTTAATGATTTTGTTTATAGACCTAGTAAATATACTAAAATTAATAAATTTTTACCACAGATTTTAATGGATAAACCTCCTTTTAATATTAAAAAAAGTACTTTTGGTGAATTTGGTTTTCCTAAACATAATGCTTTTTTATATGAAAATAGATTTAGAACTAAGAAATAAAATTAATTTTTTTTTTTTTTACTTTGGATAGTGATTTTTATATTCTTTTTATAAGGATTTTTTTTTTTTTTTGGGTTTTTTTTTTTTTTTTTTTTTTTTTTTTTTTTTTTTTTTTTTTTTTTTATTTATTTTACTTTTTTTTTTTTTTTTTTTTTTTTTTTTTTTT
>Ga0256407_10008562_pt1 | contig 14943 bp, 13 predicted proteins | sample RumenRJG_04DNA_FD_193489 | JGI IMG/M metagenome (GOLD analysis project Ga0256407, IMG submission 193489) | Bovine rumen microbial communities from Lethbridge, Alberta, Canada - RJG_04 | ecosystem: Host-associated > Mammals > Digestive system > Stomach > Rumen | place: Canada: Alberta... | reverse complement strand
TAAGGCTGACCCCAGAATTACTAAAATAAAACTATGTGCACAGGCAGGCTTCAGGCGGACAGAAATGCAAAGGTAAAATCCGGCATGTGGAAGTTAGTCCCGCACACTAATTCCAGATGCCCCTTTGGCGTGTCCAGAACCCTCAGTCTAACGGTGCTCATGGGGTCATTATAATGTCAAAACAGCTTTATGAAAAGGAGAAAAACTGACGTTAGTCCTGCATGGTTGCTTAGTTTTCAAAAAGCGGAACTAACTTCAGCAATCAAGTGGGGAATTCTTGCTGTTATATGTTAAAAAGAAGCGCATCAATACCCGGAGAAGCGGCTCAAGAGCTGTTCTGTTGCTTTCAAAGTCGCTGTATTCATCATATAATATAGGGATGGGATTATTATATCTGAAGTGTCTGCTCAGAGCTATTCGCCCTGGGCCTGAGAATAGAATATGAGTACTGAATTCAGAAGGAGGCAGAACATGAAAGCAGATATGATTATCAAAAACGCTAAGATCTTCACGGCGGACAAAGACTGTCCGCAGGCATCCGCTCTTGTGGTGAAGGACGGAAAATTCGTCTATGTGGGCAGTGAGGCGGGACTTAAGGATTATGAGGGCGAGGTCACGGATCTCGGCGGGAAGTTCATCATGCCGGGTATTATTGACAGCCATGTTCATGTGACGACGGGCATCGGTTTTACCTACATGGATATGGGAGAATATGTTGTGTGCTCCAGCCGGCAGGAAGCGCTGGATTTTATGGACCGGTATGTGAAAAGCAATCCCGGGAAAGAGCGTTACAGATTTGTTCTGGAGCGGAAAAACCTGAAGGGGGAGATCCTCACAAAGGAAGATCTGGATGTCATCTGTCCGGACAGAGAGCTGCTGATTCTGGAGGGAGAAGGGCACAGTGTCTGGGTGAACTCCCGGGTACTTGCAAAGCACGGGATTACGGATGAAACGGAGGATCCGGTGCCGGAGCTCAGTTATTATGTGCGTAAGGACGGCCATGTGACAGGCAATGTCTTCGAGTCCGCGGGATGGCATCTTCTTTTTGACGGCTTATCCTCCATGACGGACGAGCAGATCGACGCGGCGCTTCAGAGCTGGATTGATTTCTCCGTCAAAGCCGGCGTGAGCGCAGTCTTTGACGCAGGCTGGCCGGAGGGCGAGGAGCTTCATGAGCGGGTCTATGAGCACCTGCGCGATATGGACGAAAAGGGAAAGCTGCCCGTCTATATCGACGGAAGCTATGCCCTCACCCATCCGAAGAAAATGATGGAGGTTGTGGAGCAGGTGAAGCGGTTTAACCGCAAGTTTCATACGGAGCACCTGAAGGTCCATACCTTTAAGGTATTTATGGACGGGACCCTGCGGATCGAAACAGCCGCGCAGATAACGCCCTATGAAGATACCCATAAAAAGGGCGCTACTACCTTCAATGCGGAGCAGGTGGCCGAAGTCCTGAAGATCCTCAATGAGGAAGGCCTGGATTTTCATGCGCATACCGTCGGGGAGCAGGCGTCACGCACCGTGCTGGACGGCGTTGAACTGGCCAGGAAGGAGCTTGGGGACCGCTTCCGTGTCAGGGTAACCTGCGCGCATCTGGAGATCCAGGATGACGCGGATATGAACCGCTTTGCAGAGCTCGGAGTGAATGCCAATTACACAGCGTGGTGGCACGCCGGATGCATCGGCGGCAATCCCTATGAGATATGGTGCGGAATCCTTGGTGAGAAACGCGCGAATAAGATGTACCGCTGCAAAACCCTCTGGGACACCGGCGCGAATGTGGCCTGGTCCAGTGATAACATCGCCTACGGTGATTTTTCCAGCTGGAACCCGTACCTCGGCATGGAGATCGGAATGACGCGCTGGATCAACGATAAGTCTCTTGCTCCGGAAATCTCAAGAACCGTCGGGAAATTTCCGGCGCCGGATCAGGCAATGAGCATCGAAGAGATGCTCCTGGGCTATACGATCAACGGGGCAAGACAGCTTGGCATTGAGGGCTCCAAGGGGTCCGTCGAAGCCGGCAAGGATGCGGATTTCCTGGTATTTGACGAGGATCTGCTTACGGCAGAGCATGAGGGCTTCAGCCACCACATGCCGCGGGACGTGTATTTCTGCGGAAAAAAAGTGAACTGACAGAACGGACATAAACAGCAGTGATCATGAGAGGAACAATGTACGATGAACGAAATGGACGAGGCGAGGAAGCAGCTGAGAGCGCTGTACGGCGAGAACAAAAGGATCACGGACGGCCATTACGATCCGTCTCTTGCGGTGAAGTGCATCAACGGCATCTTTGTCGGCAGGAGAAGAAGATCACTGACCAGATATTACTGCGTGTAACCGGGGATTCCGGCGGTTCCGCTCCCTTGGACGGCAGGGAAGCTTACAGAGGATGACAGTAAGAAACGATATTGAAAAGGCGGAGAAAAAAGTGAATATATTTTTTAAATCGGTATTGATGGGCATCATGGTCTTTAGTCTGGCGGCCTGCGGCAATCAGCCGCAGGGAACCGGCAGCCAGCCGCAGGAAGCTGGAAGTCAGGCGCAGGAAGCCGGCAATCAGCCGCAGGGAACCGGCAGTGCGGTGTCTGCGGCAGAGACAGAGAATCCGGAATCCGGGCCGGCCGCTGCGGACATCGGGGATGCGCCCGACTACGCGAAGACATCCTGCTGGTACCAGATCCCTGAGATCACCAGGGACGTTGACACGTTCTTCATCTACCCGACGGAGTACCTGGCGGCTGAAGAAAGCGATCCTGATTATGCCGCCCTTGACAATGCCGACATGCGGGACGGCGTTGAAAACATCGACCACAGGTTTATGGCAAGCGTGTATGAGGACTCCACAAACGTATTCATTCCGTACTACCGGCAGGCCAGCCTGAGGGTCCAGATCGATTCCTGGAGAAAGACCGGCGACATACGCAATGCCCTTAAAAACAATACCCCTTATGCCGATATAACCGCGGCCCTCGACTACTACTTTGAGAACTGCAACAACGGCCGTCCGTTTATCATCGCTTCTCACAGTCAGGGCTCCGGCATCTGCACGCTGGTGCTTGAGAATTATTTCAAAGAGCATGCCGATTATTATGAGCGTATGGTGGCGGCCTACGTCCTGGGCTTCTCTGTTACAAAGGATGAGCTTGAAGCCAACCCGCACCTGAAGTTCGCCACAGGCGAGAGCGACACGGGCGTTATCGTCAGCTGGAACATCGAAGGTCCCAGGAATGTGGAGGAAAACGCTCCGAATGCCGTAGTGATGCCGAATGCCATCAGCATCAATCCCCTGAACTGGAGGCTTGACGATACCTATGCGCCGGCCGGCGAGAACCTCGGCTCTCTCGTGCTGAATGAGAAAACCGGTGAGACCGAGATCAGGGACATCGGCGCGGATGCCCAGGTGGTTCCCGAACGCGGCGTGGTTGTGACGAACGCCGATCATGAGCCCATGACGGGAATGCCCGATGTGTTCGGCACACAGAGCTTCCACAACGGTGATTACACATTTTATTACAACAACATCAAGGATAACGTGGCAAAGAGAATCGCCGCGTATCAGAACAAATGAGGGTTAACGAAACTCTATGAAATCAGTTGTTTCGCGGACAAAAGCAGGCTTATACATTCTTCTTGCGCTCCTGACCGGGATCTTTGCGTTCATTTCCTTCAGGTTTTACAGTTATGATATCGAAATGAGGCTGAACCCGCAGGTGGAGCGCGCCATCATTCAGGCATCCCGGCTGCTTCCGCAGCTTGAAGAAAACGAAGACGCCCTCCGGGAGATCTCTGTCAGTCTGGAAAAAAGCCGGAGACGGATACTGCGCGCGAGCAGGGAGCTGGCGGATGACCAGGCCTGGGATGAGGAAGAAAATGTTGAGACCGTCATCAGTGAGACCATATCCTGGATGAACCGGATCACCAAGCTGCGCGTGGGGCGCAGGGGCCATGTGATCGTCGTCTCACAGAATGATTATACGATCCTCGCGCATCCGGACGAACGATTCGTCGGAGAAAAGCTGCATCCCCTGTGGGGGAAGCTGGACAGGGAGGCGATCCCCGATCTGAAAAAGCTTCACGGGAAGATCACGCGGAAGGATCTGCCGGAGGAATATTATCTGTTTTTCCCCCACACCTTTTTCATGCGGAATCCGGACACCGAAAGGTACTACGCCGCGGTGGACGCTGGCGTATACGGATCGGTCTTTTCCTACGGAGATACTTATATCATCTGCGGCGTGACCCTCTATGAAACGCTGGCGTTTGTCGTATTCCGGTGTTTCTTTTCAACGCTGTTCTTCTTCGTGTTCGCGTGGGTCTTTGTCCGTTATGTCGGATTTTCCCTGATCCGGCATATGGAAGCACCGGAGATGTTCCGCAAGAAGCTGGCTTCCTATGGGGCCATATCGGTAATCGTTCTGTTCGGGGTCTTCTGGTATTACCAGACCATGATGGACGTGACCGGGGACATCGCGACCATGAACGAGCACGCCGAGGCTGCGGTGGAGACCCTGAATACCTACCACCGGTACAGTGAGAGACTGGCGGGCTGGCTCGATGAGCAGTATCTCGAGAAATGCCGGCTTACGGCGGACCTGGTCCGGAAGCAGGGAAAGGAACACCTCACCAGAAAAGATATGGCGGAGCTTGCCAGAGATCTGGATGTGGAATATATCTATGTTTATGACAAAAAGGGAAAAGTGATCGTCACGAACTCACCCTATGACCATTTCACGCTGAGCACCGACGAAGCGGCTCCGTCCTATGCTTTCCGGCCGCTCCTGGACGGGAAGGAGTATGTCATACAGGACGTCCGCACGGATGACTTCGGCGAGAGAAGGCAGTATATCGGAGTCAGCCTCCGGGATGAGAACGATCTCTGCGACGGGTTTGTCCAGATCGCCGTTGATCCGCAGCTCAGAGACCGGCTGCTGGATCCCATTAATGTTCAGGGTGTCCTGGACAACCTTGTGATCGGGATCCCCAGGTATGCTCTGGCCATCGATAAGAATACGATGAAGATCGTCGCGACCACTGGCCTGGGCTATGAAAATGCAAGCGCCGAGGAGCTGGGCCTGGATGCCGGAAAAATCGAAGACAACTACAATGGGATCCTCACCATCAACGGGGAGACCTACTATACGGGGGTCAGCCGGTCGGAGAACCTGTATCTGATGCCTTTGCTGCGGAGTACGGACAACTCCGGCGCCCTGGCGATTTCCTGCGTCCTGGCCCTGTTCAGCGCCGCGGCATATTTCCTCCTCGTGCTTATTTCACAGCGCGGGTACAGGAAAGCTGTTCTGGCCGGGGCAGCGGAGCAGACGGAAGCAGGCGGGAACCGGAACGTCACCGGCGTGAACCTGAAAAAAGCCGGGACATGGAGCTTATGGGGAGGCCTGCCAAAGGCGGAAGAGAAGGACGGGTTTGAGGCCCGCTGGAAGAAACAAAGCGCCGTTCCGGTGGAAGAGCAGACTCCTGAAATGCGTATCCGAGGGATCATTTACCGCCTGCTTCTGGCATTCTCGGTGGTGTTCCTCCTGTTTGAGACCGTCCTGATCTATGCCGGGATAACGCAGGGAACCGGACTGGACGGCTTCTCCTATGTACTTCTCGGAAACTGGGAGAAGGGACTGCATCTGTTTTCCTTCTCATACTGTCTCTTCCTCCTCTGCGTGCTGTACGTTTTCCGGGAACTGCTGAACCAGGCCCTCTACCACATCGCGAAGATCTCCGACATGAGGAGCGAGACGATCCTCCTTCTTCTGCGGAGTGCCCTGAAATATGCCTGCGCCCTGATCTTCCTGTATATAGGACTGGCGAAATTCGGCATCGATACGAGGGCGCTCTGGGCATCTGCCGGCGTGCTGTCGCTGATGATCGGCTTCGGGGCAAAGGATCTGATCAGCGATATCGTTGCCGGACTGTTCATCATTTTTGAAGGTACTTATAAGATCGGCGACTGGATCACAGTGGGAAGCTGGTACGGAACGGTGGAGGAGATCGGACTCCGGTATACGAAGATCGAATACAACGGAGATACCAAGTTCCTTAACAATTCCTCTGTCCGGGATCTCATCAGGGCAGAAGGGGAAGTGGTAAAGGAGCTGCTTATGGTGCCTGTCCCTTATGAGACGGATCTTCTGGAGATCGAGAAACTTCTGAACAGGGAGCTTCCGGTCATCGCGCCGAGGATCACCGGCATTGCGGGACCCCTCAGATATGAGGGCGTAAACTCCTTTGAGAACAGCTGTGTTATGCTCCGTCTCTCCATCATGTGCTCGAGCGAAGGACGCAAAAAGGCGCACAGGGCCCTGCTGAGGGAAATCAAGCTTCTCTTTGAGAGGAAGCACGTCAGTATCCCGTACAGCCATGTGGTGGTCAGTGATTATAAGGAAGAGAACAATACCTACGTCGATGCGCCGGATACGGCTCCGAAGGAGGAGCTGGAAGGCGCCGGGGACCCGGTCAGTCCGGCCCGGATGAATTGACGCATTGTAAAAAGGGCAGACTGCAAAATAAGCCGTCTGCCCTTTTTACATATCGGTGCGTACCTGAACTGTCCCGGAAGAATGTGCTGACCACCATGTCCCGGAAGAATTATGTGCCGGAGACCTTTTCCATCTCCTGACGCACCTCTTTTTCCAGGAATGTCAAGATCGAACGGATCGACATTCCGGAAACGCCGGAAGAGGAAGAATGGCTGGCGAAGCAGAACTTCCGCAACAGCGCTGAGGATGCCTATACGGGATGAAATCAGCAGGGAGATCAGAAAACCTGAAACAGAACAGTAATCAGAGTTGTCAGGAATTATTACAAAGAAAAAAACTCATCACATATTGCTTTCCGTGCTCTGGATCAAAGGGCCACACAAGCGACCCGATCTCACTCGAATTACGCCTGAGATCACTGATGCATTGGCATGCTCCCTCAATCGGACTAACAGGATCATACTCACACCCGAAAAGAGCCTTCTTTTTCGCCGCATGAATCATTGCCTTGTCCAGCATGGGAATAATTCCGTCGTTCCACCCCCTGATCTTTTTATGGAACCACTCTTCTTTAATCGTTCTTCGGAAGATCTGTTCTGAAACATTAGCAGCAAGGACTTTCCAGCTATAGGAAAGCAGGGAAAACAGCTGGCTGTGTACACCTGCACAAACGACAGCATCACAGCTTTCCGGAACAAGCACTCTGTTGAACTGTTCCCCGTTGATATAAAGCTTTTGCTCAAGCGCCTGAAGCCCTTCCAATGTCCGTGTCCGAAACGCTTCTTCTGTAAGCCTGACTCCCTGGTTCATAACAAAAGCAAGCAGGTTCTGGAAAAAAGCTTCTATATCTGACTCTGAGATGCCAGTCAGAGATTCACAGGCCAATGATACTTTTGGCGACGTTTCCAAATGATACTGTGCAAGTGCTTTCCTCATAGCATTACTGTCGGTATCAAGCAGCACGATCTTCCCACAATGCTCTGACAGTATATTGAGATCAATATCACAGCACCCGCCCGCCCCAAGTATCAGGAGCGAATCTCCAGGCTCAATCGCTTTTTCCCGGATCAGTGCAGTAAGCCGGTTTCTGTAATCCTTCCAGGAATCCCAGACATCCGGAATAATAAAACCACTTTTTACTTGTTGAAATAATTTGCTGCTCATAAGCGTCATCCAGCCATATCTTAACGGTATCTTAACGGTGCCTGACACCTGTCTCCTGCTTATTCTCCAAACAGGACCTTCACCAGTTGCTTTTCATACTCCGGAATATCCGGCGGTCTTCTCGCAGATACAAGATTCCCGTCCACCACACAGGGCTCATCCAGCCAGATAGCCCCGGCGTGTCTTAAATCATCCCGGATCCCCGGGGTGCTCGTCACCTTCCTGCCCTCCAGGATCTCAGCCGATGCGAGGACCCATCCGGCATGACAGATCTGTCCGATCAGCTTCCCATCGCGGTTCATTTCTCTGACAAGTTCCAGGACTTTCGGGAACCTTCTCAGCTTGTCAGGCGCCCATCCGCCTGGGACCAGGATCCCATCGTAATCCTTAGATTCCACGTCCTCAAAGGACATCTCAACTTCACAGGGAACGCCGTATTTTCCGTGATACTTTCCGGGTTTCTCCGCCACCAGGTCGACGATAGCGCCGGCTTCCCGGAGCCGCATCACCGGACACCACAGTTCCAGATCTTCGAAATCATCACTGACCAGCTGCAGTATCTTTTTCATCCCTTCATACCTCCTCTTCCATCATCAGTTTTTCTAACGCAAAAGGAACCGCTCTTGTGATAATTATACTCCAAAAAGCGGCGGAAGCACTTCCCCCGCCGCATAAAAAGGAGACAGAGAACCGTCCCCTGTCTCCTGATACCTGTCGCAATTTCAGCACCGCCGCCTCAGAGCATCATCTGGTAGATCTTCGCGCAGTCCTCTTCGTTTAAAGTCACAAATCCGCTGATGCTTCCCTTTCTCCCGTTGCCGTTGCAAAGGGTGTCCACAAGCTTCGGTATATCTTCTTTTGCCCCCAGTTCGGCAAAATTCTTCGGCATCCCAATAGAGACCAGGAAATTCTGAAGACGCCGGATCCCCTCAAGCGCTGTTGCCTCAGGATCGGCAAAATCCATCTGGCAGCCCCAGACACGGACGGCAGCCTGGGCGAAGCGCATCACATTGTGCCCCATTACATAGCGGAAGACCGCCGGCATAGTGACCGCAAGTCCCGCACCGTGGGCGCAGTCGTAGAGCGCAGAGAGCTTATGTTCAATATTATGACTGTTCCAGTCCTGCGACCGCCCTACGCCGCAGAAATTATTGTGCGCCATCATACCTGCCCACATGATATTGGCCCTTGCGTCGTAGTTGTCCGGATCTTCTATTACCCGCGGTCCCTCATGGATCATAGTGAGCAGAAGCGCCTCGATCAGGCGGTCCGTGACCTCTACCTCCGGCGTATTGGTCAGATATCTCTCTGGGATTCCGGCTATGATCTGTGCTCATACCGAAATCACTTGCCCCACAGCTGCATAAACCGCAGCTGGTAAGAATTACATCAATATATACTCAAAATAAATACATTCCTCCCCTTTAAGCCTCCGGTCTGGTCAACCGGAGGCTTTTCTCATTGCATCCAGTGAGAGAATCTTATCCATGTTTGAAACTATAAACTCCTGCGCAGTGCGGCCATAGGTTATATAAACATATTCCTGATCTTTTGCATTTCTGCGCAGCTCTGACTTGATGCCTGCTTCACGGCCTTTATCTGTTACGACAGTCCTTTTTTTCCCATTCTCTTCTGTCTGTTCCTCACCAAGATATCCGTTTTGCTTAAGCCAGGCAGTAATCGGTATATATGTAATCCTTTGATAAACTGTCATATCCACCAGATTATTGATCTGGTCAACAAGCCTTGTAACAGACTTATCTTCGGAATATCGGAATTCCTTTAATGCCTCCAGAGGATACTCCTGTTTGCTGCTGTCTCTGTTAGTGCGGGGCCTTCTCCCAATGTATCCATCGTTACGCTTTACTTCTTCCAGAACCTCTTTTATAAATAACATGCACCTGACGACATTGGGGTTTTTAATAACAGAGTCGTCATCGACCGGGATGTTATTCACCGGATTACGACCTTCCGTGATCCTATGCAGGTATTGGATAGCTATCTCCAGTTTCTTTGTGTCGACTACTTCCATAAGACAACATCCTCTTCCAAGTATTGTTTAAGTTTCTTCAGTTTTCTCTCCGTAATGAATTCTGAATAATGAAGCCCCTCATATGTAGAATGCAGTACAGGATATCGTTCTCTTGTTTTGAGAATGAAATGCTGCGTGATCATCCATTCGATCACTGCCTGTATCATATCGTAAGACATATTGCTCAAAGCCCGGAATTCCGGAACCTGCCCCAGGTTGTTCTTTACGACCTTTTCACTCTCTGTGCCACTGAGAATATCTGTCAGGACCTTTATGCCGTAGAACCTGTTCCTGCTGGCATTCTGCAGTGCCTTCACTATGGTAAACACTACATCATTCAGATCCATTTCTCCAAACATGACCGGTTTGATATCAGCTCTCTGAATCTCAATATAATCATCTGCCCACTCTTTTCCGGATGCAGACCGGTTCTCATGGGATACATCCTGTCTTACCGCTGTTCCGGCAGAGACCCACATGGTTTCAACACCCTGATCAGCCTCTTCCTTCTCCATGGTATAACCCATCTGATCATAATAATATTGCATACTCATGGATCTGTTACAGCCGGTGCCGTTATTTGAATAATTCGTACAGCCAAGGAAATATCCATGTTTATAACTATGTTTAACTATTAAATAACCCTCCCTGCATTTTTCACACTTCTGGATGGCCATCTTTCCGCCGCGCAGATCATTCGTCATAAAGCCGCATACTTCAGGCTCATTCGTACAAATGTACAGTCTTAATCCATACGCCCTCTTATACTTTAACTGCATAGGATAACCGCAAAGCGGACATGACTTTCGCGACGTCCCATATGTATAATCTTCGTTCCAGTCACCCACAAGACGGACATTCTTATATTCCTTCTTTATTTCCACAAGGAACTCTGAAGGATTCTGCTCGGGCGCCACCATGAACACGCGGTTTTTCGTTCGTGTCATTGCAACATAAAACAGTCTTCTCTCCTCGGCATAGTCAATGGATCTGTCCCCTTTAATAACAAAAGACAAGACCGGATCATCCTCTATTTTGGAAGGGAAGCCGTACATCTCATTCTTTCCGTTTACGATGATCACATCATCATAGCCTAACCCCTTGGAAGAATGCGCTGTCATAAACGTAATATCCAGTTTCGGATATTTGACGCTCTTGACCTTGTCTCCGCGTTTGATGTATTCGAACAGGCCAGATCTTTCAAGCAGATCTGCGTCAAAATTAAAGCGCCCGAGCAAAAGGATCGGTCCCACTTGCTGCTGCTCTTCTTTTTTAAACTCAATTATTTTTTCGAGGGCAGTCTCCACTGCGCGGGCCATCGCATAATTAGCTCCGCTCCTGCGGTCTCCGTTTCTTCCTTTTGCTCTGCTGTCATAAGTATAGATAATTACAGGATCCTTTATTCTCTTTGGAGAAATGAGTGTCTTAGGGATCTGTTCCTTATTCTTCTGGATGAAATTACCCGCGATATCGATGACATCCTGAGAATTACGATATGTTCTCACGATCTTGAGTTCCTTAGCATATCCCATCTTCTCAGCGAACTTCGTGAACAGCGTGATGTCGGATCCGCTGAACGCATAGATCGACTGCCAGTCATCTCCTACCGCAATGATTTTAGCATCTGTCACTTCCGATAAAGCCTTGGTAAGATCAAACCGCTGCCTCGAAATATCCTGATACTCGTCAACAATGATATACTTGAAATTCAGCTTCTGCCCCAATTCCTTTACTTCAGTAAGAAGTCTGGCAGACTCATTGATCATATCCTCAAAATCTACGGCATTGTTTTCCTTAAGCCATCTTTCATATTCCAGGTAACAGTCCGCACATATATCCAGGAACAACCTGCTTCGTACATTCTGAGTTGAATGATACATGCGGTTAAAATCGTCCAGCTTGTAATCGTTGACCTTGAAATTCGATATAAAACGGCAGATAAGGTTTACCAGCTTGCGAACATACCGGTTCTCCTCACCGGCCACGATCGTCTCCATGACTTCTTTATTGGAGCGCGGCCTGATTTCAAATCCCTTTTCTTCCAGTTCCTCCTTCAAATGAGACAAAAGCGGCCGCCTGTCGTTGTACCCGGAAAAAGTATAGATCAACGTCGTATTATGCTGCCTGTGCAGTCTGACTTTATCGTTCACAGCATTTTTATAACGTTCAATTTCATCGGGACTGAAGCGGTCATTTTCTCCGGATTCCGTTATTCCGAAGTGTTCAATATAGGCGACCTTCCCATCCTGTTTTATGACGAAATCCGGTGTGTAAGGTTTCCTCGAATACATGATGTCATAGGGATAGATGGGCTCATATTCATAATCAATATTGTTGAGATAAAGGAAGTTCGCGATCTCGACTTCCTGATGGGATCTCAGTACTTCGTTCTGGATCGTGACAGCTCTCTTTGTTCTGGCGTCAATGACTTCCCGCTTAAAGTCTTCCAGATCGCTTCGCATCGTTGAGTAGTTGGACTTTGCAATGTTATTAAAGAAGCCGTTCAGATCATCACCTTCATAAGGAGCGTCAAAATATGTCGCAAAGAACATGATAAGCTTATTCACTACACTTTCATTGCGCATAACGGACTCTCTGAAGTAATCTCTTATCACAAAATAGAGTCGCGACTGGTCAACAATATTCAGTTTCTCTTCCGGGGCATTCACATGGATGATCGCATTCCCTGTTGAATGATATGTTGCGATGGGGCAATTGATCCCAAGGCTTTTTTGAATCTTATCCTTCAGTTCGTTAACTGCCTTATTCGTAAACGAAATCACCAGGATCTGTCTGGGATCGACCCCTTGTTTATCCACAAGGTATTTGACCTTCGCTGCAACAGTGGTCGTTTTGCCTGCGCCTGCTCCTGCAATAACAAGGCAATAGTCTTCGTCCGTAAGGACCACACGGCGCTGGTCTTCGTCAAGCGCGATCCGTGGATCCACAGACTGCAGAATCTTATCAAGGTATTCCTTTTCCCTTACCATTGCAGCAGAAACATAATCCTCATTATGCTTTTCTACCTGCGTTTCTATACTTTTACAGGATTCGATGATCCGTTCTGCCTTTTCCGTGTTAAGGCCATTTTTTCTGCAGAAGTCTTCCAGCATATCACTGCTTCTTAATACAGTAAAAAAGTCAATGACCGGAGCATATTTATCCCGCTTATCTTTATATTCGCTCTTCGCAATATACCTGTCCTGGTCTAAGAGGGACGCAAAAAAGTCACCGCATTCGAGAAGCTTTTCTGCATTCTCATTCTGTGGCTGCCGGAATTCACCCGAAGGATTATTATTTTTTGCATTATCTCTTTTGTGAAAAAGCCCTAATATCCTGTCAAAGAATCCCATACACTAAAACACCCTTTAAACATGATACAAACATTTTGAAAGGAGGAAGGCGTCACTGATATCCGCTTCTTCCGATTCATGTCCGGTGCTCCATTACCCACTGCAGCAGTTCTTCATAACCCATGCTTCCGTCGGCAACTGATAATCCTGCATGAACCAGTTCTTCATCACTGCACTGGATCCTGATCCCATTCATTTCAAGAAATGCCATCATAATATACATTCCGATGCGCTTATTGCCGTCCACAAATGCATGATTGGAAATCAACGCAAAGCCGATCCTTGCACCTTTTTCTTCTTTTGTTGGGTAAAATTCCTTCTCCCCGAATCCAGCGAACGCACTCTCAAGGGCAGACTCCAGCAGTCCTTCGTCACGCACACCAACGCTGCCCCCAGTAGCTTCAGCCATCAGCTGATGCAGCAGCAGCACCTTTTCTTTGCTGAATCTGATCATTTTGCCAGTTCCTCAAACGCGGCCTTATGCTCTCTCAGAATCCTGGCGGCGACAAAATCTATTTTTTCATCCTCCGTCATTTCTATCTGCGGTTCTGTGTCAAGATCTATCACAAGAAGCTTAGGCCGATTATTTTTAAACACAATTACACGGCCTTTCTTCTCTGCGAGTTTCGCAACACGTGAAAAGTTCTGATTCGCTTCCGTAGCTGTCACAATTGCATTCGTATCTATTGTCATATCAGCACCTCCTGATGCTAAAAGTATAACATATAATAGGCATAATTCAACCTACTGCAAATCTTACGTTATCTTACAAGCTGTCAGGGAAATGATCGATCAAAGAGTCAGAAAAGCCCCGGAAACTCAACATTTCCGGGGATGGTGTGTGAGGGCGGATCACCCTGATATTAACATGGTATTAACTATTGAAAGCGGAAAGGAGAAACCGATGATGTCCTTTCTTATGCTTTTAGAATATCTTCAAGTTCCCCTCGCAGAGCTGGAAGATCATCTGAAATGATTTCCCATACCAGCTGTTTATTGACGCCCTCGTAATCATGCACGATCCGGTTCCGCAAACCGTAAATCTGCCTCCATGGTATCTCCGGATATTCTTCCTCAAAAGCCCTGTCAACCTTTGAGGATATCTCACCTATCTGGCTGAGATGAAAACGCAGGCTTCTATCAGCATAGAGTTGTTGATAAAGTCCGTATAGCTGACTCCCTTGCAGTAGCTGCCTATGGTATCGATCATTCACAGCATTTTCTGAACAATGATCTTATTCCTCATAGATGCTGACTCCTGTCTTCTGAATCTCCTCTTCGACCCTTGAATTCTTTTCTATATGGCTGACATCCAGCAGATCCACGTCCTTGTCATTCAGGCTCTCCCTTATATCTTCGATCAAGCCGACAAATTTCAGGCCCCGAAGCCCACTTTCTACCATGATATCGACGTCACTGCTGTCTGTCGCTGTTCCCTTACCATATGACCCAAAAAGAACAGCTTTTTTAATTCCATACCGCTGAAATACAGGTGTAAGGCGTCTTTTTATCTCATCTCTTGTATAAACCATGCCTTCACTCCTTTTTAAAACCACACTAACTCTGTTTTATTATATCATACGCATCATAATGTTACCTTGCTAAACAAATTCTTCCGGCGTTTTTCAACTTCAGAGTCTTATTTCATTCTATAATTGTTGGTACTTCGATATTTGTCCGCGATTAACAGACGACAAATATACTTGTGAAGGGAGGAAAAGAAAAAATGGTTTACACACTGACAAGGCACTATGACCGCAGGACACAGTATGAGGCTGATATTTTCGTTTCTTTCTGTATAACCCTTTCAGTTTTTTAAATGCAGTAACGTCTTGAAAGGAAGTAGGTCCTGTCCCAGTCAACGATATTTACCTCAGACTCTTTCGCCGGGTGGATGTTG
>Ga0256407_10008560_pt1 | contig 14945 bp, 12 predicted proteins | sample RumenRJG_04DNA_FD_193489 | JGI IMG/M metagenome (GOLD analysis project Ga0256407, IMG submission 193489) | Bovine rumen microbial communities from Lethbridge, Alberta, Canada - RJG_04 | ecosystem: Host-associated > Mammals > Digestive system > Stomach > Rumen | place: Canada: Alberta... | reverse complement strand
TCTCCGCAGCCTCATGGTTGCCGCAGAATAAATAATTCTTTCTACCCAAAGTGATTGGCCTGATCTCATTCTCGGCGAGGTTGTTGTCCAAAAATATCCTGCCATCCTCAAGATAGTGCATCATGTTGTCCCAGCGAGTGTAAGCATAGGTGATGGCCTTTCCGATCTCGGAACTCTCGCTGTACTTGACGCCCTCGCTCTCCATCCAAGCCTTCATGGCCAACATGATGGGCCTGGACAGCTGCTGGCGCTTTTCCTTCATCTGGTCAAAAGTGAGCTTTGCCTCGTCGCACATGTGCTCTATCCTGTATAGCTTCCGTATCTCGCCCAGGACATGCTCCGCCATCTCACGGTTCTCGTCGAGGGCGGACTGAAAATGTCTTCTGATATGAACCATGCAGTTGACAAGGGTCACGTCGGGGTTGGTCTTGAAGGCCGTCTCATAGCCCGCAAAACCGTCACATTGGAGATATCCCTTGAAGTTGTACTTGTCTGCCAGCCGCTCAATCACCGTGTATCAGGGGGACGGGGAATCTGATACGTTTTATGCCATCTTATGATTATAGGGGATGGTCATCAGAACGGCTCTCCATGATCATTTTTTCGAGAAATGCATTCCATACACCCTTGCAACTCCAATATTATTCCCGAAAAATCCAAGTCCATTCATATGGAACTACTTTGTAATTATGTAAGTCTCTGACAATCAATGGTGATTGAAATTGCCCCATTTTAAACGGTACAAATTTTTATATCCCGATAATGGATTCTTTGTAGTCACCTTGTTAAATTTTTTGACAGTCATAAAGCGGTTGAGGGGCAACAAAGTTTAAGATTTGGTTAAGATTGTTTAACTACCCAGCATGACTCTAAAATAGGGTGAAAAATGGCTTCTTGTACCGTCATTGTACCTCGCCCCTCTCAAAACCCCATAAATAAAGGGGGAATGATAATTCATCTGCAAATTCACAAGTAAGTAAGATAATCGGCGGTGGCATCTTCTTGTCTGCACCGGGAGAACTTTGCGGATAGACTTCGTGTGTGAACTTCTTGTGGAACTTCTTTTCTGGTTAGTTTTATTTTTATCAAAAAGTGATAAAGTTAAACTATCTTAAGGAGACATCCTTCTGCCTATTTTTTCTTTATCAAAATTTGATAATATGAAAATCATTCTGTAACTTTGTCAAAAATTGATAAACTACTTTTAAGATAACTAACTTTTAAGATGGCAAAAGCACACGAAGAACTGAAGAAGCTGCTTGGAGAGCGACCTGGAAAGGCATTCGCTCTTGATGTCACCAGACAAGTGTATGCATGGGCAGAGCGCATCCCTGATGATGCCATCAGGTACCGAATCTTCGAGGAACTGACTGTCAGGTATGAAACTGGTGAGAAAACCAAACGTGGTCTTGACAAACAAGACCATTACCGTTTCGATAGCGTGCTCTTCATCCAGCCTGGTTATCGTGCCCTCAATCAGAACCAGTGCTTCACGGTCGGCATAGAGTTGAAGAACTCCAAAGCAGACTTGATGGGTGATCACAAGATGGACAAGTACCTCGGATGGACTGACCTCTTCTTCATCGGAGTTCCTGCTGACATCACGGAGGATGCCATCAGGAAGGCCGATGAGGTCTCGGAGGAAGTCTTCGGCAACAAGTCAATGGTCGGAGTGTTCGATATTGAAAACGGGGTTATTTACAAGATGCCGGCTCGAAAGCAAAACGTGTCGATTGAGAACCGTCTCAAGATCCAGGAACAAGTCATATACAATGTCTTGTTCGATGATATGAAGACCATCACCGTCAAGCATGAAGGGATATCACTTGAAGAAATATCAATAGAGAATCACCCCATCAACGCAATCACCGTTGGTGAAGAAAACTATCAAGAGAATAATCAAGAAAACTATCAAGAGAGAGATGCCCCTGATACGACCTCTGACAGTTCAAGCCAGGAAAAGCCGACCAAGTCATCCGAGTCATCCAAGTCACCCCTCGACGAGGAGTTTGTGAAAGCAAGAAACGAGAAGCGTGCCGAGAACCGTGCCAAACGTGAAGAACTGGCCAAGGACCTGGCTGAGCGTAATAGGCAGCTCACAAACAAGACCAGGGAACAACTTGCCGGACTGTCCGACCGTGACCAATTGGTGTTCTGGTGCGTCAGGGATGCCACTGTCAATGGCGGTATCAATGGGATAAACATCCCATCGGCCATTGGTCAAAGTTCGGCTGGAGTCAATCGTTCCCTGAAAAAAATAAAGGAGCGTGGCCTTGTCACCCTCGATGGTGCACCGAAATACGGCAAATTCAAAGTCATTGGGGATGCCTTGAAATCCTCACGCTGCATTACTTGCAGGCACTATGACGAATGTCAGGGCAGTGCCCTTCATTGTGGTTCCTACCAGTCAGTAGAACAATTATAACAATAATTTTGTTATCTTTCGAGAAATGGAGGAGTAGTAGGGCATAAAATAAGGTGGAAGTCATTGAATAATTCTCAATTTTTTGCAAGATTTTCATTGTTTCTAATCTAAAACGGCAGTTATTATGCGAAAATATATTATCTTTGCATCTAAATTGAGTAGATATGGAAGGTAAAGACCTAAATAGGCTGAAGGTTGTTCTCGCTGAGAAGAAAAGAACGAATAAATGGTTGGCTGAGCAACTTGGAAAGGATCCTGGAACCATTTCTAAATGGTGTACGAACACATGCCAACCTGATTTGGGAAATCTAATGAAAATAGCCAAGCTTCTTGAAGTGGATATCAATGAACTTGTGCGCTTTGAGCAAATATCTTAGAACGAATCATGAATTTATGAGTAAATAACAAGGCTATCATTACTTCTTTGCGGTATATGAACTATGCCATAATCTCATAATTCTATCTCTCTAATAAGATAATTCAAGTAAGGCCTTTGCCCCTCCAAATTCAAGAAGATAGAATAATAATGAAATTGAATTGTATCATTGTCGATGATGAACCATTGGCTGTCAAATTGTTGGAGTCATTTGTAGCCAAAACACCGAATCTAGAGCTGTTAGCCAGCTTTACAGATTCAGTTAATGCTATTACTGTAATCAAGGAAAAGAAACCTGACATTCTCTTTCTTGACATCCAAATGCCCGACCTCGATGGTATAGAATTTGCTCGTATGGTACCTCAAAATACTAAGGTCATTTTTACAACAGCATTCAAAGATTACGCTTTTGAGAGCTATGAAGTAAATGCTCTGGATTATTTGCTTAAACCAATTAGATATAACAAGTTTATTATCGCCGTTGATAAAGCCTTCAAATGGTTTGGAGTCAATAAAGAACAACCCATCTTGGATAGCAGGCATAATAAGAGCAATTCCCCAGAATCAGCTCCAAAAACTATGTTTATAAAGGTTAATGGCGATTTTCGTCAAATATTGATTGATAATATTCTTTATGTAAGTGGAATGAAAGATTACGTAATGTTTTATCTTGAAAACGAACGTAAGCCCCTTATTACTTATCTAAGAATGAAAGTAGTCGAAGAGATGCTGCCCAAGGAGAAATTCATGCGAGTAAACCGATCTTATATTGTTGCTCTTGACAAAATTGAGAAAATTGATCGTAATGATTGCATTTATATTAACGATGAAATCATTCATGTCACAGGAGCTTTTCAAAATAATTTTTACACATTCATACAGAATCGCCAAGGAGCTGTTTGAATACGATAAAATCCTATGTTAGAAAGATTTACATTTAAATAATATGCCAAAAAGAATAGCTTCATTATTTTCAGGCTGTGGTGGTCTTGATTTAGGCTTCACAGGTGGCTTCATCTACCAAGGTAGGGAGTATGAAAGGCTAGACACAAACATAGTATTTGCCAATGATTTTGATCAAGATGCATCAAATTGCTATAATGCAAACCCTTTACTTATGGCAGATGGGGTTGAATGTCTCTTGCAAGATATTCGTACAGTAAATACAGATGATATACCTGATTATGACATTTTGTTGGCAGGATTTCCATGCCAACCATTTTCAAATGCAGGAAATCGAAGGGGTGTTAATGATGCAAATGGCAGAGGGACATTATTTGAAGAATGTGAGCGAATAATTAGAGCAAAAATTGCTAACGGTCATCGACCCCAAGCTTTTGTATTTGAAAATGTTCGAGGTATTCTATCTTCCAAAATGCCTGATGGTGTCACTACCGTTCCACAAGAAATATCTAACAGAATGCATGCTATGGGTTATAACATGAGCATGCAACTTGTTTGTGCAAGTGATTATGGTGTTCCACAACAACGATACAGGGTCTTGATTATAGGAATTGATGCAGAACTTGGAATTGGAGCTTTCAATTTTGATGGACTACGCCAAGTAGTTCAAGAGCGCCAAATACCTTCAAAGAGTTATGGACGAGACGAAGAACTATTGTTGGGTAGTATTCTTCAGGGTGTTCATGATGTTCAGGATGATGTGGTTTGGAATTACAGCGAAACTACTCAACGCTCTGTAGATTTAATTGGAGGATGCCGTCACGGAATGCAGGGCTTTGATTATTTTGTTCCAGGTTTCAGAAAAGAAGATTTACCTGCTATCATGTTTGAAGGGCGTTCATGGAAAAATATTCCCTATGAACTCTTGTCACCTCGATTCAAGAAGATAGCAGACGACCCCAAGCGTTATCATGCGCCTAATTTCTTTAGACGTTTTGCCTTTGGCGAAATCAACGGAACTATAACTGCTTCTGCTCAGCCAGAGAACTGCGGCATTACACATCCAGTAGAGAATCGCAGGTATTCTGTTAGGGAATGTGCACGTATACAATCCTTCCCTGACAATTATAGTTTCGGAAACATACCTCTCCAATCACAATACAAGGTAATCGGTAATGCTGTGCCTCCAGTATTGGGATGGGTTATAGCAAAAGCATTGTTAAATTTCTTACCAAATAACGAATAATATGTCTTACTTGTCGAAAGATGCTGTGCTTAGAGCATACAAAAAGTTGTCCACACTTTCTGCGGATCCAACAGCACAAGGAGCAACACAAAAAGTGAGTGCTTTAAGATATTTTGTGGCTTTAGACAACTTCTATGCAGACTTCCATGAAGATTGCGATACTAAGAATCCTAGCCATAAGCAGTCTTATACAGATTATGTTGGTAACGTGGTTTCCGTGACCGATAGTTTATATACAAGCAACTTTTATTTCCCACTGTCATACTCACAGGGGGATTATAATTGTGGCAGTAACTTTTACTCGGTTAATGTGGTTAAGGTGTCATTAGAATCCACAAACGTATTTGATTTTCCACGTCGTGGCAAAAATCCACTGATGCAAGTAAAGAACGGTGTTCTTCTTCGCAACCCATCATACTATCCACATTTATCCCATTATCTTAATAATGATGTGGATATGAAGGCAGCCTTTGTTGTTTGGCTTATCCGTAATGAATATATCGCAAATGATGATTACGAAGGCATAAAACTGGCTTTAATTAACAAGTACACAAAAGAGTTGGTTGAACAATTAATGCCAGATACTGCTCTAGAATATACTTACAATGATTACCTGACTTTCTCTCCTACAAAAAGTATATTAGAGGAACTTGATGTTAGAGAGTTAGTTGTTGGTGATGCGAGTGTAAAGACAACGGGACAGCAAAAAGGTAAAGCAATCAATTTAACCTGCTTGACTCCAACAATTCTTTATGGCCCTCCTGGAACAGGAAAGACTTTCCAGATGCAAGAGCAGTACATTAATATCTTTGCGAAAGAAAATCGCTTTGTAACTACATTCCACCAATCATTTAGTTATGAAGACTTCGTAGAAGGTTTGAAGCCCTTGCTTGACGGGTATGATTCTGAGAATATTACTTACCAAATTGAAAAGGGCATATTCCGACAGGCATGTGAAAGAGCTGCTTTAATTGCCGGATTTAATTCCTTGGAAGAAAGCATAAATGCGTCAAATCGTCAAGAATTGTATGACGATGCCATAAAAAATGGGAAGGTTGTACTTCTGTGTATCGATGAAATTAACCGTGCTAATGTTTCAGCTGTATTTGGTGATTTAATCTCGTTGATTGAAGAGAGTAAAAGAATCGGTGCAAAAAACGAACTAACAGTACGACTGCCATATTCAAAGAAAGAATTTGGCGTACCAAAGAATCTATTAATCATTGGCACAATGAATACTGCAGACCGATCAATTCAACTGCTTGATTCTGCCTTACGAAGAAGATTCAGATTTGAAGAATTGTTGCCAGACTACTCTGTTTTGAGTGATAAATGTGCATCAATTTTGAAGCGCATCAATGCCAGGATAAGATGCTTTATTGGCAAGGACTCACAAATCGGTCACAGTTATTTTATTGATGTAACTAACGATTTGGATATTTTTATGGTTATGCGCGATAAAGTTATTCCTCTTTTGGAAGAATACTTCTACGGAGAAAGGGAAAAAATAAGAAAGGTTTTAGGCGAAAACGAAAAGAGCAATGCCCATTATTTCTATTCAGAAGATAAAGAGGCTATAGAGTTTCACAAAGAATTCGATGACGAATATGAGGAGGGCAAAGCATTTTATTCATTGAATGACAAAGTGCTATCTGTTTGTTCGGAGGAAGAAGCTGGAAAATTTATTGAGCATCTAATTCCAGAAGAAGAATAGCGATTATGAATGCCATAACTATAGCTCATGAATTTGACATACTCTTCAGAGAAGGTTCTAAAGTCTTTGAAGGTGGAGTTCCTGTGCCCAGGAAGTCTTTTGACAATCTGTGGCAATACATACTTGAAAGTTCAAATAATGAAGTAGAACAAGTTATGACAGTCCACACAAAAGGTGGTCGACGCTACATCAAGACGGGTCGTTATGTTGGTACTATCCAAACAAAAGATGGTCATACTATTGAGATCCTTCCAAAGATCTATAAGGCAAGTGACAAGACTCTTGCCGATGTCAAACTTTGTAGGAAAGTATTTCTACAAATGCTTAGACATTTCACAGACCGTAGGGCAAAATCTTTTCAAAATGCGACTCTTGAAGCAAGGGAAGGCTTCCCTATTTTGGAAGCATATATAAACAATTATATTAATGAGTTAGACAAGTTATTGGTTATTGGCTTGAGAAAGAACTATGCCACCGTTGAGGGCAATCAAAAGTTTTTACGTGGAAGATTGATAGTCCCGAAGCATGTGGCAAAGAATTCGTGTGACAAAACGAAATTCTTTATTTCACATAATCAGTATATTCATGATATACCTCAGAATAGGATAATTGTTTCTACGTTACAAGTGCTTAATACTATCTCACATAGCAGTTCCAATAGAATGAGAATCCATGGTTTGCTTGCCATGATGGCAGACATTCCTGAATCTAAAAACATTGAATCTGATATGCTCAAAGCAAAAAGTACTAATCGTCTTTTTGCATCTTATGATATGATTCTGCAATGGAGTGAGCAATTCCTTCATGGACGTGGTATTACAACCTTTTCTGGCAAATGCTTAAATCAGTCTCTTTTGTTTTCCGCTGAAAGATTATTTGAAGACTTTGTTGCTCATTTATTTAGGAAATATGCAAAGAACTGCAATGTATCCGCCCAACACAAAAAATACTATCTTGTAGATAAACATCGTGGAAGTGGAATTTTCCAATTGCGTCCAGACATATTCGTTGAAAAAGATTATAATTCTCAAAATTATGGCTGTGTCATTATTGATACGAAATGGAAGACATTGGACTCTTCACGAATTGACAAGCAGTATTTTATAGACATGAAGGATATTTACCAGCTTTACGCTTATGGGCAGAAATATCGAAATGGCTACAACAAAGAGAATAGTGATGACATCGTACCGCAATTAGTCTTATTATATCCAAGTACGGATAAGTTCTCTAACAAACTTGATGATTTCATATATGATGACATACTGCATACCACTGGACTTAGTCTGATGGTAGTGCCATTTGACTTGTCGGATTCTGAATCCTATCAAAATCAGATTGTTAGTATCATACATTCTTTGAATGTTAAACGTCCCAACAGGCCGATATACTTGTATAACGAGAATGCATCTTCATTGATGGTTGCTGAGCCAGGAGTTGATTATTATAGTCCGAAGCCATTGATGCTTGTCGGCTGCTACAAAAATGAGGAGCATTTAAATTGGATAAGAAATACAGGCTATTATAATATAAGATTTGGAAGTAGGCGTGGTGCTTCTAAAAGTATTATTACAGCACGGCGACTTTTGCTTTATAATGCAGAAAATCCGAACGAGAATTTTGTATATAATTTGGATGCTGTGGAAAGTAAAATTGCAGATTACGAGACAATGAAGTCGTTGAATTATCCTAAAGCTAAGGAAGGCAGAGAATACATACTTTATAAACTTCAAGGAGAGGTGCCGAAGCATCCTATTTATGACATAAAGTCTTTACGAGGAAAGAATGGTAACATACCAATATTCGTTGAATATTAAAATTACCATCCTCTCCCACCACCTCGGCCATTGACTCTCCTGATTCGCCCATCGTATCTGCCGATTGCGACATCGTTGACCTCCCGGGCAACGTTTTTCTTCTCCCAGTCACTGAACTTGCTGATGGGGTTCAACTCATTAGCCATCCAAACAAGGAGGCTACCTGTTTGTACCGCTGCCACATGTGTCAGCTTATAGAAGTACTCCATGAAGGCCTTGATGCAAAATGCTTCTTCGTCCGCAAAGAAAGACCTGTACTGCTTTCCTCGGCCACCGCGGCCTGAACAGGCATAGTCCTGAATGGCTTTGATGCAAGCCTTCATGTTGTCATCACCTGCATAGAGTAAGGCTGTCAATGCCCTAAAAATGTTCTCTCTCCAGTCATCACTGATTTGGATTTTTTGCTGGGCAAGCATCAAATTGGAAAGCTGCTCATCAAGTTCACCCACCTTCTTTTCCTTTTCCTCGATGCCAGCGTCAAGTTCAGACATGCGCTGATTCTTTGACTGCAAGGCAGCATCTATCTGCTCAATTTTTGCGTTCTTTGACTTGACTTTGGAATCAAGAGATTTGGATTGGATGTCCTTGCTCAGCACTTCCGCTTCAAGTTTGAGCTTCTTGTTGGTGGTTGAGCGGATTGAGGTGGCAAGTTTGTTCTTTTCCTTGTGCATCTCCGCTATGGAATCGACCAGTTGTTTCCTCTCATCCTCCAATGGCTTCATTCGTGCCTCTATCTCGGCCAGTTTTTCAGAGGCCTCTTTAGCCTTTTGTTCGGCTGCTGCTTTCTCTGCATTGGCTGCTGCCGTCTGTTGCTCGACAGCAGCCTTTTCTGCCTCCGCAGCGGCAGCCTGTGCCTCAGCTGCCTTCTTCTTGGCTTGGGCTCTTTCAGCTTCCTCCTGGAGCCGCTTCATTTCTTCTCTTTGCTTTTGCAAAATGTAGTCGTTACGCTCCAGGTGGTCAGCACCTGTCTCTTCCTTTCTCTTCCCGCGTACCATCGCCAATGTCTCAGCTGCCATGTCCTGCATCTCCGACATGTCTTTGGCTTTGAGCTTGTATGACTTTCCTGTCGTGTGGTTCATCCAGTCCCATATGATGTGAGCGTGAAGGTTCGGCTTCCATGATGCCGGATCCTCGATGTTCTCATAGTGACCTTCATCCTTGTGCATGTGAATCTGGATGGCCTTGATGCCCCACCTCTCATGCACTCGCTCCGAGTATCGAAGAAGGTCAGCCATCATCGTGTCGGACTTGATGTTGACAACGCTCTCGCGGATGGGGCTGCACCCCTGGCGCACCTTCGTTTTGCCATTCTTGCCCATGTACTCGACATCCTTCTCCTGCATTGCCCGGCCAGTCTTTTCTTTCACCATCGCCTTGATGGCATCATAGAGTTCCTGCAGGCTGATACCTTCCATGCCAGGTGCGACATAAGACTCATTCAGGTGCATGAGGTCGGTGCGGACATATCGTATGGCGGGATCCAGAGAATTGATATAATCCATGTCCCGCCTGTTGTGCCTCTCGCTCTGCGCTATATTGCAGGGCTTGACGTGGACTGAAGATATGTGTTCCATAACCGTAAATTATAAAATTACAATTTTTATATTTTTGTATTTTAGTATTTTATAATTATGTAAAAATGATATTTATCATAAATACATAAAAACATCCAAACCCGACATCGGCAGCACCGACTCCGACCTGCCATTTCATGGTAATAATAAATTCATGTATTGATATTTTTATGTTTTATATCATTATAATATTATATCATCAATACATCAATTTCGTCAAGCGGCTCATCGGCTTCAACAGCCTATGGCACAGGGTATTGGGGCTGTGCCCTAATTGGAGGGTGCAGGGAGAGAGTCACTCCCTGCTCAGGGTTCTTAGGGGCAGAAGCCACTGAGCGGAGAGTCCAGAGAGAGGGTCACTCTCTGGTCGGGGTACATAGGGGCAGACAGCCCTTGTGCGGAGGGTGCAGGGAGAGGTCACTCCCGCTCGGGGTTCTTAGGGGCAGACAGCCCATGAGCCCACTAACTACGAAAGCGGAGCGTGTAGTTATAGTGGGCTATATCAGGCAGGCCTTATTATCCCCTGCAGCCGTCATGGCAGACATCATCATTGCCCATTACCTTCGGTCGTTTGCCATATGGGCAGAACCTGTTGTTTGGGTTTTGTGATGTCAGTAGCGACTGTCTTTTGACATGTCGATTGACGGGGGATTGCATCCTGGCCCATAGGGGTATCTTCAAGACGAGAGGGAGAAGGAGGTTCGGCAACTCGTTCCTCCTTTCCCTCGACTGATGCCTCGGAAGGTCGGCCTGCATCGTTTTTCCCATCACCATCGGAAACCGATGTCACAGCTGGAGCCAAAGGAGTCGCATTGTCGTTCTCAGTGGGTTCTCGCTCGGTCACAGGTGGGACATGGACATCTTTGTCCTGTTTCCCTATGGGCATGACCATGGGGTTATTGTCAAAGAAAGAGTTCTCGACAGTCCCCTCATCCGTGACCCATTCGGACAGGCACTTCAGCGAGTGGATGGTCGTTCGGTTCGACGGCTCGGAATTGAGAAAGCCCATTTTGTTGAACTCTTGCACAATCCTCGTGGCAGTCTTGCGGTTGCATTGCCATGCCTTGGAAAGTTCGACCTTGGAAGCCATCAACTGGCCGGGTTGTAGGACAGCTGAGAAGTTCTTCTTTTCCACCTTGGTCTGTACCATGACAGCCATCTTCAAGAAGGTGCGGAAGCACATCATGCGGTCAATCTCCTGTCTCTTGTCCATGAGGTAATCATACTGTGCGTCGTTGAGCATGACGCTGTATCTGATGTTGGTGTATGCCATATTAGCCATTCATTTTTAGAAGGAAGTGGGACAGTCGTGTCCCACCTCCAGGAGGAAAAACAAAATGATCACCGACGGAAACCGCGTCGTGGTCGTGGGGCACCATCCCTGGCAATCTTCATGAGAGCATCGTTGAGCCGTTGCTCCTGGTCTTTGGTAAGGGCATGGATGGACTCAATATCAATCCGCAGGGCAGCTGCCTCTCTGCCGAGACGGATGGCCTCAGGGTCGTTGCCGATGGCGCGGTTGGCACCAGTGGCATCGATGTACTTGTTGACGGCATCCTCCATTGAGAAGTAGCCAATACCTGTCTTTGCCCACTTGATGGCGGCATCGGCAGCAATCTGCTCCAATACCTTGGCTTCACCCTTGTTCATGACCATAATCTTCTGCAATCTTCATGAGTTCATCGCGAAGTCGTTCTTCCTGGTCTTTTGAGACAGAGAAGAAGGCATCGATATCAATTTGCAGGGCAAGGGTTTTCCTATGATGACGGACAGCATCCAGGTCATCCCTGAAACTCCAGTCAGCAGTCTCAGCGTTCATGTAGTCATTGACAGCCTTCACCATCGTGGCATATCCCATATCCGTCTTTGCCCAATGAATGGCAGCATTGACAGCGGTCTTCTCGAGAGCCATAACTTTGTCAATCTTATGGGTGACCTCTTTTCCGCTCTTGATGGCCAATGGCTTGTTCTTCTTCTGATTGCGCAGTTCCAAGGCATGCGCTTCAAACGCTGCCTGGCTCATGTCGGTTGGCATCTGGGTGGAATCGAACAGTCCATCGTTCTTGATCCACTCCAACAGTTCATTCTTGAAGAAGTAGAGTCTGTTGCCGCATTTGCGATATGGAATGCGGTTCTCAGAGGTCAGCGAGTACATCGTGGAGCGAGCCTTGCCGATGAACTGGCAGGCTTCATCCAAAGTCATCACTTTGTCATAGTCTCGGTCAGAGAATGCAGGTTTGTCATCCTCTTTCTCGTCAAGGCGGCTGATTAGATAGTCCACCTTGTCAAGAAGTTCGCCAACTGCCTGAGGCAGTTGGTCGAACGTGGGTGTTTTTCTTTCGTTATCCATTTGAAACAATCTATATTAGGTGATAAAATAAATCCGAGAATCGGATGCGCCAATCATGAGGGTTCATCCCTCAGTGATATGCGTCCGGCTGCATCGCGTTTCAGCTCGCTCACCACGTCGGCATAGACCTGTGTAGTGGAGAGATTGCTGTGGGTGAGCAGCTTGCTCACGGTGTAGATGTCGGTGCCACCTGCCAGCTGCAACGTGGCGAATGTGTGCCTGAAACAGTGGAATGTGATGCGCTTGGTGATTTTGGCATCCTTAATCCAGTCTTTGAGATACATGCCGACAACACTGGGTGTCAGCCCAACGAACACCTGTCCCTCGCCGCGTTCACCGCAGAGGGCGAGTGCCTCATCGCTGATGGGCAGGACAGCATCGGTGCCTGTCTTTTTCGTGGTGATGTCAAGCATCCAGCCACCATCGGCTGACTTCTTGATGCTCGACCATTGCAACAGTATGATGTCGGACAGTCGCAGCCCTGTCAGGCAGGAGAACAGTCCGGCACGACGAAGCACGTCGCTCTTGCACGGGGTCTTCGACAACTGCATAAGTTCCTCCTTGGTCAGGTACTCGCGCTTGTTGCCTCGTCCTTTGGCCGGGGTGAGCTTCTTACCGAAGTTCTCCCGTATATGACCTTCCTCGTATGCCTTTCGCAATGCGGCTTTCAGCTTGGCCAGATGGTTGTTGGCGGTCGTGGCCATCATCTTCTTGCCATCGTGGGCGCATTTGTCAGAGAGCATGTAGTTGACGAACTTCTGACAAAGGGGAACGGACAAGTCGCAGAAACGGCACTTGCCATTGGTATAGTTGTAGAAGTGCTTGTAGGCCGACTTCCAGTTGTTTTTGTTGGTGGACTCGTTCATGCACTTTTCGAAAAACTCGAGAAAGCTCTCCTTGTCCTTTGAGCGGTCCAGGAAGCCGAACTCCTCATTGATGATGGACTCGATGCGACGGCACTTGATCAGTTCGGCCTTTTGGAGCATGGTGCGGTTGTACACCTGCTGGTAAGTCTCAACAGGAGAGGTGTAGATGTATATGCCCAAGTACTCTCGTCGGGTCAGATGTCCAGTCTTGGGGTTGCGGATGGCTGGGTAGAAATCGAGATAGAGCGATGTCTGCCCATTCTTGATAGGTCGCTTCCGCACGGTGACCTTGGTGCATAAGTTTGTCATGTTCTCTTTTTTTAAGTGTTGATTAGAATAATGTAGAAAACAGAAGGGAGAGGCATGGGTCATACCCTCTTTGCCTTGGTGCATGCGCTGGCTGCCTCGGCTTTCTTCCGGGCGGCTTCCCAGTCTGCTTTCAGGTAGAGGTTGGCTCGACCGCCCTTGGCTTTCTTTATTCTGACACCATGGGTCTCGGCAAATCGCCTGACCTGTGTCTTGCCCAGTCCGTATAACTGCATGAGGTCGAAACAAGTGTAGTATGCCTCGGCCTGTGCCTGGCCTTGCTCCTCTTTGTACTTGGCGATGGCTTCCTCGACATCCTCCTTCCTGAAGCAAGTCGTACCCCAGGCATGTACGGAATCCAGGTTATAGCGGTTGCGCACCTCATAGAAGCGACCGTATTTGATGTTGAATTTGCTCAGCACCTCAGCCATCATGTAGTGGGTGTCATGTGTCACACCTTCCGGGGCTATGTCACAAGCACGTGTCTTACGGCACTTGGCTCCCCTGTTCGTCTGCCCTGTCTCCGGCTTGGAGGTGGGGCTTTTCTGACCGTTCGGCATAATGACTTGGTAGCCGCATGTCTCAGCCAGTCTCAATAGTTCATCCAATGTTATGCGTGTCATTCTTGTAGAGAGTTTGATGGTTTGAATCTTTCCTTTCTTAATCAAATTAAAGATAGATCTTCTGCTTACTCGCAGGAATTTCGCTGCCTCCAGGATCGTGAGGAATTTTGTCGAGCATTGGTCTTGTAGTTCTCTTTCATTTGCCGTTTCCATTGTCTTGTCAATTTTTGTTCATAGATTAAAGTTATTCATGAAAAAATTATAGCGTGGGTCTTTAACGAAAAGTGCAGGAAAGTGCAGGGTGGAGCACGATAGTGCGTGTTGGTGCAAACCTTCCGTCCATGTCCGTCTAAAACCGAGGTACAAATACGGTACAAAAATACTCTAAATCAAGCAAACTGACAATAGGCGGCTGATTAGGGCTGTTAACTGGAGTTAATTGTTAGACAGTAAGTTACAAAGGTTATTCTATAATTTTTATCGGTTCGTTTATGCCGATTTTCATTCATGTGGGATTCATATGGAAATGACACAAACAGCCATACCTGACCTTAACGGAAAAAGGTCGTCAAGTGCTTTGGCATCGAAGGAAAGAGAAATAAAAATCTCCCCCAAACGGGATATTGGCGAACATTTTCCCACTTATGGCGCAATAATTGTCATTTTTCACGTATTAATATTACACCAAACGTAGTAGGCATAAGATAAGTGGCATTGTCATAGGAGAACGCCCAACTCTTCAATAGCGACCCGCATGCACTCTCTTTGGAGCCTATGGCATTCGGCGACGGTGCGATAGTGCTGT
>Ga0256407_10008558_pt1 | contig 14946 bp, 11 predicted proteins | sample RumenRJG_04DNA_FD_193489 | JGI IMG/M metagenome (GOLD analysis project Ga0256407, IMG submission 193489) | Bovine rumen microbial communities from Lethbridge, Alberta, Canada - RJG_04 | ecosystem: Host-associated > Mammals > Digestive system > Stomach > Rumen | place: Canada: Alberta... | reverse complement strand
CTGAATATTTTTTGCAAACCGCCGCATGAAATTATTTACCGCCGGCGGCACCGGTAATGATACTTCCGGATGGAACCCTGATAATGTTACAGCCGTACTCAGAACGGCCGAGACTGCAGAAGACAATCCGTTCGGTGCTGCTGTTTTTAATCAGGCCGGCAAACTGACTCATGGTTCTGCCGGTTACCACCAGATCATCAAAAATAATCAGATTTCTGGTATTTACCGGTGCCCGCAGATGGAATATTCCCGATTCAACCACAGTAAGATTCGAACCCTGGGTTTTTGATGCCTTGCGGCCGGTATACTCGATCCGGTGATTGAGAATGTTAAGCTCAGGAACAAAACTGCCAAGCTGCGAGAGTAGCGGTTCATTGCGCTTTTGATAAATTTTCTCACTGGAGGCTGGACAGGTAATAAATCCCCAGTCCCCGGCCGCACCGGCAGTAAGTTCCCGGATCCAGGAGCCGAGCCGGCGGATTATTTCAAAGGTTACCTCATCAGCAGCTCCACGTTTGAATCTGAGCAGTGCGGTACGGAACATCCGGCCGGCACGGGTTATAGAGCAGTCAGGAACCGACAGCGGAAAGTAGTGACCGACGAAGTTCAGTTTTCCGAAAATGCATTGAGTCTCGTGGCAGCAGTTCATAGTTTCCTCCGGTTAAGTTAAATTGCAGAATTACTAAATTTCCGGTTTCCGTTGATCGCTAGCAACGGGCAGGACTCCATTCGTCCTTGTCCGCGCCTGATCTGTCCCGGGAATAAACATCCCTATCTGTTGTAAACAGTTCTTGCCAGCGTCATGCAGCAGTAGTTCTTCGGTCCGAACTGATTATCAATCAGTTGGGATACTTCCAGCAGCGTATGCCCCTGGGTTACAATGTCATCAATAAGCACCACATTAGGCTCGTCGATCCTGCCTTCAATATAAAAATGGGAGCAGGAGCCGGCACTGCGGTCGCTCTGCAGATGCTTGCGCTGCTTTTCACCGGTAAATACCACCTGATCGTTGACAAAATGAACCCGCGGACAATTCTGTCTGAGACGCGCCAGCAGTTCACCGTAACGCAGGGCGGAGGAACCCTGTGAGGATGCCGGCACACAGAACAGGGCAACCGTACCGCTGTTGATCCCGGGGATCTGCATTACAGCTTCTACCATGGCATTAATCACTGCATTTCTGTTCTCGGAATCAATGCCTGACTTGAAATTAAGGATCCCGTTGCGGATAAAACGATCCTCTTCACTGATAGCATCGTCAGGATAGTGATTTTTGGAATAGTAATTGAACAGGTAGTAAACGGGACCGACCTTGTAATTTTCATCACGTAAAATCTTTACCATGGTGTTATCTCCTTTTAAACTTTTAATTTCTATGTCTGTTATCTCTGCAATTCATATTTTCATGGTAGCACCCAGGTTCAGGATCAGGGGTTTCAACCATGGTTGAAACGATGTTTTCTCTGTTGCTGATCTCTGCGCCGTGAACAGAATTTTTCACAGAAGGATGTTCGGGCTTACGGTTCTGGCAATCGTCATGAAACAGTATCTCTTCGCACCGTAACTGTTATCGAGCATCTGAACCACATCACTGAAGGTTCCTCCTCTGGTGACAATATCATCAATGACGAGAATATCAGGTTCCGGGATCGGTCCGTTGATATAGAAATGAGAGCAGGAATTAATATTTCTGTCGCTCTGCAGATGCTTCTGCGCCTTCTGTCCGGTGAACACGATCTGATCGTTGATAAACCTGGCGCGGGGAAGAACCTGTTTCAGCATGGAAATAAGAAGAGAGTATCTCAGCTGTGTCTTGTATTCACTCGATGCCGGAACGCACAGCACCGCAACCCTCTCACTGTTGAACTGTCCTGACTGTGCAATGACATTAACCAGGTTTTCCACCAGTGTTCTGCTGAAGAAATTACAGATCCCTTTTTTGAAATCCCACAGGGCTTTTCTGATATTGCGAAGGGGCTCGGGAAGAGCGTTATCCGGAAAACGGTTGGCCGGGTAGTAGTCGTACAGGTAGTTCACATTACCGAAGGCATATCGGTGGGTATTGGGAAAGTTCACGGCATTTGCATTATTCATTTTCAACTCCTTGTTTTTTTCCCCGTCCGGCAGGTTCATATTTGCATATTAACAGTTCAAAACAGCGCAGGATTTTCAACCATGGTTGAATCAGTAAACGCAGAAGAAAATATCTTTACACTGAGAAAATTAATGATAGATTGTAGAAATACAGCCAAAGCGGAGGAGCTGCAGAAACAGGAAACAGCAATATTTAACAGCTGTCCGGTTAGCTGGCAGTTGCAGCTGCATGTGTAAAGATCTGAAAAAGGAGTTAGCGTATGACGATCTGTTCAACAGTATGCCTAGCGGCACTGATCCTTAACGGCGTAAAAGGGATCGGTCCGGCAAAGTTGAAAAAAATGCTTTCCGGAGGTCTGTCAGACTGTTCCACCGGAGAGCTGGCCAGGCTGCTTTATCAGGAAACCGGAAAACCGGCAGATGGTTTTCTGGGTGAAATTGAAACGGCAAAGTCAGCAGCGGAACATCAGATTGAACTTGCCGGAAACTGCGGTGTCAGGATCCTGTGCAGCTGTGATCCGGAATATCCGTCATTGCTTAAACACTCTAAATTCGATCAGTTTCTTTTATATGTAAAGGGAAATCTGCCCACTTCATCCCGCAGTGCCGCAGTAATCGGCAGCAGGGAGCCTCCGGCCAAGGCGGATGTTGTTGCTGCCAGGATTACCGCCGAACTTACAGAAAGAAAATTCTCCATCGTGAGCGGACTGGCTCTCGGGTGTGACACCTTTGCCCACCGCGAGGCTTTAAGATGTCACGGACATACTGTAGCAGTGCTCGCCCACGGGCTTGACTATGTCTACCCGGAGGAGAATGCCGGACTTGCCGAGCAGATCGTAGCAGAGGGCGGTGCACTGGTGAGTCAGTTTCCGATGGGGGAAAAGCCGGCACAGTACAACTATCCGAAAAGAGATAAAATTCAGGCGGGACTTTCCCAGCTGGTGGTAATGATTGCCTCCACCATGGATGGAGGTTCGCTGATTGCATCAAAGTCCATACTGGAGGACGGACGGGATCTGTTTGTACCGGTTGCCTGCGGACCGGATAAAAACAGCCAAGCCTTCGAGGCCAACCGGATCCTGGCGTCTGAAAACCATAATGAAATCTGCGAACTGCTCAAAATCAAAAAATATGACCGGTCACACCTGCATATTTTAAAAAGCAGAGAGGACTACGTAAAATTTGAACCGGCGGCGGGCGGTTCACCGGCTGATGAACCTGGAATGAACGAACAGGGATCTCTGTTCTAACAGCAGAGAAATATTTACGGTGCCGTATTCAGCTGTCCGCCACCGTAATAATATGGTGCAATCAGGTAGAAAAGCATAACATGATTAATTACAGTAGCTTCCGGTGTACCTGTGCAGCAGAAAAAAAGCGAATACTACATCTGCACCTGTATGGATCCTGACGGCAGCTTCGGTAAATTCCGCAGTCTTCTGCGGACAGTGCGTTATTCCCGTAAATTAATCAAAAATTAATCATTACCTCCGGTTCCTTCTGCCGGCTGAGGTGGAACGGAACCTGAACATCAGGAAGTCTGATTTGTTAAACAGATCACAGAATTAAATCATATCAATTAATGAACAATTGCACTTTTCAACCCTTTTTTGTAGGGGATTATTAATCTTTTATAATGGAAATCCGCCTTGATTTGTTGTAAAATTACACGAATTTAAATACAGAACAGTGATCTGTTTAAATTTCCGGAACAGCGGATGCACATATGACCGGTAAATATACAGAAAGAGGGGCTGAAAAGCCAATCCGGAGAGGCAGTTCACGGGAGCGGACGGCGGAAAATATTTAAATAAGACCTATCGGGTGAACAGGGATAGGGCTTATTTAAGTAAATTCACATTCAAAGAGACAATTGGAGGTCATCTTGGCTCATTCTGCATTATTGGTGCTGGAGGATGGCACAGTGTTTAAAGGTATTTCCATCGGAGCTGACGGCTGTACCGTCGGTGAAGTGGTATTCAATACCTCAATGACTGGTTATCAGGAAATTCTTACAGATCCATCCTATACAAAACAAATCGTTACTTTAACCTATCCGCATATCGGTAACTACGGTATTAACAAAGAAGATCAGGAATCTTCCAAAATCCATCTGCAGGCTCTTGTAATCCGCAATTACACCATGATTGAATCAAACTTCAGATCCGAGGAATCACTTTCCGACTATCTGAACCGTCACAATGTTCTCGGTATTGCCAATATCGATACCAGAAAGCTGACCAGAATTCTTAGAACCAAGGGTTCACAGTCCGGATGCATCATGGCAGGTGAAAACCTCAATGAAGCAGAAGCTCTGGAAAAGGCAAAGAGCTTTGCAGGTCTGAAAGGCATGGATCTGGCAAAGGAAGTGACCACCTCACACCCTTATGAATGGAAAATCGGCACATGGAAACTCGGTGAAGGCTACGCAAGTCCGAAACCGGAAGATTTGAAATACCATGTGGTTGCATACGATTTCGGTGTGAAGCAGAACATTCTGAGAATTCTCACCCAGATGGGATGCAGACTGACCGTGGTTCCTGCAACAACCCCGGCCAAGGATGTGCTGGCACTCAATCCGGACGGTGTGTTCCTGTCAAACGGCCCTGGCGATCCGGAGCCTTGCGACTACGCTATCAACGCAATCAGAGAATTAGTGGATCAGGGCATTCCGACCTTCGGGATCTGTCTGGGCCACCAGCTGCTCGGTCTTGCCTCCGGTGCCAGAACCATGAAGATGAAATTCGGTCACCACGGTGCCAACCATCCGGTTAAGGATCTGAAGAGCGGCAGAGTTATGATTACCAGCCAGAACCACGGATTCGCCATCGATGAAAACACCCTTCCTGAAAACATCAGGGTAACCCATGTATCACTGTTCGACGGATCAGTGCAGGGTATTGAAAGAACCGACAGACCGGCCTTCAGTTTCCAGGGTCACCCGGAAGCAAGTCCGGGACCTCATGATGTAACTCCGCTTTTTGAGCACTTCATCGAATTAATCAAGGCACGCAAGGAGAGCAGATAATGACTAAGCGTACAGATTTAAAGAAAATATTAATACTCGGCGCAGGTCCTATTGTTATCGGCCAGGCCTGCGAATTTGACTATTCCGGTGCCCAGGCATGTAAATCCCTGAGAGAGGAAGGTTACGAGGTTGTACTGGTAAACTCCAATCCTGCAACCATCATGACCGATCCTGAAATGGCTGATGCTACCTACATTGAGCCGATTCAGTGGGAAGTAGTTGAAAAGATTATTGAAAAAGAGCGTCCTGATGCAATTCTGCCTACCATGGGCGGTCAGACAGCACTTAACTGCGCTCTCGATCTGGAACGCAACGGCGTTCTGAAAAAATACAATGTTGAAATGATCGGTGCCACTGCTGATGCCATCGACAAGGCTGAGGACCGTGAACGTTTCGACAAGGCTATGAAGTCAATCGGACTTGAATGTCCTAAATCCGGTATTGCCCATAATCTTGATGAAGCCTGGGCGGTACAGAAGGTGGTTGGATTCCCGTGTATCATCCGTCCTTCTTTCACCATGGGCGGTTCAGGCGGCGGTATCGCCTACAACCCGGAGGAATTCGTGGAAATCTGTACCCGCGGTCTTGATCTGTCACCAATCAGCGAACTTCTGATTGATGAATCACTGATCGGCTGGAAGGAATACGAAATGGAGGTTATCCGCGATCGCAACGATAACTGCATCATCGTATGCTCCATCGAAAACTTCGATCCGATGGGCATCCACACCGGTGACTCCATCACCGTGGCTCCGGCTCAGACTCTGACCGACAAGGAATACCAGATCATGCGTGACGCATCCATTGCGGTACTGCGTGAAATCGGTGTTGAAACTGGCGGTTCCAACGTTCAGTTCGGTATCAATCCGAAAGACGGACGCATGGTAATCATTGAGATGAACCCTCGTGTATCCCGTTCATCAGCCCTGGCATCCAAGGCAACCGGCTTCCCGATCGCCAAGGTTGCAGCAAAACTTGCAGTTGGTTTCACCCTGGATGAACTTAAGAACGATATCACCAACGGTCTGACCCCGGCCTCCTTCGAGCCTTCAATCGACTACGTGGTAACCAAGGTTCCGAGATTCAACTTTGAAAAATTCCATGAAGCCAATGACCGTCTGACCACCCAGATGAAATCCGTGGGTGAAGTTATGGCCATCGGCAGAAGCTTCCAGGAATCACTGCAGAAAGCTCTGCGCGGACTTGAAATCGGTAAATCAGGTCTCGATCCTGAAATCGACATCAGGGAGGAGGATGCAGAGGATCGCATTGTTCACGAACTGCAGAACGCAGGTGCATCCAGGATCTGGTATCTTGCTGATGCATTCCGTGCCGGCTTCTCTCTGGATGAGATATTCCAGTACACCATGATTGACAGATGGTTCCTGATCCAGATCCAGGAACTGGTACAGCTGGAGGATGAACTGCTGAAGAGAGGTCGCAGCAGACTTGATCAGGATTTCCTGAGACTGATGAAGCAGAAGGGCTTCTCCGACAAACGTATTGCCAAGATCCTGGACATTTCAGAAAACGAAATCAGAAAGATCCGCGAACGCTGGAACATTATTCCGGTTTACAAGCGGGTAGATACCTGTGCTGCCGAATTTGCAACCTCCACCGCCTACATGTACTCAACCTACGATGAGGAAAACGAGGCAAATCCGTCTGACAAAGAAAAAATCATGATTTTAGGCGGCGGTCCTAACCGTATCGGTCAGGGTATCGAATTCGACTACTGCTGTGTGCATGCAGCACTGGCATTAAGAGAAGACGGTTACGAAACCATCATGGTTAACTGCAACCCTGAAACCGTATCCACCGACTACGACACTTCAGACCGTCTGTATTTTGAACCGGTAACCCTTGAAGACGTACTTGAAATCTGCCGCGTGGAAAAACCTAAGGGAGTTATCGTACAGTTCGGCGGTCAGACTCCGCTCAAACTGTCACGTGCTCTTGAAGCAGCCGGAGTACCGATCATCGGAACCAGTCCTGACGCCATCGACCGTGCTGAAGACCGTAAGCGCTTCCAGCAGGCGGTTGACCGTCTGAATCTGCTGCAGCCGCAGAACGATACCGTTACCACCCTGGAGCAGGCAGTGGTAAGCGCCAAGAACATCGGCTATCCGCTGGTGGTTCGCCCTTCATACGTACTTGGCGGCCGTGCTATGGAAATCGTATATGATGAGGGTGATCTGCGCCGCTACTTCAAGGAGGCGGTAAGCGTTTCCAATGAATCTCCGGTTCTGCTGGATCGATTCCTCGACCATGCAACCGAAGTTGATATCGATGCGGTAAGCGACGGTGAGACCGTGGTTATCGGCGGTATTATGGAACACATCGAGCAGTGCGGTATTCACTCCGGAGACTCTTCATGTTCTCTGCCTCCGTACAGTCTGACCCTGGATATCCAGAACCGTCTGAGAGAGCAGGTTTATGCACTTGCCAAGGAGCTTGATGTTATCGGTCTGATGAACACCCAGTTTGCAGTACGCGGAACCGATATCTACATGATCGAGGTCAACCCTCGTGCCGCACGTACCGTTCCGTTTGTTTCCAAGGCTACCGGTGTACCGCTGGCCAAGGTTGCAGCAAGGATCATGACCGGCAAGTCGCTGAAGGATCAGGGCTTTACCCAGGAGGTTATTCCACCATACTACAGCGTGAAAGAGGTGGTTCTGCCGTTCAACAAGTTCCCTGGCGTAGATCCGCTGCTCGGACCTGAAATGCGTTCAACCGGTGAGGTTATGGGCGTGGGCGATACCTTCGCTGAAGCCTATGCCAAGTCACAGCTCGGATCCAACACCGTTCTGCCAAGAAAAGGCAAGGTGCTGCTGTCAGTACGCAAGTCAGACAAGGAAAGACTTCCTCTGCTGGCTCAGAAACTTATTGAACAGGGCTTCTCAATCGATGCCACCCGCGGTACCGCCAAAGTGCTGCAGGAAAACGGTATTGAATGCCGCCATGTAAACAAGGTATATGAAGGACGTCCTAACATCCTCGACTTTATCAAGAGCGGAGAGTATGACTTCATTATCAATACCACCGAAGGCAGAAGATCTATCGAAGACTCCAAGCAGCTCAGAAGAAGTGCGCTGCAGTTCAAGGTTGCCTATACCACAACCATGAACGGTGCCTATGCAACCTGTGAAGCATTCAAGGTTGATGAAAAGGCCAGGGTGAGATCTCTGCAGTCACTGCATAAGATGATTGCTGACAAGCTCAAATAATCTAAAGATTTTTTTCTGACATAAGCCGATTTATCAGATCTGATAGACCGGCTTTTTTCTTTTTTAACCTTCGGTGCAGTGCAGCCGGGTTTTTCTGAATATTGATCCGGATCGGCACAGGGATGTTTATTCCGGATTTTTCTGTAGTACAATTGAAAGAGTTGCAACAATATCGGAGAAGACTTATGACTAAAACTGTGATCATCGGAAGTATTGCCGCCGGAGCCACGGTTGCAGCAAGACTGCGCCGGCTGGATGAAAAGGCACAGATTACCATCTACGAAAAAAATGAATATGTATCCAGCGCCACCTGCGGACTGCCTTACTATGTGGGCGGAGTGATTAAAGATCGGGGCATGCTGCTGGTGCAGACGGTTAAGGGACTGGAGGGGAAATTCAACATCACTGTTAAAAACCTCCATGAGGTGGTGCGAATAATTCCGGGGGAAAACCGTATTGAAGTCCGGAACCTCTCCGACGGAAACATTTTCAGCGACAGTTATGACAATCTGATTATCGCCACCGGTACCAGGCAGAACATTCCATCCGGCATCAATCCTGAGCATAAACGGATTTTCACCCTGAAAACTGTACAGGATGCAGATCAGATTGCTGCAGCGGCGGGAGAAAAGCAGGAACTGACCGCCCTGGTGTACGGCAGCGGCTTTGTGGGAGTGGAGACCGCTGAGAATCTGAAAAAAAGAGGCATCAATACCGTGCTGGTAGGCAGGGGACCTCATGCCCTCAAACATTTCGACAGTGATCTGGCAGCACTGATAGATCTGCAGATTAAAGTCAGCAAAATCAGATATCTGCAGAATACCACCGTTACCGCTACAGAACAGATGGATGAACAGCTTAAGATCAGTCTTTCAAACGGTGAAACAATCACGGCAGATTTTATGGTACTTGCCGCAGGAATTGTGCCGGATTCAGATCTTGCCGCAGCGGCTGGAATTGAACTGAATACCGACCGCAGCATCAGGGTTGACGAACATATGCGCACCAGCATTCCCAACATCTACGCCATCGGGGATGTGGTCAGTGTGTCCAATTTCATATCGGGAAAACAGCAGCATATACCCCTTGCCGGTCCGGCATACCGCCAGGCCAGAGCCTGCGCCGACAGTATTGCCGGCCTTGCAGGCAGTGCCTATCGCGGCTGTCAGAATACCAGTATCATTAAAATCAACGATCTTACCGCCGCCTCCACCGGTCTTAACACCAGGCAGCTTGAGCAGATGAAAGCCGGCGATCCGGAATTTGATTATCTTTCACTGCTGGTATCGGGAAAATCCCATGCGGGATATTATCCCGGCTCGACCCCGGTGATAATCAAGGCATTCTTCAGCAAAAAGGACGGAAGGATCCTGGGTGCCCAGGGGATCGGCAGTGACGGCATTGATAAGAGAATTGATGTGCTGGCCGGGTTTATCAGAAGCAGAGCCACCTACCGGGAACTGATGGATGCAGATCTGTGCTACGCTCCGCCGTACTCCTCCGCCAATGATCCGGTAAATTTCCTCGGTTTCATGGCCGACAATTATTTCAACTCACTGGCGCAGTATGTGCAGTGGAGTGAGGTTGAAGAGCAGATGGCCAGTCACAATCCGCAGTATACCGTACTTGACGTCCGGGAGCCGATGGAGACCAGATTCAATTCATTTCCTGGTGCGGTAAATATTCCTCTTGGTTCTCTGCGGGAACATCTTGATGAACTGCCGCGGGATCATACCGTGGCGGTAACCTGCGCTGTCGGGGTTAGAGCCTACAATGCAGCCAGGATCCTGATGCAGAACGGATTTAAAGATGTAAAAGTCATCTGCGGAGGAATGCATCTGTACCGCAGTCTGCACTGGTCACCTTATTAATGCTGCACAGCAGGGGCGGGTCCGCTGCAGCTCGTTTCTGCCGGCAGAAGCCGCTGTTGATTTCATTAATCGGCGGTTGGGCAAATACTCAAAATGCCCCATTTGCAGACCATGGTCAGCAATCTCTGCAGAGACCCCAACGGCGGACCGCTCATAGAACGCAACGTCGGTCCGTCATTAATGTGAATGCATTATCGGTTTGCGCCCTGCAGATCTGTTATAATGACCGGGTTGAAAACAAAAGAGTGTTTTATTTAAATTACCAGGAAGATCAACAGCAGACACTCGTATTTGATACACACTGTAAAAGGAAAAAGAATAAATGAAAAAATTACTTTCAATGGTTATAGCAGCAGGTGCTCTGCTTGGAGCCCAGGCTCATGCCGCAGACGAATTTGATTTAAAAATCTTTCATGTCAACGACAGCCATTCATATGTTGAGCCGGTAAATACCTTTCTGACCATCGATAACGACAAATACCTCGCCCAGATCGGCGGTATGAACGCCATTTTAAACTATATGAACACCCACAGCGAGGGCAATGTACTCAGACTTCACGGCGGTGACTTCCAGACCGGTAACGGTACCTACTTCAACTATTATCACGGCCGCGATGATTATGAAATTTTAAAGGAACTTAAATTCGAGGCAATGGTAATCGGTAATCACGAGTTTGACCACGGCAATGATTTCCTGGCAGAGCTGGTTGCAGGTCTGAAGAGCGGCAAAAATGCCATGAAGGTACTGAGTGCCAACCTCAAGGTTCCGTTTGAAAACAGACTCACTCCGCTGGTTGATCCGTATGTAATTCTGGAACGCGGCGGAGAGAAGATTGCGGTTATCGGAATCACCAGCGGTGACAAGGTGAATGCATCCTCCAAACCTGATAAAGGAACCTTTTTCACCAATGAAGCAGATACCATCAATAAACTGGTGGCAGAACTGCAGAAGCAGGGGATCAATAAATTCATCGCCCTGACCCACCAGGGTGTGGAGAATGATATTCCGATGGCATCCAAGGTACACGGAATCGATGTATGGATTACCGCGGATTCCCACACTGTAATGGGTCACCAGCTGCACAAGCTCGGTGTTCCGACCGAACTTGACTATCCTGAGATGGCCAAAAATCTTGACGGCAACAAGGCCTGTATCGTACAGGCAGGTTCCACCGGCGCTATTCTCGGTGAACTGAATGTTAAATTCGACAAAGAGGGCAATGTAATCAAATGTGAGGGTGCACCGCAGATTATCATCAGCAGTCTCCAGACCGCCAATGCAGAAGAGCTGGAACCAAAGAAAAAAGAAGCAGCGATGAAGGAATTTTCCAAACTTGATTTCGTATCATTCTATGATCCGAAGAAGGATCCTTCCAGTGAGCTGATAAACGGTTATATCAATGAAACCCATTCCAGACTGCAGTATCTCGGCATGAACAACAATGCACTGTGTCAGACCAGAGTTCCCGGAGAGGTATGTCTGTTCACTCAGACTGAACAGATCCACGGATGCGAAGTATGCACCTCATTGAGTTATGTTCTTGCCAAGAAATATCCGGGGGCGATTATTCTGCAGAACGCAGGTAACTACCGCACCTTCATGTGGCCCGGCAAGATCTACAATTCCGATGTGAACAATGTGCTGGCATTCGCCAACAACCTGGTTTCACTGGAAATCAACGGTGAAGAGCTTGAAAAGCTCATCGATTCAGGCATTGAGTCCTATACCAAAAATCCGTCCCGCGACGGCTCATTTCCGACCGGTTACGGTGTGAGGTTTGATCTTGACTACAATGTGACCGACGGTAAATTTATCAGCAATCTCGAATACCGCAGTGCAGACGGCTGGGTACCGGTAAAGAAAGATCAGAAATATACCGTAATTGTGAATGAATATATCGCCACCGGTGCGGACGGCTACGGTTACCTGAAAACTTTAATCGATGAACCTTCTCATAATGCCAAAGATCTTGGCCAGACCATTTCGTATGAAACCATCGAAGTACTGAAAAAAGATCCGCAGATTGACAAACTTCCAGCCAGTGAAATGTTTGTTCAGAAGCTGACATTGAAGAAATAAGCTCATTGTAAACAGTAACATTAATTTTTTAAACCGGAGCCTGGTGCTCCGGTTTTTCGATCCATGAGAGATAGTTTTTCTACCGGACTTGACATCAGAGATCTCGTATTATAAAGCCGTTAGGTCAACATAGAACTCTGCACGAAACACCCCGCTGCAGTGATACAGAGCGAATTCAAAATTTATTAAACAAAGGTACCGAAAACATTCTACTCTGTGAATTTACCACCTATCCGGAAATTAATTCCAAAACAGATTTTAATACTATTGCAACATTGATCTGCATACCGGCTATCTATCTAACCGTATCCGAAAAAACAAAGATTTATGGACAGGACGAAAGGTGCAATACTGATTTTTTTATGACGGAACTCTCAACACAGGATTACACCGCAGTAAAGATCCCGAATAATGAAGTATGAGCATGTTTCGAAAGAAAGGCGATGAATATTATCAGTTTGAAGGATCCGGAATGGTTGGAAAAAGCAGTTACACTAAGAGATCTCTGCTGAAAGGGGAGGGAGAACAGGCTCAGGACATCATAAATACTATCCTCAGAAAATTTATCAGATCAGAGATCCCGGACATGAATATTATTACCACATGTTCCTGTCAGGTGTGCTTTCCATAAATTCCGGTGACGATCTCGTCGTAAAGTCGCAGATTGAGCAGGGTGACGGCTATCCTGATATTATTATTGATAACCGGAGCAGCTGAGAAGCGGTAATCCTGGAACTGAAAAAGGCAGACGGAAAAGATATATCAAAACTTAAAAACGCGGCTGAAACGGCACTTGAACAGATTAGAAAAAATAACTATGACCGTGATTTAAAAGAGCGTAATTACCGGAAGATTGTAAACTATGGCATATCCTTCTGTGGAAAGGAATGTCTGGTAATTAAAATGCCGGATGAAACAGCCTCTTCCTGAAACAATTGTTCCGCCTGTATACAGATCAGCTCAAGAAGCCGCTGACCTGCAGTCATGTTCGCAGTACGAAATACGACGCCAGATTGTTTCAACCTCTGTTCTTGATTAATTCAGGATCATCGAAGTTCTGTATGTACGGACTGCTGTTCTGTATGATTAAACGACAACACTGGGAAATTATTCATAAACACTAAAAAAGGCCGCTTGGCGGCCTTTAAACAATACGTAAAGTAAATCAGACTGCAGTCTGAACAGATTAGTTGTATGATACCTTAACAGTGCTTGCAAAGCCCTGGATCTGCTCTTTGGTGAAATCCTTGGAGCTCAGGGTAACTCTCTGCAGATTAGCATTCTTCTTCAGAGCTTCAAGATCGAAACCTTTGATATTCTTCAGGTTTACATACTTGATGTGAGGATTGGTTGCCAGAGCCTGTGAATTTTCAACGGTAACATCGTGAAGTTCAACTGATTCCAGTTTCTCCAGTTTTTCCATGAAAGCAACATTTACAGGATTGGTAACTTTGCCGATGGAAATCTTTGACAGAGCGGAAAGATTCTCCATCCCCTCAGTCTTGAAGGTAACCAGCTTCTCAATTCTGACTTCGCTGAGTTTTTTGAGGTTCTTGGCGAATGAACCGTCCAGGTTAGGAGTTCCCTTATCCATAGAGGTAAGTTCGAGTTTTTCGAGGTTTTCCATGGTTTCAAGAGCCTTTTCTACGTTGTCGATCTTCTTCTGACCGCCCCAGATGGTAAACTTCTTGATGTTCTTCGCATTTGCAAGGCTTGACAGATCGATATCATCCTTCATACTCCAAACCTTGAAATCCTCGATGGTAGATTTGGCAATAGGAGCAAAATCATGAACCTTTTCAGCGAATACATCGAATTTCTTCAGGTTAGGAAGTTCGGTAACCCATGAAACATCGCTCAGATCGGTCAGACCGCCGTTGATTTCCTCAAGAGATTTGATTTTCTTGAGAGCGGAGAAGTCAGCTGTCTTTGATGCGTAGGTGGTAACCTTGGTCAGTTTGCTGCAGTTTTCCAGCTGACCGTAATCAGTAACGGTGGCACCGTACAGATCTACATTGTTAAGCATACCGAGTGCACATAAAGGAGCGAGATCTTTAACCACAGCATATCTCAGATCAACCTGGGAAACACCTGGAACCTGTGCAGCAAGAACTGACAGATCGCTCGGCTGAATATGATTGAGAGAAATCTTGCGTAAAGCAGGAAGTTTAGGCAGACCGGTAAGATCCTGCAGTTTGATTGAACCGGTGATATCCACGGTGCTCAGTCTTTCAAGTTTGGTCATCCATTTGAGATTGTCGATATCTTCAGAATCAATTCTCAGAGAGGTGAGGGTAACTTTGTCGGCAAGAGGAGTGTAATCTGAAACGTATTTACTGTTTATATAAACTGATTCCAGATTCTTCATTCCAGCCAGTGCGGCAATAGATCTGATCTTGTCGCTGTCAACGGTAACGCCGGTAACCTCAGGATATTTATCAACCGCAGCCTTGATTTCCTCTTCAGTAAGATCTTTAAGTACCAGGGTATATTTTTTGGATGTCAGTTTGGAAATCTGACTGTCGATATTCTTCTGAACATCAGCATTGTACAGACCTTCAATATTGATAGAGCTGGAATAAACCTTGGCATTCGGCTGAGCTGCAAATACGGCGGCGGATGCAACCATCATTGATGAAGCCA
>Ga0256407_10008557_pt1 | contig 14947 bp, 17 predicted proteins | sample RumenRJG_04DNA_FD_193489 | JGI IMG/M metagenome (GOLD analysis project Ga0256407, IMG submission 193489) | Bovine rumen microbial communities from Lethbridge, Alberta, Canada - RJG_04 | ecosystem: Host-associated > Mammals > Digestive system > Stomach > Rumen | place: Canada: Alberta... | reverse complement strand
TACCCTGGCCACGGTGATCGCCCTTCGGGGAACCTTCAGCGATCTGGCCAATATCGACCTGGCCTATTCCCCGCAGTACGGCAGTGCCAAGAGCAATATCAACATGCTGGGCTTCACCGCCGAAAACCAGGTGCTGGGGCTGGGCGAGTACATCTCCCTCACCGCCTACCTGACGCTGGACAAGAAGGATTACTTTGTTCTGGACGTGCGGAACAAGGAGGAGCTTTTCAAATACCGCATTCCGGAAGCAGTCAACATTCCGCTGGCCCAGCTCCGGGATCGGATGAACGAAATTCCGAAGGACAAGCCGGTAATCGTTATCTGCGGCATGGGCGTCCGGGCCTGGAACGCCGCCGGTATCCTGAGATGCAACGGCTACCACAGCATCGTGCTGGAAGGAGGCTCCACCCTGCACGCGCTTCTTAAAGGAAAGTAATCCGGAACGGCGCACCGGAATTCAGCATGACAGAAACCCCGGATTTCGATGCCGGGGTTTTTCATATTTGTCGGAACCGGAAAGAACAGCATTCCCGCGGGCACTCCGGGTATCCGGTATGCCGCAAGGCGCCTCTTTTCGGGGAAAATCACCATTCCTGCCCTGATAATTCCGAGGTCTTCCAAAATCGCTCCGTAATCATGAGACTTAAGCCGCTGAAGAGTCCGGTTCATGGCGGCATTCCCGCCTGAATGCGGCGGTGCTTCTTTTGAATTCTGACACCTGCATTGTTTTGCGGGGTTTAAGTTCCGAATCTGAAAATAATCAAGAATCCGGCGTTTCCCGGCCTTTTATCGGACAAACTCAGCAAGCGCCGGTACCGGTTTTCAGGTTCCGTCCTGCCCGGTTTTGTGATATAAAGCACCCGCAAACATTTAACACTTGTCGTGATAATCCGGGAATCAGTCCGGGCACAGCTATCAGGAGGCGTCATGAAATTCAGGGGACTTACGGAACAGGAGGTCCGGGAATCCCGGGCCCGCTACGGCAGAAATACCATTTCCGACAAAAACCCGGTCTCTTTTTTTGAAATGCTGTGCAGCAACTTCAGCGATCCCATTATCAGAATTCTCCTGGTGGCACTGACAGTCAACCTGGTGTTCTGCCTTATCGGTCAGTCGGAATGGTACGAATCCCTGGGGATCGCCGTCGCCGTGCTTCTGGCCGCAGTAATCTCCGCTCTTTCGGAATACAGGAACGACACCGCCTTTCAGAAACTTCAGGAAGAAGCCTCACGCATCCGGAGCCGGGTCTGCCGCGATGGCAGAATGACGGATATTCCCATTGACGATCTGGTTTGCGGTGACGAGGTGCTTCTGCAGACCGGGGATCGCATTCCCGCCGATGGTTATCTCATGTTCGGAGAACTGGACACGGATCAGTCCCAGCTGAACGGCGAATCCGAGGAGGTCAGAAAAACCGCCCTGCCTCTCTCCGAAAACGGAACCTGCGCCGTGCCGGATGACATTGCCGAAAGCCGGGATCTCTTCAGTCCGCATCTGGTATTCCGGGGGGCCAGCGTGACCTCCGGCGAGGCGGTCCTGAAAATCACCGCCGTGGGAGAACGCACCGTCTACGGCACTATCGCCGAAGGACTCCGCTCCGGGATGGAACGGGACACGCCCCTCAAGGTAAAGCTCCGCCGGCTGGCCGGATATATCAGCATCTTCGGTTACGCGGGAGGCCTTCTGGTAATGCTGGCCTATCTGCTGCACGCCGGAATGACCGCCGGAATTCCCCCGGAGCAGTATTTTGAACTCCCGTGGTCGGACTTTGTAAGAGAACATGCCGGCATCACCAACTTCTGGAGCGATCTTCTGCACGGCATCATGTTTGCGGTGGTCATTATCGTCATGGCGGTTCCCGAGGGCCTGCCCCTCATGATCGCCATCGTCACAGCATTGAACATGGGAAAAATGCTGAAGCGGAATGTGCTCGCCAGAAAGGTCAGCGGCATCGAAACCGCCGGTTCCCTGAATATCCTGTTCTCCGACAAAACCGGCACCATTACCGCCGGAAAGCCCTCGGTCATCGGTTTCTGGAACGGACTCTCCCGGGAATACCGGAAGCTCTCCGACATGCCGGAAAGCTATCAGCTGACTGTAAGAGAATGTCTGGTACTTAACAATCAGGCCGTTCTGACCGGAGATGCCTCCTCCGGAATCCGGGCCGCCGGCAGCAACGCCACCGACCGGGCCCTTCTGGAAGCCGCCGCCGAACTCCGGGAGCTCCCTCTTTCAGAAAGCATGGTGTCCAGAATCCCCTTCTCAAGTTCCTCAAAATACTCCGGAGCCGTCCTGAAAAGCGGCCGCTGTCTCCTGAAGGGAGCGCCTGAGGTCCTCCTGCCCCGCTGCCGCCACGCCCTGGACGAATCCGGAAACCGGATTCCCTGCGACTCGGCTCCGATACAGAAGCTCCTTAACGATCTTTCGGAAAAGGCGGTGCGGGTGCTTCTTCTGGCGGAAACCGGAGAGCCCTCCCCGGACGGCAGAACGGCACCGGACGGAGATCTCGTCATGATTGCGGTTGTCGGGATCCGGGACGAGGTGCGCCCCGAAGCCCGGACGGCCATCTCCGAGGTAATCAGCGCGGGTATTTCCGTGGTCATGATCACCGGAGACCGCCGGGAAACCGCCATGGCCATTGCGAGGGAAGCCGGCCTTATTCAGAACAAAGACGATCTCGTACTGAACTCCGACGAACTGGCAAAAATGTCAGACACTGCCCTTGCGGAAAATCTGCCCCGGCTCCGGGTAATCTCCCGGGCCCTTCCGGAAGACAAGTCCCGCCTCGTGGAAATCGCCAAAAATCTGGATCTGGTCACCGGCATGACCGGAGACGGGGTCAACGATTCCCCGGCCCTCAAAAAGGCTGATGTGGGATTTGCCATGGGGTCCGGAACCGAGGTGGCCAAGGAGGCTTCGGAAATCGTGATACTGGATGACAACTTCGCCTCCATCAGGGAAGCTGTGCTGTACGGCCGGACCATCTTCAACAGTATCAGGAAATTCATCGTGTTCCAGCTGACCGTTAATGCCGCTGCCGTGTTCATTTCGGTGCTCATGCCGCTTATCGGACGGGATGTGCCCCTGAACATCGTACAGATCCTCTGGATCAACCTGATAATGGACACCCTGGCCGCCCTGGCACTGGGCGGAGAACCGGCCCTGCCCCGCTATCTCAAAGCCGCCCCCCGAAAACGTCAGGGCCGGCTCATTAACCGCTATATGCTGACATCGGTAATCACCAGCGCCGTGTGGATCAGCATTATCGGGCTTCTGCTTCTGAACTCCGCGGGCTTTCAGGCTTTCCTGGGCTTTGATCCCGGGAATCGCTCCCTCATAGCCACTGCATTCTTTACCTTCTTTATCTTCAGCACGGTATTCAACTCCCTGAACGCCCGCACCGACAGCATGAATCTTCTAGAACATATCTCTGAAAACCGCCTGTTCTTCGCGGTAATGAGCGTCATTGCGGTAACGCAGGTTCTCATGACCCAAAGCGGGAGCTACAGCGATGTTTTGGGACGCATTATGAACTGTCAGGGCCTGACACTGCGGGAATGGACGGTAATACTGCTTCTGGCCGCCACTGTTATTCCGGCGGATCTGGCAAAGAAGCATCTTCTGAAAAAACTCGGCGTGAATCCCGAGGAATAAGCTGATGCCGGCTTTAGAATCACGGAAGACTCAGGCGTTATGAACTTCCCGAAATGTGGTTCAGCATCCCCGATTTTTCAGATGATGATTACGTACATCTGTTAAACTGCCGCTGATCTTCTCAGTTGCATTCCTTACTCGGTTACATTCCATTTACCCGGAACCGGATTTCGGGGATTGTCCTGAGAAGGTGGATGAATTCCCGGCAAGACATTGCCCGGGGGTAAAATTTCCGTACACAACAGCAAAGGAGATATGGTTGACGGAAATGTTACGGGATGCCGGATTATTGGGGTGTCCTTGTGAGTGTCAGGTAAGAGCGGCAATATTGCAGTGCAAGAGAACTGGAGTGACGAATTATGAGATTCGAGGATTTTCCTGTAAATTTGATTGCAACTGAAGTTTTTGAAGCTTTGGACATGATTTTTGAAGACATGATTCATGTCTGATATTGTATCTGGAGATATTAAAGTATGTTTTTTCGACAGGCTGAGATCCGCACTGAAATACCTGGGCATAGCCCCCGAACCTATCAAAGAACTGAATTTCGGCAACTATTCAGAATACTATTACGCAGTCTGTCAGCTGATTGATGCAGTTTTTGATAAATACCAAAAGGAAATTGAATCAGTGTATAACTCACCTGACCTACACAATTGTTTACTCACGATAGACTTGCTTGGATATGGTATTGGCAAATTCATAGAATTAGACGAAGAACAAAAGCTGTGTACAAAAATGAAATGATGTCTCATCAGGCATTATATTTTCACCGTACTCTGCACACAAATTGTCGGAAGATTATGTACAGCTGCACTTATTGCTTTCAGGAAGACCGGATCTTTTGCGTTCCGGAAACTCCTGGAAAGCTTTTAAACCGGAAATTGGAACCATGTTCCGAACTTTTAAATGACTTTGGCAGAATTGTCCCGGAAACAAGGGGATATTATCGCCTGCAATTATCAGGGCCTGCGGCAGGAGGGGGCGGTCATTGCTGATCCCCCGGAAATTACCCTCCGGGTCCCCTGGAGGAACGGAGGCGATTCAGTGTTTTTCTCACGTAAGAACCCAAATTTCCCGAAGCTGTCGGAAAAGAACGGCAAAGACGTAACAAGCATTAGGCAGTGCTTATTCGTTATTTAATTACGGGTACTATAACGACATAAATTCCGCAATCATAAGCATATGTAATTGTTACACATGTCAAAGTATTCATCAAAAAACGTCTATCCTAAAATAACATAACTAACACAATTGCTCAAATTTTAGCCATTTTAATCCGTATGGAGTCCGTATATAAATTACTAATGCAAAAATGGGTAAAAAGAGTTTTAAGGATATAGCGCAAACTCGTTTTTTGTGATCGAGATCGGCGACCCAGGTAATATTCTCCTTTTTAATGGGTTCATTTTTCAAAAATGTGGTAGTATTGAATGTAACAAAGACTTGTTTTGACCACTGTCAAAGTGCGGTGTATTTTTGACACCCCACGAGCCTTTGTGATATAACGGCTGAAAAATGCCGGAGCCGCAAAGGGTTCTGCCCTTTCGCGGTATTGCAACATAGCCAAACTGTACCAGCCAGTAAGGCACTCCATCGCCGCAAAGGGTTCTGCCCTTTCGCGGTATTGCAACTTTTCTGGTGTGGAACACACTTCGTTTCAGGATTCGAATGCCGCAAAGGGTTCTGCCCTTTCGCGGTATTGCAACGAGCCCAGTAGGCTTTTTGCCTTTCAGAACCTCTTTTGTGGCCGCAAAGGGTTCTGCCCTTTCGCGGTATTGCAACCTTAAACCGACCAAGAGCACTTTCAACCAACACAATGTTCATTATTGTTTTTTTATAACTTATAAATTGCAACCTTAAACCGACCAAGAGCACTTTCAACTGCTTGATGGCCGCAAAGGGTTCTGCCCTTTCGCGGTATTGCAACAGAAAGTGCGGGAGCTGAAACGTTTTGTCCCCTCCGGCCGCAAAGGGTTCTGCCCTTTCGCGGTATTGCAACTTTAGAGGATTGAAATGGGGTTAGTTATCGTGATCCTCCTGCCGCAAAGGGTTCTGCCCTTTCGCGGTATTGCAACCGAGACTTGACTTCCTTAATGCCAAAGGTGTTTCTACGCCGCAAAGGGTTCTGCCCTTTCGCGGTATTGCAACTTCAAACGTTATGTCCTTATAAGATCTTCCTCCATCGCCGCAAAGGGTTCTGCCCTTTCGCGGTATTGCAACTTCGAGGCTTTCAATGTAGAAATCATTCGATCTTTTTTGAGCCGCAAAGGGTTCTGCCCTTTCGCGGTATTGCAACCTTTTAGTCCTGTCAGCGTAATAAAAATGCGCTGAGGACGCCGCAAAGGGTTCTGCCCTTTCGCGGTATTGCAACGACTTCAATACGCAAGCGTCCATCCTGCCAGGCATTAAGCCGCAAAGGGTTCTGCCCTTTCGCGGTATTGCAACCTGCTGCTGGTAGGCCGGAGCCTGCTGCTGCACCCAACGCCGCAAAGGGTTCTGCCCTTTCGCGGTATTGCAACCGAACAACTCCTGAAATTTGTCAACGTCCAACTCACGCCGCAAAGGGTTCTGCCCTTCGCTGTATTGCAACACGAAGCACATCAAAGTGGCCCAGAATACCGGGTTGCCGCAAAGGTATCAGGAGAATTTCTTCTGAAAAGGTTGATAATAACTGCCTGAATTTATCTTTTTGAAAAATTCAGGATATGAATATTGAAGGAGTTATACCTTGAACATAAACACTGACAATGCCGTATCTCTTGCCGAAGCCAGTCAGAACTTCTCAAAAGTTGCCAGTATGGCGGATCTGAAGGGATCGGTAATTATCATGAAAAACAATGTTCCGCGTTATGTGCTCATGGAATATGGGCAGACAGAACCGGAACAGCCTGCTCATAACAAGGATTTGTTTGAGATTTCCAGGAAGATGATTGACAGGAACCGCAAGGCTTACGAGGTGCTGGCAAAATGATACGGATTACCAAAGAACAGGCTGCACTTCTGCATTCTCATCTGATTTCAGAGACCGGAGGCACTGACGGAATCAGGGATGAGAGGCTCCTGGAATCAGCTGTTGCCGCGCCGTTTCAGGCCTTCGGCGATTTCGAAAGCTTTCCGTCAGTTCTTCAAAAGGCGGCACGGCTCGGGTACGGACTCATAAAGAATCACGCCTTTATTGACGGCAACAAAAGAATCGGTGTCCACTGCATGCTCGTATTTCTTGCACTTAACGGTGTGGAACTGGACTATACCCAGGATGAATTGTCCGATACTGTAATCAGGGTAGCTGCAAGCGAGCTGAATTTTGAGGATTTTCTGCAATGGATCATTGAACATCAGCTATGAGAAGTTTTTATTCCCCGGGAATTCCGGAGATATTGCCACGCCTTCATAAAGGCCTTGTGAAAGACCGGTTTACCAGGCATGATTTCCGTTAAAAATTTCCACCCTGGTTTTCTCCTGTTGCGTTAATGCAGTCTTTTCCCGTCAAGCAGCACGTCAGAAAGCACCTCACCCTTGTAACAGAGCTTCAGGGAAAAGAATTCACTCCTCTCATCCAGGAGCTTCAGAAAAATTCTGTCTCCTGCCCAGAGATTGCCGCATTTCAGAAGCTCGTCCTTTTTAATCCATACCAGGCTGCCTTCATCACAGTCGGCAGCAACAGTCCCTTCGTATTTCGTTGCGGAAAACAGGAACATGTATTCACAGCCAAAAACATCAGATACGAAAGTAATAATCCCCCTCATTTTCATATCCGTAAGAACGATACCGCATTCCTCCTTCATCTCCCGGAGCATGCATTCCTCCGGAGATTCTCCGTAATGAAAATGCCCCCCTAGGCCTATCAGTTTGTCCTTATTGGTATCGTGCGCCTTTTTGGTCCGGTGAATCATAAGATAACTGCCGTTCTGCTCAAGGTAGCAGACTGTTGTCAGATTCCTGGCATCCTGTTCTTTTTTAACGCAGTTAACTCGGACGGAGTCCCGGGCTTCCGGCATGGAAGCTCCGTCGTCATTCATACCTGATTCATCTTTCATGGCGGTTTCATCATTCATATCAGTTTCAGCTTCTGAAAAACAAACAAAACAACTATGCTACTGTGCTGTATTTCTCCTCATTGAAATGCCATCAAATACAGACAGAATAAGGCTTTGTGGCCATGTTTAAAAATGCACCACATCTCGCAAATCCTTTGATTTCAAGGGCTTTCAGAGATGCTCTGCTTCTCCCTTGACAGTAAAACTACGGTCTCAACATGCAAGGAGAAAATGCTATAAATCCACAGAATATCCACCTAAGCAGTACATAAACAGATCTATTTTTTGTCCTCCACCATAACGTATTCGTGAACTTATCAAGTGTAATTGTTTTCAGTTGCTTTTAAGGGCATTTTCAGTTCATATAACTATGCAAGTTTTCAAAATGCCAATGCAATGTAAATAGCTGTTCTTTCATTATCAATCGGCAATTCCTTCTTCGTCAACCGGCAATTTTGACTGCGAATCGGCAATTCTTTCTCCACCAATCGGCAATTTTGACCGCGAATCGGCAACATTCTTATACCACTTTTTCACAAACAAAAACAGCCGGAACTCTGTCCGACTGTCATTATCTTACGCTACAACTTCAACTTCTATCCCGGATTCGAGATCCTTTATGGGAAATGGTTTTAGTTGTGGAATTGTTTAATTCAGCCTTTCAATCAGACACTGGTGATCTTTGGTTATGGTGCTGTAATTTATTCCGACAAGTATGATATTTCTGTACTGTCCGGTATAGCGTTTGAAATACTCTTTTTCCTTAATCTGCTTAATGGCTTCTTCGGCAGAGTCGTCGTACTTAAACTCAATCAGAATAAGAGGATGTCTCCTTGTTATCGGCTCATACACTAAATCAACTCGCCCCTTTCCTGCCTGATCTTCCCGGTGATAGCTGTAATCATCAAGAGTTGACCATAAAAGACCGGTCATCACACAATACGTAAGAGATTCCTCATCATTGTAGTCGAGCAGAGCCACAGCCGGAGAATTGTGAATATCCTGAATAATTGTGGCTACGGTTGTTCCGTCAAGTTCCTTGATAGCTTTGAGCAGGTTTTCTGAACGTCTGATGGTTTCCATTCGTTCATACCAGTTCTGCTCTCTGACAATATCCATCAGCACTGCTTTAATTTCAGCATTCGGAACATAGGCAACTTTACGATATTGATTTTTTGTTTCGGCGCATCCAAGGTAACCGAGGCATACCAGAAGACTGAAGACATCATTTTTATCTTTTATGGTTACCATATCATTCTGGAAATTGGCACAGCTGAAAGTAACTTCATCACCTTCGATTAAATTGATGATGTCTTCCTTTATGCCGTTAAAATCCATATTGATCAAACGTACAAATTCCTCATTGGACGAAGTTCCGCTCCAGTAACTGATACATTCATTTCTAGTTACTGCCTTACACACCGAGTTAGGGTTGTAAATATCCACCCCTTTGATTTTATAACCCTCGTACCAGCTCTTTAAATCATGATGTGAAACTTTACAATTAGGTGATTTTACAATATTGGCTACCTCATCTTCCGTAAAACCGAAGTAAGCAGCATAGTCACCAGGAAAAAGCATGTTATATTCATCAAAGCCGTTGAGCGCAGACTGAGAGTTATATTTTTTGATGGGAAGAATACCTGTAAGGTATGCAAGGGCGAAACAATCCTGTCCACCATCGGCCTTAAACAAATTTTTTAACAGCTTAATAAATTTTTTCTGTAGAGCTTCATCGTTACAATATTCCCGATACACCAAATCCCATTCATCCATAATAAAAATGAATTTGGTATTCAAATCCTGAGTAATCGCGAGTAGAGTTTCCAGTAGACCGGTATTTTCAATCTGATGCTTTTCGAGACATTCTGAAAATTCACTGCTTGATTTTAATTCTTTAATTATTGAATACTCGAAATAGTCAACCAGATCATTAACGCCATCTACCTTCTGTTTCTTGTTGGAGTAACCGTCAAACAGCCCGTCAATGGTATTCATATCAATATAAATGACATCGTATTTGTTGAGGTGTTTTTCGTAACTGGCTTTAAATTCATTGTTCGTTATTTTTAGGTTATCAAAAATCTTTTGACCGGCATATCCTTTGGAATAGTAGGCTGACAGCATATGAGCTGTTACTGTTTTTCCAAATCTGCGGGGACGGGTTACTGCAAAAAAGCGGTTATCTTCATTCAATCGCTTATTGGTTTTTTCAATAAAATCAGTTTTATCAACAAACAAATACTTATTTTCCCGATTTGCAAGTCTTATAAAACTGTTCTCCTTGTCAGGATTCAGAATACTTCCCATAACTTTAACCTCCCCGAACTCAACATCATCGGCTGTCATTTTATCACAGCACCGAATTTTTATCCGTGATACAGGACGGAACTTCCTGTGAACAATTAGCCGTACTATTCAAGAAAGTCGAGCACATAAGGATCTTTGATAAAGCTCTCAACAGCAAGAGTCCCCATTAAATCATGTGCTTCTGCGATGACAGGCTCCTTTTCTCTGCTGGCAAGAAGTCGTTCGTAATACAATGTGGAAATCTGTCTCTCAAGCTGTCGGCTCGACCATGCTGAACGTACACATTCCTCCATGTACCAGTTTCTGGCAGTTTCGTTCTCAACACGCAAAAGTAACCGATAATGCGTCCATGTCAATTGCGAACGCAGTGCGTTCGTATTTGGAAACAGGGCGTATAACTTTTTCATCTGCTGGAGATTTCTCACTGAAAATCCGCTACCAAACTCCTGTTGCAACTTTACGGAAATCTTCTGAAGCATTTTTTTTCCGTAATCCGCCCGCAAGCTACCGTTCTGTTCATGTTCCACGATAATGCGTCCAATCTGCCAGTATGCCTGAACCATAGCAAAATTGAGTGTACCTAGGAATTGTGGGTAAATACAAATTTTGATATACTGTCTGTAGTATTCTGATATAGAGGAAGAATTATGAAATCAGATGACCTGAAACAGGCAGCAATCAAGGCTAAACATGAAATTGTCGATGAGCTGGATGAATTTATTGAGAAGGTAGACAAAGCTACGACAGATCCCAACAATTTCATAACGATGACTCAGTTGGAAGAAGAGTGGAGAAAGCTCTCTTTAAAAACCCATAAAATTTATTCAGATCTGGTATCAGAAACACTCTCAGCTATTGATACTAAGGAGCTGAACTCTACAAAAAAATAGAATTCCTCAAGGCAGGAGTCCGGTTGAAGCACAAGGAGAAACGTGCCAAGACACTTCTGACACTTGAGGGGCCTGTAACATTCCGGAGAACCGTATATGTCCCTGCTGATAAAGAGAGTGCAGAACTGCTCCTGAATAATTTTGGCATGAAAATGGTTATTCCTCTTGATATTGCCCTGGGAATTTCAGTTCTGCCTTTCAAGATCACTGTTGCCATGATGTTGGATATTACAAAGAGATCTGTGAACTCTCACTCCTATGAGGAACTTCAGCAAGCTTACAAGGAAGACTGGCAAATCGAGATCAGTGATGACCAGCTTCGTATGGTAACTAATTATATTGGCAAGGTTATTTATGAGGATGATTGCCAGCAAAGAGATGTCGCATTAGAACATCTTAAAAACGGCCAGAGATCAAGAAAGAAGAAAGCTGGTGTGCTCTATGTTGAAATGGACGGAGCGATGATGAATACCAGGAAAAGCGAAAACGGTTCGACATGGAAGGAAAATAAACTGGGCCTCGTTTTTAGCAGCAGGAATATCAGAAAATTCAAATCGAAGAAAAATGGTCAGGAGTATCATAAAATTTTGTCGAAAGAATACATCAGTTACCTTGGGAACGCAGATACCTTCAAAGAACATCTTTACACTGTTGCATTGAGAAACGGGCTGGAAGAACATAAAAAGATTGTTGTGATAAGTGACGGGGCAGCCTGGATTAAGTCGTTTCTGACAGATTATTGTTCCGGTCTAGATGTTCTTCAGATTCTTGACTACACTCATCTGAAAGAGAATATCTTCAAATTTGCCAACGCCTGTATTAAAGGTGGAAAGAAGGCAAAGAACGAATGGTCAAATAAACTGAAAGAATTGGTTAAAAACGGGCATATAGACAAAGCATTAGAAATGACTGCCCCCCTGAAAGATATCAGAAAGGAAGGTGTTCCCAACATTCACAAATATCTGCTGAATAACAAGGACTGTATAGATTATCCCTCTTACGTGAAACAGGGATATTTTATTGGCAGTGGCGCAATTGAGAGCGGTAACAAAAGCACGATGCAAGAGCGACTCAAGCTTCCGGGGATGCGCTGGGAGGTTCAGTCGGCTCAGTATGTATTGGCGGCAAAAATGAAATACGACAGCGGTCTTTGGGACTCATATGTTGTGCCCCTTATCTACAGGCATTTTGGATTGAAATCACCCTACTGAGCAAGCGAAACATCCCACAATTTTTAGGTACACTCAATCTACCGCGTTGAAGAAGGTCTGCTGATACTGACTCTTACCAGAACCGGCACACACAGTGACCTGTTTGGAAAGTAAAACTAAATGCCATAACACAGGGCTCGTCTTCATGATGAGCCTTTTTCATCCTTCTGTTTATTCCAGTGTTCTTTGGTTTTTTCGTTTCCCAAAAGTCTGACGTACAAATCGGTCATTTCGCTGCTAGACTTATGTTCGCAGCGACGGATCTCGGCCCAAGAACACAGTTCGGCAAAATTATCGTCAAAGACGGTCTCTGTAGCCGGACCAATGGATCCATCACACTTTTCATAAAGGAGCCGCCCCTTTCTTATCATCTCCTCCGGATCTGCATTCCCCATCTCCGGCGTATCCAGGCGATTGAACACCTCGGCATCAATCTCATAATAGGAAGCATCACCGCGCCATGAAAGTCTGGCGGTATAAATGCCTTTTTCTTCGTCGTAACAGGCCTTCCAGCCTAATCCTTTCTTGAACTGCATATCCACCTCTCATTCCGCTCAAAAATCCGCCGATTTTGACATATAAACCAAAGTCCCGACCCCAAAATTGCGAAAGGAACACATCATGTTTATCACAATGTTAAGTGCCTTAACCTCGGGTGTTCGGTTTGCACATCAGTAATCTTCGGCTATTTTTTATCCAAAAATCACTCTGTTGATATGTTCCCATGTACGCAAAAGCTGTATCCGGATACAGACACCGGGGCTTTCAAAACATCTGTCAACCACTCGCAAAGCCTTATAAATCAAGGGTTTACAAGAGTGTTACTTTCGAGACATCAGCACTACCGTCTCGACGTGGAAGGAGGAAATTCATTAATAACAACGACCCAACCCAGTTATACATGAACATATCAACTGCTTTTAATGGCCTTTTCAGTTCATACATCGAGAACATATCTACAGCATCCATGACCGATTCGGTAATTTGGCACACGCATGTTCCAAATTGGAATTTTATATGGATATCCTGGAAGCATAAAGGCAGATACAATTTGACCACATTTCTACGTTTTAGGAAAATCAACAGTTATAACATGGAGATTTTCATCGTATTTTCCTGCGTCTTTTTTGAACCTGTGCTTTCCTTTTCCAAACCCCGTAACCGGTTCGATGAATTCTTTCTCTGTCATCTCACGAAGCAGTGCTGAACTTCTTGTCGGTTTCAAACCAAGAACATTCTGAACATCTGATCTGCCAAAGATCGTTTGGAAACCAAATTTATCCAATAATGTGCATATATGAGAAGCCGTTTTTGCCGAAAACGCATCTTCAATGTTCGCTTTTACCGTTCCAATGTTCGCTTTTTGCTCCTCAATGTTCACTTTTTCCGGCACTTTAAACGTTCCGCTGATATGCAATGTTCGGTTATGAAGCTGATGGTTCTCGTTCAGCAGCAGATTTCTCAAAAATAGTTCCAAATACTCCGTCGTCTCATGGATGCCGTTTTTAAGATCATTGTAGTTGGCTCGTACAAGTGAGTTTCTGAAGTACCATGCATTCTCGGCAAAAATGTCGTTTGTAACATCAAATCCGAGAGTTCTCAGGTACTTGATGAAGAACACTGCTGTCGTTCTGGTGTTCCCCTCTCCGAATACATGAATCTGCCACAAGCTCGAAACAAATACTGCAAGGTGACGAATAATTTCGCTCATAGAGAGATTCTTATAGGAAAATTTCTTCTCTTCTGAGAAGTCATAATCCAGCGTAGCACTCAATTCCGTGGCACTGCCGTATAGAACGGTTGCTCCATTCAGCACCCATTCCCTCTTCGTTATATTGTAATCTCGAATGAGCCCCGCATGAGCATAGATACCTGTGAACAGTTTTCTGTGAATGGAAAGATACTCATTCGGCGTGAAGCTGAAAGCCTTCTCCGAAAGAAGTGCAGCAATTCTGGCTGAAACCTTATCTGCCTCCTCCGTACGATCATCGGTGTTTCTGGATGGATTTTTCTCATAATAGTTCTGCAGAAGAACACTGACCTCCTCAAAAGATATCTCACCCTCGATGTTACGTACAGCAGTCTTCACGAGATATTCGGATGTTTTTAAACCATCAACCGCTTGCAGACCAATGGCAGTATGCCATGCATATCCCTTGTCACGTTTGTCAGGCTCAGACTCTCTGATATACTCTTTGAAAGGATCTTTGTTCACACTAAATTACATCTCTGTTTATTACTTTTATCGTATGGCTCGTAAATCCATCACATGCCACAGTAGGTTCCACATTCAAACTGGTTGGACGTACCTCACCAATCGGCAACTTTGAGTGCGAATCGGCAATTCTTTCATCACCAATCGGCAACCTTTGCAATTCGGAAGGCACTGCGTTCCAAATTGGAAAAGCGGTACAAAACTTACGCATACTTCCAAGTTTTTTATGTTTTTTTGGATTTATTTCAACCTGTAATAACAGGTATTTTTTCCGGCACCTTCACGTTTGAGTTCATCCAACACCACCATATTTCTCAGAGCACTTTCAATTGAACTTATACTCAGTGAAGGACATTGTTCTCCGATATCCTGTTTCGTAAACCTGCCAACATTATTTACACCGAAGTTTAAATGCAAATTAGTCCTGGCATTACTACAAAAATCAACCGTCAATCACATCATCGGTATCATCACTGCCATCCAAAAGTTTTCTTAAATCATCAATATTCGGTAGTGCTTTCCGTAATTCATTCGACATGTCTTTTTCCGGCCAACGAGGGATTTCCGGGTATGCATCTTCTTTGAATTGTCAAAAACCACTGCCCGGCAGGAGAGAACCAGTTCCGG
>Ga0256407_10008553_pt1 | contig 14951 bp, 11 predicted proteins | sample RumenRJG_04DNA_FD_193489 | JGI IMG/M metagenome (GOLD analysis project Ga0256407, IMG submission 193489) | Bovine rumen microbial communities from Lethbridge, Alberta, Canada - RJG_04 | ecosystem: Host-associated > Mammals > Digestive system > Stomach > Rumen | place: Canada: Alberta... | reverse complement strand
CCCCAATCCCCAATTAAATCCTTATTAGATAATATTTTATATTATTTTTGTTTAATATATAAAAGTTTCGATAAAAACATATATTTTATATATAGAATTTAAAAAATTTATTTTAATAATATAAAATTTTTTAATATGATAATTCATAAAACTTTTTAATTTAACAATAATAATTTTTCAAAATTATTTTATTTATTATTTGTAAAAAAATTAATCTTCTTTTATTTAACTGTAAATAATTCATGTTTTTTATTTTTACAATATAATAATTATATTTTATTATAATTTAATAATTTCCTTTTTTTTAAGAAATCATTCTTCAATTATATTTATATTATTTCATTATTCCATTCTTCTTTTATTATTATATATTATTTATTTTAGCATTATATTTATTTTATAAATTATTATTTTTAATTTATTTTTTTTTAATGTATTCTATTTCTTTATGGAACAAAGCTACTGAAATTGGTTCTAAGTTAAAGGCTATGGCATCATATGAAAATATTTCTCAAGAAGAATTTGATAATATAAAAAATGAAAATAAGAAATTAAAAGAAGAATTAGAAGAAAGAAACAATAAATATCAATCTTTATTAAATGATATAGCACAAAAAGAATCCCAAAAACCTTTATCTCAAAATGAAATTGAAAATTTTTATAATAAATTATGTCAAGATTTTAAAAGTTTTTTACTTATTTTTTTCCCTGAAGACCAAGATTATATAGATTTAATTAACGAAATTTTTATAAATGTTCAAAACGAAAAATTTTTTGAAAAAATTTATAAATTAAATCAAATAATTAAACCAAAAATATTTTCCGAAATATTGATATCCAATAAAGAATCAATTATTCAAATTATTGAAGAAAAGGAAGAAATTATTGAAAAAATTAAAAATTATTCAACATTAATAAATAAAAACAAAGAAAATATTGAAGAACACGAATTCAATATTTTTGAATATTTATTTAATGAATTAGTCATTTTAAAAAAAAGTAAAGATGAAAAAATAAATAAATTAGAAACAAAAATTATTAATAATGAAGAAAAACTAAAATCATTAAATAATAATATTGAAAAAATGCAAAATGATGGAAGAAAAGCTTTTGATGCAGAAAATAAATTAAATGAAATAATAAATAATTTAGAAAAAGAAAAAAATGAATTAATTGAAAAAAATAATGAATTAAAAGGAAAAATAGATGAATTTGTAAATGAAAAACTTAATTTTGAAAAAGAAAATGCATCTTATAAAGAACAAATTAAAACTTTAATACATCAAAAAGAAGAAATTGAAAATAAAAATGAAGAGTTAAATAAAGTAGTAATAATTACAAAAAATGAAAATGATAGATTTAAAAGACAAATTGAAGATTTAAATCAAGATATTGCTCTTTATTCTGATAATAATTATATAATTAATGAAAAAAATGAAGAAATATCAAAAAAAACAAATGAAATTGATAAATTAATAGCATCTTATAAAATATTAGAAGAAGAAAAAAATACAATGGAAAAAGAAAAAAATGAAGAAATTGAAATTTATAAAACGCAAATATTATCAATGACTAATGAAATAGCAGAACAAAAAGAAAAAAATATTGAATCAAATCAAAATGAAGATATTGAAAAAATTTATATTGGAAAAATATTTTCATTAGAATCACAATTAAATAAACTTCAAGAAGAGAATTTAAATTTAAAAAAAAAAGAAGAAGAAAGGAAAAAAGAAATGGAAAATTTGATAAAAAAAGTCAATTTAGATTTAAAAAATACAGAATATTTAATTGACAAAAGAGTAATAAGTTCAGTTTTAGTAAATTATTTTGATAAAAACTCAAATGAAACTGTAAAACAAAGTTTATTAGAAACTTTAAGTAGTCTAATGGATTATTCAAATGAAGATAGAAAAAAAATGGGATTAAAAACAATTAATATTCCAAATAAAAATGATAAGAATGATAAGTTAAAAACAATAAGTGATGGTTTATATGACTTTATTTTAAATAATTAATTAATTAATATAGTATAATATAGTAAATAAATATTAGGAAAATTGATATTTAAATATATTTTTTATATTATTGATAATAATATTTAATCTATGAATTATATTCTATTATTTAATGTTTAACCTCTCTCATTGCTAAATAAGAACTAACTACTGTGTCAATTTTTGAATTAATATCAGATGAATTTAATCTTTCTTGTATTCTTCTTCTAATAAAAACTCTGCAAATTAAAAATATTGCAATATTAACAAATAATACAATTAATATTACTGCTGTAATTGTTAATGAACTCATACTTGATTCTTCTTCAAAAGTTCCATATTCATAACATTCTTTTGGTTTTTTAATTAAACTAGCACATAATGCATCAAAAACATATTCAGCTTTCCAATTACCATAATATACTCTTCCATTAATAGTTATTGTTGGTAATTTATTAATATATAATTCACTCATTAAATCTTGATTTTTTTCTAAAAGTTTATTTTTTGAAGTTAATTCATAATTTCCTTTTTTATTTCTATCAACAAAAGAATTTTTATAACAATCATCTAATTCATCTTCATCAACACTAGCATATTTTGCAGCTGAATAAGAACAATCTTCAGAAAAATCAGTTATTGAATAACAATTCTCAAAAAAATAATTCATATATTTAAAATAAGTAGCATAAGTCAAATCATTCCCTTCATCATCTTTTTCTCCAGAATCAATATTTAATATACATTGTTGTCTAATTGCTTCTTTAACAAGTAAAACTCCACCACCTTCTTTTTCAATTCCAGCTTTTTTTCCATCTAAACAATAAGCTCCACTTCCTAAACAATCTTTAACTATATTAGTATCAGAATCTTTATAATCAAAATCACTATATGTCACTAAATGTACTGATATATTTGCATATTTATATAAAACATTATGATAAGCATATAATTCAGTTAATATTTCATATACTTTTTCCATATCTGGAGTATACCATATATCATAATTTACTGTATTATCTTTATTTTCCATTTCAAAATTAATTTCTAATTTTATATTTTGAAGTACAGTTTTATTATTTTTATTATCTGTGTAAAATTTTTTTAATTTTTCACCATCTTCATAACTTATTAAAACACTAGGAATTGAAACTTCATTTCCTCTTCCATCATCAGGCATATTTTTCTCTTCAACATCTCCTCCATTTCTATCATCTATAATAATAGCAGCATGTCCTCTTGCATCTTCAATATTCAAAACTTTAGAAACATAACTACAGCCACCTTTCTCAACCATTATAAAAGGACTTTCATCAACATTAGGATTATCAGTTGCATTCATATTATATCTTTTACAACCTTTATTTTTATTTGTTGTATCATAATATAAACGACCAGTTATTGTATGTCCATATGGAATTCTTCCAAAGTTACTTAAACCAATTTTAATTGTAGGTTCTATATTTTATATCACATTAAATTATTATTTTTTATTCTTACTCCCAAATTTATCTATTAATTCTTTCGGTGAACGAATTATAATATTTGATTTTGTTAATATAATAAAGGTAGTTATTAAAAGAATGATTTTAAAAGACATTTTGATTTTTAATAAAAAATAATTATAATTAATTGGATTATTTTTAAAATAATATTTAATAAATTGTTCAAAATAATAAAAATAAAAATAATTGTTATAATATACATTTTCATTTCTCAATTATTATTAATCACAGATATATCCCACATATTTATAACAGAGATATTAGCTTGCCCAAAATTACCTGTTTTACCTAATTCACTTATTTTTGATTCATCATTGTTATTATATTTTTTATTTAAAATAGTAGAAAAATCCATATAATTATTAATTTTTCTTGATAAATCAATTGGTAATTGTGATGTATCGACTTCTTTGAAAAAAGAATCTTCATCATTATTTTTTTCATTGTTTGAAATATTTTTTTTATTAAGATTTAGATATTTTAATGTTTTATTTAAATTATTAAAACAATGTTTTAATAATTTAATTCTCATTGTTATAACTCTAATTTGATTTTTATATTTTTTAATATATAATTTAATTCTTTTTTCTTCCTCTTGATTAATTTTCTTTTTATCATTTTCAGTTAAATAAAATTCTTCTCTAAATAATTTATTTTCTTTTTTTACATCATTGATATTTTTATATATATTAGATATATCTTTTTTTAATTCCTCTCTTTTTTTATTTAACAAATCACTTTCTTCAAGAAATTCTTTTAATTTCCAATTTTGATATTTAACATATCTTTCATCCAATAAATCTCTAGTTTGTTTTCTAATATATATTTCAACTTCTTTTAATTTTTTTTGAAAAACTCTAATATATTCTTCTTTACTATAATAATTTTCTTCATTTTCTTTTATTTGTTCTTTATAAAATTCTGCATTTTCTTCTTTTTTTCTTTTAAATTCACTAAAAATTTGCATTTCAATTAATAACTTTGATTTTCTTTCATTTACTTTTTTCCTTAAAGCTTTTTTATTATGATATTTATTTCTTATATTATTGAATAATAATATTAATTCATCGCTTTTTTTTTTATCTTTTAAATTTTTCAATGCTTCTGATAATAATTCTGCATTAATTTCAAATGTTTGACTTAAATCAAATAAATAATTTTTAGGCTTTTGAAAATCAATATTAAAATTAGTAGATGAAAGATTATTTCTATGTGACATAAAAGTATAACCCAAATAACTTGTTGTCATTCTTCTAGAAACATTTGCTTCACTATTTGAAATCATATGCTTTACTATTTTTCCTTTTTTCAAAGTTAATGACATTATTTTTTAATTTTAGAAAAAAAATGAATATTTTTAATAATTATGATTAAATATTTATTTAATTAAAATAAATAATTAATTATAATAAAATTAATTCTAAAATATCATTTAGAAAATGTCAGATAGAAAAGATTTATTTCTATGGAAAAAATGTCCAATTAATCAAATTCTTATATTATTTGCAAATTATTTTAAAAAAGAAATCAATTTACATTTCTTAGAAGATATTAATTCATCAGATAAAAAATATATATTAAGTTTTTCACCAACAAAAACATTTCCATTAATTAAAGAAGGAGATACATTTATTTCAGGAACACTTCCAATATTAAAATACATTTTAAATATTCATCCAGAAATAAAACAACTTTATATGGGAACAACTTTGAAAAATGAATCATCTTGTGAAATGTGGTTAAATTTTATTTCAAATAATATAATACCAATTGTAAATGAAATTAATTCTCAATTAGAAGGTGAAAAACCATTTAATGATCAAACATTTGAAGTTGCTATTAATGATTTAATTAAAGAACTTTCAACATTAAATGAACATTTAAAATTTAGAACTTTTCTCACTGCTCATCAAGTTCAAATTTGTGATTTATTTCTTAGTATTTTATTAATTGAAGTTTATAATAAGGTTTTAACTAAAGATTTAAGAGAAAAAATTCCTAATGTTATTAGACATTTAAAATATGTTGGTAATTTAGATATGGTTAAAAATATTACTGGTGAATTAAAAGAATGTGAAAAAAGAGCTGAGGCTAAACCATTTGTTGAAAAAAAAGAAGAAGAAAATGAAATAGTTCAAAAAAGTAAAAGAGAATTGAAAAAAGAAAAAAGAAAGGAATATAATAAAGAACATAAAGGAGAAAAAAAAGAAAAGAAAGATAAAAAACAGCATAAAAATGAAGAAAAAAAAGAAGAAAAAAAAGAAGAAAAAAAGGAAGAAATTAATCAAAATCAACCTTAAAAAAAATAATAGAATTAATTAGATAAAAAATAGAAAAATTTAAGTTCAAAAATTTTTAATTATGAATTTAATTATTATTTTTTTAATTTTTAATAAAAATAATAATTTATTTATGGAAATAAATAATTCAACAAATACAACAAATATAGAAGAATCCCCAAAATGGTCTTCAAAATTTATATTTTATACAGCAATAGGACTTATAATTGTTGTTTTATTAGCAATTTTAATTCCATATTATTTTTATAGAAGAAATAAAAGAAAATTAATGGATAGATTAAATTATGAGATAATATATAGAAAAGTAGAAGATACAAAAATAAACTTATTACATTCCAATTCATTAAAAAATGTATAAAAATTCATTTTGTCATTAAAAAAAATATGAATTTGTAATTTAAAAAAAAAAATATGTTTTTTAGACATATTAAGTAAAATAAACATTATATATTAATACAACTTAAAATAATAAAAACATAAAAAAAATCAAATGTTAATAATAATATTTATGAAATATAATTATTTTCCTTGTTTTTTAATTGTTATTAATTTGGGCTTACCCCAATTTGCAGTATATGCTTTTTTTATATCTTCAGAATGAAAAGGATTTATATTGTTTATATTATTACGATTTATAATTTTATTATTTCCTTTTAAATTTGTAACATTGTTATTATCTAAATGACTACCATTTATATTATTTCCTCCATTCAATGAATTATTATTTTGATTTATATCTTTTTTAGAAATTCCATTTTCTTTCACTTCTTTTTCTCTTGGAGTCCATCCTTTTAATCTATGTTGTTCAACTAATTTTTTCCATTCAACAATATTATTTTTTGCATTTTCAACAGTATAATTTAAAGTAGGAAACATTACAATTAAAACATCAAAAGTAGGTAAAATAAAACCAGAAATGAAACCAACTTGAGATGAAGGAATATCACTTCCTATTCTATCACATAAAAATGAAACAGGTAAATTTAATTCTTTTTCTTTATCACCTTGTAACCAAAATTCATTTGTTAATAATTCAACCCATTGAATTGATATTTTAAATAATTTTGTATTATGTGCTAAATCTGCAGCATGAATAAAAAAATCTAATAAAGATTGTTGTTCTTCAAATTGAGTTTTTGGATTTTTACTTAAATATTCAAATTTTTTATTTTCATTATTTTCATTATTTTTTTCTTCATTATTTTCTGTATTTTCATTTGGAAGTTTTGCTTTAACAACTCCCATAACTTTACCATGATTTGCCATATCAGTTGCTAAAATTTCACTAATCATTCTTTTTCTTATTGTTTTATAATCATTAACACTTAATTTTTCAAAAATATTATTTTCATCTTTTTTAATTGTTTTAAATAATTTTGAAACATGGAAATTTTCAAGACAAGAAATATCATTATAAGTTAAAGCCATTTCAGTAGAAGCATTAATTTGGAAATTATTAGTTAAACCAGGATGACCAATATCATGACCTAAAGCTGCAATTAATATACTTAATAAATCTAAAACATTAGTAGAGCAAACTTCTTCAGCATTACTATTTAAAAAAAATAAACAAATTGTTTGAGTGACATCAGCACCATGCATTGAATTATGATATAATGTTGTAACAAGATATTGTTTTGTAATTGAATATAAGAAATTATCTAATTTTTTTGTTTCTATTATATTATTATCTATTAAACCAAAACATTCTAATATTGTTTTTCCCATTAAAGGTAGTACATTTCCATGACCTATTATTTTTTTTAATTCAAATATGTTAAAATCTTTTTCTAAAATGCTTTTTGGGTCAAAATTTGCTCCTGTTAATGCATGTTCTATATATGAGAATGAACTTTCTATTTTGTTTTCTAAGGAATTTGCTCTTGAATTTTTTAATGATTGATTTGATATATTTTGATTATTTGAATTGAAACTTCTAAATAAACTTTGTATTTTATTATTTTTTGTATTTTTTAATTCTAAAGATGATTTGAGATTTGCTTTTGATTGATTTTTTAAAGGAATATAATTTGGTAAAGGAGCTTGGTTAAATTTTAATAATTGTTTAAGGGAATTTAAAGATAAATTTTTTGAATTTTTAAACATTCCTGTTGAAGAAAATGAATTCATTTTTTGATGTCTAAATCCTTTATTTCTTTTAAATGAACTTGAAATATTATTTTTTCCTTGTTGAATATTTTTTCTTTTTAATTTAAAAGATGGAATTTGTAATAATTCATTAGACATTTTAACACTTTGTGAATTAATCATATTTTTTTTTTTATTCATTTCAATAACTTCTTCATTATATTCATAAACAAAATCAACAAATTGTTTAAAATCTGGATTGTCTTTTATATATTTTTCAATTTTATCAAGATCTTTTATTTCATATTTATATAATGAATGACTTGCTATTATTTTTATTACCCATTCAAGTTCTCTTATTAATTTACTTTGATTTTTACTCATCATGTTAATAAATCTTTTTGCTTCATTTATTATGTTTAATACTTTCTCTAATGGTGTTGTTATTATACTATTTGTTGGAAGGAATAGTGAATTTTGATTTAATTTTTGGAGAGTTGACATTTTTTTTTTAATATTAATTATAATTTATTACTGAATTTGAAAATAAGAATGGAAAAGTTATTGTATTAAGAATTAATAAATATTACTTTTTCAATTTAGATATATAAGTAAGAATTATTTTATTTTTTTATTCATAATTTTGGGTATTTCAAATGAATTAATATTTATTTTGAATACTAAATAATTGGATGTTAAAATATATATTAAATGAATTATATATATAAAATAATCAATCACTAAAATGCCAACACAAATAAATGAAAATGAAATTGAATTAATAAAAGATTTTTTAAAAGAAAGAGGTTATACTTCTACTTTGGAATGTTTTATAAAAGAAGATAATTATAAAAAAGTTGAAAGAAAAAATGCAAAAAAAAAAAAGATTGAAGTTTATGCTGAGTCAAAATTTACAAAATATTTAAAAACTTCTAGAGAAAAAATAATAAAATATACTAAATTAGAAGATTCATATAAATTATTAGAAAAAAAATATAAAACAATTTTACAATGTGCAAGACAAAGTTTTTCAATATCAATAAATTGTTTAGAATTATTAAAAGATATAAAAAACGGAAATAATAAAGATAATTTAGAAGAAATAATAGAAGATTATAAATCTCAAATTGGAAAATATCATAAAATATTAATGAATGATACTTGGGATGAAACAACTAGAACAGTTAATGAAGCAATAATTAAAGAACATAAAAATAATTTGAAAAAAGCAATTAATGAAAAAAATAATGATAAAATACAAGAAATTTTACTTTCTTTAAGAATTTATTCATTACAAATTCAACCAGATTTAAGAAAAAATTTAATTGAAGAATTAGTTGATAATGATATATTAAATATAAAAGAAAATAATTCTGTTCAATATATATTAGATTTATTAAATATACAATCATATAATATTAGACATGCAGTTTTATCTTTTCTTTCAATTATTGCTTCTCTTATAAAAGGAGTTGAGTATTTATCTTCAATTGATAATTCAATTTTAGAAAAGACTATTGAAATAATGAAAACAACAGAAGATGGTCAAGTATTACAAAGATTTTGTATTGCTTTTATACAAAAAATGAGTGTTAAAGAAAGTAATATACAATCATTTTTAAAATATGGATTAATTGATTGGTTTATTAAATTAATATTAAGGTCAAAAAATAATCAAATTCATATTTTTTGTTTAGATTTTTCTAGTGCTTTAATTGCTAATATTTTACAATCTAATGTAACTTTAGATTTTTTAGAAAAAAATATTGCTGTATGTAAAAATTTAATTGAGACTTTTTTAAAAATGATTAAAGAAAAAATACATTCTTCTGTTTTAATGCATTTTTTAATTTGTTTGAATCTTTTAAATATTGAAAAATTTAAAACTATTAATGAAGAATGTCAATTAAATGAAAAAATTAAAGAATTTATTGAATTTTATGAAAATATTGATGTGGTTACAGAAAATGAAAAATTTGAAAAAAAAACTGTTTTAGATTTATGTAATAGTTTGTTTAATAATAATAACAAAGAATCAAATAATGATGAAGGAGGTTATGAAAATAAATTTAAGGAATTTGAAAATGAACAAAGAGAACTTATTTTTGAAAGCTTTCAAGATGAAATTAGTTAAGAAATTTATAAATAAAGATTAATAATCATAAATAAACTAAAAGATTAAGTAATATATATTTTTAATTTTTCAAATTCAATAATTTAATATAAATACATATAAAATTCTATCAATTAGTATTTAATATTTTTAAAATAAATAATTTTACATTTCAAATAAAAAACTAAATTTTTATATTTTAATTTTTTATTTATTTATTATCATATTTTTAAAAGGTTATTAAATAATTATTAATGAACAATAAAAATATTCCATTAATTGAAAGAATAACTGTCTGTGGTTTATCATATTCAAATATTCAAAATTATTTATCAAATCCTAATAATAATTATAAAGATTTAAATAAGTTAAATATAGAAATTTTAGAAGATTATAAGTCAAAAGAAATATCAAATGATCCTAAATATAATGCTTATTATTTAAATATTCCAAAATATTCTCTTCCAAAAGGTGTATGTCCAAATAAATTTAAAGAAAAGAATAAAAAGGAAATTATTTCTTTTTCCTTAGTTCATGATACAAAAATAAAATATTGTTCTTCATTAATTTTTTATGAAAATTATGTTGAAAATGAGCAAAATTTTTCTTTATTAAATTCAATAACAGTAGTATCATCAAAAGAATATTTTGGTACTCAACATAATATATTAAATTATATTTATGAAATATTAATAAACTATTCAATAAATAAATTTGAAAATTCAAATTTATTAAAAATAAATTTACCAGGTGATAGAAATTATTTAGAATATAATATATTAGAATTCTATTTTTCATTATTATTAAATGAACTCAATATATCATCAAAATATAATAAAGAAGATTATCAATCATTTTGTATAATGCCATTAATAAATGAAAAAAATAATATCAATCAAAAAATTAAACCTTTTTTAACTTATTATATAGAAGATTATTCTCCTTTTCCTATTAAAGATTATGATATTACAATAATATTAGATTTTTTTCATATTGAAGATATTATAAAAATATATCAAGCAATATTAATGGAATATAAAATTATTTTTATTTTTAAAGATTATGAAACAATTAATCAAATTATTTATTCATTTCTGTCTTTGATTTATCCTTTAAAATGGAGATTTCCAATTTCTGCTTTTTTGATTCCAGAAACTGAAGCAATGTTAGATGCTCCTTTTGCTGCAATTTTAGGTATTTATATTGGGAAAAAAAATTTGATTGATTTTAGATTAAAAAAAAATTTATTTCCAAATGAAACTATTATTTATGATTTAACTATAAAAGATTTTGTTTTTATTAATGAATTTAGTAATGGATTACCTTTAAAATTAATGAATAAAATTAAAATCGGATTATGTTTTTTAATGAGTGAAAAATTATCTGAAAATATTTCGAAAAAAAGTTATTTTTATAGATTATTTAAAAATTGTAATTCTGTATGTAATTATATAGATAAAACTTTATTTTTTAATTTAAAAATAATTACAATATTTTTTGAAATTTTTATTGAAATAATAAAAAATTTTAAAAAATCTATTTTAGTTGAAGAGATAAATAAAAAAATAGATATTAAAAATTGTCAAGTGAGTGATTTTTTTAACTTTGATCAATATGAAAATAATTATAATAAAACATTTGATATTAAAAAATCATATATATCATTTTTTAGAAATTTTATTAAAACTTTAATGTTTAGTAATTTTCTTAGGAACTTTGTTTTAAAAACACATAAACCAAAATACTCTTTTATTGATTATATAACAGATAAAAAATATACCCCTAAAGAAATTTTTGATGAAAAAATAAGAGAGAAAATCTATTCATATTATAATGTAAGAATATTAAAAATATATAATAGTTTAGATATATTAATCTTCAAGATGCATTTTTAATATATTTAACCAAAATAAATGAGTCTAATATTGCAACAAAAAGAGATTTAAAAAGTTATATTATTTGGTCTCCTTTAGATAATGATAAAATAATATCATTTTTAAATGATTTTAGCTCATTACAAAATAATCCTTTTCAAAAAATTGAAAAATTTTCCAAAATTTTAGAATTATTAAAAAAAGGTAATTATATATATGAAAAAGAAGAAGAAGTACCAAGAGAGAGACATAAAAGAACAAATTCATCATTAGAAGAGAAAATAAATTCAAATTGGAGTGGAATTAACTCAAAACTAAATGACTATAGTTATTATAGTGATTTTAAGACAAAAACATCTCCATTTCAATTATCAACTCCAATGTATAAAAAAGCAATTGAATCAGATGATAATTATTCTATAAATGATGAAAATACAATAATTAATAATAGTCAACATTCAAGTTTAAATAAAACAAATCAATCATTCAAAAATCATGATTCTGGAGGAATACCAAAACATCTTGGTGATGATGAATGTGATTTTTTCTCTGATAATGATTAAAAAAATATTTAATTTAAAATAAAAATATAAAAAAAAATTCAAAAATAAAATATTTTTTTACATTTAAAAAACTATTTTATCTTATTTCAAAATAAAAAACATTATTTTTATGAAAATTTAGTATGTGAAAAGTCCATTTCAGGATGAGCTTTCATAAAATCTTCAATTTGAGGACATTTTTGTAAAATATCAGAAGTAGGTTTTCCCATAGCTTTTTGTCTAGTATCAAACATCATTTTCTCAACTTGAGCTTTTAATTCAGGATCTTCAATATCAGAAACAGAAGTAGCTTCTGGTTGAATTTTTTGTGTATCAACTTTAATATTATCATTCTTTTCAACAGATTCCCACCAAGTAGGATCAGCTTTATCAAAAGCAATTGAAATCATTTTACCAACTTTTACTTCTTCAAGTGTCCAAATCATACTATCTGATTTAATTGGTGCATATAATTCACAATTAATTATTGGTTCTTGTCCTTTTATTCCTACATATAATTTTTTATTATCACATTCAATTTTTAAATCTTTACCTTTTATATTTCCTGGTACTGGAATATTTATTGTTATTTCTTTTATATCCATTTGACCCCAAGAATATTTTTCTAATGTTTGACCTTTTTCTTTATTTGGAAGGACATGACCTTTTTGAGGTTTACTTGAATCATCTTCTTCATTTTTTTTCCTTTCTGGAACTGGCTTTCCTTCTGCTTTTAATTTCTCGTCTTCTTCTCTTTGACGTTCTTCTTTTCTTTGTTTTTCCATTATTTCTTCTTTTTTTAAATTATTCTCATCTTCTAATTTTTTTCTACGAAGATATTCCTCTGGAGTTATTTCTTTTACTTCTGCTCCTCCTGTTCCTTCATCTTTTTTTTCTGCTTCTTTTTTTGCCTTTTCTTCTTCTTCTCTTCTCTTTTTTATTTTTTCTTCACGTTCTGCTTTTTCTTTATATTTGTTTAACCATACATTATATCCAACATCTACAAAATTTTTTGAACGAGCTTCATCAGCAAAAAAATCAGTTTTTCTATATAAAAAACCATATACTGCATCAAAATAATTTTGAATTCCTCCTGCTTTTTGGATTATAGTCATTAAGAGTCCATCAAATTGTTCTGGAGCATCCATATTTTTTATATAAATTTTTTTTGAATAAAAAGCTATTTATAAATAAATAAAAGATAAAAATTATTCTAGATTGTTCTTTTTTTATAGAAAAAAAATAAAAAATCAAATAAAATCAATTTTATTAAAATTTATTTAATTTAATTAATAAAAAAATTAATTGATTATTTAATTAATTGGTATTATTATTATTCTAATATAAATTAAGTCTTGTGACTAAATAAACTTTTACACTTTGGTCTAAAGCAACTAAAGTAGCCAATCCCATTTTATCAGGATGCCAATCAAAACCAACAATAGGTTGTGTTGTAATTTCTTTAGTATTAAGAACAGTAAGTGTACCAATAACTCCTTTAGGTATATTATTTTCATCAACAACACTTCTTTGATTAGGATAATTATATTTATATAAATTAACAGCTCCATTTCCTCCCATAGATATAAATATATCTCTATTTTGAGGCAAAAATTTACTTCCCCATATTGTAGAATTATGAGCAACATCACTTAAACCAGCATAGCCTAATTCAGGATGTAAAGTTCTCAAATCAAAAACATGTAATTTACTTTCTAAAGTAGTAACAACCATTTTATTCATAGGAATATCTTTCCTATCAAATTCAATAGAACAAATACCATTTTTTAAATTAGTTTCCCATTTTAATTGATTCATTCTTAAATCATATAATTTAACATCTCCATTATCATATCCAATACCAACACATCTTTCTTCATTATTATAACTATTCCCAAATGAAACAGCCCAACATTCAGGAAGTACTTTCTCACTAGAAGCAGGTTCTAATAAAACAACAGGTTTATCAGTTCTAGGATCCCAAATTTTTGCAGAACCATCTCTTCCAGCAGTAATAATTTCAGCAGGACCAATATTACCAGTACCACCAATACCATCCATAGCATTAATTATTGATTTATGTGCTTTTTTTATTTCATAATTTGCAGTTCCTCTTTCTAAATCATATATTAGTAAATTACCCTCAAAATCACCTACTGCTAAATCACGTGATGCAAATGATGATGCTCCAAATGTACTTGTTTTAAAACCATATTCTTTATTAAATTCTGATACTACTTCAAGTTTACCTTTGTTCATTTGAAATAGTTGGATTATTCCTTTAGCTCTTGGAGTTTGACCTGTTACTACTAGTTTTGCACTACATGGTATCCATTTTACATCAAATGGTGTGTAATTTAAGGATTGGGATATGTGTTCTATTATTTGAGGAGCGTTTGTTGTGTCTACCATTTTTTTATTGGGTTTTTTTATTTAGTTTTTTTTAATTTTTTTTTATTTGAATTTTATTCTAGAATTTAATTATTTTTTTATAAGGTTTAAATTTAATTGTTTTTTTTAATTTTTTTTTTT
>Ga0256407_10008550_pt1 | contig 14961 bp, 5 predicted proteins | sample RumenRJG_04DNA_FD_193489 | JGI IMG/M metagenome (GOLD analysis project Ga0256407, IMG submission 193489) | Bovine rumen microbial communities from Lethbridge, Alberta, Canada - RJG_04 | ecosystem: Host-associated > Mammals > Digestive system > Stomach > Rumen | place: Canada: Alberta | collected... | reverse complement strand
AACTGGAGCATCATTTTTGGGGATTGAAGCAGTAAGCTTTGTAATCATAAAACGGATAACAGGATGTAGGTCATAAAGTAATTGAATATCTGCCCAACGAATACCATCAGTATTGTTTATGGCCTTATCTGCCACGCGAGCATCTTCTATCGCCCTCATCACATCCTCTTTATTGGCTGATAGACGATAGCGCATACCGATCCTTGGCTTTGCTTCGGCAGGCATGTCATATAATACTTTATCCAATTCATCAGTGTTTGTAATACTAATGAAATTATTCTCAACAACGACATTGCCTGCCATTATTTGATGATCACTTTCAAGTTGTCGGAACAACTCAGAATAGAAATCCATATCTTTTTTGAAGATAGATAGTGGAGTTTCTACTTTTACATCTACTTCAGAATCGTCTGACTTTAGAACAGGCGTCGGAGTTGGCGATTGTCCTCCTTCCTCAGAGGAATCAGTTCCACCTTCTAATCCTAATGCTGCAAGTTTTGCCCAAACATCATCATCATCATTGATAATTGCATGTTCAATAACTTTTTCTTCTTTATGGACATCGTAAAGATGCATGACTTCAGCGGCATCGCCCAGTGTCTTACTAACCTCATCCTCTTTTTCCTTTAGTCTGTCTAAGATACGGAAATCAGTACTAATATTCGTATTATCACTACGAAGTACAAGATAATGTATGTATGGTACTTTTGGCTGTTTGTAGCGGTCAATACGACCATTTCGCTGTTCCAAAGTAATAAGACTCCATGGAATATCGTAGTTGAACATCCGATTGCAATAGTAATGAAGATTAACACCTTGTGCTCCTGCATCACTGCAAATAAGCATACGAATAGGAGAATCTTTCATGCCAAAATTCTCAATCATTGCATCTTGCTCTGTATCGAGCATTCCTCCTTGGAATATTGCAATACGTGGGTAAGCGGCATCACCAGTCTTAATAGGGGTGGGCTTGATTTTGAAATCTTGTTCTAGGCGAGTCTTGAGATAATTGATAGTCTCAATACGTTCAGTAAATACAACAATTCGATCATCTTGTTCCTTACCGCTCCAATTTAATGATTTAAGTATTTCCTTAAATTTAGTGTATTTAGAATCCTGATCTGTTGCAAGGATCTTGTTAATCAAATCTAATTGCTCACGGAGTTCTTCACTATCCTCCTTCTCTAATCTGTTCTCAATAGATTTTTTTGCAGCTTGCGGTGAAGACATATAACTCTTGAACAATAATAATGGCATGAACATTTCTCCTAAACGTGATTTGCTCTGTTTGTATAGTTTGAATTGCTCATGCTGACAACACAAGAACTGCTCTTCTAATGGATTCAACGTTACATGATCTGAAACCAGCTGCCTGTCAGGGAAGTTTCCTGCTATCTCAGGGTCATTTTTCAAATCGTTCTTAAAACGTCGAACATAATAAGGCTTAATATCCTCACTCGTAAAGTCACCACTAAGGGGAATGGCCGTTGGCTCTAACATCCGAACAAGTGACGCAAAATTCTCTGCTCGTCCGTTATGTGGTGTTGCCGAAGTAAAGATTAGACTGTCACAATGTTCTGCCAGAATCTGGGCCAATGAACCACGCTGGCTTGATGAATTAGTCACCTTATGGCATTCATCAATAACAATAATATTCCAACGGGTATGCTCAATATAGTTCCGAAACATTGTACTGTTCTTCAATGTATCAACAGACATTATTGTCTTGTCATAATAATCGAAGGGGTTCTTATTCAGCGGAATGATAGTTTTGATTTTATTGACTCCGTCAGAATCGAGGCGTACAAGGGGTATATCGAAGCGGTTCCATAATTCTTCTTGAAACTGCTTCAAAATGCTTTTGAGGGCTATAACCAAGATACGTTTGCCTCTACCTCTCCGAATCATCTCAGAGAGGAAAATGCCAACTTCAATGGTTTTTCCTAATCCGACAGCATCAGCGATTAACATTCTTGGGCGTGGCATAGACAATGCCTTTACTGTGGGAACAAGTTGATAATTATGGACGTCATATGCTCCCTTTTGAGCAATAGTAATAGCTGGAGAATGTTGGGCGCTGGAGCGTAATGCTGCTTCAATATAAAGTTTCGTCAGGCGATACCCACTCTGTGCGTCAGGCACAAAATGTGTGTTCTCTGGTCGTACAGGCTCTATCTCTTCCAGGTTGGTGTCAAAACAAAATGTTTTTCCTGCTACCAATGGTGAAATACCAATTACATCAAGCAGGATATTGCCTTCACCACCATCATTTTTATCAGTTATAAGGAAATCTTCCCCTCTAACTGTAATACGCTGACCTTGTGAATATGTAATCATTCCAAACAATATTAATATTTGTTATTTAAGGGACTTTAAGAAAGAAGAAGGTTCGCCACATCCAGTAATAAGGACACGGTTCACGGCACGAGTCAATGCAACATACATCAAAGAACGCTGCTGTTGATCAATCTGCCGTTTTTGCTCATCATCTAATTCTTGATAATTGGATGGGTGGTAAGGTATAGTGTTACGACTTACATCCGTTAAGATTACTACGCGGAATTCAAGACCTTTCATACGATGGAATGTATATGCCCGAACACCATCGATATCACCTCCATTCCATCGGCGGCAAGGTATCGAGGCTTGGCGGGAAAGGTAGTTTGCTGTACTATCCACCATGTCATTTCGATACGCAGCTACACATATGTCGTCAGGACGGATGCCTGCATCAAGACATTGCCTGATGTATGTAGCTATAGCATCCAATTCCTGATTCTTATTTGAATACATCTGATAGATAGGAGCTTCTCCATGGAGGAGAGATACATATCCTCTGAGGTTTTCTGCATTGCCGTCAAAATCGTCAACTTCCATGCCAGAAACGATGCTAACGGCATGTTTCTTTATTTCTTCTGTAGTGCGATAATTCACACGTAGACGTCGGCTACGACCTGCTATATTGATCCCAGCACTTTTGAAATTCAGTTTTCTTGAATAGATGCGCTGATATGGATCTCCAACAAGGAACAAATCATTTGGGCCAACAGGAGTTAAGGCGCGTAAGAATCTGAGTTGTGGGTTGGACAAGTCTTGTATCTCGTCTGCAATAACATGGGTAAAAGGTCGCTCATTATTATCGTTCAGCCAACCTGTGACCATATTGAAGAGCTCGTCGCGCTCAATAAGGTTTTGCATCCTTTTTTTCTCTGTATATTTTTCCACCATCTCCCAGACATTCTTTCTTTGCTTACGGGAAAGAGCACTGCCTTGCCCTGTTCGTGGTGTTTTAAGATACTGTTCCAATGATTTGACATCATGGTAGAGGATGATATCCTGATATTCGGACTGAAGGAAATCTGCTGAGAACTCTGACATATTATCCATAACGACCTCCTCCCACAAAGCATGGATTCGTCGTTCATCAAGAAGGACATTAGTCCCTTTCCCGATAATGTTTTTGGCCTTGGCAATATCCAGAGAAATCTTATCAACAGTATCAAGAACATATCTCTGAGACGGGACCTCCATTTGTTGGATTGAACCTATCAGATTATCAACCAATGAACGATTATATGCTGTATAAAGGACCTTTCCTTGTCCTTCATAAGTCTCTGTACACAGACGCTTCAGCCGATGTATGGCAGCAACCGTCTTTCCTGTTCCTCCACCTCCACTTACCTTAAGAGAGCCAGAGTAATTCCCTTCAACAATACGACGCTGAGAGGGATGCAAGAATATCATCCACTGCTTTAAGTCTGCTTTTAATATACGTTCCAAATCTTCGTCATCAGTGATATCGATAAAGCGACGGCGATTATTCTCACTTTGAAGTTGTTTCTCGTGCTCCTCTTCCTTGCGTTTACCTTCTTCCACATCGTAGATAATACGATTAATGTCTCCAGAATCGAGAAGGTAATATAGATTCTCCCATGCATCTTGTGGTATCTCATTCTCATATTTGTCAAGTTCATCAAGATCCTTTATAGACTTAACAAGAGGTAATAATTCCGAAGGAACACCAATACGCAATAGCTGTTCATCTGAGTATGGGGAAAAAGCAGTAGCTTCAGTACTATTAGCTATAGCCTGACGTTCTTGTACGTGTTCAACAGAAATGATTTGAAATGAATTGATTTGCTCATTCCAAATGAATTTCTTGTTCTCAGCCCACTGCATAGCTTCGTCATGATGGTCGATATGCAGCAAACAATAATCCTCGCCATTAACGACACCGATAATCATTCTATACTCAAGCCCCAAACGTGCAGTTCTTAGGTTCTCGTCTTTAAACGACGCTATCGACTCCAAATTGATGGCTGCTGACTTGGGGTTCTCCTTAAACTTACGTCTGAACTCCTTAAATTTGTTTTGTACATCGCGCGGGAGGCTCATAATGCTATCCCAACATGATTCTTCAAGAAATAGTCTCATATGTCTTTATTTTTTAATTGCTTCAATATTGAAAGTTTCTGGATCGTATACTGAATAACCGGCAGCGGTAGCTGCTTCATCATCGTCAGAGAAGAAAACGAATTTGTATTGCTCAGAGACAAGGTCTGCTTCGCATACTTTGCGACCACTTTCATCAAAAATGCCTACTCCAGCAGTATGATTGAATTCTATTCCTTGCTTAAGTAGTTGAATGACAATGTCATGGAGCTCATCATCAAATGCGCTTGCAATCCTTTCGAATTCTGCATCTTCGTCAATATCTGCGGCATTTGTATTTAACACTTCTATGCCCTGATACATGGAGATTAGGTCGTATACTCGCCAGAAATCCTGCCATTGTTTCTCAGGGAGTCCTTCATCTGTTTGAAAATTCTCAGGTACATTGAACTGGGTTTTTAATTGTTTGTTGGCCATATCAATCGTAACCTTTAATGAAGCCCATGGTTGGGATGGGAACAATTCGAAAGAGGAGTTTAGTGCAGGCTGCAAACCTACAACATACATTAATAGCTCATCCTTTATCTTTTTTGTTTGCCAAAGATTGGCTAAAAGATAGAACAGGCGTAACATAGAATTGTGTTGAGAAGTCCACGGGTTAGGTGGGAGCTTTTGAAGAATTGAATTTTGATGTCGCTCGAAAACACTGTCCTTATTATTCTCTTTGTCTTCAAATAGATTCATATCGTTCCAAGAAAGAGTGTAGGACATATATCTGTCTGATGCTTCTATGCTTTGACGTTTACGAAAATCCTTATTAAAAACGTTGTGTTGAGATGATGCATGGTAACTGTAACCATCCATATAGATGGCAATGCTCCGCAGATGGTCAAAAGCTACTTCATTCCATTGGTGACCATCATTATGTTTCATCATTACCGGGCGAATGAGAAAATCCGGCTCTGTATAAAACTCAACTCCTTTGGATTTGTTGAGAACATATTGGGGTATTATCACATATGAGATAAGATTTGAACCATCATCATATGATAACTTATACTGCTGTCGATAAGACAAGTCATCTTTCTCAAATGACCACGAGTGGGTACCATCTGCTTGGTTGTCCTGTTGTACATAATTCTGGATGGCATAAATAAAGCGCTTCTCCAACTCACTTTCTTCCATGCCACCATCTTGGGAGAGGATACCTAATTTACCTATTTGTTCCCAGTTACTTGTTCCGTTTTTCTCATCATAGCAGTTATCAAGAATCTTACGGAATAATTCGTCAGCGCGTTTCCTGCTTAGTTTATCTTGTATTCGTTGATTGGAATAAGTAAAAATACAATGATAACATCCATCTTTCCCTTCTTCCTTACACTTACAGGTATGAATTCGCTCCCAAGCATTTTGAAGAATCTTTTCAAATTCTGTCGGATTACATATCTGTGCAAGATAACCTGTTCCGCCTGGTATCGTATCGTAAAGGATAATATAGCGGTCAAACCTATGAGTCTTATCATTATAGGTTTTATATTTCTCGATTTTTATGTGATCGGGATTCCCTTCAAAGTAATCACGTAGACCAAGACCTATACCGGCAGCAAACATATCTGTGGTAGCTTCAGTATCTACTTCTTGAACAGGGAGAAGTACCTTTATTGCCTCTGTATGGAACTTATGATACAAATATACCTCCTCAAAATATTCATCCGATTTATCTTTATAAGCCTGATCTTTATGCTTACAGAAAGAGTAGTGTAGTTCTTTGGGGTCTGTCACGTTCAAATCATGTGATTTGCTTGTAGACTTGCCACAGTAACGACAAGTAACAAATCCTTTTACGGGAACATGTTCACGTTCGTTGATTTGCAGATCGCGGGCATCGCGTTGTTCGGAATCACCAAGATTGACATCGATGACATCAACACTTTTGCAGTATTCAATACCAAAGGGAATTGTTCGAAGTCCACTGGCATTAATACTTCCATCAAAAATGAAATGCTTTGATATCAAATAATAATTACTTTCTCTGTCATCACTATTATCACCTGTTACGGCATCTTCCTTCTTGTCGCTAGAACGGACAACATCCATTCTTACAAAGTTATGGACATTAACGGGAGTTCCAAAATCTTGATCTCCACATATTGGACAAGTCTGTTCATGGTCAGCAGACTCTATTTCTATATGATCACATTTAGAGCAGAAACGCATTGGTACCAGTGTCTCTCTATCGCCGGAACTCCAATTAAGAGTAGATAAACCAGAAACATTCATCTTATATTTCTGTGCATAGAAATGATTACCAGGAGCTAATTCCGATAAAGCGGACGATGCAGAACGTTGAACTTCAATTTCCTGAATGATATATTTTGATTGCTTATCATTGACAGGAGGACGATGAATAATTGTAGCGTCAAGTGTTACTCCCTGTTCTGGGAAAGCATAGTTGGGCAACAATCCTGAATTGGTCATAAATTCAAGAACCTGTTGATTGACAAGGGTTCGTCTTGTCTTAAAGAGAATGCTTTTCTGGAGTTCTAATTCAATTCTCTCTTCATCTGTTTCTGCCCAACCAGAACTTTTAATAGTCTGACTAATATCATTGATACGTTCCGTCATTCCCATAAAGGTGTTGTACAGCTTTTTAAATTCTTTCTTTATAAGATTGACGAACATTCCATCACGTAACATGGATGACAAACTATCAAGAGCTTCTTCTTGCTCTATTTTGTATTGGGATCGGAATAGGACTTCCAGTTCTTTGCCGTTCTCTATTATATAAGAGATAATACGATTGTAGAAAGAACAATCATTTGTCTCGTATGTGGCTATTGGCAACATAAACACCCTTGATGGGATAATATTGTTTTCTGGATCTAATCCTGTCCAGGTATCAAGGCAGAAGGCAAAATAGTGGCGACGGAGAATATCAACTGCAGACAGATAACATCCTGGTGTGTTGATTTTCCCCTGCATCATCTCTTTAGGTTCTGCATAATAGAATAAATCATGATATTCGTTACGGGCGAAATCGACTATTAGAGAAGCTCCGCTCTTTCGGCCAGCGCGTCCAACTCTCTGGATGAAGTTAGATGGCATGGGCGGAATAGAGGTGTTGACAGCTACGTTCAAATCACCTATATCTATACCCATTTCAAGCGTAGAGGTGGCTACCATAGCATTGATATTGTTCTTACTCTCGTTGCTCTTGAACTGGTATTCTATACTCTCTCTCTTCTTGCGATCAAGTATTCCTGTATGCTCATGAGCATAGATTCTTGGGGACAAGGCGCGATTATATACATTGTAATAATAGCGTTGTATTTCTTCGCGTTTTATGTCATTATATTGGCCAGGGCATTTGAAATCAATACAAGGAGTATTTTCTGAGATTTCATCTTGTTCTGCAACACACATAACAGATGTGCATTTATAGCATCCTATATGCTTTACTTTTTCGGATATAAATATCGCAGACGGTGAAATACAGTAGTTTTGCTCCTTTTCCCGTTCGCTTTGTTTCAATATTCCAACTTGTGACAGTGTCTCAAATAATTTGGAGAAGAAATCGTTATAAAGTGAATCTGGTATATCGTCCATTAGCATTTCGTTGATGGACAAATCCTTGGTGAAGCATTTCAGGAAATAATGCTTATACCAATTTGTTGTACGTGGATTCACAAATGTACTGTCAAGAATATCACGAGAACTGCTCAAACGCTGTGTGGTAATTACCTTTGGATAGCGTGATTTCTTACCAAATCTATAGCATAAGAAATATGGAGATCCCTTTATGTTACTAAGATTAAATGTGTTAGATTCTTCCTCTCTGAATTTGGTTAGGAATGGATGATCAACAGCTCCTCTTATACGCATACGATGAAGAAGTCCATTCAAGAATTGAATAAAATGATTACGTGTAATTCTATCAAGTTTCACACTTGCTAACCACGGCTTCATTAACTCGAAAACTTCGCGTAATTTATTTTCATCAAAGAAGGTTGCAGATGCTCCTGACTTTTCAAGAGTACGTCCAATCCTTGCGTTTAAACCAAATTCAGAAGTGATTTCCCATCCAAGGCGCAAATCAAGTTGCTCGATGAACTTTTTCTGGTAGCCGTTTTTACCTTGCCTATAGTTATTGTCTAAGTCAATATCACCCAATCTGTCTGGTGGAAAGAATCGATATACATAATCTTCCTGATTCTCTGAGAAGTGACATTTTTCTTTCCAAAAGACAACGAACTCTTTCTCTAAATCCTCCAAACTAATTGGTAAGCGTCCATCGTCTGCAAGTTTACGAATACAGTTTTGAAGGGCGTTTCGGAATGAGAAACGGTAATTTCTTGCTTCGAAGAAACCTGCTTGATGTGCCGCATCCTGAACACTATTTGTAAATGCAAGTATCTTGCGACTGCTTTCATTTTCATTATCCAGATCAGATGACATTACCTGGCTGATGGCGACTGAAGCGAGGGTCGCTACTTTTGTACCGATTATTGCTAAACTGTTTTCGGAACAACATGAAGGACATATTTCTTTAAACTTGGGGTTCTTGTTTTTTTTGCCAGCTTCGACTTTCCGAATTGCCAAAACGTGAACTCTGTTATCTGATTCTTCCCCTTGATTTTGATATATATGCAAATCGGATGGGTCAATCCACCAATCATATACTTCACCTTTGTATTCATCGATAGGAAAGTGATCCGAGCTATAAAGGCTTATAAGATAACAATTTTCATCATTATCAATAAACTTCATAGAAGTCTTGCCCGGATCTGTTTCAAGACATTGGGAGTTTTTGGTTTTATATCCAATCCAACCACTAGCCCCACATTCTCTACAGAAATAAGCAGGAAGAGCTCGTTGGTCTTTTTCTGTTTTATCAATGTCCTTCTTCCAAGTAAACTTTATTTCATTCGAAACAACACGCAAGAACCCGGACAATTCGCGCAACCACAGCTGAACCTGGAGATATAGGAATGGGAATTGTGGCTTTGTTCCTTTTTTTGCAGCAGCAATGAGGGCAAATAAAGAATTTAGCACTGCCAATCTTGGGAATTCAACATTCTTGTATCGTGTCTCTTGAATGGAGCGGAACTGTTCATTGATGTCTGCAAGCTTAACTATCAGGTCAGAGACTGTAATATATGAATCGTAAGTAATGTTTGTAATATCTCGGATTATTGTCAACTTAGACAACCCAACAGCCAAACCATCATTTTGAAGTCCCCATAATTTAGTTTGACGTTCTATGTATATGTCATAATTATCATCTAATCGAAACTTTGTATCATTCAAAGTGTCAATTGATGGTATAAAGTTATTATCTGCATCATGTGTAAAACCTTCTACTTTAATTCTATCCTCAACTATCACAGACTCTTCATCAAAGTACTCTCCAAACACATCTGATGCATAATTTCTTAAGAGTTTGGATGCATTAGGTCCGCTTCCAATGGTCGCAGATGTACCAATCGGGCATAACATGCCCTCTTGTAGCTTCAGCTTTAGCTTTAAGCGGCGAATTAGATTCGCAACATCTGTTCCTTGGGCACCATCGTAGGTATGCAACTCATCCAATACTAGGAACTGTAGCATGGAAGAATCTGCAAAATTGTGCTCCCAAATGCAAGCATAGTTATTTTTCATGAGGGCATAATCCAACATCTTAAAATTCGTTAGGATTATATCGGGTGGAGTTGCAAGGATTTGCTCTCTGTCTTCGATTATGTTATGTTCTCCCATCATTATGGGATACTTCTTTTCTCGATCTTTACCTTCACCAATAAACAAACCGGCTGTTACATTCCCTCTTAATCTTTCATCTGCATAAATAGCTTCGGCTAATCGCTTAGCTTGATCGCTTGCAAGAGCATTCATTGGGTATAGGATGATGGCCTTTATTCCTTCCTTGTTCGGGTGGTTCTTGCGCCAATGATAACAGTAATCGAGTAGTGGGTATAAGAAACATTCCGTCTTACCTGAACCAGTACCTGTGGTCAAAAGCGTTGGCTGTGGGTTGTGCTCTTTCTTCGTAGAAAGACGAGAGAAAGAAAGATATTGATGCTTATACAGCATGTAACCGGGAACAACATCTAACAAATCCCTACCGTCACTTTCAGCGGAGGTGAAAGGGGTTTTCAATGAGATATATGGCTCGTGTGAAATACCATACTTCTCATTTTGTATGAACTTGTAAAAGGCATCACTTATTTCCTTTTCTTTGAAATTAAAGGTTGCCTTAAGGTATTCTATGATGGCTTCTCTTGTTTCGTATGCCTGTTGGAGTGGAAGCATATAATTCTCTATTAAGTTAGTAATTATCAATAGACCCGTACTAATTCTGCAATCTCAACATCTAATAGCTTTGCTATCTTCATGAGAGTTTCAAGTGTTGGCTGACAACTATTAGTACACCATTTCGATACAGTTGCGGGATCTTTCCCTAACTGTTCAGCCAACCATTTGTTAGTCCGCTTTTTATCTGCCAGAACAACTTTTATCCGGTTTATATCTTTATCCATCTTGATAGTTATTAGTAAATTATGTGGCAAATATAGTAAAAAAATTACAGAAAATGCGAAAGAAAGAGAAAAAACTGACGAAAAATCACATTTTTATTGCATTTTTCTCAATATTTCCTCCCAAAAGACCGTTTTTAAATGAAATCTTTCATTTTAACTTCGTTCGAGGACGAGCCATCAATCTTCCATCAACGAACCATCTTCGAGCCTTCCCTATTGCCACTGTCTTGCTTGTGTCTTCCTATCGTCTTGAAATACAAGACACATAGTGTATGTTTACACTATGCTTGGCAATGTATCTCAATGTTACTTCGACCTTCGCCTTTCTTGATGACTTGTATCTTCACGGGGATTCGCTCTTCGAGTTCTTCTCGGTGTGAGATGATACCTACACGACGGTTAGTCTGTCCGGCTATCTCCTGAAGCTTTTCGAGAGTAGACATGACGGAGTCAAGGCTCTTCTCGTCAAGTGTACCAAAGCCTTCGTCGATAAAGAGAATGTTGACGTTCATATCAGGACGATTAAGAGAAGAAAGAGCTAGTGAAAGAGCCAGCGAAATCATGAAGCGTTCACCGCCAGAGAGGACAGTAACACTTCGTACTTGATCTTTGTTGTAGCGGTCGAGCACCAAGATTGACAGTTGTTCGTTGGCTTCGCTACAGGTTAGACGATAGCGGTCTGTAATCTGCTCCAGATAGATATTGGCATTGTTCAGCAGGGGGCGCAGGATATAGGTCTGAACCAGCGTACGGAAGCGGGTGCCACCAAAGATGCTGTTCAGACGATCCCAACGTACAAAGCGCTGCTTGGCTGTTTCGAGTTCTGCCTCAATCTCTTTCAGGCGCTTGATATTCTTCTCATGAAGATCCAGCTGTGACTTTGCCTGTGTATGCTTGGCAAGTGCTTCGTCGCGCTGTTGGCCAACTGATGCTTTATGCCCTTCAAGAACCTGTTTGTCTGGAAGATCTGTTCGTTCTGTAATATCCAGCTCCTTAAATGCTGCAGCTATCTGTCTATCTGCCTCAGTGATGGCATCAACACGAGACTTCAACAGGGCATCTATGTCGCTTACCAACTTGCGTGCGGCAGCCACTTCTGTCTCTTTAGTCATGAGTTCCTTTAGTGTTTGCTCTGTCTTTCCAGTCTCTTCATAGTAGGCGTTTAGTATCTCCTCGGATGAAGTGATGATGTTTTTGCTATCTTGCAACTTCGATACGAGTGAAGTTACCTTACTCAACAGGTTAGTCCACTCTGTATTGATATTACGACAAATATACGTTTGAGATGAGGTGTTGACAGTCCAGTCGTGACATGCACGAAGAATATCTTCGCTGTATTGCACAAGCGTGCTTATCAGCGTATTGTTCTTTTCCTGCTCCGTCTTTCTGTCGCTGAGAAGCTTTTGCTTGTCAAAGTAAGCCTTGGCATCGTCTTTCAGGCGTTTACGCACTTCTTCTGTATTCTTCTGCCAATCATCGCAATAATTTGACAGGATGGTATTGACCTCTGCTTTGATTCTCTCACCGTCCTGAACGAATTCTGCCTTTTCCTTTTCCATACGGGAGATAGCATCAGCATTGGTCTTAACGGCCATTTCTGCTTTCAGTCTAGCTGTCTCAGTCGCTGATTTCTTGTCATCGAAAGGTTTCTTCTCTTGTATGAGCCTGTTAATCTCAGTATGTAAGCGCTCAGCCTCGCCCAATGTGGATTCAAGCTTGGCGATGGAAGTGGCCAATTGGTCTATGTCTATCTCTATCTGTGAAGACAGGTCTTTATGTAGGTCAAGTCCCAATTGAGCCGCTTTTTCATCAATGTCCTTTTGGGTTTGCTCTATCTTCAGCTTATTCTTTTCAAAAAGAGTTTTATTGCTCTTGTGACTACCATCTGCCTGTTTGAAATTACCCATCGCCAAATCGCGTTGCTCAGTGGCTTTTCGGAGATTATCATTGGCAGTCTGTTGTTCTTCTTCGAGTGGAGTCAACATATCCTTGAAATCATCGTCCAGATGAATATGGTCGATATGCTGTCCGCACAACGGACAATTCTCTGTTTGTTCATCATAAAGGCGGTGACGAAGTTCCTTGATTTTGTCATCAAGGCTCATCTTCATGGTAGTCAGGCGTTTTGCAGCCTTTTCTGCGTCCTGCTGTTTAGCCAGGAAATCCGCGTTGGCTTTCTGAGCGGTGTCTTGCAATGCCTTCAGATTCTCTTCCTCAGATAGCAGAGTTGCTTTGAGTTTCTCATTTTCCTCTCTGACTGGCTTCAGATTGTCGATACTAGTCTTGAGGTCTCCCAGATCTTGTTTGCGGGTGTTCAACTTCTTCAATTCATCATTGACAGCCTGAGGATTCAGTTCTGAACGTTTCTTGCTCAGCTGATCAATCTGGTCTTGTCGTTCATTGACGGCTTTCACAGCATCCTGTGCAAGGACTTTCGCATCTTCCTCGGCTTTCTTTAGACCTTCTGTTTGGTCTTTTTCTTGTTTGATTTTAATTGTCAGGTCGCCAGACTTCCTGATTTTATCTAAATACTGACCAATTTTCAAGTCGGTCTCGCCAGCTTTGGTAAAAAGTTCTTCGTGGTGTGCTTGCTTGCCTATCTGTTCTTCCAGTTGCCGGATGGCATCTTCTTGCAGTTTTGCCTTTGCCTGTCTGTCGGCCATGTCAGCCGTGAGCAGACTGAAGGTTTCTCTAGCCTGACTGAGGTCTTGGCGAGCTTTTGCTTCATCTTGACGTGCTTTAATGAGATCTGAAAACTGTTGACGCTGGGCGGTAGTTCCATCCCAATCTGTAAAAAGTGACTTACTTCGTTTATACTCTTCACCAGCCATCTTTACTTCAAGTTCCTGCTTGAATTGGCTGGCCTCTGTCAGAGACTTCTCATTACGCAGTACCGCTTCCACTTGTTTCAGCTTGCCTTCTGTGGCTTCGATGTCCTTACCGTATTTTTCAAACAGGCCCTTGGCTTCTGCCAGTTCCTTGGTGATTTGTTCTACCTGTTCATCGCTCAACGTGTGAGGTTTCTCCGTATCGTATTGAGTCTGGATTTGGGACTGGGCATCTTTGGCCTTCTTCCAGAGACTCTGAATAGCCTCGCCATAAGCCGTGAAGTGCTGAGTATTGGTTAGCTGTTCAAGGATGGCCTCGCGCTCTTTCTTGTCACCAGTCAGGAAGTTGGCAAACTGTCCCTGGGCAAGCATGGCCATGCGCCCGAACTGCTGGAAGTCGAGTCCAACAGCTTGGAGTATGGTCTGCTCCACGCTGTCTTTTGTCCAGTCACCGTCCTCGACACGAATCTCCCATACAGGCGACTTATGCTTCAAAGGACGAATACCGGTGGTTTTGTCCTTGTTGCCCAACTTGATGCCAAGAGTCAGACGGGCATGGTACGTCTTACCATCGTTGCCTTCAAAGACTACCTCACTGTAACTGTCGTCCTTTTCTGAAATACCCAGACGAGTATATTGCTCAATGCTGGCCACACGGATGCTTTCCCCTTCAGTGTCGGTGAATTCGTTCTTGGTAACATTAGCTACATCGGCAATACGTGGTGTCTTCTTGTAGAGAGCCATCGAGATGCCATCAAGGATAACGCTCTTTCCTGCACCTGTATCTCCAGAAATCAGGAAGATAGAGGCAGGATCACCAGTAACGGCATCATTTAGTCCGTGCTCAAAGTCGATGTCTGCACTCTCAATGGAGGCTATATTACGAATATGTAGTTCTTTCAGTTTCATGATTCTGCGGGATTAGTCTTTTGACGGGTCTTTGCTTGTCTCTCTTCATCCATACGATGCATCTCTGCCTTGACTTCTTCAAAGGCTAGTCGCACATCTTCAATGTCTAGACCAGGATATTGATCCTTTGTGCGTTCGATAAACTGCATCGGATCTGTCATCTGCTGCAGTTCTGCCACTTCAAACACCAGTTGCTCCTTTTCCTGCTGCAGGGTATTGTTTTGTCCAGTCCAAAGCATCTTGGGGTTGTATCGCCACTCATCATTGTAAGAAAGCAGAGCGTCATAAACCATCTGGCT
>Ga0256407_10008547_pt1 | contig 14962 bp, 9 predicted proteins | sample RumenRJG_04DNA_FD_193489 | JGI IMG/M metagenome (GOLD analysis project Ga0256407, IMG submission 193489) | Bovine rumen microbial communities from Lethbridge, Alberta, Canada - RJG_04 | ecosystem: Host-associated > Mammals > Digestive system > Stomach > Rumen | place: Canada: Alberta | collected... | reverse complement strand
GTCGGCAAGCGGGCGACACTGTGGATGCAGGAGTTCGAACTGGCCCTGAACGAGGTCGAGCATGCGGCCGGCAGCCTGAGACTCCTGGGCAGTAAGGGCACGACCGGCACACAGGCCTCCTTCCTGGAGCTTTTTGACGGCGACCTGGACAAGGTGGACCGCCTCGATCCTATGCTGGCGGAAAAAATGGGCTTTGACCGCTGCTTTTCGGTTTCCGGCCAGACCTATCCCCGCCTTCTCGACACGATCGTGCTGAACGCGCTGGGGATCGCCGCCTCAGCTGCCATGAAAATGGCCACCGATATCCGCCTTCTCCAGCATCTGAAGGAAGTGGAGGAACCCTTCGAAAAGACCCAGATCGGTTCCTCGGCTATGGCCTATAAGCGCAATCCCATGAGGAGCGAGAGAATCTGCTCCCTGGCCCGCTATGTCATGGCGGATGTGATCAATCCCGCTGTCACTGCGGGCACCCAGTGGTTTGAGCGCACTCTGGACGATTCCGCCAACAAGCGCATCTCTGTTCCCGAGGGCTTCCTCGCTGTGGACGGCATTCTGGATCTGTGCCTGAATGTCACGGATGGGCTGAAGGTATATCCTAAGGTCATAGAAAAGAGGCTGCGCTCCGAACTTCCCTTTATGGCGACTGAAAACATCATGATGGACGCCGTCAAGGCAGGAGGGGACCGCCAGGAACTTCACGAGAAGATCCGCACACTTTCCATGCAGGCCGGACGCCGCGTCAAAGAAGAGGGACTGGACAACAATCTTCTCGAGCTCATTGCCGCGGATCCCGCTTTCGGCATGACACTTGAGGATCTTGAGAAGACCATGGATCCTTCTCGCTATGTCGGATGTGCCCCTCACCAGGTCGAGCGCTATCTCGCGGAAGTGATCCGTCCCATTCTGGACGCCAACCGCTCCCTGCTGGGCCTTGAAGCGGAGATCAATGTCTGATCCATATACAGACAGAATCCATTATTTGCCGGCATAATGTGAGATTATTATTTACGAATATTGTCTACGACTTATTTGCCAATAATATTTACAAAAGATCACCATACGGCGCGTTAAACCCCGGCAGGCGAAGCCGTCCGAGGGTATAGCACTAAAGAAGAATTGTGAGAGACGGTTTGTTTACAACATGGAGGAAAAAGAAAAATGGTAAAAGCTGTTGTAGGCGCAAACTGGGGAGATGAAGGTAAGGGAAAGATTACTGACACAATGTCTGACGGAGCGGATATCGTCGTCCGCTTCCAGGGCGGAGCGAATGCGGGACACACGATCGTAAACGAATACGGCAAATTCGCCCTCCACACACTTCCTTCGGGTGTTTTTCATCAGAATGTCATGAACATCATCGGCAACGGCGTTGCTCTCAATATACCGATTCTGATGGGCGAACTGAAGAATATTGAAGACAGGGGAGTTCCTGCTCCCAATCTGATGGTTTCCGACCGCTGCCAGGTCGTCATGCCCTACCACATTCTTTTCGATGAGTGCGAGGAGGAGCGGCTGGCCGGAAAATCCTTCGGCTCCACCAAGTCCGGGATCGCTCCTTTTTACTCCGATAAATTTGCGAAAGTGGGCTGGCAGGTCAATGAACTCTTTTGGGACGATAAGGATCTGATGGAAAAAATCGAGCGGATCTGTGTCCAGAAAGATATTCTCCTGACCCACCTCTATCACAGAGACCCGATTGACAAAGAAGGCCTTCTTGAGACCATCCACAGCTACAGGGATATGATCGCCCCCTATATCGGCAATGTGAGTGAGTATCTGGAAAATGCGATCAGGGAAGACAAGACTATTCTGCTGGAAGGCCAGCTGGGAACCCTTAAAGATCCCGACCACGGCATCTATCCCATGGTCACATCTTCTTCGACACTGGCCGCTTTCGGAGCAATCGGCGCCGGAATCCCCCCTTACGCCATTGAAAAAATAGTCGTTGTCAACAAGGCTTATTCCTCGGCCGTGGGCGCCGGTGAATTTGTCTCCGAGATTTTCGGAGATGAGGCGGATGAGCTGCGCAGGCGCGGCGGCGACGGCGGCGAGTACGGCGCAACGACCGGCAGACCCCGCCGTATGGGCTGGTACGACTGTGTGGCATCCCGTTACGGATGCCGCCTGCAGGGCTGCACGGATGTAGCCTTCACTGTGCTGGACGTCCTGGGCTATCTCGATGAGATCCCGGTCTGCGTCGCTTATGAAATCGACGGTGTGCAGACCAAAGAATTCCCGGTGACCGGCCTCCTGAAAAAGGCCAAACCCGTCTACGTGAAGCTGCCCGGATGGAAGTGCGATATCCGGGGTATTTCCAGGTATGAGGATCTGCCCGAAAATTGCCGCAACTATATCGAATTTATTGAAAAAGAAATCGGATACCCGATCACCATGGTTTCCAACGGCCCTGAGAGGCATGAGATTATCTACCGCTGACCGGGAAAACACTCCGCGGGGCGGGAAAGTGAGCAGGGAAAAGATGGAAAATGCCAAAGACAAGAGCAGAAATCCTGCTGCTGACACAGCTGCCCTGGTGAAAAATCCCTTCCGGAACACAGAAAAGAGAACAGAAATGGGAACAGAAAAAAGAACAGAAAAAGGAAGCAGTGATTCCGGAGGGAATCTGCGCAGGGCTGCTGCGATTATTGCGATCGTACTTCTGGTGGGGCTTTATCTGGTGACCTTTGTCCTGGCTGTGGCCGGAAATGAGAACAGCGCCAGGATGCTCAGATTCTGTTTCGGAATGACTATTTTCGTGCCCCTGTTTGCCTGGGTCATGATCTGGTGTGTCGGATATCTGCGGCACAAAAAAAGCATGGCAAGCCTCAATATCCTTGACTCCAACCCGGATGAACGGCAGCGCATGGAAGAAGCCATTGCCCGCGAGATCGGGAAAGAGGATGGAAAGCAGGAACCTCATTAACAGGAGGACTCATAAAAAACAGAACGAGACTGCGGTCGGGTCTTGAATGAACAGACCGGCCTGAATTGACCCTTGTCACAGTACACGCCCTCTCAGAGGGCGTGTACTGTGACGACAAGTCCTCACAAGGAGGAAAACTGTGGTGGGTGAAAGCCCATCAGGTATGGAAAAAGGGCTGTGTTAAACTGCGGGAAAAGCCCACAGATGCTGAAAAATGGCTGTCAATAAAATGTGGGAAAAAGTCCACAAATGCGGTTGACAACATTTTTTGTAAATGTTAATATAACGTTCGTGCCGACAGGCATTGCATACAATCAAGCAGAGCAACACTCTCACCCAGCGGCGTAAGCTTCTGGTGTTCATACGTCAACTGATCCGGATTTAATCCGCGCAGGTCCCCTTTTATTTGGACTTATCAATCTGATGACTTACAGATGTCATTTCGATAGAATAATAGTCCGGCCTGCTGCAGCGCGGTGGATTCCGGAGCGGGAAGATGGATATGATCAGTACAGTGGAGCTTTGCGCCACTGTTTTTTATTGCGCCAGGGCGCGTGGAGGCTATGAAAGTAAATAATAGGGACAGGGACGAGTTATTTATTAATGAGAGGATTCGCGACAGAGAAGTGCGTGTGATTTCCGCCGATGGAGAGCAGCTGGGCATTATGTCCTCCAGGGAAGCACTCAGACTTGCTGAGGAAGCAAATCTTGATCTGGTCAAGATTTCACCCAATGCGAAGCCCCCCGTATGCAAGATCATTGATTACGGTAAGTACAAATACGAAAAGACCCGCAAGGAAAAAGATGCCAAGCGCAAGCAGCACACGGTAGAGATCAAGGAGATCAGGCTTTCTCCCAATATCGATACCAACGACCTCACGACCAAGGTGAACGCTGCCCGCAAGTTCCTCACCAAGGGAAACCGCGTGAAGATCACACTTCGCTTCCGCGGACGTGAGATGGCTCATATGAACGCGAGTGCACATATTCTTACGGATTTTGCGAATGCGCTCGTTGATTGTGCCGTCGTAGAGAAGGCACCGAGGGTTGAAGGCAGATCCATGACAATGTTTTTAGCTGAAAAGCGCTGAACCGCGCAGGCCCATGCGAATGTTCTGTCAAATGACATGCCAGTACAGCATCGGCGTCTGCAGAAGACCGCGCCGTGTTACTGAGCGGCTGATCTGCAGTGAATGGCAGCATGCGATTCTCCGTTTTGGAAGAACAGTTAAGATAAAATGACTCTGACGACTGCGGTCTGAGACTCCGGTCCTCTGAAAAGAGGAAAGGGATCTGTACCTGCTTTCGGACAGCGTCTTTGCCCTGCCGCATATTGAAAACGGCGGGGAAGCAAACACATGACAGGAACACGTGGCGACGGGAGAGAGGATCTCCGGACTGCTCCTCCGGGATAAGCCGGAAAGATCAGCGTGCGTGTGAAGAACAAGGAGGAAAAAACTATGCCTAAAATGAAGACCAAGAGAGCCGCTGCAAAGCGTTTCAAAGCTACCGGCACAGGCAAGATCAAGAGATTCAAGGCTTACAAGCGCCATATTCTTACCAAGAAGTCCACTAAGAGGAAGAGAGACCTTCGCCAGTCCACAATCCTGGATGAGACAAACGTAAAGAACATGAGAAAGGTTATGCCTTATCTTTGATCCGTTCTTTAGGATCTGCGATTGTTTTGATCATCAGTATTTAGAAGAAAACGGGCATATGTTCAGACTGCCCGGAAAAGGCATTTAAGAAGAAGGCTTTTAACCGGATATGAGAACTCCCGGAATCCGGATCGTAATACATTCCGGGGGTCATAGAAGAATGTGAGGTATAGTAATGGCAAGGATTAAAGGCGCGATCAACGCGAAGAAAAAACATAAAAGAGTATTAAAGCTGGCAAAGGGTTACAGGGGCGCGCGTTCCAAACAGTACAGGATCGCCAAGCAGTCCGTCATGCGTGCGATGGCTTCCGCATTCGCAGGCCGCAAACAGCGCAAGAGAGATATGCGCAGACTGTGGATCACCCGTATCAATGCCGCTGCAAGGATCAACGGAATCTCCTACAGCCAGATGATGCACGGCCTCAAGGTCGCCGGAATCGATATCAACCGCAAGATGCTCGCTGAGCTTGCCGTCAACGATGCTGCAGGCTTTGCTGCACTCGCTGAAATGGCAAAGGCAAATGCCTGATCCATAATTGAACATCCGTGAAAATTGGACATCCGTGAAAAAAACTTGTTTTGACGGAATTCATGAAGAGCCCCTTTCTATCGCCGCAGGCGGCAGGGAGGGGTTCTTTTTCATGACACAGCCCGCCTGCCGTATCCTCTGCCCTGCCGGCGGACACGGGCCGGCAGCGGGCCGGCGGCGGCAGGTTTGACTTGAAACAAGAACCTGAAGCAAGAGGTTTCTTTCCATGACTTGAAACAAGCGTGAAAGAAGAGGTTTCTTTCCATGACTTGAAACAAGCGTGAAAGAAGAGGTTTCTTTCCGTTGAAATTGTGTTTCGTTTCCAATACAATATATGTATTGATGATAGTTTAAACAAGTTCCTGACAGTCCCGCTGTCTTCATTTGCGGCTGCGAACAGGCCTGTATCGGATGCCGCAGAAATGGAGCAGACAGGCGGAAGGGAAATGAAACAAAAAACAACCGGGATGACCGGCATATTATGTGAGAACCAACAGGGGAGCAAGACCGGCTTTGCTGATTGTCTTCGGTCAGAACAAGGAAAGGAGATCCAGTACTTATGAAACCGTATGCTTTTGGAATCGATATCGGCGGAACGACTGTCAAATGTGGCTTTTTTAATAATGACGGCACTTTCGTGGAAAAGTGGGAGATTCCGACCCGAAAGGAAAACAAAGGAGAACGGATTCTTCCTGACATTGCGGATTCGATCAGGGAGAAACTTGCTAAGCACGGAGTCTCGATGGATGATGTTGAAGGAATCGGCGTGGGTGTTCCGGGACCTGTTCTTGATGACGGCGTAGTCAACGGCTGTGTCAACCTGGGCTGGGGCGTCTTCAATGTCAAAGAGACACTTTCCGGTCTTCTGGGGGGGATCCGTGTTTCAGCCGGAAACGACGCCAATGTGGCGGCACTGGGTGAACAGTGGCTCGGCGGCGGAAAAGGATTCAGCAATGTGGTCATGGTCACACTCGGCACGGGCGTCGGAGGAGGAATCATCGTCGGAGGCAGGATCCTTGCAGGCGCTCACGGCGCGGGCGGAGAAATCGGTCATATCCTGATGAATGAAAATGAGACGGAGTGCTGCGGCTGCGGCAAGAAGGGCTGCCTGGAGCAGTATGCATCCGCTACCGGAATCGTCCGCATGGCAAAGATCACTCTTTCGGACAATGAAAAACCTTCTAAGCTCCGCAGCCTTGCGGAAGTGACCAGCAAAGATATCTTTGATCTGGCAAAAGAGGGGGACGAGACAGCGGTTGAGCTGGTTGAGAAGCTTGGAAAAATGCTCGGCACTGCCCTTGCCCACATCACGTGTGTGGTAGACCCCGATGTGATCGTGGTCGGCGGAGGTGTCTCCAAGGCGGGTCAGATCCTGATCGACACGATACAGAAATACTATGTGCCCGCTGCTTTCCACGCCTGCAGAGCCACACAGTTCAAACTCGCGGAACTTGGAAATGACGCCGGTATGTACGGCGCTGTCAGAATGGTTCTCTATTGAGAATGGCCCGGATCTTATAAAAAATGTATTGGAAAATGGCTGGGATCCTATAAAAAACATAAAGGAGAATCAGTCGGATTCTATAAAAAACATACACGGGAACCGGCAGGTTCCGGGTCTGCCCCGGGAAACAGTTTTTGTTTCCCGGGGTATTTTCATGTTATGACACGGCCCGAATATTCAAGACCCGCCCGCGGGTCGTGCGCGATGAAGAATAAAACGGTCCAGCCCGTCTGATGGGAGGACAGTATACAAACCTGCGGGATTGTTTATTCCTTCCTGAATGAGGTTTTGCTATAGTACGTTTGTGCGCATTCCGGACTTGATTCTTAAATCCGCAATACCTGTGACTGAGGCTTTGGGATATGCGTGCAATAGTCGTTTCGGGTCACACCATGCCGGGGCGTGACCATAAAACGCCGCGTTCGGCGTTATTATTGCTTCGCACTGTCGATGCGCCTGGCGCGCGCCGAACGCCGTCATACTGGGGCTTTCGCGCAAAGAGCGCTTGAAAACGCCTCGAGACTGGTGCATGTGTGACCAGTAACAAATACTCTGAAAGAGGAAGGAAAAGAAATTGAAACTGGGTGAATGGGTTGCAAAGAGCAGGCTTCTGATATTGATCATCAGCGCTATTTTGGTGCCTCCGTCCCTATTCGGATTCGCCGCCACCCGCGTCAACTATGACCTTCTGAGCTATCTTCCGGACACGCTGGAGACGGTAAAAGGACAGAATATCATGGTGGATGAATTCGGCACCGGCGCATTTGCCATGTGTGTCATTGAAGGGATGCGCATGAAAGATGTCCAGAAGCTCGCGGATGAATTCAAGGAAGTGGATCATGTCAAGGATGTTCTGTGGTACGGAGAAGTGATGGATATCTCTGTCCCGACAGAGATTCTGCCGGATAAGGTCAGAGACAGGTTTATCAATGGCGACGCGCAGCTGCTGGTTGTTTTTTATGATAACACGACTTCTTCGGATGAATCGATGGGAGCTCTGACGCAGATGAGGAAGATTGCGGACGAGCGCTGTTTCATCGGCGGAATGACCGGAATCGTAACTGACATCAAAGACCTGTGCATGGCGGAACTGCCGGTCTATGTCGTGATCGCTTCGATCCTGAGCTTCATTATCCTGGAACTGACTACGGAATCTTTTGTCGTTCCATTGTTTTTCCTGCTGGGGATCGGACTGTCGATCCTCTACAATCTGGGCAGCAACATCTTCCTGGGATCGATCTCCTATGTCACACAGGCCCTGACCGCGGTACTTCAGCTGGCCGTTACGATGGATTATTCCATTTTCCTCCTGGAGAGCTATGAGGAGAACAAAAGGCACTATCCTGATGACCGGGATAAAGCCATGGGAATCGCCATCCATCAGACTTTTGTCTCGGTGGTGGGCAGCTCGGTCACAACAGTGGCAGGATTCCTTGCCCTCTGCGTCATGACTTTCGCCCTGGGCAGGGACATCGGTATCGTCATGTCCAAGGGCGTCCTGATCGGAGTGATCTGCTGTGTCACGATTCTGCCCTCTATGATTCTGGTGTTTGACGGCCTGATTGAAAAAACCAAACACCGCCCCCTCATCCCAAGTCTGAACGGACTGAGTGACTTTATCATCAGACATTACAGGATCTGGGTCCTGGTACTTCTGATCCTTGTCGCGCCGGCTATGTACGGAAGCAAAAACGTGGGCGTGTATTACAATATTGCCCAGTCGCTGCCTGACGATATCCCCAGTAATATTGCCAATAAAAAGCTGCATGATACCTTCAAAATGAACACCACGCACGTCATCCTGATGGACAAGGACCTGGATATGCGCACAAAGAGGAAAATCTTTGAGGAGGTGGAAAAACTGGATGGTGTCAAGTTCACCATGAGTCTGCCCGGTATGGTGGGGCCTCTTTTACCGACGGAGATGATTCCCCGGGACGTGAAAAAAATGCTGCAGAGCGACCGGCATGAAATGGGCATGGTCGTCTCCAAATACACGGAGGCGACGCCGGAAGTCAATGCTCAGATTGCTCAGATCAACAAGATCGTGAAATCGAGAGACCCGGGAGCTCTTGTGATCGGTGAAGCTCCCATGATGAAGGATCTGCAGGATACGACGGACGTCGATATCCGCCGCGTCAATTTCCTCTCTATGGCGGCGATTTTCCTGATCATACTGATCGTCTTCAAGTCGATCTCCCTTCCCTTCCTGCTGGTCCTGGTCATCGAGTTCGCCATCAATGTCAATATGGCAGTCCCTTATTTCCAGGGGATCAGCCTGGCCTTCGTGGCAAGTATTGTCATCGGGACCATACAGCTGGGAGCCACGGTTGACTACGCGATCCTGATGACCAACAGATACATCACGGAGCGAAAGGCGGGAAAGACCAAACATGAGGCGGTTACGATCGCCCACAGGGCCAGCATCCTCTCGATCCTGACCAGCGGCTTCAGCTTTTTCGTGGCCACCTTCGGCGTCTCATGGTATTCGCGCGTGGATATGATCGCCTCCATCTGCACCCTGCTTTCCAGGGGCGCGCTCATCAGCATGGCCTCGGTACTCCTTCTCATGCCTGCCATGTACATGATCTTTGACCCCATGATCATCCGGACGACAGCCGGATTCCGGAAAAAAGAACAGCCCCGGGACGATCAGCCCGCCCTCAGGAATAACTGAAAATTTGAGAACGGACGGGTATCCGGGACTTGCTCCCGGGGCCTGCCCTATAAAGAATAAAAAGAGCACCTTTGCGGACAGTCAGTCAGCGCACCGGTGCTCTTTTCTTTCTATGACACAGCCCGCATACTGTATTTTTCCGCCTTGCGGGGGACGCTTGCGGGCCGGGGGGGGGCAGAGAGCGGCAGGGCTGCCTCTGTCCTGTTGACACGGCTGCGTACTGTCTTTTCCGTCTGCCGGCAGGGGGGCAGAGGTCGGCGCGGCCTCCCTGCCCTCCTGGCAGAGCCTGCATTTTTTTGCTAAAAAAATAACAAATCAAAAGCCTGATATTGTGAATCATTATGGGGAAAATCCCGTGAAAGTGGTCTTGATTTTGTGCAATGTCATCAAAACAAAAATTTGCATGGAATTGTATTTGTGCAATTTATGGATTATAATAATAGCGTGACTACTGTATACCGTACGGGGGAGAAAGTACGGTTCTAAGTTGGGGAGGTGTTGATATGTATGCAATAATCTCGTTCATACCGATTCTCGTGACAATCGTCCTGATGGTCGGTTTCAACTGGCCCGCAAAGAGGGCCCTGCCCCTTGCATGGGTACTTGCATGTATTATTGGTGTTACCGTATGGGGAATGCCGATATTCAGCACAGACGGTACCAGTGCTGTGGGACAGACACTGACAGGTTTCCTCAGTGCTTTTGAGGTCCTTGTCATCATCTTCGGCGCGATCCTGATCATGAATACCCTTTCACAGTCAGGCGCCATGGCCGCTATCAACGGCATGTTCAAAAGTATAACTCCGGACGCAAGACTGCAGGCTATAATCATCGGCTTCATCTTCGGTGCATTCATTGAAGGTGCTGCAGGATTCGGTACACCCGCCGCTCTGGCAGGTCCCCTCCTGATTTCTGTTGGCTTCCCGCCTCTTTGCGCGGCAATGGTAGCACTGATCTACAACTCTGTACCTGTATGTTTCGGCGCTGTCGGTACACCTACCAACACCGCATTTGCTACTGTTAAGGATGCAGTTACCGGACTTGGCGGCAATGCGGATGCATGGAAAATGGCGCTGACTTTCTGGTCTGCCCTTCCTCTGGCAATCGGCGCTGCTATCATCATGATCATCGGTGTCGGCTTTGTCTGCAAATTCTACGGCAAGAACAGGAAGTTCAGTGAAGTCGTCCCTGTTATTCCTTACATCATCTATGTAACTCTGGTCTTTGACGTATTTTATCTGCTGATCGCTGCATTCATCGGTCCGGAGCTGGTCTCCCTGCTGGCAGCCATCATCGCACTGTTCGTCGTCATGTTCACAACCAAGAAGGGTTTCCTGGTTCCCAAAGAGGTATGGACATTCGACGCGAAGGAAAACTGGGACAACACATGGCTCTCCACCACCAAGGTTCCGGAGCCCAAGCAGAGTGACATGAACCTCATCAAGGCATGGACTCCTTATGTCCTGATCGCCCTGATCCTCGTGGTCACACGTGTGGCACAGAGATTCGAGGTAAACGCAGGCAATTCCGGCTGGGCTGACAAGCTCAAAACCATCACTGTCGGCACAGGCCAGAGCGGCATCATCCTCGGCGCAAACTGGAACTGGGCAATCTGCTGGAGCCCCGGTATCGTGTTCATCATTGTAGCCCTTATCACAATCGGCCTGCACGGCATGAGCGGCGAGCGTGTCAAGATGGCATGGCAGGGTGCTCTGAAGCAGGTCAGCGGTGCTGCAATTGCGCTGCTCTTCGGCGTGGCAATGGTTAACATCTTCCGCTTTACTTCCATGCCCGCAGAGAAGATTCCCGCAGGTGTTGCAGAGGGCGTCACCTACTCCATGCTGTATGCAATGGCAAAGGGACTGGCTGATGTGGCCGGCCGCGGCTATCTGGTCATTGCTCCTTTCATCGGTGTTCTGGGTTCCTATATGTCCGGTTCCAACACCGTTTCGAACACACTGTTCAGTTCCCTGCAGTTTACAACCGCAGGTATCGTAGGTCTCCCTTACGTCCTGATCGTTGCACTGCAGAATAACGGCGGTGCGATCGGCAACATGGTCTGCGTCAACAACGTAGTATCCGCCTGTGCGACAACCGGTACCAACGGAAATGAAGGCCGTATCATCAGAGCCAACATCATCCCCTGCGCAGTCTTCTGCATTATCGTCGTTGTTGTCGTAGGCATAGCCATTGCGCTCGGTGCCAATCCTCAGGCACTGCCATATGCTACCTGAGGAAAAAACTCAATGTAAGGTGACTGGTTCCGGCTGTTCTGGCAATGTTTCTGTTCTCCACCCTGCCATCCCCGCGGATGGGGCAGGAATCGCAGAGACAGCCGTGAGACAGTTATAAAACAGGAATGTAATTTATCCCTGGGCAAATGTCACAATGTACAACTGGAAAAGTTCTTAATTATGATTGAAAAGGAGAATTAGAATGGCTCATTACAATCAGGTGACACCCGAGATTATCGAGCAGCTCAAGGCAGCTGCGCCGGGCCATGTATTTACGGGAGAAGATATCAATCCCGATTACATGAGAGATGAAATGCCGATCTACGGCAAGAAAATGCCCGATGTTCTTGTTCAGCCTCTGACCACGGAAGAGGTTTCCGCAGTCATGAAGGTCTGTAACGACAATCTGATTCCTGTCACTCCCCGTGGCGCAGGAACTGGCCTTGTCGGCGCCAGCGTCTCCGTTCTCGGCGGCGTTATGCTTGACACTCAGAAGATGAACCAGATTCTCGGCTATGACCTCGAGAACATGGTTGTCCGTGTCCAGCCCGGTGTTCTGCTCAATGATCTGGCAGAAGACTGCACCAGGCAGGGACTGCTGTATCCCCCGGATCCCGGTGAGAAGTTTGCCTGCCTGGGCGGCAACGTCTCCACAAACGCCGGCGGTATGCGCGCAGTCAAATACGGCGCGACACGTGACTATGTCCGCGCAATGAAGGTCGTTCTTGCAAACGGTGAAGTCGTAGATTTCGGTGCACAGGTCAGCAAGACTTCCACAGGCTACAGTCTGATCAACCTGATGATCGGCGCAGAGGGAACACTCGGTGTTATCACAGAGCTCACTCTGAAGATCATCCCTGCACCCAAGTGCGTTGTTTCCCTGATCATTCCTTTCCTTGATCTGGAGACCGCTATCTCTACTGTTCCCAAGATCAAGATGGCTCAGCTGGATCCTCAGGCTCTGGAGTTCATGGAGAGAGAGATCGTCCTTTCCAGTGAGCGCTTTATCGGCAGAGAGACATTCCCGAAGCAGCTCGAAGGACAGGAAATCGGCGCTTATCTGCTTGTCACTTTCGACGGCAGAAGCGAAGAAGAAGTCATGGACAAAGTAGAACAGGCTTGTGAGCTGGTTCTCGAAGCAGGCGCATTTGACGTCCTGGTCGCAGACACACCCGGCAAGATCAAAGACGCATGGGCTGCCCGCTCCGGCTTCCTTGAGGCAATCGAGTCCGAGACCAAGCTTCTGGATGAGTGCGACGTCGTTGTTCCGATCAACAAAATCGCTGAGTTCCTCACATATGCCAAAGAGTTTGGCGAGGAGTGCGGCCTTGTGATCAAGAGCTTCGGTCACGCAGGCGACGGAAACCTCCACATCTACCAGTGCAGCAATGACCTGGAAGAGGAAGAGTTCAAGAGACGTGTCGACAAATATTTCAACGAGCTCTACAAGCGCGCTACAGATATCGGCGGACTGGTCTCCGGCGAGCACGGCATCGGCAGCGGCAAGATGAAATATCTGCGTGAGTGCCTGGGCGAAACTTCCATCAACCTGATGTTCGGCATCAAGAAGGTCTTCGATCCCAACCTCATCATCAACCCCGGCAAGGTCTGCTATCCTCTCGACTAAGTCTGATTTATTCTTGCGGAGGAACCGCAGCTTTACAATTGCTGATTATTAATAATTTGCGATTGTTAAAAAACGTGCCGCTCATCAGAGCGGCCGCCCGAAGCGTTTTCGCTTAGACGAAAACGGTCAGGGATACTTCTAAAGGTCAGCAGCGATACTTGATTGCAGGAAGAAAGTTCTGCAGGATGTTTCTGATCTGACCACGGGCACATATATACTCAAGGATGTTACTTAAAATACCGCCGCAGCTGTGGTTTCTATACCACAGTTACGGCGGTATAGTGCGTTTTAAGCGTCTTTAAGAAGCGGATGAATTCATGTTGATTTTCAGATCGGCACGAAATCCTAAGCGTTTTCGAGCGGTGGTATTTTCATATATCTTTTTCTATTGGTTAATGTTAAAATGAAATGATAGGAACAGTGAATTGCAGCAGAGCCTGCCCGGCATCTGACATGGTTTTTTGATATCTGGTTTTGACGAAGACACAAGCAGCAGGGAATACCCATGGAAAACACTGATCATAGAGCTGAACAGTTTATCGTGGATGTGCCCGGTAGTCGCTAAAGGAGAATATCTATGCGTCATTGTATTGGAAGTAGGTTTATTTCATTTGCGGCTGTACTCATTCTTTTATTGTCGGTAATGGGGTGCAGCGGCAGCAAGCCCGCTCCTCCTGCTGTGGAATCTGCATCTGAGGACACAACAGAAGCTGCGCAGATCGCGGAAACTACTGCAGCTGTCGAGATACCCAGGATTACTACGGAAACCGCGAAAGTCGGAATCTGTTTCGGAAAGACAGAAAACGGAGATAATGAGCGTCTCCTTTATGAGCTGGAGAAATCACTGGAAATCCAGGGCTTTCAGACTGAAAATATTATTGTACAAAAACCGACCGGAAGCAGAAGCACTCAGGCTGCGGAAGTGGAAGAGTGTCTTGCGCAGGGATGTTCTCTTGTGATTGTCGCTCCTGTATCAGACGACAGGATCCCGCCGCTGGCGGACAGCATTACAGGCGCGGGCGCAAGCGGCGTCTTCGTAAACTGCACTCCGGACCGGGAAGAGATGGAACGCTGGGAGACCGGAAATCTGCCTCTGGTATGGATTGGGGCAACCAGTGATCAGAAAGCGGACTGCCAGATGACCATACTTCACGATTACAGCGGTACCGACAGAGGCCTGGACTTTAACGGGGACGGCAGCGTGGGAGCCATTCTGGTCTGTGAAGATGTGGACACCATGGAAAAACTTGAGGAGACAATCGAGGACCTCGGTTCAGAACTCAGGATTCTCAGGGAGGTGGATACTGAGAATGCCGAGGAGATTTCTTTAGCTGTTCAGGAAACCCTGAATGAGTATAGAAAAGAAGCAGAGCTGATTCTCTGCAGTTCCGAGGAAACAGCCCGGGCTGCAGCGGATGGAGTACAGCTCAGGCACCGCCTGGTTGGAAGAGATATACTGGTGATCGGAACAGATGCACATGAAGACACCTGTACCGCCATTATCAATAAACTGATCAGCGGTTCCACATTTACGGATTTTTATGAACAGGCGGATCTGACGGCTGTAGCCGGAAAGGATCTGATCGAAGGCAACCAGAACAAGAAGCAGATTGCCAGTGTTGTTTTTAAAGTAACTGAGAACAACTCTCAGGAAGTTCTTGACCAGCTTTGGGACACAAGGGAAAAAGTCGAAAGGGCTCAGAAAGAGGCTGAAAAGGCGGCTGCAGAGAAAGCTGAGGCTGATGCTGCGAAAGAGGCAGCAAGCGGGGTAACTGCGGAGGCTGCGACAGAAGCGACTGCGGAGGCCGCC
>Ga0256407_10008545_pt1 | contig 14966 bp, 11 predicted proteins | sample RumenRJG_04DNA_FD_193489 | JGI IMG/M metagenome (GOLD analysis project Ga0256407, IMG submission 193489) | Bovine rumen microbial communities from Lethbridge, Alberta, Canada - RJG_04 | ecosystem: Host-associated > Mammals > Digestive system > Stomach > Rumen | place: Canada: Alberta... | reverse complement strand
CAATCCCCAATATTTTAAGAAATTTATATAGATGGATTACAATAAATAAATAGTCTATATTAAAAAAATAAAAATAGTTTTTAAAAGAATTATAATTTAAATTAGAATTAAACTTATTATATTTATAATATTATTAATTAAAATAAGATATTAAATTCTTTAAATTACAAATGATTCATTGTTTAAAATATCAAAAAAAAATCTTTATTTATCAATTTTTAAAATTTAAAAAAAAATTAAATATTATCATTATATTGATTATTAATATCTGGTTTTTCTTTTTTCTCTTCAGGAGTAGCTGTATCATCATTTTTAATATTATTATTTTTATTATTATTATCTTTTTCATTTTTATTTCTATTATTTCTTTCAGAATTAGTATTTAAATAATTTTCATCATAATATAGATAATAATAATACCCAGTAGCAGCAATAATTAAAAGAAATAAAATACCAAAAGGAAGAGACGTAGCCATTAATGTTGCAGTTTTTTTTGCTTTTTTGAAAATATCATTTAATTCAATTAAAGTTTTATTTCCAGTATCAATTCCACTAATATTATAATAATAATCATATTTATATTTAGCATCATAAAAATGTCTATAAAATACACTTCCCAAAAGCCAAATATAAGCAAATTGAAAGATAAAAGCAATTAAAACAAAAATAAATCCAGCATAAATTATATAAAGTAACATTTCTTTTTGTATTCTTCCAATTTGAAATAAAATTAATAATGCACAACATGCTAAAGATAATAATAAATCAATAATAAATGCTGAAGTTTCAAATCCTTTTAAATTTGATAATTTTCTCTTATCTCTTTTCCATACTTTTTCTATATCTTTTTCTTTATATAATGTTTGGTTTTTTAAATATGATTGATAACTTTTATATCCTCTTGTCCTTACTGGTCCACATATTAAGACTATTAAACTATATATAGCTATTACTCCAGTACATCCCATGAGAATTATTTGTTTATCTAATGACATATTTTTTTTTAAATTTTTTTTATATTTTTATAAGCTATTTTTAAAAATTAAATTTCGGATTTTTATTGTATGAAAAATAAATTTGATTTTATTTGTTTTTTAATCAATTAAAATTAAATATTTATTTATAAAATTTTAATATAAATTTATATGTCTATTTATTGTTTTTATTTTGTTTTTATTTACTTTATTATTTTTCAAAATAGAATAAATTGCAATGAGGGATATAAATATATAAATATATCATCTTTTGAAGAATTTATATTAAATTTACAAAATCGAAATTATATAATTCTAAGATTTTATAACACAAAATTAGGAGATATTGTTTGTCAATTCACTCAACCATTAAAAAATGCTACAATATTAATTTATAATGATTTAAAAAAAATAAAGCAAAATGAATTTGGGAATTTTATTAATTATGAAAGTTATTATAATGAAGGAGAAAGTATTATAATTAATAAAAATGATGCACAATTAAATAAAAAAAATCATTATTTTCTAGTTTTTCATTCAAATCAAACAGAATTGTATAATAAAATAATAATATTTAATGAACATGATATTAAACAAATGTCCATTAAAGAAAATTTTCTTATAAAACAAGTTTTTAGTAATAAAAAATTTCAAATATCATATTCATTAAGTAATTTGGATATTCACATTCTTGTATTTGATTTTCAACAACATATTAATGAAGGAATTTCAATTACAATTCAAAATGAAAATTTAGAAAAAATTATAGAATTTAATAAAATAGAAAAGGATTTTATATATAAATGTTGTAATTCAAAAGAAACAAATAATACATTATATTATATAATAATTGAAACTGAAGAATCTTATTCAAAAATTAATTTAAATTTTTTAATAGAAATAGAAAAAGAAGAATTATTTTCTGGACAGAATAGTATAAAAACATTAATAAACAATTATTCATTTTTATATTATGTAAATTTATTAAATTATAATCTAAATGAAGAATATACGATAGAAATTGAATTTAAAAAAGAAATTTTATCCAAAGATTTTGAAATAAACAATCAATTATTAAATGATTATAATACAACTATACAACCAACAGAAAGAATTTTTAATTATTCAATTAGAGAAATTAAAGGATTGGAATATTATTACTTTTTAATCCCTTTTAAAAAACTGAACAAAGATAATAAATTATTCTTATTAAATATCAAATATAATGGAGATAAAAGACCTATAGCAGATTTATATCTTTCTAAAAAAATGTTAGAATATAATATTACTGAAAAAGACATTTCAGATTCTTCAATTTATGAATTAAAGGTTCCTATAAATCAAACATATAGAAATTATATAAAATTAAGATTTATTAATGGTTTCCCGAACAATAAAAATGTTTTAATTTATATTAGTGAAAAAAATTCTTTAATTTTATATCAAGGGAATTTACTACTAAATGGAACAAATAACATAAATGAAAATTATAATTATCAACAACTTTTTATAATTACTAAAGATAATATAAATAAAATAACGTTTGAAAATACAATTACAATTGGATTAAAAGGAAATTCAGTTTCAGTTTTAATTCAAATAAAAACTGATTCAAATAAAATAATTTTTAATAATGACTTTAGATCATATAATAAAACATTCCTTTTTGATTTAATAAATTGTAAAGAACCATTATATTTTGTTGAATCTTATGATAATGATAATATTGATTTTAATTATTCAATATTTGAAAGTTTATATGGAAATTATAATATTTCATATTTATCTCCAATTGAAAATATTAACTTTATAACAAGTGAAAAAAAATTATTAGATCAAAATATATTTTTAAATAATTTATCTTCAATTATTTATTCAATTCAATGTCAGACTCCAACATCTTTAAGATTAAGATTTATAAAAGAGATTAATGAAGGAAAGGAAATTTTGGAAAGAGAAGAAATAATAGGAATATTAAAAAATAATACAGTTAATTATTCAATTACTAATAAAAGTAAATCGGTTTTAATATTGGAAGCTAATAATGATATTATATTGAAATATGCAAAAGTCAATAAAACAATTAATAAGAGTGAACCTTTTTTTTTGGAAACCAGTGATATAGAGAAATTTTCTATTGAAAAAGATAATAATAAAGATTGTTTAATTAAATTATTTTTAAGTTCTTATTCTCTTTATACAAAAATAATTGATGGTAATTCTGAAATTGAATATTCAAAAAATAATATTTTATTTAAGTTCAGAAAAGATATTTTTTATGATTATGTTTCATTTGAAATAATTTCAAAAAGAAATGTAAAAAAAATTAATCTATTTTATGATTTAATAAAAATGGGAAATTATAATGGAAGATTTTATTTACCAAATCCAACAAAGTATTATTCTTTTGAAAATAATTATACAATGAATATTACTAATCCTTATCATCAAAATAATAGTAAAATTAAAAGTAGTGAATATGTATTTTTGATTTTTAATTTCACAAATAAAAAAGAAGATTATAATATTTATATTAATATAAGATATTTAAATTATAAAAAATTAAAAAATATATATAGTGATAATAATTATACTTTTGTTGAAATAAATAATGTATATAGAATATGTACTGATAATGAGGAAGAAAAAAACAATAATTTTGTAATAAATGTAAATAAATGTAATAATTTTCTAAAATATAATTTAATTCATTATATTTTTGATGAAAATAACATAATAGAAGAACAAAAAATAGAAAAAAATGGAATATATAAATTTAAAGAAAAAATATATAATAATACAAAATTAGAATTAAAATCTTTAGAATCAACACAAAATAACTCTAATGATAAAATATTATTAAATTATTTTTTTATCAGTGAAAAAGATTTTAATAAATATTCATATAAAAATGAATTTAAAATTGAATTAAAAGATGATGGAAGATTGGTAACAATTACATGGTCTCAATATTTATTTAATGATAAAGATGAGGCAATATCCACAAAATATAAATTATATATTTTATATCAAAATAGTTCAATTAATGGAATATGTGATTTAATAAAAGAAAATGAAAATTATACTTTTACAAATGAAACATCATATAAATTATTTCTCTCTGAAGGTGATTATAAAATAAATATAATTGCTTATTCTCTTGATACAAAATTTCCTGTTTTTTCAATTTATAATGAATTAATTATTAATATTCCTCAAAGAAGTAGTTCAATTTTTGTTGTTATTGGGTTTATTATTATTATTGTTTTTGGAAGTTCATTAGTTTTTATTTTTATTTATTATGGTAGAAATAAAAAGAAAAAAAAAGGAAATTATAAAGTTTCTGGAATAATAATTAATAATTCATCTAAAGAAGAATTAATTTCAGTTGATGATTAGTTATTGATGAAAAATTAAAATAAAATTAATATTTATCTTTTTATTAATCATAATTTAAAATATATAAAACAAATAATTTATATATTTCTTTTTTTTAATTTAATTAATAGAATTATATTATTAAAAAAATATTTAATAATAAATAAATTATTATATAATATTTATTAATTAAAAATCATATAGACAATTAATAATATTAAATCAATATATATTCCTAAAATGGAATAATTTAAAATAATTTATGATTATCAATGATTATTATTTTTTACCATCAAATTTTCAAAAAGAATTTTAATAATATTCTTTTTATTCTCTTTTACATTTTTTTCATTAATATTTTTATTAATGATATAAATATCACTATAAATAAAATTAAAAATTTTAACTACATTAAAAATTTTAAAAACACTTTTCGCTGCATTATTCATTGTAACAGGATCTAAAATAGTTGGAATTGTATCTAAATTATAACAAATTCTAAAAGGATTATTTAAATTTGCATTAATTAAAGTTTGATTAAAGTCAATAACCATTATATAATAAAATAAAAAATCAATTAATAATTCTCCAGGAGAATCAATTTTATTATTTATTATAACATTCCATTTTGTAAATGAATATACTAAAAGAAATAAAACATAAGAACTCATTCCTCCTTTATAAGTTTGATTCATGTTTTTTTCATATAAACATCTTTTTAAAATTTTTATAACATATATCATTGAAGGATAGTTTAAAAGTGAATTTTGAATAAAAATAATTTGATTATAATTTATTGAATTTATTGTAATATCAATTCTTATTTTATTTATTTCAATTTTATCAAATATATAATTTATATAATATTCATTTGAATGAATTTTTCCATATATTGAATTTATTTCTTTATTTTTTAAATTAAATGGATTTATTATTAATTTTAATACTGGAACTGATGCAGAAGGAATTGGAAAAATCTTTTCAAATATTTCATTATAATTATTTTTTAATTCTGTTATTAATAAAGGAAGAAATATTTGTTCTTCTGATGTAATACATAAATCAAGATCAGAACATTCAATATCTAATTTATATAAACTTGAACCATAAATTTCTAATTTTGAATTAGGATAAATTTTATTTGTTATTTCACTTAAAAATTCATATATTATATTCTTTATTTCATGAAGATAATTTAATATTATTTCTTGTTCTGAAAAATATATTGTAATATCATTATTTAAATTATCAAAAAGAGAAATTAAAGGATTATGATGTAATAGAAATTGATTATCATTTAAAATATTATTATTATTTAAATAATTATTATTATTAAAATTAGTATTTGAATTAAAAATATTTATTTGATTATTTTTTGTTGATTCACCGCTTGTTGATGAATTATTTGAAGAAGAAATTGTTAATGAGTTAATATGAGATGGTATTGTAGATAAATAATTTATATTATTATTATAATTAAATTTTTCTATTTTTATTTCTGATAATGATGATATTTTATTTTTATTTTTTGGTGAAATAAATTCTTCATCATCCTTTTCTTTTTGAATATAATTTTTATTTGTTTCTTCTATATTTAAATTATTATCTTCTATGTTTATTTCTGTTTCTTCATTTATATCTAAATTAACATTTAATGTATTTAAAGATAGATTTTTTTTTTCAGAATTATATTTTTTATCTTTTTTAACTGTTTCATATAAAAAAAATTTATTTTCTTTTAATTTTTTTTTTCTCTTTTTTGAATGATTATTATTAATGTTATTAGTTAAATGATTTATATAATTATTTCTTTCTTTTTCAAAACTTTTTTCAACAGAATTATTCACAAATTCCAATATTAAATTCTTAACAAAAGATAAAATTTGTTCTTTAAAAAATATTTCTTCTTCTTCTTTTTTTTTTTCTTTTTTTTTTTTTTTTTTTTTTTTTTTTTTTTTTTTTTTTTTTTTTTTTTTTAATATTTTTTTTTTTTATTTTTCTTTTTATTCCCTTTTGAAAAATCATCATCATTATTTAAATCATCTACAATTTTTTGAGTATAATCATTATAAATTCTTTCAAAAATTCCTCTAAAAAGAAAATCATCATATGTAAATAATTTATTAATATTTATCATTGATATCATATTTATCAAATTTTCATTTGAATTTTTATTTAATTGAAAAAATTTATTAATATCAGATTTAATTTCTTCTAAAATATGATTTTTATTATAATATAAAGAATTAACAAACCAACCACAAAAATTATCAATATCTTCATTATTAGAATATTTTTGAATAAAATTATCTAATTCTTGATTATTATACATTTCTTCAATTAATTCATCAATTTTAAAATAATAGAATTTATCTTCATTAATTCTATTTAAGTAATTTATAATTATTTTTGATTTATTAAATATATCTTTTAAATAACAACTCGATAATATTTCATCAATATTTTTCATATTATAACTTGTTATAAATCTTACAGAAATAACTTGTTCAAATAAACCACAAAAATATTCATTTATTGTAAAATATGTTGCCATATTATTTTGAGTATTATTATTACAAATCCAATTTGGTAATTGTAAATAAGATAATTTTGATGATGAATCATGATATATTGTAATTGGTGATGTAAAATATTTTTCATTACTTATTTTACTAAAATAATTAATAAATAATGTTTGATTTGTTAAAACTGATTCACTTAATGTAAAATAATTTGAATAATTTTCTAAATTTTTTATTGATGATTCACATTGATAAAATTTTATTTCATGTAAAAAATCATCAAATATTAAATTTTGAGGACTTTCATCATTTGATTCTGAATAAAAAAATGATATATTTTCATTATCTTTTGAATTTGAAGTTTCATCTTTTTCATCTTTAATAATAAATTTTGTATTTTTATTATCTTTATGGCTCATATATAATTTATTCATTATATTTGTATATCTTTTATTTTCTACACAACAAATTATCATTCTTGTTTCTAAATCAAATGAAAATAACCAATCTAAAATATATTTTCTATAGTTATTTAATAATTTTTTATTTTTTTGGATTTTTGTTTGTGCAATTATATATTTTGATACTATTTTTTGGTAATATTGAATCTTATCATTTGATAAAGAATTGTTTATTAAATATTTGTGGGATATATTCATATTATATTATATTAAATTTAAAAATTAAATAAAAATATTTTATTTTTTTTTTTATAATTTTTATTTTTTTTATATTTTTAATTTAAATATTATTATAAATGTTGATCTTTGAATTTTTATTTTTTATTATAACTTTTGCAATGACTATACTATCGATAATAATTGTATATAAATAATAAACTTAAATTAGTTTACTGAAATAGATGAATTTAAAAAAAAAAGTGAATTTTTAGAAAAAACCGGCCAACTTATTAAAAATGTAAATAATAAAATTAATAAAGTAGTATTTTAAATTTGAAATTTATTTTAATATTGTATCTTTTCTTTTATCGTTTTTATCAAATAATTGGGTATATCTTTTATTATCTGGAATTAGTTTAATATATAATATTTATTCTTTTTATACAAAAAAAAATATTTTGAAAGTAATTATTGCTGATGATAAAGAAAATTCAAAAGCATCAGGTAAAATAAGTTTTATTTATAAAATTAAATTTATTTTTTATATTATTGTTTCAATTATATCTTTAATAATAACAATTTTAAATTTTTTTTTATATTTAGAAGATGATGAAGATATAAATTTAGATATGTTTAAAATTTTTTAAATTAATTTTTTAATCTTTTATGAAATATTATTTTATCAAATTTATTAAATATTATTATTTAACAATCATTTAAATTCAAATAAAATATTATTAACAGTTTTATCTTTTTTATATTATATTTAACAAAAAAATATTAAAAATTAATTAATGATTTTATTAAAAAATTAACCTTTATAAAACATAAAATTCATTCAATTATTTAAATTTACATTTAAAACAATAAATCTTATAAATTAAATCCTCAATATCTACATTCTTCAAAATATAAAAAAACCTCAAAAAAAAAATAATAAAAAAAAAAATTAACTATCCATTTTCCCCTTATTAAAAACAAAAATAAAAAAAATAATTTTTTAACCAAAAATAAAAAAACTATTAAAAAAAAAAACATGAATATATACAGATTTTTCGCAGACTCCCTTCATTTACTATCATTCCTAATATTAATATATAAACTTCTTCGTGACAAATCAGCAGCAGGAATAAGTTGTAAAACTCAAGAAATATATTTAATTGTATTCCTAGCACGTTACATTGATCTTTTCATGTATTACGTCTCATTATATAATACATTAATGAAAATATTTTTCATATCAGTTACTTTAATAATAATATACTTAATAAAATTTAATTCAGAAATTTCTAAAACTTATAATAGAAATAAAGAAGATGACTTTCCTCATATTTATTTAATTCCATTTGCTTTTGTAATGTCTCTTTTGATTCATAGTGATTTTACTTTATGGGAAATGACTTGGAGTTTCAGTTTATGGTTAGAATCTGTTGCTATTTTTCCTCAAATTAATATTTTAACTAAAAATAATGGTGTTGAAAGCTTCACTGGTCATTATATTGCTGCACTTGGGGCTTATAGATTTTTTTATTTGTTAAGTTGGGTTTATCGTTATTATTATGATAATTATTTCTCTTTGGTTAGTGTTCTTAGTGGGGCTTTACAAGTTTTACTTTATGCTGATTTCTTTTACTTATATCTTAAACATATTAAAAATCAATTTATTTCGGATTTGCCTATTAGTATCAATGATGAAAAGAAAATGTTGAAAATTTAAAATTTTTTTATATTTTTTTATCTTTTTTTTATATCTTGGTTTTATCTTTTGTTATTTATTTTGTTTTTTTTAAATTTTTTTAAATACTTTCATTATATTATTTTTTATACTTTTAATCATAAATTAAAAAAAATATTTAAAAATAAAAACAAAAAAACCAAAAAAAGCATCATTTCAAGCACAAAAAAACCAATAAAAAATATTATAATTTCTCAGTAGCAAATGCTCCTTTAACTGAAGTAACTCTTTTATCATCTCCAAAAAACTTAGTAATAGCATAAATTTGTAAAAGAGAAAGTAAAGCAACAATTCCAATTTTAACTAAAGTTAAAGTTTCAATAGACTCAATAATACCATTTAAAATTTTATTATGCCTAAATCTCCTATCATTAATTTGTCTAGCATTACTATGTATATTTTGAAAAGAAGAAGTAATATCCTTAAGTCCTTTATTCATTTTTTTCATTTGTTTATCAGTTCCTAAATTTTTTGTTCCTTTATCATCACCTGGAGAATATAATTCAAAAGAAATATAAAATTTTTCATCTATATCAGGATAAAAACAAATATCATAATTTTTATATCCATTTACTTCTTCTTTTATTTTTACTGAGTCACTCATTACGTGATCTTTATTATAAAAAGTTTGATTTGTGTTATGATTTTTTACATTTACTTTTATTGTTTGTTTTTTATCTGCAGATACTGCAAAACTGAAATATAATGTTTCTTTTCCTTCTAATCCATATTTGTAAAAACAGTATTCTTTTTTTTTTCCAGTTACTTTGAATAAGATTGAAATTATTGAAGGGAGGATTAAAGGGAAAAGGAATATTGGAATTTTTTTTGGCATTTTTTTATTTTTTTTTTTAATTGTTTTTTTTTGGTTTTTTTAAGGGCTTTTTAATGGTTCATTTATTTTTTTATTAATAAATTTTTATTAATTGATAAGTTTTTTTTTTGAACAATAAATTATACTATTTTTATAAATGTAAAGTATTTAATAATTATTTAAAGTGATACAGGGACTGAAAAATTTAAATTAATTAAATCTGAATCATTATAAAATAAAGATAAATTTGTAACTGAAATATCAATATCTTTCCCTTTATTTTCTATATCTTCTAATAATTTTTTTAAATATTTTGAATATATATAATTATAAATTTTATCAATTAAATCTATTTTAAATATTTCAATTAAATTATTATTTGTATTAGAATATAAATTAATTTCTTTATATTTTTTATTTTCATTCATTAAATATTCATAATCTTCATATTTTTCATAAAAATTTTTATTAGATGATAATAATTCAACTAATTTATTTAAATTTTCTAAAGCTTCAATATAATTTTTAATACTAATTGAAATTTTATAATTTGAAATATATTCAATTAATAATCTTAAATTTTCATCTTTAACTTCTTTTAAAAAAATATTTCTAGATTTTTCTTGCAAAATATTCCATTCTATTGTATTATTTTTATTCATTAATTGAACCAATAAACTTTTTTTATATTTATTAATTTTTTTTATTTCTTCATTATTTTTATTAAATGTACAAATTTTTTTTATTGCTTCAAATTGTTGATGAATAATAGTATTCCAAATTTGAAATTCTTTTTTTGATAAACCAATGATATAATCTTTAATTATATCATCAAGTTGAAATCTTATTCTTAAAGGTTGATATAAATCTTGTTCTTTATAATTATCAACTGAAATAATACTATTTATTGGAATATAAATAATTTTTTTCTTTTTTTTAATATCTATTAAATCATTATGTAAAGTAAAAATAATTTTTATAAATGTATTATTTTTCTTTGAAAATTTATAAATAGTATCACTTTTAATTTTATATCTATTATAAATTTGAACATAATTAATTGAACATTCATTTTCTTCAATTTTATAATATTGATTTATAGTTGATTCTGCATTTAAATGTCCTCTAATATATAATTGAAAATAAAATAAATCATAATTATTAGTTTGTAAATAATTAAATGGTTTAAAATAATCATTTAATATATATTCATTATATTTATTATTTTTATCTACTAAAATAAATTTAAAATGCTTTTCTGGATCATCTCTTGGAATATAATTAAAATAATCAGCAGAGTAAATTTGTGAAATTTCATACATATTATGTGAAGGAAGGATTTCAATATTATATTTTTTATTTTTATCTCTTGTAAAATATAATGGAATTATTAAACTTTTTTTTCCTTTAATTTTATCTTTATTATTATTATTTGAAAAGGAAACTATCATTAAATAGAAAAATAAAAAATTAAAAATAAAAAAAATAAAAAAAATAAAATTAAAAAAATAAATTATAAAAACATAAAAAAAACTTTTATATTGAAAAAAAATGTTAGAACCAAAATTAGAAATAACAACTCTCCCATCAGAAACAACCTGTGAATATAATTTCAAAACTGTAATAATAGGAGAACCAGGAGTAGGAAAAAGTAGTATTATATCTCGAGGAGTAAATAATATATTTACAAATGAATACAAAACAACAGTTTGTTTTGATCACTCATGGAAAAATTACAAAGTAAACGATTCAAAAATAAGAATTCAATTATGGGATACATGTGGTCAAGAAATGTATCATTCAATAATAAAAAACTTTTATAAAAATGCATTATGTATTTATATCGTTTTTGATATTAATAATATTCAAAGTTTTAAAGCACTTTCTTTTTGGATTAAAGAAATTGAAGATGTTTCATCAGAAAATATTATTATTTTTTTAATTGGAAATAAAAATGATATTAAAAATGATATAATTGTTCCTGAAGATGAAATAAATAAATTTATTAAAGATAATAATATTAAGAAATATTTTGAAACTAGTGCAGCGAATGGAGATAATATTAATAATTTATTTGAAGAAACTGTTAGGGAATTATATTTTAAACATGTTTCTCCTTTAGTTAATAATAATTTATCCAGAGTTTCTACTAATTCTAATGTTCTTAGTAATGATGGTTTTCATGCTTTTAATTTAGGGAATGATGATAATGAAAATGAGGAAATTTGTAAAAATTGTGTTTGTTGAGATTCTTTTTTTTAAGGGGTTAAAAATTAATTTTTTTATTGTTTTGTAATTATATATTTATTTATTGAAATAATTTATGATTTATAATTTATTATAATTATTAATTTTTTAATACATAATACATAATTCAATAATTTTTTAATTCTTTTATTGTCTTTGAAATACAATTAAATTGAATTTTGAATAATATAAATAATGGTAATTTTATTTTTAATAAAAATATTTTTAAAAATAATAAGTGTAAATTTAAAGTTTTTTTTAAATTTATTTTAAGTCCATTAAGAAACAGGAATTTGATTTAAAATATAATTAATATATTTTATATCTTTTAATAATAATTCAAAAATAATTATTATTAATCTATATATATTTAGTCTTTAACTCATTTAGTTTAAATTTTTTTATAATAAACATAAAAAACAAAATTTTAAGTTTATAGTATTTATTAAAAATTAAAATAAGAATAATATTATTTGTATCCAATAATTTCTTTATTTTATTTATTGAAAAAAAAAATTAAATGAAACATATTGATGATGACGAATTTTATTATTACGAATTATTATTTTTTAATTGAAAAAAAATATATTAATAATAAAATGTCAAAAAATCAAAATATAAAAAATTTAATAATAGGAAACATAGATACAGATCAAATAATAACAGAATATTCATTAAATTCATCATCAGAATCAAATAAAGAAATTAAAAAACTATTTAATAAAATGTTACAAAAAAAACAAAACTTAAATGTAGGAGGACGAAACAAAATAAATTCAAATGACCAATGTTACTATTATACAATATTATCAAATTATCTTTATTTAATTTTAGTAAAAGAAAATTATCCAGAGAGAATAGTATATAAATTAATAGATAAAATAGAAGAAGATAAAATTCCTTTAATGATAAATGAAAAAACAAATCAATTAAATTCAAATGGAAATCAATTATTAAAAAAATTAATTGAAGAATATCAAGATTTAACAAAAGTTGATAAAATAAAAGATATTCAAAATGATATTAATGATATAAAAGGAGATCTTAAAAAAGGTATTAATAAAATGGTTGAAAATGTTGAAAATGTTCAAAATTTAGAAGTTAAAGCAGATAATTTAAAAGAAAATGCAAAAGTTTTTCATAAAAAAAGTGAAGAGGTTAAAAGAAAAAGTTTTTGGATGAATTGTAAATTTTGGGTAATTATTTTTGGGATTTTTTTAATTCTTATTGCTGTTTTTATTTTATCTTTTGTTAGAGGAGGATTATTTTAACTTTATTTTTTAATCTTTTGGATTATAATGATTTATATTTATTAGTAATTCTATTATTATTATTTAACATTTTATATATAAGATAATTGTTTATTAAATTTTTTTATTATTTCATTTGATTAAGTCTAAAATGATAATTATTTATGGGATATAATATTGGATTTGAACTAAGATTTGATTTTCCAATATCAAAATTTTTTTCAGAATCTAAAATATTATTATAAATATATTTTACAAGGATAATAATTATAATTTAAATAATTTATTTCTTTTGGATATTTTTTTTCATTATAATAATTTGAATAATTTATCATATTTGCATCAGAAAGACTTTTTCTTAAATTATTATATTCATTTATTATTTCATTATTTTTATTTAAATTATATTTTTTAATAACTGGAGTATTTTTCCTTAAAGTATACTTATTAATAATTGGAGTATTTGAATTTAAATTATATTTATTAATCAATGAATTATTTGAATTTAAATTATATTTATTTATATTATAATTATTATCAAATTGATTATTATTTTCATTATTACCAAATAATTCTTTTTCTCTTTGATTAATTATATTTTTATATTCTTTATAATTAATATTATCTAATGATTTAGAATATAAAAATTTTTCATTATTATTATTCATATTATAATTATATCTTAATTTATTAATAGGAAAAATATTATTTTTATTATATTTCCTATAATTATTATAAACATTATTTTCTTTATTACTTAAAAGTTTCTTTATTGAATTTTGATATTCTTTAAAAGGATTATAATCTTTTCCAAGAGAATAAAAATCATTAAAATTATTTCTATGTTCAATATAATAAGAATCAATTGGTTGTGAAATTCTATAGTTTTTTCTAATAAAATAAGTTTGAGGTTTCCTTATTCCTTTAAATTCTTCTCCAATTTTTCCAGTTATATAATCTGGATTATGATTTGATGCTGGATGAAAAGTTGGTTTAAATCTCCCATTTTCAATTGCATAATTTATATATTCTTCTCTTTCAGATATATTTATATTATTATTTCCGTTAAATGAATTGTAATTATTCATTTTTTTTCTTTTTTACTGTGTTATTATTTATTTAATGATTAATCAAAAAAAATTTTTTTTTAAAAAATAATTTTTAAAAATTTAGATGATAAAAAAAAATAAAAATTAACATTTAATTTTGAAACCAAAATAAATGTTAGAAAATTAAATATAAACAATTAAATACTCCATAATGAATAATATATAAAATCCAATAAAAATATTTAAAGAATTTCCTTTTAAAAAAACCTATAAAAAACAAAAATTAATCTAAAAATCAAAAAAAATTCCAAAAACCAAAAAACAAAACCAAAAAAAAAACAAAATAAAAAAAAAAAAATTTTTTTAATAATAAAATG